>Ga0209343_10000037_pt1 | contig 156958 bp, 127 predicted proteins | sample RifCSPlowO2_02_FD_184026 | JGI IMG/M metagenome (GOLD analysis project Ga0209343, IMG submission 184026) | Groundwater microbial communities from Rifle, Colorado - Rifle CSP2_plank lowO2_0.2 (SPAdes) (version 2) | ecosystem: Environmental > Aquatic > Deep subsurface > Groundwater | place... | reverse complement strand
TTTTCGAGATTAAAGGCTGCTTACAGAAAACATCGTGGCCTTACAAAACAAAATAGGGTTCAATATCTCAACTGGTATTGCTACTTCCATAACCTCAAAATTAGCAACACTTTGTGAGTATTATGCCTGAAAAGTAGCCCTTTTCTGTCATCCCTGCGAAAGCAGGGATCCAGAACTTATTGAAAAGACTGGATTCCCGCCTCCGCGGGAATGACAAAATTGATGGAAAACTACATTTTTCAACAGACTCTTTGTATGTATCAACTAAAAGTTAAAACGCTTTGAATGAACTTGTCACAAAATGTTTCACAAAAGCAGTTTTGTTCCGATGTGGATCACTCTAAGTGTGACAAGAGGCTTTTTTGAGTGAGAAAAAAGAAGCGGATTTTTTGAGAAAAATTTGAAAAAGAATTGTGATTTAAAACGTTTGGAGAAAAAGTTTTTCTTTTTGAAAGAATCTTAAAAAAATGGTTCACTTATTGCATTCAATATTTCCAGAGCGTTTTGACAACATAATACCTCTTTTGGAAGCTTGAATAAGACCAAGCCCACTGTGACTTCACCCCCCCCTCCCGAAGTCACAGGGGGTGGGAAATATTTTGCCAGCCAAAGGCTGGTCAGCCTCTGGCTGAAAGGAAGAGTGATAATCCAATGGAACACGCGGTGGTTCACACAGAAACTGATCTCAATACTAGAAAAAAAACGGAATATACTCCACCGCATCAAACAACATTAAAACCCCAAACGGTTGGAGATTATTCTCTTACTATCGAGCTTAACTGCTCACGAAAAATTTTCTCTGATTTTCAAACTTTTTCTACGGCCATCACTGTAAAAAATATTCCTGCTTTAAGAGATTTTTTAACTCATGTGAAAGAAGTTTATGGCGACCCTACTTTGCAAGATGGCATGGGAGAGTTGTCCCATCCCATGCTTACCACGCATTTAAAACGTGGCATTGGAGGTGGACGCATTTCGCTTCGAGAAGGCAATAGAATGTTTTTAGTGCGCTTTCAGGTAGGAGTAAAAGGTGAAGTAGTCGAACAAGTTTCTGATTCTACCGTGGTTTGTGAACTACTAGAAACCTTGGGGTTAGTAACCAGAGATGAAAAACTGGGTTTTGTCCTGCGTTCTTCTTTAGAACCTCAAATGAAAATTATTTGAACCTTTTCACACATAACATAATTTTATCCAACAAATAATTATTCCATTTGACGGTATACCATTATATGGTATAAACTAAAAATGATTGTTTCATTCAAGGATAAAAGAGCCAAAGAACTTTTTGAGGATTTGAAACCAAGAGGGTTTCCGTCAGATTTAATTTGTGTCGCAAGAAGAAAGCTTCTTATGCTTGATGCGGCTGCGGTTTTACAGGATCTTAGAAATCCTCCTGGCAATCATTTGGAAGCTCTGAAAAGAGAACGCAAGGGTCAGTACAGTATCCGAATTAACGACCAATGGAGGATTTGTTTTCGTTTTGAAAATGGTTGTGCGTTTGATGTTGAAATTTTGGATTACCACTGAATGTTTAAAAGGAGTTTTTATGGAAACAAAAAAAATGCCCCCTATCCATCCGGGAGAAATTTTATTGGAGGAATTTTTAAAACCGCTTAAAATCTCTCAAACTCGTTTGGCCAGGGGAATTGGTGTTCCCTACCGGAGGGTGAATGAAATTGTTCAGAGCAAGAGGAGTATTACCCCAGATACGGCTCTTCGGTTTTCTGTTTATTTTAAAACAACTCCTGAGTTTTGGATGAACTTGCAAATTCAGTACGAGCTTCGGGTGTTAAAACAAAAATTGAACAAGCGTTACGAAAAAATTAATCCTTATTCGGAGCATTTAGAGCGGTTTTTATGATTCCTTGGTCTAAAATGTAGGGGCGCAATTCATTGCGTCTTACGTAAGGGTGGGTCTAAAAACTTGCTTGACTCAGATTTTTATGTATTGTAATATACAATACATTAATAATGAAAGAACGTTTTCAACTAAATAAAGCGCAAGGCTTTCAGTGGGATTATGGAAATTCTAAAAAGAATCTTCATAAACACCAGGTAAGTTGTGAAGAAGCTGAACAAATTTTTTTTAACCGTCCCTTGCTGTTCATTGAAGACTTATTTCATTCACAAACCGAGTTACGAATGAAAGCCTTTGGAAGGAGCAATACAAATCGGTTATTAATTGTTAGTTTTACGATGAGAGGGGAGTTTATTCGGGTGATTTCAGCCAGACCTATGAATAAAAAAGAAAGGGAAATTTATGAAAAACAAAATTAAAAATAAGTATGTTCTTTTGGAACTTTCCAACAGTACCAAGCGTCTAGACCTTTCTAAGCTAGAAAAGGCGCCGGATATGCCTCAACTAAAACCATCAACAGTTACTGTTAATTTGCGTATGCCTTTATTCATGCTTAATGAATTAAAATTACAAGCTAATAAACAAGATGTCCCTTACCAAAGTTATATGAAAATATTGCTGGCTCGTGCTCTTAACATACATTCTTCTACAAACTGACCAGAATGACCAGAATGACAATAATGTCAAAGATTTGGCCTTTTTTTATCTTTAGTTCAAACATATTTTGATAAAAAATCAATAAAATCAATCATTTAAAAATTTACAAGAAATATACAAAATGGCATACCGCTTGCTTCACTTTGAGTTGTTAAAGTGTAAAAAATAAAAGAACAGTTGGGGTGGAAATGCAATCTCTAAGCAACTTTCCCCATCCGTTTCCGATATTTACACTCGTGCCTGGCATCTGGTGGGCACCTACTCTGTCATTCCCTCCCCCGCCTTCGCGAGGGCAGGCTCCAGAGGGAATCCATCTTAAATTCAAAGATGGATCCCCGCCTGCGCGGGGATGACAAAAAGCGCGGAGATGACAAAAAGGCATTTTTCAACAGTCCTATTTTGTGGGTTAAATTATGGCCATTGAATTTGGGGATGAACATGCACCTTACAAGCTCCTAGATTACGCGGCTACGCCTTGGGAATTTGAAGATGACCTTGTTGGTGATTTTGAAGAAAACTACTTAGGTGGCGAAGCTAACTTTGGAGCCTACCTAGAAAGCTTTCCCTACCTGCGTGATGCCTTTGTTGAAGTAAGAAACGGGGAAGAGGCTTTAGTTACCCCCGCCTCTTACGAAGAATTCATTGAAACCATCCGCGAATATTTTCAATTGAGCGAAGACTTGCTTCGTTCCGAGCTTTACACCCTTCACAATACCTTCCTCAGCACAAGCGGCGTGTTCAATCCCGGTGGTGCTGTTAACTGGACCAAAGACCCTTCAGAAGTTCCTACTGTAGAAGAAATTCAGGCCCATCCTAAAATTCCCCCCAAGCGTTATGCCTTAGCTCAAATTGAAGAACGTTTTTTGCCTCACAAAATTTTAGAAGCCCTGGCAAGTTCTGAAGCTGCTTATGCTGAGGTGGCGGCTACAGACGGAACAGATACCCCCTACGTTTTAACAGATGAGGAACTAGAGGCCGAAAAAACCTGTGAGCAATTTGTGCAAACCTATCTTTTTTCGGATGGCATGCAGGACAACACCTTTGTGTTTAAGGCCTATGTGGAAAGTTTTCCCTACTTAAAGCCCGCTTTTTATCCCGATGGGGAAGAAGGCGATATGATTATCCCCACCACTGTGGAAGATTTTCGTGAAATTTTGGCAGACTACTATCTGGATGGACAACGCTTAGAACTTCAATATCGCTTTTTAAGAGGCGAAGAATTGGAAGCCGAAGACCTTATGGATATGGAAACCCCAGGCGAACTTGATTTTCAAGCCAGTGTTGTACGGGAACCAGAAACCCATGTGGCAGCTACCAATCAAGAGGCCTTTGACGAAGTAAAAGAAATGGCTCTTGAAATTTATGCCGCAGGTAATGTCCACCTGGATAACTTGGTGGATGGAAAAAATGCCTATGGCCACTCCAACCTGATTGTTTCTCTTTTTGAAATTTACGTTATTGGAGCCTCGGCCAATAAATGGCCCTATGATCAAAGAAATGCAAGCCATGGTGAACATTTAGTGGATGCTGTGCTTACTCATTTTGGAAATGTTCAAACGGGTATGAGAGTGGCTAATTCGGCTATGCTGGTTTCGGCTACTCTCACACAACGATTTCGTGATTTGTATAATCGCTTGGATGATGAAACCAAGTCGGCAATCAGAGCTGTCATTCGTGAAAAATATAATATCCCCGCAGATCAACCCCTTACTTATGATGTGCTTGAGCAAATTGGAAACGATTTAAATCTAGTGCATGAACCTTTTTTGATGGAAGAAATTGGAGCTTTTAAATTTCTCTATCATCCAGGAGTTGATCGAAACCAGGATGGAAAAGTTAATTATGATGATCGCTACCAGGTAAGTGTTAATGGCTACTTAAAAGGCATTGAGGATGGAGATTTTTTTCAAAGTGAAATTTTACCCTTTTTCCAAAATGCCAAAACCATTGTTCATGATCAATACGATGCCATTGCTGAAATGCAGGATCCCGAAGATATCTACGATATTTTGGCAGCCTTTCCTACAGCAGAAGCCAAAGAAAAAATTTACACAGAAGTTTTGGGAATCCCTGAAAGCCTTGTTTTAGCTGCAGAAGAAGGAGACGAAGCCAGACCACTGGGTTGGTCGGACAGAGATTGGGAATTTGCGCAGTTGGTTGCCGAAAGCAAGGGCTCTTATCAAACGGCAGAAACTCTTCGCATGGTGCGTAACATTGGCCTTATGGTTGGCGGTGCGGCCGTTGCTGCAGGCACAGTTCATTTAACAGCAGGCGGATCTGTCGCAGCTTATGGTTCTGTACTTGGTGTGGCTCTAGCTTGTGCGGGTGGTGGGGCGGGATGGTATTTGGATCATAGTCATGAGGCCCATCTGCGCGATGTAGCTCATGCCAATGTTCTTTCTGATTTAAAAAACGAGGGTTTTGGATCACAAGCCTATGTAGAGCTGATGCGCGATCGTGTGGCTTGTGCGGATATTGTTGGGGTTACAGGTATTGCCACGGGAAGTGTTTCTGCCTTGGCGGTTTTAGGGCCTACGAGTCCTTTTCTTAAAGTTTTAGGTTGGGAAACCTTGAAGGGCACAATGGAAGGTTTGGTTTTTGGTACTGTTGATGGTCGTGTAACGGGCATCGATATGAATCGGTGGCAGCAAGCACTAGAAACAGGCCAACCCGGAACTTATGGCGTAACTGATGCCGTTATTGGTGTTGTTTTTGTAGGAGCTATTTCGGCAGGTGTGGGTGCGGGGGCTACCGGGGGCATGCATGGCCTGGGCCGCATGGTTATTCACTTTAATACCAAAAGAACGGTTGTGAGTTTGCAAGCAGCTGGAGTTCCTATTGGAAGAGAAAATGGTCGGATTTATGTTGATACTCCAGAAGGACGTTTGCCGGTTAAAAATTTAGTTCACGATAAAAAACAGGGAGCTGTGGTTGTTGAATTAGAAGATGGCCGAACTTTCGTGATGTCGGATAGAGGAGCCAACTCAGAGAGCGAAGTGTATCTTGATATTCCAGGAGAAGGCCGTGTTAAAGCGAAAAGTGTTGTTGAAGATCAAGAAGCAGGCACGATAGTTGTAACCTTGGATGATGGCCGGGTTTTTACTTTCAAACAAACAGGCGAAGCAGGTGTGGTGCGGGCCCCCGCGGGAGATGAAGAAGATACTTTAGTAACTGTAAGACCAGTAGGGGCGAATGATGTTTCGCCTCTACCAAGAGTTGTAGGGGATAATTCGGGCGACCACGGGGGGTCGCCCCTACCAAGATCCGACGTAGGGGCCGACCCCCGTGTCGGCCCTGTTGATGATGTTGTTGATCCCGCTGTAGCTACGTTGCCGCCTAGGTCTAGGCCTTCTGGAGCACCTCCAGATACACCTGCAGATGTTGCTTATTCCGAAGCTCATCTCGGTGATAATTCGGGCGACCACGGGGGGTCGCCCCTACCAAGATCCGACGTAGGGGCCGACCCCCGTGTCGGCCCTGTTGATGTTCCCCCTTCCTGGGCTGGAATTATTACCAGAAATGAAGCTCAGGCCTTTGATGAAGTTATTTCTCAAATTCCCGATGTAGTGGTGTTACGAAGGGCATCAGGCCGTTTGGATCGCTGGTTTTCTAACTCCAATCTTCGCGATGTGCGTATTCAATTTGTAGATGGCGATGGCATGACTTACAATCCAGCTAATCGCACAATTACCATCTGCAGAAACCATCCCGATCTCAATACCCCGGAAAAATTACTTCCTCGTTTAGTTCATGAAATGACGCATGCGGATGATGTGTATGTGAATGGTTTACGAATGTGGGGTTCTGAACATGGAGATGCCATCATGCCACGCGCCCTTTTTGTGGATTTATCGGTGCGTGCCGAGCGCAATGCCTTAATCGAAGAGTTGTGCATTGTAGCCGAACTGCAACAACAAGGTTTACATCCTGGAATGGATATTGAAATTGATGGTCAGCGCATGACTGCCCAGGATGTTTATGAAGCCTATGGAGAGAATCCAGATGGTTTTCTTGCAAGACTAAATGGTTACTTAAATGATCCCAACGTACGCATTGCTCGTTGGGGAGATGAAGCTGTTAGTTATCCCGACTACTATGGAAGGTTGTATGATGAAGCTCAGGGCGACCACGGGGGGTCGCCCCTACCAAGATCCGACGTAGGGGCCGACCCCCGTGTCGGCCCGCAAGGGGAGGGTACCGCTTATCCGGGATGGAGAGATTGGTTTGTAAGAAGGTCTCCTGTTGAAGTACCTGCTACTCAGGCTCCCGATGGATCCGTTCCTGGGCCTAGAGTAGAGCCTGAACCTCCTCCTCCGGGTGGTGGGGGAATAGTTTTACCTAGACCACAAGCCCTTCCTCCTTATGTTGCAGAAGCTGGAACTCATCCCATTCCTACACGTGTTGAATTTATTGATCCAGCTACCAACACAGTTAATTCTGCCATGGATTTAACTGCTGATCAGCCTGTGCCCTTTGGTTTTGCACCAGGAACAACAGAAAGAACTTCCGCCAATCTTATTTTTGCTAGTAATCCATCTGCCTTGGGCGAAGTTCTTGGTTTTGCAAGTTATAACTCTCGTACCAGAAGCTGGAGCATTTCTTATACTGGGGATGTTAGTCTTAATCCTCGCATGGTAAATGCTGCAAATGGAAGTGTGAGGCAGGTTCGTTCTAGTTCTCATATAAGTTATCCCATGTGGACAGAAGGAGGAGTTTCTTTATCCTTGGTTCTTGGAGCAGATGGTGCGCCAGGGAGCCCTCCCCAAGGAGTGCGTTTATCAGGAGGGAGCAGGGCGGCAAGGCCAAGCGATTGGGCCAATAATGTTCGCTACTTGGTGAATAGAACTAATCAAAGAGGGGTGAGAGCAGAGCCAGGTGTGCATGTAGTGCAAAATGAAGATGCCGCGGCGGGGCAGGCCATTGTGGTGGATGGAGAGCATGGAGAATTTAATGCCACCTGGAAGGGAAACCAAGTTGCGGGTGTTTCGGATACAGCCCAACCTAAAGCAGTTCTTGAAGTCACCTTTACTAGACCCAAGGCTGATGGCAGTGGTGATGAAACAATTACAGTTTTACTTGATAATTACAGAGATCCACCCAGGCGTTCTACAGAGAGAGAAGTTGTTTCTCCAGGTTGGATTAAGTACAAAGACGCTACAGGAGATTGGTATCTTGGTAAAATTAGTTATAACGAAGATGGGTGTGCCCTCATTCGTGTTCCCATGGCCGATGTGCCGGGTGGTGAGGTACTTTATGTTTTATCCGTTGATGGCATGGGTGGTCATGGAGATGGAAATCATGCCAAAACAATTGCCATTAGGGCTATTACCGAAGCGTTTGCACAAGGAGATACTCCTCCAGAAGCCATTCGTGCTGCCCTTCTTGCTCTTCAATTAGATGGAATAAATCCAACAAGTCGTGCTGCTACTGTTTTTCAAGAGGCTTTAGCTCGTGGAAAAAATGTACACGATGCTCTAGCTGAAGCAAGAACCGCCGACCCTACTGGTTTTAATGGAGCCATAGATGATAATGCTGGTGTTTGTTTAACTTTGGCTCAGTTAACTCCTACTAACACCAATGGCATGGCTCTTTCTACTTACACCTTGGGCGATGCTCGTACCATGGTTTTCGGCCCACAAGGAGAAATATATCGCACGCGAGATAATTCCGTTGTGATGAGTTGGTGGGAAAATGGGACTATTGACACAGAAACAAAAGCCCGCACTCATCCACAAAGCAATATTGTTTCGGGCCCCTTAATGAGATCTGGTGGTGAGGTTGAAATTCGTGAAGGGGGTGTGAATGTAGCCAATCGAGTGGCAGGAGGATTTGAAGCCCTACCTAATGGAGGAGATTTACCTCCTGGAGCCTGGGTTGTTTCGGCCAGTGATGGTTTATGGGATAAATTTGATGGTGCCGACATTTACAACATGATCAAGAATTGCAGAACCGCCGCAGAAGCCAGAGATATTCTTTACAGAGCGGCCATGGCGGATATGCCAAACCTTCCCGATAATTTAAACATTGTTGTCACACGCGTGGGTGATGCACCTACTCTTGCAGCAGAAGCAGGTACTGTTGGTTTACATATTGTAGAAGTAAATCCAGATCCAAGGCCAAAAGTTGCTTCTGCAGATGTAGGGGCGACCCCCCGTGGTCGCCCAGAACCCGTAGGGGCCGACCCCGAGGGGGCAGGCCTACGCGTCGGCCAAGGGCAGGCACAGGGGCCTGCCCCTACGGGAGCAGAACCACCACCACCTCCTGTACCTCGTGGCTTAGGAGGATCACGCACTTTAGTTTCTACTTTAACTTACGGTCTTCCCGATGAGAGAGTTGAATATGGGAATATAGGCCGGTTGGTTCCTAAGCCACGTAATAGAGCAGCTCCGGCTACTTGTAGTTTAAGCGCCAATGGCCGCTCTGTTGGAAATTGGACAAATACTCACCAAGTGGTGGTACAGGCCAATGGCCAGAATGCTGCTATCATTTACTACAATACAAATGAAAGAGCTTGGTTTGTGATGCGTCCAACTCATCATTTGGTGATGGTTGGAGGAAGAGAAGTTCCAACGGGTACAAGTGGAGCTGGTGTGCGTTTAACAGGTGTTGGAGAAACTGTGCAACTTACCATTGCGGGCACAGTTCATACTTTTACAAGTACCCTGCCTCCTGGTTTAGCTGATGCTGCACATGTTCCTGGTTTTAGACGCAGTGTAGAAGCCATGACAGGACTTCGTCCTGGTGAGGCTACAGAAGCTATTGATCCCCGTACCTTAAAAGTTGATCGAAGTTTATTAACCGACCAAGGCGAAACGGGGGAAATGACAACCACAGCTGACCAGAGAGCAGCTATCCAAAGTGGGCAAGATCCTTTTTATATAGCTTATAATAACGTAGATCGATCTGCCACGCAAATGACTCTTGCGGGAAGAGGGTCTCAACAAGAGGTGGCCGAGCGTATAGGTATGCGGCCTGCTGGTTATTGGAGTTGGGGAGGTGCCACTCCTATTTCTTTTAGTGATGGTGGTGCTCTTTGGATGGTGTATCTGCCTACAGGTTTTGCTTATGCAACCAGAGGTGCCGCGGTTACTAGAAGTGCTCCCCTAGGACGTTTTTATCTTTCTGTGCGTGGAAGCCAAGCTAATGATGTTCAAATGGCGCTTATGGCCGTGTATGCAGAGGCACGAAGGCAAGGCATTAATTTTGGTTTTAAAATGCCAACCGATCCCAATGATTTTGGGAGGGCCGATGCCTGTGTGGTGTATTTTGAAAATGGAAATGAAGAATGGATGTGGAGACAGCTTGTAGCTCTTGTAGAACAAAACCCCACCTGGTTTAGAGAAGATGGCCGTATTCCCCAATTTGCATCTCGTGTTTTAAATGCTGAGGGAAGACCTATACCCAATTTAGGTTTTGGCATGGATCCTTCAGGACCAGCTTCTTATGGTGGATTAATTGCTGCAGCGAGTGAAGATGCGATTGGTGTTTTAACTCGATTGGCTGACAGTGGCCAAATTATTACCAGGCAAATGTATTACGATGAAGTGGCCTATCAGTTGGCTCGTCGTGGAATTGATGTTTCTAATACAGGTTTTATGGCCAATGGTGATGGTGTAAATGGGCAAACTGTTTTTCCGTTCTTGTTTATGCATACAGCTTTAAACGATCCAAGTATTCCTGTTGTTATTGAAGCGGCACGGCGCGCCGTGCCCCTACCCGGACAGCCACCCCCTCCACCCGATGAGCTTGGAGCACCCCCTCCGCCCCCAAGAGGGAGTCGTCCTCTACCACAAGGAACACCCTTGTCGCGTTGTGTAACTCAGTTGCAAGCTGGTGATGAAGCAACCCAATTAGCAGGCCTTGAAGCTTTTGGAAGATTAAGTGCGACAGATAGGACAAGTGTTGCGTTGGATGTAGCAGCTCTTGTTGCAACTGCTACTAATCCCCCACATGTTCGTGCGGCAGCGATCAGAGCTTTAACAAGCCTACCTGAAGGCCAAAGAGCTGTTTACTCTCCAACTGTTCGCTATAGGGTGCTCATAGGTGAAGATGAATTACAAGTTGCAGCCAGGGCTTTTTACGAAGCTCTTACTCCTGAAGAATTAGCTTTATGTGCTGGTGATTTAGTAAATTTTTTACGCAGCAACAATCCTGATGTAAGAATTTGGGTACTGGATCTTTTAAACACCCTTTCACCCGAAGCTCGTACGGCTCATGCAGAAAATGTTCGTCCTTATTTGCAAGATACAAATGTAGATGTTGCAGCAAGAGCCAGAACCTTTTTGGGAATTGTAGAACCTGTAGAACCCCCTACAAGGGTAGAACCTCCTGCGGCGGCTTCTACTTCTCATCCTCTCGCAAGTGAAATGGAGCAAATTGTTTCAGGGCTTTCTAGCAGAGATAGAGCCAGACAATTAGCAGCCATTGCAAGATTAACGGGCCAGATGGAAGGCCTACCCGAGGGAGATCGAACTCGTGTTTTTAATGCAATGCTAGACCGGGCTTGGGATGTAGATGATGAAGTTCGTTCTGCTGCAATTACTTTTTTAAGTCGTCATTTTGATTCAGTGCCCGAAACTTCACGTGGCCGGGCTTTAGGGGCGTTTATGGCTGCTGCCCAAGAATCTACAGATCAGGTGTGTATGCCTGCAGCTGCATTTTTAACGCACCACTTTGCTTTGGCAGATGCAGGAGAACAAGAAACGATTACCATGACCTTTCTTACGGTTTTAGCTTCAGGCCGCACTACCCAATTACGCATGAATGCCTCTCAATTTTTTAGAGAAAATATTCTTAACATTCCAGAAAATTTATTGGGACGAGTTGAGAGTACTCTAAATTCTAGAAGAGATGCAGAAACAAGCCCGCAAGTTTTGGATGATATCTCAGTTGCTTTAGGAGCCCTGGTACAAAGACGTGCATCTTTGGCAACGGCTGGTCATTTGGGAGAACCTGCTATTGCACGGGCTGTTGCGAGAGCAGCACCTCCAAGACCCGATCTTTCTCCTCTCCCTGAGAGAGTGCAGCCCCAACGGGGCGAGGGTGAGGGGGTTCGTCCACCTCCATCTGCTGATGTAGTGGCTTCGCCACCTGCACCCAGAGTTCCAGCTGATTTTACAACTTCTGTTGCAGATTCAGGAAATTCTGCTGCCTATGTTTTAGGAGCTGAAACAGGCCCTGGGGCTGGAAGTGGTGTTGGAGCTGCTTATCATGAAGTTTCTTTAGCCCCTCCGGAACTCCAAGACTCTCATGCTGCTTCGGGGGAAGTAAGAATTGCTCTTGGAGGAGGAGAGGCTCATGGTGGAAGAGCCAGTATCGTTCATCGGGAAGGTCAGGTTGTTGTCCGTGTTAATGGCCATAATCTCACTGTATTTGAGAGTGTTTCTCTATCAACTGCACAAGAGGGATCAGATTTAATTGAAATTGGAAACAGAGCTTATTGGTGTGGTTTTAGGCCAGGGGATACTCGATTACGAATTTTAGAAGTAGCTACCTCTGATAGGAATGGGGATTATTTACCACCCCGAACAGTGGGTCCACGTAATACCACAGCTCGTCCGGATGTTCCTTTTTATTCAACTAGCCCCACTCCACGTCCTGTTACTGCTCAAAGAATGTTGTCTTTTTCTGGGGATGGAATTTATGGTGGTGATACACACCTGACATCTGTAGATGGTAATCGGGTTGTACTTAACAGTCACTTGGCATCGATAGGTGACGGTTACACGGTTGTTCCTAGTGAAAGAATAATGCCAGGAGCTTTGTATAGCGCCATACGTGATGGAACCATCGAATTTGACCCTGAACAAGGAGCTTGGTTTTTAACAACGAAACAAGTTCGGAATCAGCCTTACACAACTTATTCCGGTGAAGGTGGACCAGGAACAACAAATCCAGCCCCTTGCCAGGCAGTGAGAGTAAATGGAAGAGATTTAGTTGCGGGAGAACGCACACTTCTTTTTAGACCAGATGGGCAACCTGCTCATATTGAAATTGTTGGCAATGATGGAAGCGTTAGAAATGTTTACGTTGGGGAAGTTCCACCTCAACGAGAGAGTGGTGGACGTCATGTTTTTACTCCTCCGCCTGGTCAAGTAGGGGCGACCCCCCGTGGTCGCCCAGGGCAGGCACAGGGGCCTGCCCCTACCTCATTTTGGCTTCATGATTCTCGTACAGGGGCTGTGATGTACCGAAGTGTGGAAGTGAGGGGAGATCCACCTGCTTTTAGAAATCATTGGTATAACGATGGTTACAGAACTCCAGACCCTTTGCGCCGTTTTGCAGAAGAAATTAATCTCGACTATGAAGCAGCCACAGACACTTGGTTTCTAACAGCCAATGGCCTTCCTCCTGAAGGTGTTTATGTTAATGGTCAAAGAATTGCAGCCGGAGCGCGTGTTCGCTTGATGGGACCTGGTGATCCCCCTGGCACCATTCGGTGCGGGGATCAAACTTTATCTTTTGGTGATGTGGTTGTGGGAGAGCGTCCCGTAGTTGCAGATCACGCAGCCATGCCCCCCGTAGGCGGGGAACCACCAACCGCAGGTGTTCGCCCTGCAGATGATTTAGGGGCGCCGCTTGGCGCGCCCAGAGTTCCACCCGAAGAACCTCCAGGCCCCCCAGATTTACCACCTCGTCCACGCGTAGGGTCTATTGGCGGAGAGCCACCTCGCAGAAGAGCTACAGGGTATACGATACAAACAAGCAGTGGAACAACAAAACAGGTTAACTTTGGAGAGGGTGGTACAGCACATGCTTTAAAAGCTCGTGATGAAACACGTGTAATTATTAGGCATGATGCAACTACAGATACTTGGCGGGTTAATTTCCCAAGCCAAGGAAATGTAGGTACCGTCGTTCGAGTGAACGGTCGCCAGTTACAAGCAGGAAGACATGTTGCTATCTTTGAAGGTGATAATCCTTCCTGTGAAATTAAAATTGGAGATGTAACCTACACCTTGCGTCCTACGTATGCAGAAGAAGGTGTACGTCCACCACCAGTAGAAATTACTGCGAGAGCTCCAAGATTTAGTTTTGCTGCTTTCGATCTAAACTATAGAGGGCAAAATCTTACTATTGAAGGAACTTCCGGGCGTTTTGTTTTAGCTTCTGATGGTTCTCTTGTAGCCGTAGCAGCTGATTATTCTGCTGCTGCTTTTGAAATTTATTATATTCCTGAATCTGGTGCGTGGATGATTAGGCCTTTAGTTCGAGGTGCTGATGTGCAAGTGGGAGGTAATAGGATTCCAGGAGATACTTCATACATGATTTATGGAGAAGATGTTGATGCACTTCCCATTTTAATTGATGGCTATCCTCTTACTTTTGAGCCTGTATATGCAACGGGGCCAAGAATTGAAGGTGATGTAGGGGTGATCCCCCGTGGTCGCCCAGAACCCGTAGGGGCACGGCGCGCCGTGCCCCTACCCAGAGGCCCACGTGTCCCAAGTCGTGGCCATACCCATGGCCAGCTTACAGTTACTAATAATCAGGGTTCGCCAGCAGAAAGCGTAAATCTCACAGGGTATACTTCTTTTACCATTGGACAAGGTGGAGATGTACATGGCCCTTACACGGGAGAAGGGTATCCACAAACCATAGCCAACGTTTTTGGGAATGTAGATGAAGGGGCTTGGATGATACAAAACACCTTGGATCGCTCTCTCTGGATTCGCAATCCCGATGCACCCGATGATTGGGTTGAAGTTGCAGCTGGGCAAACCCATGTGTTTGCTAGATCAGGAGAAGGAGGCTCGGGGCAAGAAGCTTTTGGTGAAATAGGAGTTGATTACAAAAACCTCGAACTGCGTTTTGCTCCTCGTGTAGGGGCGCCGGTTGCCGCGCCCACTCAATATCCCACCCGCGTTATCTTACGTACTCCCTATGGAGATCTTTCACTTCCCATCTATGAAGATCAGCAGAGTGTTTATTTAAATGTGCGTCCTGATGAAAGTTTAAGTTTAAGTTATGAAGCTACCTTTCATAGTGTAGGAGAATTAGTTTGGAATGAAGGACAATGGACCTTTGTGGGATATGAAGGAAGCTCTATCACAGTAGAAGGAGCTCTTGATGAGAGGGGTTATAATTACACTTTAGAACCTGGTACTACCCGCATTCGCGTGAATGGAGATGATCTCACTTTCGATTCTACTTTTGATGATGATTGGCATATGAATTTGGATGGAGCTGAAGATGGTGATGGAGCCGTAGCTCCCCCTGCCATTAGGGAAGTGGTTGTTGGCCCCTTCCCAACGGGACCCCTTGTCGGGGTTGGGAGCGCGCCCGTTCACAATCTTGTTCCCTATGGGTATAATTATGTGGGATCTCGTGCAACAAGAGGTTGCGTAGCTCTTCCTGAATTAGCTTCTGCCAATGTGCCCGATGATGAAGTGGCTTTTGTATTCGTCAGAAGCGCACATTTTAAATGCCCCTATGTTTATCATATAGGAGAAATCACTTCTGTGACTGTAAATGGAAGGGCCTTAGGATTAAGAGAAACGGCAGATTTATCCATGCCTGGTGGAAATCCTGATTTTATTGAAATTGCAGGAGTAGCTTATTGGTTTGGTTATAGAACAGATGGAACACCCAGTTTAGAATTAGCACAGCCAAGGGCGGGGGGAACAGGTTTTGAATCCCCTCAAACCCTGGTGCATCCCTCAGATGTGGTTAGGCCTGGGCGGGGGGCACCCATTGTAGGATTCCCAGCTTCTCCTTCTGTTGCTGCTCCTGGTCGTCCACCAGCCTATGCTTTAGAAACAGGGGAAGATAATTTTGTGGGCCAGGGTGGAAGTGTTAATGCCTCCCGCCTTTCTCTTCCTGAATTGAATTGGACTGGGGCTAGGGCCAATGAAGTAGAGGTAGTTTTAAGCGTACCCAGACCTTATTTGGGACATGATTCAGATGGTAGTGCCACTGTAAGGGTCAATGGAAGAGAAGTAGGGCCAGGTGAAAAACTTGCTCTCTCTCGTCCTGGACAAGAACCTAATTTAGTTGAAGTTGGAGGAGTAGCTTACTGGTTTGGATACAATGGGACTGCTAGTGATGCCACACCCCACTTAGAAGTGGCCGTTGCCAGAGCCGCAGGTGGGTATGAACCTCCCCAAACGGTTGTTCATCCTCATCCTACAAGAGCTGCTCTGATAGGCACGCCCTCTGAAGGTGTTTATGTCCTTCCTCCTGGCCCACCCATAAGGGCAGGGCGTGGGGGAGCCATTGATTTAGTGGAAGTAATTGATCCAGCCATTGGCCCCGATGCCATTACTTTCCATAACTTTGAAGGAGAATGTTGGTTTGATGCTGAGAGAGGAGTGGTAAAAGGCATCCAGTTTGCTCGACCCAGTGAAAGTGCTGTTGCAGGCGATGTTCAATTTAGACCTGCAAATGATTATATTTCGAGTGGAGCTCATGATAGAAATGGATTACCAGCCCGTGATGAGCTTCCTGTACTTGTTACCATTGGAAATTTAGATAATGGAGGGCAGGTTTATTGGTTTGGTTATAATGCGGCTGGGGAACCTATTTTAGAATTAGCTGTTTTGGGTAGTGGGAAATCCTGGTCTAGAACATACAATCCTCCAAGACAAGTGGTGTTTCCCACGGGGCAATCAAGAGCTTATCGTGAAGCCATGGCTCACCTAGCCCGTGTGCGTGGGGGAGAAAATTTTAAAAATATGACAATAGGGGAGTTATCCGCTTTATCAGCTTCCGAACGGACCTCTCTTGCAGATAATTTAGTAAGCCTTTTAAGAGAACCAACTTTAGAATCCTATACTCGTGATAACATCTTAGAGGCTCTTGTTTCCATGATTTCTTCTCTTCCCGAAACAAGGCGTGGAACTTATGTAGCAGCTTTGGCTTCCTATTTAGATCAGCCAGAATATACCGAGATAGTTTTGCATGCCCTCCATCGAGCTGTTGAGTATTTACCTGTGGGAGAAAGAACCCCGTATGCAAGGAGAATGGTCTCTTATTTAACTGCTACAGACCAAAGCATACAGATGGCTGCTATTCGGGCACTGGGAAATATTATTCCCGAACTTCCTGTTTTTGATCGGGCTGGTTTTGCAAGGCAGCTTGTCCCTTTTGCCAGGGATGGCAGTAATGCAGCATCTCATTTAAGAGAGATGATGCCCTACTTACCCGTGGGTGAACGTTCTGGAATTGTAGCCAGCTTGTACCCCATAGATGCTGTAGCCTCGTGGAATGTGCGTGATCTTTCCGATTTTGTAGACCATCTTCCTCTGGATGCCCGCCTGCCCTATGCCGAAGCTTTAATCACATTTGTGGAGGCACAATTAAATCCCACTGATATGGCTCGTTTTAATCCGTTGAGAAGAGCTCCTGATATGAGTGAACACATTGCAGCCCTGGGGCGTTTGTTGGGTGTATTGCGTGTGAGTGACAGAAACCCCGTGATTGATTGTTTGCACGGCTTAGCACAAAGTGGAAATGCAGAGGCTATCCGTGCTTTAAATGTAAATCGATTTTCTTTACCCCAGCAGATGCAAGTTAACCCTACTTTCCAAACGCTGATTGGTGAGTCTATAACAGTTTCTCAGATTCGAAGTGATGACCCCCTTGCTCCGATGGATCCAGACCTTCCCCGAGAGCCCGAGAGTGCTTATCCTCCTGTGATTCGTCTTGATACCCTAATTTCCCCTCTCCCTGGGGAGAGGGGCGGGGGTGAGGGGGCTTCTCCATTAAGACCTGGGTTAGGTGCTTCTACTTTAGGTGGAGGAAGGCCAACATTAGGTGGCGGTTTAGTAGGGGCGCCGCTTGCCGCGCCCAGTTTTCCTGCACCACCAACACTTGTTGGGCAGGTACATAGACCTGCCCCTACTGGGTTAACTCAGCCCCCTACATTAGGAAGGCCTCCTCGCTTGGGCGCGACAAGTGGTGTCCCTACATACACAACAGCCTACGCCAGATTAGGGCGGCTTAGTTTTGTGCCACCCTCTGGGCGTGCTCCTGAAATGGTTATGACACCTGCTATGATGGCACGTTCTGGTGCACCTGGAATTCCCCGTGGTTATCGTATTGCAGGCCCCGATGGGGGTTCTGTTTTAGAGCAAGCAGGACTCCATGTGGTGGTTACCCAAAATGATGCGGGAAACATTCCCATGACTCAAATTTATTTTGATGCAGAGGGAGGTTGTTGGATGGTGAATGTGATTGGGGATGGAGTTAGCGTTGATGGCCGTGCGCAAGCCCGAGGAAATGTTGTTCCTGTTACTTCTGGCCGCGCCAACATTCAAGTGGGAGATCAGAGATTTGAATTTATTTCGTTGAATGCACAAGGAGCAACGGTAGGGGCACAGCGCGCTGTGCCCCTACCCGAAGTACCCGTGGGGGCGCAAACCTTTCCGCCTCCACCACCCTTGCCACCACCTGCTTCTGTAGGATTGCGTCCACCGGTACCTTCTCCTGTAGGGGCGCAAGGCCTTGCGCCCAGTGCATATCCCGTTCCTGGTATGCCAGTTGTAGGGGCGGACCCAAGTGTCCGCCCAGGGCCAACGCATGGGTTGACCCCTACGAGAGAGGCTCCCTTAGGTGGTTTAACTCCACGTGGAGTTGCTAGTCCAATAGGAGCACCTATTGTAGGTCATCCCGCCGGTATTTATGTGGTTCCACGTTCTCCTGTAGGGGCGCCCCTTGGTGCGCCCATTAATCTTCCTCTGTCTGGAAACCAAATTATTATCAGCAATGCTCAAATTCCAGAATTAGGAAATGCTCGTTTGGTTCTTACTTACGATCAGGGATTAAAAATTTGGTACATGGAAGGAACTAATTTACCAGATGGTTTGGTAAGAGCGGGAGATAATGATTTGTATGCAAACGAAACAGATGTTCTTCGTACCGTGAACGATGCTCCCACTGTTTTAACTGTGGGTGGAAGAGACTATGAATTGGGTGATTTAGGAACAAGACCCACAACCCCAGGCTTTGGCGGAGGTACTTTAGGAAGTAGTGGTTTGGGAAGTGGCGGTTTAGGCGGAAGGCCCATCTTGGGTGGGAGACCTACCTTAGGTGGAAGACTAGGACTTGGTAGTGGTACTTTAGGAAGTCGCCCTCCAGCATCTTTAGTGCCTTCAGCACCGCCTGCCCTGAGCGCAGTCGAAGGGCCACCACCGCTACCAGATGTACCACCACCCCCTCCTGTAGGGGCGCAATTTATTGCGCCCACTGGCCCAAGACCACCCAGAATTTCTGCAAACGACCCTAGCTGGAATACAAGACCTTTGAATCCTGCCTCCATGGTTACCAGAGTTAGCCCAGTTGATTATTCTATTTCTCGCCACGCTTCTCAAAGAAGAGGGGGTATTGCGGGATTATTTGCACGTGATAGTAGGCCCGATGATGTGGCCCAATACTATACCGAGCAAGGAGTAAGACCCTTAACTCCACAGGCTGCTAGAAGGCTTACTGGGCATCATGTTGTAGGAGTAGTAGATCAAAGCACCTATATTGTTCAAGAGTCAGCGGGCCCTTGCCTATTTATTGCAGTGGCTAATTCCATGACAATGGCAGCCAGGCGCCAGGGTTTACAAATTGATCAAGCCACACTCACAAGACTTACCCAACAAGCCTACGATGCTTTTAGAGCGGAAGTAAGAGCCCATCCAGAGCTTCATCATCAAGTGGGAGATCCCAATAATCCATTTGCTAGTTCCGATGAAGTAGCCCAAATGTTTAACCAAGTTTTTGCTCAAAATGGAATTAATTTAAGGCTGGGACATCAAAGCACACGTGCAGCTCCTTATCGCATTGTAGCAGGAAATCAAACCACCGCTGCAACTTATGGGCGCTACAACCAATTAGGCTTGCCCCAGAATTTAGAAGCAGATTATCGAGCTGGAGATGTTTTTGCTACCACCTCATTTTATGGTGAATTTTTAGGAGCCGCCGATAATCATGCCATGTCAGTGATGGATGTGAATTTAGCTAATAACGATGTAACTCTTTATGATCAAGCTTCTGGCTTGGTATATAATTATCAAATTCCACAACTGTATCAATTAGCCTCAGAGCAAAGTGCTGGTCGCATGGATGTTGTGTATTGGGAATTTACCGATGCTGCTGGTGCTCCTGTTGTTTTAACCGAAGCCCTTCATCGCATGGATGGGCACATTCCTTGATTATTATTTTTTTTGAAATAAATTTATAACCGTGCCCTTAAAATTTCACGCGCTCTTAATGCCTGTGTGTCAGAGGCTCTTGCAGCCATGGTATCTCGTTCTTGTTCTTCAAAAGCAGGAGTGCATCTTTCATAATCAGTAAAAATTTGTTCCAAACAATCTTCAACAAGGGCGGCATCCATTAAATCCATTTCCCGATCTTGATAGGAAAAATCAATTCCAATAAACAAATCCAGAAGCTCTCTTATTTGAGAATCGGAAAGATTTCTTAAGGTAGAAACAAGGGGGGCTATTTCTTCTCCCAATTTTTCAAATGCAGTAATTAAGGTTTGAAGAGGTTTTGCTTGAAGTTGTGTTTGCCAATTTGTAGGTTTTGTTTCCAAACCCCTTACTCTGTCTTGCATGTCCCGGGCTGCTCTTAAAGGCCTGGGTTGTGTTTGATATCTGGTTGCAGTATTATGAAGGATAAAAGTTAAATCCCCCAACACACCGCTCCATTGTACTTTAAGATCATCAGTAGGATTTTGTGCAGGTGGCATATCTTTTGTTTCTAAAGCTCTTATTCTCATACGTCCCAGAACAAGAGCTTCTTCAGGACCAGGTTGTACCCCCCTGGTTAAAAGATCGAGTCCAAGTTGTAATCCATCTTGATTCACAAGAGCAGCAAAGGTTTCCAATTGGCCGGTAGTTGCTGGATCTAATGGAATATATCTTGCTTCTTCTGTTGTAGCTAGGCGCAAACCTGTTGCAGACATTCCTTTTGCTAAAACAGGTTGCCAAGGACGAGATAAATTGGATGATCTTACATCTAAGGCCCTTGCAGTTTGATTTAAACTATTTAAAACACTTGTTAGGGCTATGTAGTCTGAAACAACGGGTTCAAAGGGTCTTGTTTTATTTTCACGAAAATATTCAACAGTTTTGTAGCCATATTGGGCATCATAAAAAGTAAATCGAATGGATCTTTTTCCCCAAAGGAGGTTTGTCTCTCCTGCTGTATTGGTGCGGGTAATCAAGGGATAAATCACTTCATCAAAAAAAGTTTGAAAATCTTCAATGGGAGGAAAGTAAATATTGTAATGATGATCTACTTCGGCAAACCAAAAATGAAGCCCATCTAGTTCTTCATCCAAATCCAGGAAAAAATCTGGCCTTTGCCGCGTCGTAGGGGCGGTGGAGGTGGATTGCAAAAGATAAAGATAGCGATCATTCAAGGGTACAATATTTAAGGCATAGCTTCCTTGAGGAAGAATTGTTTGCATCAAACGAGTTACTTCTGCCATTTCATGAGGATGAAAGAAAAATTTGGGATGGAGTAGAGGGAAAAAAGTGAGAGGGCCAGCAATGGAATAATTGCGTTCTACTCGGGCAGGAAGAGTTTCTGCATGGGCTGCAGGAGGGATGCCTTTATCCGGTTTGATGTGGTGCCAGCCATTTGGCAATTGATGGATATTCCAAGGAACACTGATGATAACAGCATTGATGGTTGATTTTTGGGCGGGTTTGGAACCCGTCCCTACATTTCTTTCTCTCATTGTAAATGAATCTACAGTTTTTGCTAAGAGATTGTACTGGGTAGTAAGCCTATCGAGGTCTTTTGTATATTCTTCTGTAGGAGCTTCAGGAAAATAGGTGAAATCGAGAAGAGTTAAACTTCTGAGTCTGGCAAGGGCTCCTCTCATTTGTCCCATCAAGAGGGGTGGAGGTTTTTGTCCATTGAGTGTGTAGTAAGCAATGGCCGCCAAAGCTTCATCTACAATTTCAACCATGATTGGAAAAAGTTGAGCCGAAAATCCTTCGGCTTCTAAAAAATCTAAATCAGGAATTTCAGGTTCATGATCTCTATCCATCTGTAAGGCTAAAATTCTATAGTAGTTTTGTAAGCTACGTTCGGTTTGAGCTCTTGAAGCTTGATTACGGGGATCTTGCTGATTGGCAATTCTTTGGGCATTAATAACGGCTAGAGTCATGGGTACATGATCTTGGGGATTACCCTGCCCTGCTCTTGCTTGAACAAATCTCATTAAGTCGGTAGCAAATTGTCCCCAGTTATTATCAAACCCTCGAGTGGGGTTTACTGTCGCCAAAGCCGCAGTTACCTGTTCCACTGCTTGAAGTGCTAGATTTAAGTTAAATCCTTCAATGGGAGTGAGAGTGAAGGGTGTATGAGACTTTGTTTGTTCAAGGGCTTTTAAACGGGCAAGCTCAGCTCGAAATTCTTCAGCTTGCGCTAGGGCATCTGCTATGGCTTCTGCTGGAAGTATTTCTCTAAGCCTGACGGTAAACTCTTCTACCCCAGGTATTTCCCATGTGAGAGGATTGCTTGTCGTATCTAAAAAACCCACCTGATGAAGGAGAGTTACTAAAGGATCAAATTTTGTTGGGAGATTAGCCATAAAAAATCATTATTTTATCGATTGAATTAATCAGAAGTTGCTACCTATCAAGCTATCAGCTCCAAGCCTTATTTTACATTCATGCAGTTATTTGGTAACTATTAAACTTGATTGTGAAAATCCATGGAGGGGTGTTCCTGGAGGTTTCGAGGACTGTCTGACGAGCCTTCGGGGCGAGGAGTTCCGCAGAAACCGGAAGGAATACCCCTCCCTGGATTCGTAGATTATCATAGAGTATTATGAAAGCAAGACTTCAAAAATCTATTGTTCTTTTTGGTGGAGCCTTTGATCCTCCTCATTTAGGCCATCGTCAAGTCACCGAATTTTTGGCAGGGCATCCTTCTTTTGACGAGGTGTGGTTAGTCCCCGTAGCTGATCATCCTTTTTCAAAAACCCTGGAAGGGTTTTTTCATCGCAGTACAATGGTGGCTTTAAATATCCAGGGTTTAAAAAATGTTTTTGTTTGTGAAATCGAAAATACATTATCCAAACCTTCTTATACCATTCAAACAGTTTTAAAACTCAAAGAACAATATCCCCATTATCGTTTTACTTTAGCCATGGGTTCTGATTGCAAAGATCAGTTAAAAAAATGGAAAAATATTGAACAGCTTTTTCAGGAAGTAAGTTTTCATTTTATTCCTAGAGCTGGTTTTGAAAATTCCCCTTTTTGTGATATTTCTAGTACCCAGTTACGTGACATGTTATTTGCAAGAGAAGAAGACTATACCAAGTACTTGGTTCCCTCTGTTGCCAGCTACATTGAAGAAAACGGGCTTTATCAAGAGCTACCTTATGCAGCGTAAGTTCATTCAAAAAATTTTAGTCATTGCCAAAGAAACGCTTCATTTCTCATCTTCTCAAAAAATTCCTGGTTTTAATGTTGAGCACAGTGCGGCCAACAAAAAACATAAAGAAGCCCTAGAAATTATTTTTAAAACCCTGGATAGCTTGAAATTAAATTATGATGTGGGTTATGGAAATCGTTTTCCTAATCCCAATCGTTATCATTTGGTTATTACTGTAGGTGGGGATGGAACTTTTTTAAGAACTGCCAAACGATGTGATGATGTTTTACTTTTAGGAGTTAATTCTTTGCCAGGAATGAGTGTTGGAGCCCTTCTTTCTTGTACAGCTTATACATTTCCAAGAAAAATAAAGATGGTATTAAAGGGAGTGGCAAAAAAAATGAATCGGTTACGTGTGGGTATTTTAGTTAATGGGAAAAAACTTCCGTTTTTGGCTTTAAACGATGTTCTTTATGCCAATGATTGTCCTGCAGGGACAACCCGCTATCTCTTGCGTATCAAGGGTTTAATGGAGAATCAAAGAAGCTCAGGTGTGTGGATTGCTACAGCCTCTGGTGCAACTGCTGCTATTGGCGCAGCAGGGGGTATCAAAATGAAATTGGATGAAGTTGGAATACAATACTTGGTGAGAGAGCCTTTATTTTTTTCAAAAAAATTCAGTTTCGTAAATGATATTTTAAAAAAAGAATCCATCACTCTTTGGAATAAAACAACCCATGCTTCTCTTTTTATCGATGGAACCCAAGTACGGTATCCTTTGAAATTTGGGGATAAGGTTACATTTTTTGTTTCAAAAAAATCATTAAGAACAATTGCATGAAATTTTTAATTTTTGTCCTGTTCGGATTGTTGCACATGTGGAGTAGGAATTTATTGTCATCCCCGCGGAGGCGGGGATCCATCTTCAAAATTCAAAGATGGATTCCCACCTTCGTGGGAATGACAATGTTGTTATGGCCTTCTTTTTCTTTAGCTTCCGAATCTGCAGATCAAAATTTTTTTTATTTTCAAACCCAGCTCAAAAATTTTGAAAAAAGTCACAATGCATCCTTGATCAGGCGATTTAACGAAAATAATCGCAAGCCCTTATCTGGGCTTTCCAAAAAAGAAAAACGTTTTCAAAAAGAATATAAAGAGCTCAAGAAAAATTTTTCTTATTGGAATGAGGTTTATCATTTAAAACAAGCTTTGATAGAAACTTACAAAGGAGTAGGGGCAGGTTCTAAACCTGCTCAAGCTGTAAGGAATCTGTGTAGGGGCGAACCCATGTGTTCGCCCAGGCCGACACATGGGTCGGCCACTACCCAAATGGAAGATGAGGCAAATCGATTGGCAATTAAATTGATTCAGGGTATTATGCGTTTGGCAGAAGAATATAAAATAAATACTTTTCCCCTTGTTCATAATTTTTTGATTAATTTTGGTTTGGCTAAAAGAGGGGCTTGTAAGCATTGGGCAGAGGATATTTTAAAAATTATTGAGGGGATACCCAGAGATTATTTTGTGGCTTATTGGGCAGAGCATAAGCCTGGAAGTATTGCAGAACACAATGTGGCTGTTTTAGCCCCGGCAGGGGCCACATTAAGAGACGGGCTTTTAATTGACCCTTGGCGAACAGCGGGTAAACCATTTTGGATACGAGTAGATGCAGATCATCATCAGTGGAAACCTTGGGCGTTTTACGAGCCAAAATAAAATATTTTCCCTCTCCTTTGGGAGAGGGTTAGGGTGAGGGGTATATGAAATTTCGACCATTTTTTGCTTTAGCCATCCTGATGAGTTTTTACCTGGCTTTTGTTATCTTGGCCTGGATTTTTAAGGGAGTGACGGTGGTTGTTTCTAACGAAGCCCTCTACCAAATTAATATCGATAATCAAACCTTCTCGCTTGTGTTGGGTCGTGTTCCCATGGCTACTGTGTTAGCTGCTATTGCCTTAACAGGTTTTTACTTGGTAAATGAATTTTTTGGATTTTGGGCTGGTGTAGGTGCCTCTGTGGCAGCAGGGCTGATGATTGGGCTTTGCTGGACAATCATGATTTTTGTTCCCTTTGTTCCTTTTATTGAAAATGCAGAAACAGTGCATTTAATTCAAACGGCTTTTTTTGACTTAACCCGGAGAGGGGTAGTGATGAAAGTATTTTCTTTCACTGCCGGTTTTATTTTTGTAGCCCTTGTTTTTGATTTGTTTCGGAAACTTTTTCGTGGTTATGCCTCTATTCTTCGAATCTTTTTTGCCAATATTTTTGGATTAATTATTTTTGAGGCAAGCTGGACCTTCTGGAATTTTTACCCCGCCCACCCCAAACAAGAAATGTTGGCATTTTTTGCCAATCGTTATCCTCAATTCTTGGCTTTTTCTATTGCCTTGATTCCACTGTTTTATGTTCTCAAAGTGTTTGCACTTTGTTTTGTTGGGGGAGAACATACCCGCTATATGAAGGCCCGCTTTGGAAAAAAGGGCAGGGCATTTATACCCGATGTTCCTTTTTCTCAATCCAAAAGAGATGCAGATAAAACTCAATTTGGCCTGTAGTATGGAAGAAAAATTAATTTCAAACGAATTTGCCAGGAAATCTGTTCATCTTTTATCTCTGTTGGTGCCCTGTGCTGCTTGGTATTCTTTAACAGGCACACTTTTTGGTATTATGGCTTTTTCTATTTTGTATGGAATTTCTGAGTATTGCAAAATCAAAAACAAATCTTTTTTACTTCAGTCTCTTATTTCTAAAATGCAGAGAGAAGATGAAAAAAAGCGTTTTGCCAAGGCTCCTCTTTTTTTAGCTGTTGGAGTTAGTGCTGTACTTTTGCTTTATTCACCTTTGGCTGCCTGGGTTGCAATTTATCACGCGGGATTTTGTGATACCATGGCTTCGGTTTTTGGAAAAAAATGGGGCAAAACCCGCATCCCTTTTTCACCTGAAAAAAGCCTTTTAGGATCTGGCCTTTTTTTTCTATCAGCTCTTCCTGTTCTTTTTTTGATTTTACCTTATTCCAAGGCGGTTGTGGTGGCTTTGGTTGCAACTTTTCTTGAAATGCTTCCCTTCAAAGATTGGGATAATTTAATTGTGCCTTTAGTTACGGGTTTTTTGGTTGAACAGTTTCTTTTTCCCATGGAATACATGTAGGTTGAATTAAAAACAAAAGTTTGCCCTTTCCAAAACCCACTTCTGAAATTTCAATTTCACATAAACCAGCAGTTTTAAAATGAAGGCGGTCTTGTGGTTCGCCCCATATAAAACAGGAGGCCAATAGAGAAACGAGAGGCATGTGTGAAATGAGAAGAACATCTCCTTTTTCTTTTTCAAGCAAAGTTAAAATATCTTGAGGATTGGCCTCTGGTTTTAAGGTGTCTGTGGTGATGAGTTTACTTCCAATTTTTTGATGTACAATTTTGGCTGTCTCAAAGGTACGCGCCAAGGGGCTGGCAAGAATGGTTAATTTGGCAGATAAATGCCCCGTTAGCCACTGGCTCATCAATTTTACTTCGTCAATGCCTCTTAAAGAAAGTTTTCTTAAGTTATCTGAGGGAGCATTTGTTTCTGCATGTCCATGACGCATGAGATAGATTTTCATAAAATAATCATAAAGGAGGGATGGACATTTGTCATTTTAAAAACGGAAAAAGGTGAAAATAGGTCTTGAAACAAAAGCGTCTCGCAGACAATTTGTCTGTGCGAAAAAAAACAAACAAATTGGCGAGAGCGAGCGGCCTTAAGTCTCGATGACTTAAGGACCGCGTCTTTTGTGAAAGACCTATTTTCACCTTTTTCCGTTTGTATGCTGCATTGCGTTATGGCAAAGAAACTTTACTTCTAACTTGCCGATAAGGGGGAGCATGAAAGTAAATCCACACGCTACATCTGCAGTCTGGGAGCCTTATTCTTCTTATCCCCAAAGGAATCCCAAGGTCAATAATCATGGGCGGCCTATGAGGCCATTGTAACCTGGTTTCCTGCCGATTATTATGAAGCCAACATGCATATTGCACGTGATGTTGATGCTGATGGTCATTGGTTTTATCATGATCCGGCCTCTGGTGATCCTGCTACTTTTTCTTTGCCCGGAGGAGAAGTTTTGGAAGTTGATTTAAAACAAAATCCAAAAAACACTTCTATTCCTCCTGAAAATGGGAAGTGGTGTTCGGCTCGTCGTGGATTGCGTATTGGAAATACCATGGGACATTCTATCGATCATTTACTTCCGGGAATTTATGCCAACAAATTTGAAGGTGCAAAAAATCCAAGGGTGACCAGTAACGGGGAACCAATTAAAATATTAAAAGTTCTAGGGCTTGTGCCTGTAGCAGGAGAGATGAGTCAAAATGTTTTTGCACTTTCTGATGAACAGGGAACATGGAAAGTTGTTGGCAATTCTCCGGAAGGGTATCCCATCTTAGAAGAAACCATCGTGAGAACAAATGATGGTATCGAAAAAACTTTTCAAAAAAAATGGCAACCCGACACAAGTGCTTTGGCTGATGGAAAATTAATTTATTATTTTAAAAATGGGGTGGGCAGGCAAGAGGTGGTTTACGATATGGTGGGGAGTAATTTTCCTGGTTACGAACAAAGAGAGCTAAGACTTTTAGTTTGGAAAAAAGAAGGAGATCATCAAATTTTAAAACAAACAGCTTCACTAGAATTTCAATCTTCTCTTCCAGATCAAAGATTTGGGAAAGCTGCCCAGCAATTTTCCACCCGTTTTATTGTGAAGCAAAATGGTCACACTACTTTTTTTGGAAATGCTGTGTCTTCTTCAGCAGAGAGACAAAGAACTCTTTCCATTTTTCCTCAAGCCCCCAGGCCAGCCAGTTTAAGGCCCATGAAATCTGAAATGCGATGGAATGAAGGCGAAACCTTTGTAACAACTGATGGTACAATGATGCCCAAGCGTGTGGAAGTGTTTGAAAAATATGCCGCGTCTTCATAATTTATATGTCATTTTTTTGACCATTTTTTATCCTTCTCAAAACATCTAGTTTAAAATCGAATAAAATCAAAGACTTTGCATCTTCATCTTTTTTGGATTTTGGTCTTAAACTTGCATAAATGTCTTCCAGCAAGAGGTTTGTATCATGAAGTTTTTTTATTCTTTTAGTTTTCTCATTTTTATTTTTTTTATTTCTATGGTGCCTGCAAGTCATGCGGCTTGGGAAGAAATGAGTGTTTCTGGTCTTCCCAATGATATTTATTACAGCCGTCCTGCTGTGGGGGATATTGATGGTGACGGAAATATGGATCTCTTGGTTGGTACTCAACCAGGAGTAATCAAGCATTACGAACGAGATTCTTTAGGAACTTATACCTTGGTGAGTAGTCAATTTGGGGGGACTACTTTTAATGGAAATACTTGTCCTACGCTAGGAGATTTAAATGGAGATGGTATCACTGAAACTTTATTGGTTGGAGGTGGTAGTATTACTTACATCGATGCTTACTCTGTTTCTACTTCAGGGAGTTTAACTTCCTTGGGATCCCTGCAAGCTGATGGATCTACTCTTGCTCTTTCTAGTTCCATGGGTGCTTTTCTTTCCGATAACAATGGAGATGGCACCGTAGAAACCTTGCTTGTTGGCACGAGTGATGGACATGTGGCTGCTTATACCGTAACGGTTTCTTCTGAAAACCAAATTGCTTCTCTTACTTCTCTTGGCTACTTAAACGATGGCTCAGCAGATTTGGATACCAATGGTATTGATGCCAAACCCATTCTTGTTGATCTTGATGGTAATGGCCAAGTTGAAACCTTATTGGTTTCCAGTAATGATGGAACCATCGAGTATTCTTCTGTCACTCTTAATTCAAGTACTGGAAGCATTGCCACGGCAAGCTCTTTTCAAACTTTAAATTTATCTAGTGGTACAGAGATTAATATTGGGAGTTATGCTTACCTTACTGTTTACGACTTGGATGGTAATGGAACAGATGAAACTTTATTTGTGGGAGAAGTTGGGGGAAATCTTAACCAATATACTCTCTCACTTTCAGAATCAACAACAGTGGCCACCTTGATAAGTGAAGAAGCTGCTTATTCTGATTTGGGCTGGATGTATTCTGTTGGTTTGGCCGATTTAAATAATGATGGACGCTCAGAAACCCTTCTCATTGGTGAACAAGAAGGCAATGTTAATCAGTACACGTTTTCGGTTTCGGACAGTGTGCCCACTGCTACACGCAGTGGAAATGTACAAGCCAGTGGAAGTGATATTACAAATCAAAGTGGGAGTGTATTTAGTTTTGGGGATTTTGATGGAGATGGCATTCCAGATACTCTGTTAATTGGAGGGGGCAATAATAATATTACTGTTTACAGTTTAACGGTTAATTCTGGGGTTCTTTCCTCTGTAACTGATGGAGGTTATTTAACGGATGGAAGTACAGCTCTCACATATAACCATGCTGCTCCTCACTTGGTTGACTTAAGTGGTGATGGTATCGCAGATACTCTTTTTGTTGGAGATTATGACGGGAATCTTTATCACTACCAAGTTGCAGTTAATTCTGAAACACATGCATTAACACAGGCAACCCTTGTAGGCCAAGTGAGTGTTGCTGGATCAAGTTTAGATGTAGGCCAGTTTGCGCAACCCTTGGTTCTCGATTTTAATGGGGCTTCTTCTCCCGATACTCTTTTAATGGCTGAACGTAGTGAAGATACAATTAATACTTACAGCTTAAGTTATAGCACATCTGCCCTAACAAGTTTAACTTTTAGCAGCACAGGTGAATTAGCTGATGGAGTTTTAAATGTTGGTCAGTGGGTGCGTATGGCTGTTGGAGATGTTGATGGAGATGGCAAAAAAGATTTGGTCGTGGCTTCTGTTGATGCTGTTAAGGTGTATCAATCTATTTGTGGAGATTCTACTGTAGATGAAGTGGAGGATTGTGATGATGGCAATACCACCAGTGGAGATGGTTGTTCTTCTTCATGTCAAACTGATGAAGCCGATTGTAGCAATTTAAGTGATGATGATGGTGATGGTGAAACAGATTGTGATGATTCGGATTGTGCTTCTCAATCAGCCTGTGCAGCCGCAGTGGCAACTGCAACTGAAGAAGCTGCAGCAGAAGAGACAGAAGAACAAGCAGAAGAGGTAACTGGAGCAGGTGGTGGAGATGCAGAAGATGATTTAAGCATCGATTGGGAATCTGAAACCAATCCAGCAGTTGAAGCAGAAAATAACGAAGCAGAAAAGATACCAGCTGCTGGTTGTAGTTTATCCTCTCGATTCAAATAACTTGCAATTCTTAAGTTAAACAGGCAAATTTTTTAGATGGCTAAGGCAAGTGCGGCAATTACTTCCTCTTCGAGTGCAGAATATTTCTCTAAAAATCTCCAACAGGTTGGTTTTTCCTCTTACACCAAGGCGGCTTTAACTACCATTAAAGAAGCTGTTGATAATTCATTGGATGCTTGCGAAGATGCCGATATTCTTCCTGAAATTTCTGTTACTGTCCAACGTCTTGGAGAAGGTTCGGGTAAGGGGGCCGATCATATTCGTGTTTGTGTAGAAGATAATGGCCCAGGTCTTTTACCTGAAGATGTTGTTAAAGTTTTTGGAGAATATCTTGCTAGTTCCAAATTTGGTAGAGGCAGGTGTAGTCGTGGTCAACAAGGAATTGGAATTTCTGCAGCCACCACTTGGGCGCAATTAACTCATGCCAGAGGGGCCTTGGTTATTACAAAAACTACCAAGATGCGTCAGGCCATCAAGTGCCAAGTTGAAGTTGACATCAAAAACAATCGAGGAATTTTAAAAGAAAAAGAATCTTATGATTGGGATCGTCCCAGTGGGGTTTCTTGTGATTTTTTAATTGATGCCCGCATTCAAATGCAGGGAGAAGGTGGGCTTTTGGCCTACTTAAATGGAGTAACCCTCGTTAATCCGCATCTCACCTTGCATTATAAAATTTTAGATGAAGATTGGGTTCATATAGAACGCATCGAAAATACCGTTCCAAAAATTCCAGAACCAACAGAACCTCATCCCCACACCATGAAGTTGGGGGAATTTATTGCCCACTCTCATTTATTTGGGAAAACGCGAGTTTCAGCCTGGCTTAAAACCGGTTTTTCGAGAATCTCCGATGGGATTTTAAAAGAATTAAAAGAGCATGGTGTAAAATCTTCTCTTTTAGAAAGAGCTGTGAGTTCGCTTTCTCAGGAAGAATTCAAATTTATTTTTATGGGCATTCAAAAATTAAAACTCATGGCTCCTTCCACCAAAAGTGTTTTAAGCATTGGTGAGGCAGGGCTGGCTAAAAGTATTCAACGCATTGGTGCAGTTGATTTTTTTGCTGTTATGTCCAGGAAGCCCACCATCTGTGATTTTAAACCCGTGTTAGTAGAAGTAGCTATTGCTCGTATGAAAGATAAGGGTTCTGAAGAAGAATCCATAGCTCTTCTTCGTTTTGCTAATCGGGTTCCCCTTCAGTTTGATAAAGCAGGTTGTGCCATGACAAAGGCTGTAGTTTCTGTTAATTGGAAAGCCTATGGCTTGGCTCAACCCAAAAATAGTTTACCCTTGGGCCCCTACATCATGGCTGTTTCGGTTGTGTCACCCTTTATTAAATTTAAAAATGCTTCCAAAGAAACAGTTGATGCCAGTGATGAACTTGTAGAAGAGTTGCGAAGGGCATTAATTCAGGCAGGGCAAAGACTTTCTAAGCATATTCGTCGTGAAGTTAAAGAAGCCGATTTAGAAAAGAAACGCCAACACATCGAACTTTTTGCACCTATTTTGGTGGATGGAGCTTGTAGAATTTCAAAAGCTGGGAAAGGCAGACGGGAGAAGGCTTTAGAGGGGTTAGCAAAAATTTTGGGACGTGAAGCTCATTTGGCCGAAAAAGAATTAACCGAGGCTATAGAGCATTCTGAGGCGGCATTAGAAAAGTTAGCTCAAGTAACAGGAGTGTTACCAGCGGTACAGGAAGAACCAGAAGAACAGGTGGAAGTAGGAGAACAAATGAGTTTGGATGGAATTGAAGAAAAAAAATCAAAGAAAGAAAAAAGAAAAGGAAAATAATTAGGGGAAAAATATGCCAGCCCGAATTAATGTTGAAAAACTTTCTGTCGAAATGTGTGAAAAACTTTTGCGTGATTTAGAACGCGGAAAACGTCCTGTATTAGAAGCCACCAAATGTTCACTTGATAACTCTCTTTACAATCCAAAAGTGGGTTATTTAACTCCCGGCGATAAAAAAGTTCAAACAGAGCTTAATGTAAGTTCAGTTAAAAAAATGTCCCGAACCATTTTTGTTTTAGAACTTATTTTACGCAATATTGAATCAGGAGCAAACAATACCAAACGTGAAGTATATTATATTGCCAAAGGTGAAATTAAACACAATCCCACTTTGAAGCCGCTTGATTTTGAAGATCAAAATGAAAGTGATGAAATTATCGATTTTATCTGTGAAATGATGGAATGTTATCGTGAAGATTTAAATTGTTTTGCTAACGATCGTGGTGGCCAAACTTATAGTGGGCAGCTTATAGTAGAAGAAACCATGCCCGATGGTGATAAAGCTGTGATTGATCTTTCAAAATTAGGCACGGCCCCCTTTCAACCTAAAAACCGTCCCCAAAGTTTAAAACTAAAAGCCAGAAAGAAAATTGATTTTTGTCTCATTGTTGAATCAGAAGGTACGGCCAATACTTTAGTTTCAAGTGGTTTTACCAAGCGCAATAATGTGATTTTACTAGGTGCTCAAGGGGTTCCCTCAAATGCTGTAAGAGGTTGGACAAAACTCATTCAAGAAGAATTAGCGATTCCTATTTATTTTTTTGGAGATCTCGATGCTTATACATTGCAAAATATTTTCCGAACATTAAAAGCAGGTTCTGCAGCAAGCCTTATTCGCAATCAAGATTTTTCAGCTCCTGATGTTAAATTTTTAGGAGTGTTGCCCGAGGATATTAAAAAATATGATTTGCCTGATTATGCCGTAAAAGAAAATGATGCCACTGAAAGCCGGGCCTTAAAGAAGGCCAGAGATGCCTTGGAGAATGATCCGTTTTTTCAAGATAAAAAAAATAAGGGTTTGTCTGATATTTTAAAATGGCTTTTAAAAAACAAACGTCGTTGTGAACAACAATCCTTTTTTTCGGTTAATCCCAGGGATCCTTTAATGCCCGAAAAAATCATCCTCGATAAAATCAAAAACAAAAATTTTGTTTAAAGTTTCATTCGCCCGATTAGCAATTTCTTGAAAAGATCCAACGCCTTCCATTTCTCCAATAATATCTAAAACACCAATGTCTGTTTTGAGGTAGAGATTTTTGATGTTGTCTAATTGCTCTGGAAACTTGAGAAACGATAATTTCTGATGAGAGGAATTAATTTTTGATTTTCTAAACCCTGATTAATTAATTCAAGACAGGTTTCATTCAAGGACAAAGCTGTTTTTTGAGCATGAGTGATAAGCTTTTCGTGCAAGGTAGGATGCATGCGGAGAACAAATTTTCCAGATAATTTCATATAGTACTATAATTTTTAAAAAGCATAAAGGGTTTTTCATTGATGTTTTGTAGGTCAACTTTTTTGGTTCTTTTTTACCCCACTTGGGGGGAATACCCGTCAGTTTTCGGGGAGTTATCTTCTTTTCCATCTGTAAGTCAATATAAAAAATACAATAAATTCAATGACTTATAAATTAATACACTTTTGGGAATATGGCATATTCTTTGCTTATCCTTAAGGGATGTCGCCGTTGGTGTGGAAACCATATGGCTGGCGACAAAACACAATTTGACCCAACTTTAGGTTCTTCTTTTGAGGACTACGATCTTAGCTACACTCCCGATGAGTTAGAGTATATTACTTTTGATGATGGTTTAGATGATTACGAGCAAGCTATTATCAGGGCTTACAATGAGGGCCTCTATGGACCAGTGAAAGCTCCAGAAGATTGGCCCAAAAATTTTCGTAATCAAAGTGTTCTTACACGTTCTATTCCCATATCAAGCGATATTCAAAATACTCCCGAAAACAAAAATGCCCAGCTTATTGCCAGCTACCAAGATAAATTAAACCAAATTTTTGAATTGGCTTGTCAGTTACCCAATAGCCCTGTGGCAGGCATGAGTTATGGAAATGCCGATAGTGATTTTATTCCCTTAGAATGCCAAGGCAATGTAGATGACCAAACCAGGGCTCGTCTTCAAGATTTTGAACAATTTTTTGCTCATGGGTTAGATATCACTACACGCTGGGGAATTGGTTTTACCAGGGAAGCTCAAAAAGAAATTGATACTGTTTTAGCAGCTGTAAATGGAGAAGCCTGGGATTATGAATACCATCAAGAAGTAGAGGGTGGGTCTCAATGGGATGAAGATCTTGTAAGTTATGATCCTGAAAACGAGGCTCCTGTGGTTGGAAGTCTTGATCCTGCAGTTGAGGGAAGTTCTTTTTCAAGTGGGGGCTTATTTTATGCAGCCCAGCACAGTGGGGAATTAAAATTATTAGAAGTTGATCCCAACGCAAAAGATCCTCAGGCACAATGTTCTAACTATGCTCGTAAACTAGTTCAACATGTTTCCACTATTCCCTACGATTTATTTCAAGATGCCTGGAATGTAAGACAATACTTGGCTCCCTACACCATCGATCGTTCCGATATTTCCATGAGAGATTTTTACAGAGGGCTGCCAGGAAATGTGAACCAGGGCCCAGAATACCAAGCAGCGCTCGAACGTTTTTATGCAGCAGCTCTGGCAGAACCTTTTTCCATAATGACCCTATTTTATGAAGGCACCCAATCACGAGGGGCTGCTACCCGTAAAAGCTCGTCAGATAGTGTGAGTCATATTGGGATGAGTTTAGGAGGGATAACCTCTACAGAAACTGTAAATGGTAACCAAAGTTTAGCCAAAGCTTTAATTCAGCACTATGGCATTCAGCCTGGCCTTGAATTTTTATTAGGAAATATTGAAGTAAGTTACCAAGGACAAAAAGTTTATTACGATCAAGTTTCTCATGAATTTATAAATGATGCTGGAGATATCATTCAACTAGGAGAAGGGAATCAAGCTATTCAAGTAACTGACGTGCGCCTTGCTCATCAGGTTGGAAACTATCAGGGTTTTGTTTCCTTAATCGCTCTTTTAGGAACGGGGCGCTACCATCCCACTGATTTGATGTCCATCCAAAACGGCTATCTTTTACCAGAATATCAAGATTTAAAGAGTCGCATTCAAGCGGAAAATGGAACCTCACGACCTCTCGTTTCCTCAAGCTCAGATTTTATTCCCGTTACAGATACTTTCTATGTCAACCCAGGAGAAAATCTTTCAGCACTTCTTCAAGCTAAAGGAATTACAGGTGAAAAATATTCTCTTTTCCAACTCTATTGTGCTGATCAAATGGGAATATTTATCAATCAACTTTTTTCAAATAGGCAACAATTTAGCATTCCTGATTTTGAGGCTTACAAAACCAATCTGGATTCTCGTGGTGGTAAACAAGCAGTTGCTGCCAGCCTTGCTGCAAAGGCTTACCCAGCAGATCAGTATGCCACCTTTGTAGTTTCTGCAGGGCAAGATCCCTATGATTTATTAGGTTCCTGGTTTGGAAGTGATTTTGTGTTTGGTTTAACTCCTCAAATTAAAGATCAACTCATTGGAGCCATTTTTGATTACAACAATTATTTTGTAGGCCAATGGCCCAATCGAGACGCGGCTGATTGGGGAGCGGGAATGATTTTTGCCATGAGCCATGAAGATGTGGCGCAATACAAAGATTGGGCAAAAAATGTTAATCGCTCTTATCAGGCTGGTATTTCTACATCATCGGTTACTGTTACCGTAAAAGGACAACCCTTAACTTTGGATTCATCTTTAGTAAGTAGCGCACAGGCCGCTACTTCTGATTATGGCGAGCAAGCCGAACTTCTAGCCCTTCATTTGATTGAAAAAGGGCAGGGAGGGAGAAAGGCGTGGGTGGAAGATATTTTACAATCCAGTGATTGGACTAAAGGGTATGTAACCACCACAGGAGCCATTGAAACAAATATTGCCATGTATGCCCGTGAGAGGGGAATGACGGTTGATGAAGCTCGTGCCGAGTTACGCAGTGATCCCACAGCTTCCATACGTTTTGCCTCATGGCTTTTGGGTAACTACAAGCGTGATGTTAACCGTGTAGCTGCAGGGTTTGAACGTAAATATGGTGTTACTCTATCCCCAGAACAAAAAAGTATGGCAGCCCTGGATGCCTTTAATGCCGGTGGTATCAAGCGTGCACAGTTTATGGGATTTCAATACATGGTGGGAAATTTATTACAAGATCATGGAGTTCATTTAAGCAATTACAAGGTAGATGGTTATGCAGGAACAGAAATGGGCATGGCTGTAAGAGCTCTTCAAAATATTTTAGGTGATGTTTCTGGTGTTGATTGGAATGGAGTGATTGCCCAGTTAAGTAGGGGAGAAGAAATCACCAGTGGTCCGCTTTATGATGCCGTGGTGCAAGCCAATATAGCTGTAGGACATAAGCCTCTTCTTTTCTTGGGAGTAGAAGAATACCATTATCCCTGGGTTAAAACAAATTACGGATTAAATACCTACCGCTACGCCCAGGATGTAGAAGCTCAATTAAGGCAAGCCCAATTAATTTCTTAACTTAACCCCCCAAAAAAAAGCATCACAGATTATAAGCATAAAATTGTTGTTGATTTTCATGAAAATACATAATAGTGTTATGGAATGATTAACTACGAGCGAATACTCGATTTAAGGAAACTGCTCAAACAGAAATCATTTTTTCTTTTTGGCCCTCGCTCCACGGGAAAGAGTACTCTTATTGAAAAACAGCTTCCCAAGGCTCGTGTTTATGACTTGCTGGATGCCAAAGTTTTTTCGCGTCTCATCCGAAATCCGTCACTTTTGGAGGAGGAAAACAAAACAAAGGTTCCAATCATTGTCATTGATGAAATTCAAAAATTCCCTCCCTTGTTAGACGAAGTGCAACGTTTGATCAGAAAGTATGGATGGACCTTTTTGCTTACAGGGAGCAGCGCCCGTAAATTGAAACGGGGAGCTTCCAATCTCTTGGCTGGAAGAGCCTGGATGGCAGAACTTTTTCCTCTGGTATCTGCTGAGATCCCACAGTTTGACCTGCTAACCTACCTTAATCGAGGAGGACTTCCCCAGGTTTATGGAAGTGAGAACCCTTGCGAAGAACTGGAAAATTATATTTCTCTTTATCTCAAAGAAGAGATTCAAAATGAATCGCTAACGCGTAATCTTCCCTCTTTTTCCGCATTTCTCGATGCTATTGCCCTTTCCAACGGGGAGGAAATCAATTTTGAATCCTTCGCCAGTGATTGCGGGGTATCACCAGTAACTGCAAAAAACTATGTTAAAATAATCGAGGACACTCTTATTGGGTTTTCGTTAAAAGGATATACAAAGACCAAAAAAAGAAAGGCGACCAGTCGCATCAAACATTATCTTTTTGATGGTGGTGTGGTGAATACACTTTGTCACCGTGGTGAAATTTTTCCCAAATCGGAATTGTTTGGAAAAGCATTGGAACAGTTTATCATCCAGGAAGTTAGGGCCTATCTCAGTTATCGACGAATCCGCAAAGAGCTTAAATATTGGAGATCCGTTTCCCAGTTTGAGGTTGATTTGATTATTGGGCAGGATATGGCCATTGAAATCAAGGCCACAAATCAGGTATCTGACAAGCATCTCAAGGGATTGCGCGCGTTAAAAGAAGAGGGACAAATCAAAAATTTTACCATTGTTTCGATGGATGAGTCCCTCAGGCAAACCAAGGATGGCATTTTTATTTATCCCTGGAAGGAATTTCTAAACCGTCTGTGGAAAAATCAGCTTTTTTAAAGCTCGCCCAGTACGGTAGATGGTCCGAAGCAGTGAGTTGCAGATTGTCTCCTTCAAGAAAAGTGAAGAAGTCATCCACCAGGATATGATCAATTTTTTTAATGGCCTCCCAGCTAGGCATTGTAAATACAGGCTCTAAGGGTTCTGCATTGTGAAGCTGGCTCGTATTTAAAATAATTTTTAAAGCTTCTCCATCTTCTTCCATTTTTAAAATTTTTTCTAATTTTAAATTTTCACTGTAAGCCGACACACTATTAAAATCCCCCAGAACAAATTGAGATACCCCCTTCCCCAAGTCTCTAATTGCATTTGCCAATATCCTTGCCTGCTCATTTCGAGTTTTCTGTTTAAAAGCCTCTAAGTGGACATTCCACGCAATTATTTTTTGATCACCATCAGTTAAAGTTAATTTTTGTGCAATGCGATCCAGGTAAAACCAATTATACCAAAAGGCATTATCTTGAGGTTTTTCAAAATGCAGGAGCTCTTGTTGCTCAATGGGATAGCGGGAAAGCACAGCCTGCCCAGAAACAACCGATCTAAAATGCAAAGCAAGGGGCCAGTAGGGCCAGGCCACATATTTTTTATTCCAAGTAACCACATAGGCTGCAAAGGGATAACCCAGTTTCTGATTGAGGTATAAAAGTTGGTTGATATCAAAGCTGCGATAAGATTTAAAATCAACTTCTTGCAGGCCAATCACATCGGGATTCATTTTTTGAATGGCTAAAGCTAGTTTATCCAAATTGTAAAGCACTTCCTCCTTGGTGAGAATTGCGCCCTTGTTATTTTTTTCTCCAGAAGCATAACCGATATTGTAGGTAGCTAAAGTGAGAGTAGGTTTTGGAACAGGTATTACATTTTCTTGAAAATGAATAACATGGTGGAGAGGGAATTCTTTTTCATCAACGGAAGGCTGGATGGCGTAGATGAGGAAAATGGAAAAAATGAGAATTGGGGAAAAAAGAATAAGAAATATTTTTTTCATAAGTATTTGTCACCTGAATAATTTGTCATCTTTACGCCACTTGTCATCCCCGCGGAGGCGGGGATCCATCTGTGTCATCGCGAGGAGCCCCTAAAGGGCGACGTGGCGATCCAGGTTTAATTAACCTGGATTGCTTCACTCCCATTGGTCGTTCGCAATGACGGGATCAAAAGATGGATTCCCGTTTTCACGGGAATGACAGGGTCTTTATCCACCCTTGCATCAGTCGTCTCCCATTTTTTACTGCTGTTTCCACTGTTTTGCCCTTAGCTATTTCTGCTGCAATCAAACTGGCGAGGCTACATCCCGTTCCTCTTAAACCTTTTCGGTTTAATTGAGGATAAATAAACCATTTTATTTTTTTATCTGTGATGAGAAGATCAAAAACCTTTTTATTTTCTTTAAAACCCTTAATGCATACCGGAACTTTATAATTAACCCATAATTTTAAACCAGCAATGAGAACATCACTCTGCGATTTGATCTTGATTCCAGAAAAAAAAGAAGCCTCCTGCCAGTTTGGAGTCCAAAAACTACAAAGCGGGATCATGTTTTTTTGTAAGGCTAAAATTCCTTTTTTTGTAAGCAGGACTCCCCCAGTAGATGAACAAAAAACTGGGTCTAAGATCAGAGGAGGATGGTTTTTATTTTTTTTAAAAAAAGACACGAGATGTGTCACAATTTTTTCGTTTCCCAGCATGCCTATTTTAATAGATCCAAATTGAGAGAGAGGGCATATCGCTTTCAGTTGTGTTTTAAAAATATTTTCTGAAACAACATTGGTAGAAAAAAAACGGGTTTTATTTTGGGAAGTTAAAGCCGTAACAATAGCAGAGGCAGCTAATTTTTGAGATTGAACGATGCGTAAATCCCTTAAAAGGCCTGCATTTCCAGAGGGATCGAGTCCAGCGATGATGAGAACTTTTTGAATGGTCATCATGAGATTTGTTTGTAGGGGCAACCCCCTGTGGTTGCCCGGGCAGGCACTGGGGCCTGCCCCTACGGAGTATTTATTTCCCTTCAAAAGTAATTCTTGGATCTACCCAAACATACAGCACATCTGAAACTAAAAGGCTAATCAAGGTAAGAAAAGCATCAATGGTGGCTATGCCCATAATTACATTGTAATCGCGACCCAGCACAGCATCAAAAGATAAAAGCCCCATTCCTGGAATTGAAAATATTTTTTCTATAATAACCGAACCACCCAAAAGGGCAGGGAGCAAGGTTCCCATCAAAGTAATAAAAGGGATCATGGCGTTTCTTAAGGCATGTTTAAAAATAACACGAGATTCCGATAAACCCTTGGCCCTGGCCGTACGAATAAAATCCTGACGTACAACTTCCAAAAAATTGCTTCGTGCAAAACGTGACAAAAAAGCAAAACTTCCATACACAGAAGCCACAATAGGAAGAAATAAGTGCCATACTACATCTCCAATCCAACGCCACCAAGGCAAACTATCTGCCATCTCAGATTCGTAACCCATCAATGGAAACCAATTGAGATACTCGCCTCCTGCAAAAAAAACCAAAAGAAGGGTTGCAACCCAAAAAGTAGGCAGAGAATAGAGAATAAAAAGTTTGATCATCACTATTTTATCCAGCACACTGTCTTTATTTAAGGCAGACCATATTCCCAAAGGCACCGAAATAAAATACACAATGGCAATAGTAATCAGATTTAAAGCGAGAGTAATTGGCAGGGCTTCTTTAATACGTCCCATCACAGGACGTTTATCTTTAAGAGATAAACCAAAATCAAGCTTTGTAATATTTTTAAGCCACTTGAGATAAAAAAGAGTGTTTTCTCCAACCCATTTGGCAGCCTTGTTATCCTTGGGATACCAAGCAGGCAGGTCTAGAGGGCTTGTTTGTTTAGAAAGCTCACTAGCCAATGCCTGCGGTGAAATATTATCCCCTGCAAACATTAATTTTAACGATACAGGATCACCTGGTGCTAATTTCATAACCAAAAAAGTAACAAAGGTAATTCCCAGGAGAGTAGGGATCATAATCAGCATTCTTTTCATGAGGTAATTAAGCATTTAATTTTTTGGTACCCATTCTTTAGTTTCGATACCTGCTTTGTGCACAACAACATTTTCAAATCTTTTTGAAACAACAACAAGAGAAGAATTAACAAATAAAAAAGTGTAAGGTTGCTCACGAGAAATAATATCTTGGAGTTCATAATAAAGTTTATTTCTTTTTGCCTCGTTAAATTCAACTTTGGCTTTTTCCATCAAAAAGTCTGCCTCAGGATTTTCAAAACTAATAAAATTAGAACCCCTATCTATTTTTGCCTGTGAAGAATGCCATACCTGGTAAGGATCTGTTTCAAAACTCGAAGACCAACCAAGAGCCGTTGCATCAAAATTTTTCTTTTCGATTCGATCTAAAAAAGCAGCCCATTCCATGCGTTCAATAGACATATCAATTCCAACTTTTTTAAAATCTTCTTTCATAATAGGACCTAAACGCTCACCAAATTTAGATCCAGAAGGGTAGAGAAAGTTAAAACGAAAAGTAATTTGATTTTTATCAAGCCATCCATCGCCATTTGTATCCTTCCAGCCAGCCTCAGAAAGAAGGATTCTTGCTTTTTGTGGATCATAAGGATGTGGTACTAAACTAGTATTATATTGATCTGTACCAATAAAAAAAGGGCTCTCTACAATTTTTCCAAGGCTAAAATTAATTTTTTCAAGAATTTTTTTACGATCAATCATCAAAGTCATGGCGATACGAACTTTTGCATCAGAAAAAAGGGGGCTTACATTATTCCAGCCAATGTAATTATAGCCTGGCACATAGTATTCTAGTTTATAAAAGGATTCTTCAAATTTTTTGGTATTTGTTTGTTTAATCCATTGAATAGGACGAATAGAAGCTAAGTCTAGCTCTCCTTTTTTTAAAACCTGCAGTGTCACGGTATCATCGGTAATGATTTTAAACTGCATTTTTTTAATAGCTGGTTTTTTATCCCAATAATTTTCATATCTTTCTAAAATAATTCTTTTTCCCGTTTTCCATTCTATAAAGCGATAGGGGCCTGTACCAATAGGCGAGCGGTTTGCAGGATTTTGAGAAAAAGCGGTTTCTGTATCATAAATATGTTTAGGAATGAGAGGAATGCTTCCGCACATGCTTAAGGCTAAAAAATAAGGTTTGCTGTAAACAAAGCGTACTGTGTAATCATCAATTTTTTCCACCTTGGAAATATCGGCATAATAAACCCTTAAGAAGGGAGCTTCCACCTTGGGATTAAGAATGGTTTCAAAAGAAAAAACAACATCATCAGCAGTAAAGGGATGCCCATCATGCCAAATAACCCCTTTTCTTAAGTAAAAAATATATTCCAGATGATTGGAGGAAATTTTCCAATGTGTAGCTAATTTTGGAATAAATTCCAAGGTGTCTAAGTCTCTATCGATAAGGGAATCGTGCACATAAGAATTAATGCGCGAAGCATAGGCATCACTGGCTGTAATAGGATTTAAGGTATCGGGTTCTGCACTTAACCCAATACGCAAGGTGTCAGGGACAACAGAATCTTGATTTGCACAAGAAACAAAGAATACAAAAGAAAAAAAGACTAAAAAAAATGTCATCCTGAACCAGGATGTCATTCTGAGGCGTAGCCGAAGAATCTCATGGTCTGGAGATCCTTCATCCGCCTCTGGCGGATGAAGGATGACAGGAATTGTAGTGAAGGATCTCATTACTGAACAGAAACCATTTGCCATGTGATTTTAAGATATTTCTTTTTATAGTTAATTTCTATTTTTTGGGGATATTTTCCCAAAGGAGTTTTTTTAAAATCCCCAAAATGAACAATCAGTTTTTTGTTTCCAATTTTTTTTTCAAGCTGAATTAAATCTCCTTCTTTTGATTTGATAACAGTACAGTTTACACAAGTTGATGGAATGCGGTAAAGAAGAAAACTTGTGAGCTCTTTTAAGTTTAAAGGAAGATTGAGTAGGTGTTTTGAATTTTTTGTTGTGGTTACAAAGGCTAAAGTATTGCCAAAATCATCCAGAGCTTCAAATTGGGCACAATCTATGTTTTTGATAACGACGGCATTTTCAAATTGATGTGTTTTTTGTCCTTTTGTAAACGTGACTAAAGCATGACCTTTTAGTTGAGAAAATCCCGAAAGAAAAATAAAGATAAATAAAAAACAAGTTAAATTTTTCATTTTAAATAAAGGTCAGCTTTTTTGAGAATGTTTTTTGTATTGTCATTGCGACCCCTTGTCCCGTCATCACGAGCGACCAACGGGAGCGTGGTGATCCAGGTTTAATTAACCTGGATTGCTTCAGCCCCTTCAGGGCTTCGCAATGACGTTTTCCTTTTAAATATTACAATTGCCCTAATTTCTCCCTTATTTTAAGTAATTCTTCTTCATCTTTTTTATTTTTATTTGTATTTTTTTCCATTTCAAAAAGGGCTTGTTCAAAATAAGTGCGTGCTTTTTTTCTATTCCCCATTTTTTGATAAACTTCTCCCAAGTGAATTAAGATGGTAGGAACATTTGGAGAGAGGAAGTTAGCTTTTTCTAAAAAAGAAAGAGCTTTTTCAATTTGTCCTTTTTGAAAATAAACCCATCCTAAACTATCTGCAATGTAACCGTCATTGGGTTTAATGGAAAAAGCCTTTTCAATTAATTCTTGAGCGCGGTTTAACTCTTCCCCTTTTTCAGCTAATGAATATCCAATAAAGTTAAGAGCCAGAGCATTTTTATCGTTTAATTTAAGCACTTCTTCCATGATTTCTAAACTTTTTTTGGTTTCACCCATTTTGTCATAAATAACACCTTTAGAAAAAAGAAGTTCCTCGTTTTGTGGAATTTTTTTAAGCCCATCATCAATGGCTTGCATGGCTTCATCATGTTTTTCTTCGCCTAGATAAATATTAACCAAAAGAGAATAATATTCAGGATGATCTGGATATTTTTGAATATTAGTTTTGGCCATTTCGATGGCTTTTTGTGGTTGTTTGGTTTTTTTAAAAACTAAAGCCTTGCTGCCCACGGAATCGGCATAAAAAGAAGACTGAGGTGGAACCTGATTAAGGTGGTCCAAAGACTTATCATAAGCTTTCAATTCTAGGTAGAGAAGCCCCAAGTAATAATGAATGCGATCCGAACGGGGATTACTTTCTAAAATATCTTGAAAGATTAAAATCGCCTGTTCCAAATTTTTTAATTCATAATGAAGGAGCGCAGTTTTAATTTTAAGTGATAAATCAGAAGGATTATTAATAGTTAATTCATCAAAAAGTTTTAAGGCTTGGTTATAATCTTTTTTGGCCAAATGAATTTCTGCAACAAGTCTCATGGCTCTCTGGTCGTTGGGGAAAATATTGAGGATGTTTTCATAAATTTGCAGTGCCTTATTTAAATCCTTGATTTGAGTGGCATAAATACTTCCTAAATAATAATGCGCTCCAATAGATTCTGGATAATATTGGATGATTTTTTTCAAAGCTTCTATGGCTTCCTTGGTTTTATCTTGCAGAAGATATTCTTGGGCTAAAAGATTGTAGGCTTCTTCGTTTTTAAAATCCTTCCCAATGACTTGTTTGTAATAATCAATGGCTGCATCTGATTGACGGATAGATGTATTAATTTTTCCTAAAAGTAAAAGTACAGAAACATCATTCGGATGAGTTTTTAGTGCTTTAAGCCCTATTTCTTTAGCTTCTTTAAGTTTATTTTCGCGGGCCAAAGAGTAAGCCTTGCGTACTAAAAGAAAAGCTGAACTTGGATTTTTTTGGATGGATTTATCAAGATAAAGATTAGAAAATTCTTCCTTACCAGCAATATCTTCTACTTGTGAAACAAGATAGTAATAAATACTTTTTCCTCGATCACTGAGAGATTTTTCAGCTTTTAAATAGTGATAATTGGTTTTGGCATTTTTAGGGTGATGAGAACAAGAAACTAAAAAAATACCCAAGAAACCAAGGGTGAAATAAATAAAAGAACGTTTTCTTATCATGAAGGATTAAACCCTAAAACATTCTGCATCGAGTAAAGACCTGGTTTTTGATTTGCTACCCATTGCGAAGCCTTTAGGGCCCCATCAGCAAAGGTATGGCGGTTGGTAGCTACATGTTTAAATTCCACTCTTTCACCAGTGCCACAAAACATAACAGTATGTTCACCTACAATATCACCCCCACGAATAACCTGCATGCCAATTTCTTTGGAAGCACGCTCCCCTGTAAGGCCCTGTCTGTGAAAATTAAAATCTTTTGGGTAATTTCTTTTTGTGGCTTGGGCAATTACTTTTGCCAACCCAATAGCCGTGCCTGATGGGGCATCTTTTTTTAAACGATGGTGAGCTTCGATAATTTCGATATCGTAATCTGAAAGGGTAGAGGCTGCTTCACTTAAAAGCTTAAAAAGTAAATTAACTCCAACACTCATATTGGGGGAGAAAACAATCGGGATATTTTTTGCAGCTTTCTCAATTTCTTTTTTTGCAGTTTCAGTAAATCCTGTTGTGCCTATCACAACGGGAATTTTTTTTTCAGTACAAGAATATACATGGGCAAGACTAGCTTTTGGATCAGTAAAATCAATAACAACAGCTTTTTTGGTAAGGAGGGTTTCTAATGAAGATGAAACGATAACATCACCTATATTTTGGCCAATGAGAGGAGAGTCTTTTTTTTCGGTGGCCCCTATTAAAAAAATATTCTGAAACTTAGCTCTTTCAATGAGGGCTTTTCCCATTTTTCCGGCACAGCCTGTAATAATAACGGGAGTCATATGAGTTGATATTCCTTTAACACTGATTGAAGTTTTACTCTATTGGATTTAGAGAGTCCAACCAAAGGCAAACGATATTCTTCTTCTATCAAGCCCATCATGGCTAAGCTGGCTTTTACAGGAATGGGATTGGTTTCAATAAACATTGCACCATGAAGGGGCATTAATTTTTGGTGCATTTCTTCTGCTTTTTTAATTTGCCCTTTTTGAAAGTAATCCCACTCCAAAAAACATTCTTTTGGTACCACATTGGCAGTTACCGAAATAGCTCCCTTGGCCCCTAGTTTCAACATGTCCAGGGTTTGGGCATCTTCGCCAGAAAGAAGTGAAAAAGTTTGAGGGCAGAAATCGATAATTTTTTTAGCTTGTTCTAGCGAACCTGATGCTTCTTTAATTCCAACAATAGTATCAATTTGTGAAAGCCTGACAACGGTTTCTGGCAGCATGTTCACTGCTGTTCTGCCGGGAACATTGTAGAGAATAATAGGAAGATCACTTGAAGCGGCTACGGCTTTAAAATGTTGGTAGAGCCCCTCTTGAGTTGGTTTGTTGTAATAAGGGGTAATTTGCAGGCTACCATCGGCCCCTATTTTTTTTGCACTTTGATGAAGCCTAATGGCCTCATGGGTTGCATTAGAACCCGTGCCAGCTAACACTTTTACTCTTTTCGCAACGTGTTCAACAGTAATTTGAATCACCAGGTCATGCTCACTATGAGTTAAAGTGGCCGATTCTCCTGTAGTCCCACAGGGGACTATCACTTGTGTGCCATTTTCAATTTGGCGATCAATCAAGCGTCGCAAACTAGTTTCATCTAACTTGCCATTTTTGAATGGCGTTACAATGGCAACCATGGATCCACTAAACATCTATTTCTCCTTCAAACACGGTGGTGGCAGGCCCCGTCATAAAAACAGGATTGCCCATGCCTTTCCACTCAATTTTTAATTCTCCTCCAAGAAGAGTGACAGTAACTGTTTGGTCTGTTTTTTTCAAGAGTTGGGTTGCCACCAAGGCAGCACAAGCTCCTGTGCCACAAGCCAGTGTTTCGCCAGTGCCTCTTTCCCACACGCGCATTTTCAAATGATGGGAGTTTACAACTTCAACAAATTCTACATTAACCCCTTTTTGGAAAAAGGGATGATGTTCCAAACGAGGCCCTAAACTGGTAACGGGGGCTTTTTTTACATTGTCAACTAAAAGCACACAATGAGGATTGCCCATCGAAATACAAATAACGTGTAAGCTTTGTTCCTCAAGGGCAAGAGGGGTAAGAATTTGTTTTCCTTCTAGAACAGGTTCTTTCATATTCACACGAACCCAAATGGTTTCTTGAGTTGTGCCTGGATGCCCGGGAATAATTTGAGGTGTAATAATTCCAGCTGGGGTTTCTACTTGAATTTGCTCTTGCCTCGTGATCCCCTTATCTCTTACATATTTTGCAAAGCATCTTATTCCATTGCCACACATTTCAATAAGGCCGCCATCAGCATTATATATCTCGGTTTTGAAATCTGTATTTGTTTTGGGAGGCAAAACAATAAAAAGTTGATCGGCTCCAATCCCAAAATGACGATCACATATTTTTTTAATTTGATCCACGGTAAGATTTGGCGCATTTTTCATCCCATTGATGAAAATAAAATCGTTTCCGCAGCCATGCATTTTGGTAAAAGCAATTCTCATATCAAACAAAATCTGGGATTTTTTCTCCCCGAATGAGGTCCTCCATTTTTTCGCGTTCACGAATTAAAGCATATTGATTTCCAGAAACTAAAACTTCTGCTGCTTTTGGTCTTGAGTTGTAAGTTGATGACATCGAAAACCCATAAGCCCCGGCACTATTAAAGGCCATCAATTCACCAGACTCAAAAATGGGAATCACGCGATCCTTGGCTAAAAAATCACCTGTTTCACAAATAGGTCCTACAACATCGGCTTTTATTTCTTTTCTACCTTCATTTGTTTTAACGGGCACAATACCATGATAAGCATCGTAGAGTGCAGGACGCATTAAATCGTTGGAAGCAGCATCTACAATCACAAAAGATTTGCTGTCTCGCTCTTTGTTGTACAAAACCTGGCTTACCAAAATAGCCGTATTGCCAACCAAAAAACGCCCTGGTTCAAAAATAAGTTTGAGATCACAATGTTTCAATTCGCCAAGGAGAGCTTGCGCATATTGCTGAGGGTGAGGTGGTTTTTCATTATGATAAGTAATCCCAAGCCCTCCACCTAAATCCAGGTATTTAAGTTTAATTCCTTTTTTGGTGATAACCTCCACCAAACTTAAAATCTTGCGTAAGGCTTCTACAAAGGGTTCTACGGTAGTTAATTGAGAACCAATATGGCAGGCTATTCCTACAATTTCTAAATGACTCATCTTAACCATTTGTTCATAGAGAGCTGCTGTTTTTTCATGGCTAATTCCAAATTTGCTTTCTTTTAATCCCGTTGAAATGTAAGCATGAGTTTGAGGATCTACATCAGGATTTACTCGTAAGGCCACAGGAGCTTTTTTATCTAAACTTTTAGCTACTTCGTTTAAGGTGTTCATCTCTGCAATAGATTCAACATTAAATTGTAGAATTCCGGCATTTAAAGCTTGTTTCATTTCTTCACGAGACTTCCCCACGCCTGAAAAAACAATGCGTTTTGGTGCACACCCTGCTTTTAAAGCCCTAAAAAGTTCTCCTCCGGTAACAACATCAATGCCACCACCTAGGTTGACAAAGGTTTTAAGAATGGATCCATTTGAATTAGCTTTCATGGAAAAACAAATCAGGTGATCATGCTCTTTAAAGGCCGTATCAAAAAGTTGGAATTGATTTTTTAAAGCCCCATGGCTGTAAACATAGAGGGGTGTTCCAAACTCATGAGCTAGTTTTGGGATGTTTACATCTTCGCAATGAAGAATTTGATTTTTGTAGTTAAAAAATGTGTTCATGCTGTACGCTCAGGGTCGCCCGCGGTGTCAGTTTAGCAATTATTTTTTCATTCCAAGAATTTTTTTGGCACGTTGGATTTCTTTTTTAACACAGGTAGCTGCAGTGCCACCAATGCCTTTTCTTCGATTGATGGAATTATACACATTAAGCCAATGTTTCACATCTTCACTAAACTGAGATGAAAATTCCTTTAACTTTTTAAGTGGAAGATTTTCCAGAGTGGTTTTATTTTCCAAACAATACCGAATGATCGTTCCTACAATTTCATGAGCTTCCCGAAATGCAATTTTTTTACCCACTAAATAATCAGCCAAATCTGTGGCTAAAACAAAACCTTCTTCATTGGCTTTTTTTGTTTTTTCAGCATTAAAACTTAAGCCACTGACAAGCCTTTCCAAAATTTCTAGTATATCTAAAATGGTGTCTACGGAATCAAAAAGAGCTTCTTTGTCTTCTTGTAAATCTTTATTGTAAGCCAACGGGAGCCCTTTGATTACAGTTAATAGGCTGATGAGATGCCCATAAACTCGTCCTGTTTTTCCCCGAATCAGTTCTGGAACATCAGGATTAATTTTTTGCGGCATCATGGACGAACCGGTGCAAAAATCTTCGGGGAGTTTTATAAATTGAAATTCTTGGCTACACCATAAAACAAGTTCTTCGGCAAATCTCGAAAGATGGGCAATAAGGAGGGCATTATTAAAAAGAATTTCTGCTACAAAATCCCGATCCGAAACAGCATCTAAACTGTTGTGAGTAACCCCGTTAAGTTCCAATTTTTTGGCAACAAATTCTCGATCTAAATCAAAGGTTGATCCTGCCAAGGCTCCCGATCCAAGAGGTGAAACAGCCAGCCTTTTACCTGTTTGCGTAAATCGTTCAAAATCCCTTGTTAGCATTTCAAAATAAGCCATGAGATGGTGTGCAGCTAAAATAGGTTGGGCTCTTTGCAAATGAGTATAGCCGGGCATCACTACATTTAGATTATTTTCTGCTGTACTCACCAGGGCTTTTTGCACAGAAGAAATTTGATTTAAAATTTCCCAAATTTTTTTTCTGCAATAAAGCCTTAAATCAAGTGCTACTTGATCGTTACGGCTTCTGCCTGTGTGCAATTTTTTTCCAACATTCCCAATTTTGTTTACAAGCAGGGTCTCAATTGCCATGTGGATATCTTCCAGGGTGTCATCTAAAACTACTTTCCCAAGCTTAAATTCTTTTTTAATTTCACTTAAACCCCTGAAAATTTCTTCCCATTCACTTTCAGTGAGCACACCGATTTTTTGAAGCATTTCTGCATGGGCTAGTGAGCCTTCAATATCTTCTGCAAAGAGTCTTTGATCAAATGAAAGAGAGGCATTAAAACGCTCCAACAAGGGATCACTTGTTTTTTCAAATCGACCACTCCAAGATTTTTTATGAGGAAGTTTCATAGGTTAGAATTATCAGGGAGATCCCTAATTGTCAATTTAGGGGGAAGGTTAGTTGGGCAAAAGATTCCTCTAGAGTCAAGCCCCTGACATAAGGAAAAAAATGCCTAGTCCAAATATAATGTAAATATATGATTTTATTATATTTTTTTTAATGATTCTTTGGCCTTTTATGGTCTCATCTTTGCAAAATAAAAAAACGTTGGGTAGGGTATTAAGGAAATAAGCGATGTCTGGTTTTTCAATTCAAGCCATTTTAAGCAAATTATCGGAAAAAACTTGGGAAGGGAGTTTTGATCCCATCCAGGATTTTTTATTGCATGCAGCCAATATCAATGGAGATCCAATTTTATCAGATGTTGAATGGAGAAGGGCTACCGAGGAAGGTGGTGCTTTTTTAGCACAGTTAACTGATCAAGATAAAAATACAATGCTTGCTCATTTAACCACTCTTTTTAGGCAAGTAGACGGGGCTGATTTGGGAAAAAAACAATATGTAGCAACCTTTGGTTCGGTACCCAGTGGCGATGGATTTATTCACTGGTTTTTAATTCGGGATGATTTTCGAAATGAAGAAACCCTGTATGCCTGTGATGACCACGGAAGACGAGTTGAAGTAACAGATCGTATTCAAGAAAGAGCTTATTTGGCTAATGCCATTAAAGAATCGGGTCAATCTGAGTGGCAACATATTTTTTCACTTTTTGAAATGGGTGATCGTTATTGTTTAGTAGGCCCAGATGGTGATGTTGATTCTGCTATTGCCAGTGGACAAACTTTGATGAGTCGTATTGCTAATACTAATTTTCCCTACGAAGTTTCTTTGGCCTTAGTAAAAGAAGAAACAGGTTGGCTTCCCTATCTTTATTTGGGAGTTGCTACCAGCGTATCTATGGAGAAAGAACGTCCTGTGGTTGTTTTGGCTCACACTCATCCTCTCAATGATGAAATTGGTGAAGAAGATGGTCATCGTAATTCAGCTAATTTTAGGCCTTCAATTCCCGATATCAATACTTTTGTAAGCCAAGCAGAACTGATTGAAAGACAAATTACTGCGGGCGAGCTTCCTTCTGCAGTTGCAATTCCTGGGTTTCGTTCTAGCCGGGGTGTTTACCAAACAGCCATTTTGTCAACTAAAGGCGGGAGTGTGATTACTTTAGAAAGACAACCAGATAATCAATTTCGAGTGCATCTTATTTTTGCTAGTTCTAACGGATATTATTATTCTGCAGATGAAATGAGAAATCTTTTAGCCAGACAAATTTCGGGGAGTTCTAGAAAAGTTGGAGTTGATATTGATGCTATTAGAATTCAAGAGATGAATATAGAAGAATTTAGAGCACAAACAAGTTTTAACTTAGATCAACAAGTTAAAGATGATAAAATAATTGATTTATCCCCTCATATTCCACCAGAATATGTGATGGATGATGAAGCCTGGTATGCTGCTGGTCTTCCCCTGCCGACGTAGGGGTTACAGAAATTTTTTAGAAAAAACACCAAAACGTAAGCCACGATCACTAATGATTACTTCGTTTTTTCCAAAATAACGAAGAATTTCATTTAGTAAAAGTCCTCCTGCTAAAATAACATCTGCTCTTAGAGGTTCTAAACCAGGAAGTTTTTGTCTTTCATGCAAAGACATTTTAGCTAAACGAGTTACTAAGTTTTCTAAATTGGATTTAGTAAGTTTATAACCATGTACTTTTTGTGGATTGTAAGAAGCAAGTTGTTGGTCAAGAGCTGCTAGGGTGGTTGCTGTACCAGCGGTTGCCACCATGACATAATTTTTAAAATCACGATGAGGATAAAAATCATCCAGCTCATCTGAGAGGCCATTACGAATAATAACCAGCAGTCTTTTAAATTCGTCATCGCTAATGGGATCGGATCTTACATGTTGTTCTGTAAGGCGTACAGAACCTAGGGCCAGGCTTATCAAATTTTCAGGAATGAAATTTTTAGAATTTAAAGGACCTGTAATAATTTCTGTAGAGCCACCTCCAATATCAACAACAAGTAGCTTTTCGGACAAATTTCCAAAATCGGTGTGAGCAGCAGAAAAAACATATTCGGCTTCTTCATCACCTGTAATCACCTGAATTTTAAGACCAAGTTTTTCTTCTGCCTTTGCTAAAAAAACCTCGGTATTGGCTGCGGTGCGAAAAGAAGCAGTTCCCACAGCGACTATTTTTTTAATTTTATATTTCTCACAAGTTTGTTTGTAACGAGCTAAAATATCAAGAGTACGATTCATGGCTGGGGATTGAAAAAAATGATGTTCGGTTAGCCCTTCTCCCAGGCGGGTAATAATAGCTTCATCATGGAGAACCTTAATTTTTGTTTTAAGAGCTTTTCCAATCAGGAGAATTACTGTGTTTGTACCGATATCGATAACAGCATGTGCGTTGAGCTTTGTAGTGTTTGATGAAGCAGATTTTTTTTGATGAGACTTTTTTAATTTTTTAGAAAACATTTTTATAAGCGTGGACTCCAATCTGGATTAATACAACCCCCTGTATTTGGAATCAAACTTTGGCTATTCCCATCAGCTAACATCATGTAAATACCAGTACCAGCTCTCGCAGATGAAAATACAATGTAACGGCTATCGGGTGCCCATGAAGGAGATTCATTATTTCCTTCATCACGGGTTATTCTTTGAATCATGGAACCATCAGCATTCATCATAAACACATCAAAGGCCCCGCGATCGCGCGAAGTAAAAACAATTTTTTTGCCATCAGGAGACCAATCGGGTTGGTCGTTTTGATAGCCCGTATAGGTTAAACGTGTTGTGCTGCTTCCATCTGCTGCAGAGGAAAAAAGATGGAGGTTTCCAGCTCTCTCTGATGCAAACACTAAACGACCTCCATCCGGGGACCAGGCAGGAGACACATCAATGTTAGCTATACTGGTGATCCGATTGATGAGCCGCCCATTTTTAGTCATGAGGTAGAGTTCGGTATCTCCTGATCTTGAAGTAGCATAAGCAATGGTGTTCCCATCGGGTGAAAAAGCAGGAGTGATACTTGTCGATTTGCTGTTGGTTAATTGTTTCAATCCGCTCCCATCGGCACCAATACTATAAATTTCTGGGTAGTATTTGAGAAACGATGTAAAAACAATTAAGCTCCCTTCGGGAGACCAATTGGGTGAAATATTATTAGCTTTTAAACGGGTCACAGCTGTACGCTGGGTACCATCAACAGCAAAGGAATTAATTTGACGTAAATTTGATTTACCACAGGCCGTAGCAATTTTTGAGGTAAAGGGCCCCTTGGTACCAGTTAAAGCTTCCATGAGGTCATCTACAAAGTGATGTACTACATCGGGGTAATCTTCTTTTTGCTTGAGAGAGTATTGTTTGCCCACCAACATTTGTTGGGTTTGAGTATCATAGAGTCTTATTTCGATGGTTGATTTACTTCCCGATTGATCAACAATGCCCTTTACTAAGGCCAGAGCTTCAATAGCTGTCCATTTAGAAAAATCAATCTCAGAAACACTGCTCGATTGATCTAAAAAAGCATGTTCATCAAGCACTTTAAATAAACCAGCCAGTTCTAAGTTTTTAATTACTAATTTGGTGAGTTCTTTGGTGTAGGGGCTTTCTTTACCACTGGTTGTTAAAAATTCTGGCACAGCGATTGGAAACTTGCGCGTGGAAGCTTCTTCAATGAGAATATAAATCTTGGCATGGGCAAAGAAGGGAATGAGAATCAAGAAAATCATCAAAAGGATTTTTTTCATAACATCGTTCCTACTACACTCCTCGGATTGAATTCAATTAAAAATCCCTCTGAGATAGCTTCACCTCGAATTTCTTCAGGTGGAATTGGAAGTGGCGAGGCTTTTTGCACAGCTCTTATAGCTGACATATCAAAGGAAGTATCCCCAGAGGGGAGATCGATTTCAGTTGAAACCACATTGCCGCTAGAATCGATAATAACACTCAGGGCTGTTTTTAAGCTTTGTCCATCACTTGTAGCCTTAGGAGTTGTAATCCATTCCTCATTAATTTTTTTCTTGATAGCTTCGTAGTAAGCAATAAGTACGGGGTTAGTTTCTGTATTTTGTTCATTTAAAGTTCCATACGGAGATTGACCCTCTCCTTCTTTTTCAATTTGAGCTGCTTCAATATCCACTTGGCGTCTTTGTAATTGCTCAGACACCTTGGCTAGAGCATTTTCGATTGTTTGGTCTTGTTCTGTTTTTTTGAAATTAACGCCGCCCGTGGGTGAAGTTTTTTGGTTGGTTTCCTGTGGCTGTGTTTTTTTGGTCGCTTGTACCGATTTTTTATTTTGCCCTTTTTTGTCTTTAGATATTTCTTTTAAAGCTTGTTTTTGTTCGCGGATAGTGGATTCAGGTAAACCCTTAGATTTTTTATAAGAGTAAGGGGAATTTCCCATCCCCTTAGAAAGTCGCATCCAAGTAATTTTTTCTTTGTGAGGAAAGTGGAGATGAAACAATTTAGGATTTAAAAACATGATGAGCACGATAGAAAAGTGAACTAAGGCCGAGTAAAGGAGTAATTTTTTAAGCTGGTAAGGCATGAACCCTATTTTTTGGCGTTGTTTTCGGGTTGAGTAATCATTCCCATTCTTTCAACACCCGCTTTTTGACAAATAGCCATGATTTCCATCATAAAGCCATAACGGATGTCTTTGTCGGCTCTGATGTAGAGTTCTTTTTTTTCTTTGTTTTCAAAAATAGCCTGTAATTTTTCTTCAAGAGTCTGGGTGGTATAGGCTGTTTTTTTGTCATCACCGATATAAACGGTACCATCATTTCTAACCGAAAGAACAAAATCTTCCTTGGTTGATTCAACGGCTGAGGCATTGACTTCAGGAAGATCGATATCAATTCCTTGTTGCAGCATGGGAGCTGCAACCATGAAAATAATAAGAAGCACCAAAATTACATCTACGAACGGGATAATGTTAATCTCAGAAATGGCTTCGCCATGTTTAGTTTTTGCCCTCATGATCCTGCTTCTCCCTCGAGGCGAATTTTTAATTCGCTTACAAATAAATCTACCATTTTAGCGATGGTTTTTATTTTGCTTGCAAAAAAGTTATAGGCCATCACAGCGGGAATGGCAGCAAAAAGCCCTACTGCTGTTGCAATAAGGGCTTCCGAAATGTAGGGTCCAACGGTTGCCAGCGAGGAAGATCCTGCTTTTCCAATTGACCAAAAGGCTGTTAAAATTCCCCAAACAGTTCCTAACAATCCTATGAAGGGGGCCGTTGAGGCTGTAGTTGCTAAAAAAGCTGTGTATTGTTCCAGTTTGAATAATTCTTCTTCTTTAGCTTGATCTAATTTTTGGGAAAGCAGTTCACGTTTAATGGTAGAATTACCCATTTGTCCCTTTATTTTTCCTGCGTAATCCATTCCTGAAACAAACACTTCATAAAGAGGGCCCGAGCGATTATGATAGCTGGTAGAAAGACTATCTAAAGATTTACTTTGAGCAAAAGCTCCCCAAAAACTTTGTGCATCACTTAAGGCCTGTCTCACTTGTTTAAGTTTGAATAAAATAATGGCCCAAGAGGTAACCGAAAAGAAAATAAGGGTTAAAAGAACAAGCTTAACTACTGGATCTGAATCCCATAAAAGGCCCAAAAGCCCTCGTTCACTCATGGTTTTTTCTGCAAGCACTTCTGCAATTAAGGCATAAAACATACAACACTCCTTTTGATAAAAAGATGAAAAAATCAACACTACCAATGAGTTTTGATAAAATCAATTTCCTTTTGATAGCTTAAAGCTTTGGGGTTTTTTTCAAGTTGGCGTTCGGTTTCATGAAGCCTATCGGGGGTTCCCAAATCACTCCAAAATCCTTCCTGCCAAAAGGCCATCAATTTTGCTTTTTGGTTTGTGAGGGGGATGTAGGTATCTCTTACAATACACAGCTCAGCATCTTTTGGTGTGGAAGTTAAAATACTTTGGTTAACCACATGCACTCCTGTAAAAAAAGCTTTGCGGGTTTCCTTCGATGCGGGGTTTAAAAAAGAAAGGATATGATTTTGGGCATCAATTTCCAATTGGCCAAAACTTTCATCTCCTTGATGATGAGGTTTTACAGCCAGCGTGGCTTGTGATTTTAAATGATGATGATTTTCTAAAAGTTCAGGTAAATCAATATCTGTAATAATATCTCCATTAATAACTAGGAACGGATCTTCCAAAAGATGCAGAGCTTTTTTGAGGCCCCCTGCTGTTCCCAATATTTTTTCTTCAACAGAATAAGTAACTTCTATTCCAAATCTAGTGCCATCACCAATGGCTTCCATGATTTGATTTCCCAAGTGATGCACATTAATTACCACATGGTTAAACTTGTGATGTTTTAAAAGGGCTAAAGTATATCCTAAAATGGGAAGCCCCAAAACTGGAATCAGGGGTTTTGGTATTTGTTGAGTGAGGGGATGGAGTCGTTTTCCAAAACCAGCAGCTAAAATCATGATGGGGAATTTTTTTTTCATGTTTTACGCTCAAATTCTTTGAGATACTTGGATAATAATTGTGTTAAAGGTTCAAATTGTTTTTGCCTCTCTAAAGCCTCAGAGACATAGGCGAGAGAGTTAGATATATAAGGTAAAAATTTAGGATTTTTTTTCACTGTGTTAATGTATTGAAAACGCCCTGCATCTTTTAATTTTCTTTGGATGGTAATTAAATCAAAATCGTCCGAAAGTTCTTTCGTGGCTTCTAAGTAGGGATGATTTTGAGGAAGAAGTTTTACATAGTATGCCATTAATTCTTTTCGCTCTATTAAGTTCAAATGAATGTAAGAATCTCTCAAAAGAGCCACAAGATCGTAGGCTAATGGGCCTTTTAAGGCATCTTGAAAATCAATCATGACCCACCGATACTGATAGAGCATTAAATTTCGGCTTTGAAAATCACGATGGGTAAACCCATAGGGCATTTTTGAAATTTTTTTACAAATTTTTTCTCCAAAATTTTCTAGTTGTTTTTTTTCATTTCCAGGAAGTGTAAGTTTTAAACGATCTTCAAGGCCATACTCGATAAAATGATTAAACTCCCAAAATAAAAGATTAAAATCAAATTGGCGATTAAAGGCAATGCAGTTTTTATCATTTTTTTGCATGTCATTCCCGCGGAAGCGGGAATCCATTTTCAGTGTTGTTTTCGATTGAAGAGCTACCAAAAGCTCAAGAACTTGCCTGTAAAAAAGAAGTTTCATAGCAGGGGTGGCTGCTTCAATCATTTTTTCTAGGGTTTTATCCCCCAAATCTTCCAAAACCATGAGACCGTCTTTTTCTGAATAAGCCAAAACTTTGGGTACAGGTAATGTAAGAGAAGCTAGATATTTTTGAATATTTAGAAAAGGAAGTTCAATAATAGGTTTATCTGTTTTGGTAATTTCTTCAGCCTTTGAAGAGGCTCCTGCTGGCAATTTCATGATAATCAAGGTTTTCCCGTCGGGATAAACAAGTCTAAAATATTCCCTAAGGCTTGCCTCTCCGAAAAGTTTATTCAAAGTATAGCCAGTAGATGGAAATGAAGTTTTTTCTAGAAGAGATTGAAGTATTATCTCAGTCATAAATTTGTCATCGCGAGCGACCCTGAGCGTGCAGCTTTGGTGCGCGTGGCGATCTTACAATGACCTGAGTTTTACTTCAAAGTTGAATTTTTACAACGAGATTCTTTCTAGTTTTTGTTGCTGACCTAAGTGATAAAAAAGGCGGATTTCTTGGATGAATTCGGTGAGATCTTGTTTTTCTTGGAAGGTTTTTTGTAAGTTGTAACAATAACGTGAAGCTAGCGATGAAGCAGTAGAATAACGCCCAATTTGTTCTTCTGTGAGTTTATCAAGTAAATGAAAATCGTCAAAGAGGGCTCTAAAAAGTTGTTGTACGTAAACTGGATTTTTATCGGAGCGAAGAAAAAAATAAAGCATCAGAAATTTATCAATTTCGGCCTGTAGTTCCATTTCAAGTTGAGTGATATTGCGTTTTTGTTGGGCTTTCCATAGATAGTAAACAAAATGCGAAACCCCTTCGATCATAATACAAAAATCAGAAAAATTTGTATCATTAATGGATTCAAAGGGATTATGAGCCGAAAGATTGTCTATCAGTGTGTGATCTAAAAAAAGAGCAACTTCTACTGTGTCTTGTTCTTCTGATCTTCTCACTAAAAATAATTCTTTGGGGATGGTTGTTTGTGCTGGGGTATTAATGTAGGAGAGAGCTTCATTTTTGTTAATGAGGTAATCTCCCACCTTTTGTTCTAGACCAATGCCATAGAGGCATTCCAGTTGGGTTTGTACTTGGTTAGCAATCATTGTTCTAATAGCCCTTTCAAAAGTTCATTAGGAATAAGCCCCTGGCTCATAAGTCGTTTTTTATCTTTATCGGTTCCTAATGTGAGCCAACGTTCATACACTTTAAGTAAATTTTGATCTGCTTTTAAATGGGTTTCGTCAGCTATCCCCGAAATCACTTCAACCAAAGGAATAAATTTTTCAGCTAATTCATGAAAAAGAGGTTTAATCCCCTTAGAAAAAGGGGTTGTCATTAAATGGGAAAGTGAAGCATAGGCATAGTTTCCCATTTTGATATAATAATCAAGGTTGATCATTTTTTTAAAAAGACTGTCTGAAAAAAACCCGGATATGTAGAGTGAAACATCTCCCATCTTTTTTAAGATGGGTACTTGTTGGGAAGGAAGGATGTGGGCATTTAAAAGCATTTCAACCAAGGCAATATCTTTTACCTCTCCATTTTCACTGCGATCATAAAGTTTATCTGTGGTGGAAAAATGAATGAGAAGATTAACAAGGTAGAATTCAACATCCTGACTCAAATTGAGATGTAAATGTCTTAAGCTCCCATGCACGCGGTCACGAAAAAATTCGCCTAAGGACTGTTCATTTAAACTAGTAGAGTCAACCATCTGAACTCCCTATAGTTTTAATTGTAGCATTTATTGAAAAGGGGGCCCAAGCAAAAAGACACATCAAAATGACGCAGGAAGACAAAGGTTATTTTTGAAATAATTTACGATACGAACTCAAAAAAACACTTAATCCAACAAGTCCTTTCCAGGTTAAGTTGGCAAAAACCCAAGCAAGGCTTCCTACGAGGATAATTTCTGAGGCTTGAAGGGCGCCAGTTTCAAGCCAGGGGCTTGTAAGATGGTTTTTATAAAACTCCACACAGAGAAGCTGTACAGTACCAAGACCAGCTGGTGTTATAGGCAGGGTGCCAGCCATTAAAATAATGGGAGTGGTGGCAATCAAGATTCCCAAGGGAATGCGGGCCCCAAAGACCAAGAGTGGAAATGAAAAAGAAAGGACTACGAAAAAAATGCAAGGAATACGGAGTAAAAAAATTTTGATGTAATCACTTGGTTTGGCTTGCCTAAAGGCAAAGAAGATTGGATTTTCTACAATCCATCGGATGATTTTTTTTTGAGTCCATTTTGCCATGATTGGTTTTTTTACAAGCTGCCAAGCTCCCGCCCAAAGAAAAAAAGAACCTAAGAGAGCTCCTCCCATTCCAAGGACAGCACTTTGGATGGGATAATGGCCTAGTGTGGGGTTAAAAATCAGGACCGAAATAAAGGCTAAAAAAGTTAAAGCAATCAGATCAGCGGCACTTAAAAAAGCAACGCTGCCTAAGGTTTTAAAAAAAGGGGCTCCATGGGTTTTTTTCAAGAAACCAGCCATAGAAGCTTGTGCTAGATTGTAGTTAAGAGGCATTAAAAAATAAGTGCCCGCTCGTAAAAGGAGAGATTCTTTATAAGAAATGGGATGTGCAAAGCGGCTGATAACCCAAGCAAGGCCTAAGGAATCCAAGAAAAATAAAATCAAAAAATAAGTGATCGAAAGGAAGAAAAAAAGTAACCAATTGGCTTTTTGAAAACTAATCCATATGGTAGCTGGAGGAACTTGTTTAAAGAGTAAGTACAAGATCAGCACTGCAATGATCCAAGGGGAAATTTTAGAAGCCCATTTTTTCATGTTGATGCTGCTCATATCCTGGGATAGAAAAAAAGTACATGCAGAAAAAAGAACTTTCAACCATTTATGAACCCCATGCAGTTGAAGACCGCTGGATTGATTTTTGGTTAAAAAATAAAATTTTTTCAAAAGATCAAAATCGAAAAGGTGCAAAGCCTTTTGCTGTGGTGATTCCTCCACCTAACGTCACTGGTTGCCTGCACATGGGGCATGCCTTAAATTCTACTCTTCAAGATTGTTTGGTGCGTTACCATCGCATGTGTGGAGATGATGTTTTGTGGGTTGTAGGAACCGATCATGCAGGGATTGCCACGCAAAACGTGGTGGAACGTCAGTTAGTGGCTGAAGGTAAAAACCGTTTTGAATTAGGGCGCGAAAAATTTGTAGAGCGTGTGTGGAAGTGGAAGGGTGAATCGGGGGGAACTATCATTAGCCAGTTAAAACGCCTGGGGGCAAGCTGTGATTATGACAACGAGCGTTTTACCATGGACGAGGGACTATCTGCAGCGGTACGCAAAGTTTTTGTACAACTTTACAATGAAAAATTAATTTATCGAGGAGAGCGCCTTATTAACTGGTGCCCGCGTTGTCATACAGCACTTTCCGATTTGGAAGTTGAGCACGAAACCAAAAAAGCTTCGCTATGGTTAATTAAATATCCCCTGGGGGTTGAATTTCTCGTTGTTGCCACCACCAGGCCCGAAACTCTTTTTGGTGATGAGGCTGTGGCAGTTCATCCGGATGATGAACGTTATAAAAATTGGATAGGAAAAAAGGTGGAGCTTCCTCTTACTGGCCGGAGTATTCCTGTGATTGCCGATGATTATGTTGAGCGCGAATTTGGAAGTGGAGTTGTTAAAATTACCCCAGCCCATGATTTTAATGACTACATTGTGGGGCAAAGGCACAAACTCAAACTCAATAATATTTTTGATGAGTCGGCTATTTTAAATAAAAGTGTCCCCCAGGATTTTCAAGGATTAGAACGTTTTAAGGCTCGTAAAAAAGTTTTAGAAAAATTAACAGAAGCTGGTCTTTTAGTTGAAGAAAAAGAACATCAAAGTGCTGTGGGGCATTGTTATCGCTGTAGAACCATTGTGGAGCCTTATTTATCCAAACAGTGGTTTGTAAACACCAAACCACTTGCGGATAAAGCAATTGCTGCTGTTAAAAAAGGTGAAACAAAATTTATTCCAGAGCATTGGGAAAAAACTTATTTTAACTGGATGGAAAATATCCAGGATTGGTGTATATCACGCCAAATCTGGTGGGGGCATGTGATACCAGCGTGGTATTGTGAGAAATGTCCTCCCATTATTTCTGAAACTCCGCCAAAAAAATGTCCCAATTGTGGTGGAACCAATCTTACCCAAGATACCGATGTTTTAGATACCTGGTTTTCTTCTGCTCTCTGGCCCTTTTCTACCTTGGGTTGGCCAGATAAAACTGAAGAACTCAAAAAATATTATCCCACCTCTGTTTTAGTTACAGCCTTCGATATTATTTTCTTTTGGGTAGCCAGAATGATGATGATGGGAATTCATTTCATGAAAGAAGTTCCCTTTAAGGATGTGCACATCCATGCACTGGTGCGTGATCCCTTGGGACAAAAAATGAGTAAATCGAAGGGAAACGTGGTGGATCCGTTAGTGATGATGCACAAGTATGGAACCGATGCTTTTCGTTTTACCTTGGCAGCCTTTGCAGCTCAAGGGCGGGATATTAAGCTGGATGAAGCGCGTATTGAGGGGTATCGCAATTTTTGCAACAAAATTTGGAATGCTTCTCGTTTTGCCATGATGACAGCCAATCAATTTCGAGAAAACAAGCCCATTCAAAAACCAAATCCCTCCCATCGTGTAAACCAGTGGATTTTAACTCGTCTTTCTCAATCTATTAGCCAAGTAAAAGAGGGGATTGAAAATTATCAATTTAATCATGCAGCAAGTGAGCTCTACACTTTTTTTTGGAACTCTTTTTGTGATTGGTATTTAGAACTTACCAAGGATATCTACAAACAAGGAAGCGAGGGTGATAAAATTGAGACAGCCCAAACTACTTTTTTTGTTTTGGATTGTGCCATGCGCCTGATGCACCCTTTTATTCCCTTTATTACCGAGGAAATTTGGCAAATGTTGGAGGATAGAAGTGAGCACTCTATTTCCCAAGCTTCTTTTCCTCAGAGTTTTTCAATTGAAACTTATCAAAAATCAAATCAGGAAATTGAACTTTTAACGGGGGTTATTTCAGCTATTAGGGCCATCAGGCAAGAAACGGGTGTTTCTTTGTCTGCTGAAGTGGATATCAAAATTCAAGCTCCAAAAAAAGATCATCATCTCTACGAAGACATTCGCCCCATGATGAAAAGCTTGGGAAAAGTAAAAGATTTTACTTTTGTTTCAAGCGATCCTCCCGAGCCTTCTGCTGTAGCACAAGCAGGGGATCATATTGTTTTTGTTCCCTTTCAGGGATTGATTGATGCAACAAAAGAAAAACAAAGATTGGATAAAAAATTTTCTAAAATTCAAAAAGAAAAAGAAGGAATTAAAAAACAACTGGAGAGTTCTGATTTTCAAAAAAATGCTCCTGAAGAACTGGTGGTTGAAAAACATGGGCAATTAGCACGTGTGGTGGGTGAGGAAGAATTAATTACCAGGGCCTTGAAGATGTTATGACAACGCTTAATCAAATTATTTCGGAAGCCCTCAAAGAAGATATTCCCCAAGGCGATATTACAAGTTTGGCCATCTTTGGTTGCAAAGCTGCAAAAGCCCATGGAGTTTTTATAGCCAAACAAAATTTTATTCTTTCGGGTGTAGATGTGGCTGAAATGGTTTTTAAAACAATCTCACCACACATTCGTTTTCATGCTTTCAAAAAAAATGGATCAAGGGTTTTTAAGGGGCAAAAAATAGCCACTGTGAGTGGCCCTGTGGATTTATTGTTAAAAGGCGAACGAGTTGCTCTTAATTTTTTACAACAACTCTCGGGAGTAGCAACCCTTACACGGCAATTTGTAGATGCCATTAAACCTTACAAGGCGCATATCATGGATACACGTAAAACCATCCCGGGCTTGCGTTTACTTCAAAAGAAGGCAGTAAGACATGGGGGAGGGGTTAATCATCGCATGAGTTTATCGGATATGTACCTCATTAAAGATAATCACATTGCTGCTGCGGGAAGCTTAAAATTGGCTATTCAAAAAGTAAAACAACATGGGAAACACACCCTCTCCCCAGCCCTCCCCCCTCAAGGGGGAGGGGTGAAGCGACGTTTAATTGAAGTAGAAGCCGATACTTTGGCCCAAGTGCGTGAGGCCCTCGTTGAGGGTGTTGATATGATTTTGCTTGATAACATGACGCCTGCTCAAATTAAAAAGGTGGTTCAAATCATTGCAGGCATGGCACTACCAGTAGGGGCACGGCGCGCCGTGCCCCTACTTGAGGTTTCTGGTGGAGTGAATTTAAAAAATGTGCGAAAGTTTGCATCAACGGGAGTGGCCCGTATTTCCATTGGAGCCCTTACCCATTCTGCTTCTGCAGTAGATATCAGTTTGGATATTGAGTAAATTCATAGATGGCTATTTTTAAGTCAACTATAAAACAGACTTGACTATTTTATACTTGGCTATATAATAGCCATATGCGGTATTTAGAAACTTATCTCATTTCCGATCTTCAAAAAAAGATGGTTTTTCTTGGAGGTCCCCGTCAAGTTGGGAAAACAACCTTGGCGCAAACCCTTTTAAAAAAGGGTAATGGTGGGGCTTATTTTAATTGGGATGATGATGAAGACCGACGAAAAATTTTAGGACGCCGATGGTCTGAAGATAAAAAATTGTTGGTTTTTGATGAAATTCACAAATTTCCCAGATGGAAAAATTGGCTCAAAGGTCTTTATGATACTCAAAAAGAAAATCATAAAATTTTGGTCACAGGCAGTGCTCGTTTAGATGTGTATCGGCGTGGTGGTGATTCTTTGATGGGGCGGTATCATTATTGGCGCCTGCATCCTTTTACACTTTCCGAAATTCCAAATTCCATAAAGCCAATAGAAGCCTTAAAACGTTTGATGACAGTGGGAGGATTTCCAGAGCCTTTTTTGTTGGGCCACGAAACCCAAGCCAGAAGATGGCGCAAGGAAAGGTACGATCGCATTCTTCGCGATGATGTAAGGGATTTAGAACCCATTCGAAATATTCAAACCATGTCGCTTTTTTTAGATCTTTTGCGATCTCGGGTTGGTGGAATGGTGGTGTTGGCTAATTTAGCTAACGAGTTACAAGTAAGTCCTCAAACTCTCAAACATTGGCTTGAAGTTTTAGAGCGTATGTATATTATTTTTGTTGTTAAACCTTATACAAAAAATATTTCGCGAGCTGTTTTAAAACCCCCCAAGGTTTATTTTTTTGACAATGCCGATGTTATGGGTGATGAATCTAAACGATTTGAAAATTTGGTAGCAAATCACCTGCTTAAAAAACTTCATTACTTGGAGGATAGTAGGGGGTATCGATACGAATTAAATTACTTACGTGATAAAGAAGGAAGAGAGGTTGATTTTGTAATTGTCAAAGAAGGAAAAATTGAGGAATTGATTGAAGTGAAACTTCAGGATGACAAAATTTCTAATTCATTGAAATATTATGTCGAACGTTTAAAACCAAAAATAGCGACCCAAATTGTTTATGGTATTAAAGATAATTATTCTCAAGGGGGCATTAAAGTTGTAGGGCCGCTTGACGCACCCCAATTGGTGCAATTGTAGAAAGTAATTATGAAATCCATTCCAGGAATGCAGGATATTTTGCCAGGTGAAGTAGAAGCGTGGCAAAAAATTGAGGCCTTTGCCCGCGATTTTTTTGCACGCTACCATTATCAGGAAATTCGCACTCCTCTTTTAGAAACAACCGATCTTTTTGTTCGGGGCATTGGTTCCGAGACGGGTGTTGTACAAAAAGAAATGTACACCTTTGATGATAAGGGGGGAGATTCAGTGACCCTTCGCCCTGAGGGTACTGCTTCAGTTATTCGTGCCTATATCGAGCATCATTTAGCACATGCTGATCCTGTCACCAAATTATTTTACCTAGGTGCCATGTTTCGCTACGAGCGTCCCCAAAAGGGACGACTGCGTCAGTTTCATCAATTAGGATGTGAACTCATTGGTTCGCCAAGTCCCCATGCCGATGCCGAGGTGATTCAATTATTAGATGGTTTTGTGCGAGGCTTGGGTTTAAGTGATTTTAAACTCGAAATTAATTCTTTGGGTTGTTTAAAAGCAGAATGCAGACCTACCTATCTTAAAAAAGTAAAAACTTATTTTGAAGGTATTGCTTCTAAGCTGTGTGCTGATTGCCAAAGAAAGGTTACCACCAATCCTTTGCGTATTTTAGATTGTAAGGTGGAAGCCTGTAAAAAATTAGCTAACAGTGCTCCTTTAATTCTTGAACATCAATGTCGTGAATGTGCCCAGCATTTTGAAAAAGTAGAAAATAATTTAAAACATTATCGCATTCAATATTTTGTTAACCAGCGTATTGTTCGTGGCCTGGATTATTATGATAGAACTGCTTTTGAGCTTACTTCCGATAAATTAGGTTCACAAAATGCCTTTGCTGGCGGGGGGCGTTACAGTGGTTTGGTTAAATCCTTGGGTGGAGCGGATGTAACGGGTGTGGGATTTGCCATTGGGTTAGAGCGTTTGGTGATGCTTTTAGAAGGCACGTTTGTTCCTGCAAAAAGTATTACAATTTATTTGGCTGCACTGGGGGAAAATGCTTACGCCAAAATCTTAGAGCTGGCCCAAAATTTAAGAGCAGAAGGTTTTAATTGTGAAATGGATTACGAAGAAAAATCTTTGAAGTCTCAATTACGCAGAGCCGATAAATTAAAATGTTCGCATGTGATTATTTTAGGTGATGACGAAATTCAAAAAGGCGAGGCCCAAGTTAAAGATTTTAAAACTCAAGCTCAGTCTCACATTCCCTTTCCACAACTTATTTCTCACTTCAAGTCCCTTTAAAATCGTTTGCACTCTATTGCAAAAAAGTCTTGACTATTTTGCAATATGCTGCATATAATAAACTTATGGAAAGAATCCAAAAAACTTTTATTATCAATGATTTAGATAAAAAAATGGTCTTTGTAGCAGGTCCTAGGCAGGTAGGAAAAACCACGCTTGCCCAATCATTTTGTTCAAAATGGTCTCGCCTTCAATATCTTAATTTTGATGCTGAAAAAGATCGTCTTATGATCTTAAGACAAGAGTGGGATCGCAAGGTTGATTTGGTTATTTTAGATGAAATCCACAAACTTAAAAAATGGAAAACAAAACTCAAAGGGATTTACGATACAGAAGGTATAAAGCCTCGCTTGCTGGTTACTGGAAGTGCCCGGTTAGATGTGTTGAGAAAAGGAGGTGATTCTTTGGCGGGGCGTTATTTTTTTCATCGTCTCTACCCTTTTTCTGTTAGGGAATTAAGAGGGCATGCAAGTCCACAGGAGTTGTTAGATCAGCTGATGAAATTTGGTGGTTTCCCTGAACCGTTTTTTAGTCAGTCGGAAACAAGTGCTGCAAGGTGGCGTAAGCAGATTTTTGAACGAATCATTCGTGCTGATATCATGGATTTGGAGCCCATTAGAGATATTCGTTCCTTGATTTTACTTTTGGATCTTTTGCGTGAACGGGTGGGGAGTCCTGTTTCTTATAATTCGCTTGCTAGAGATTTAGAAGTTTCGCCACATACAGTAAAGCGGTGGATAGAAATTTTGGAGAATCTCTATATTGTGTTTCGAGTAACCCCCTATCATCGCAATTTAGCTAGAACCTTATTGAAGGAACCCAAGATTTATTTTTATGATACCGGATCTGTTCATGCAGACCCTGGTAAAAGGTTAGAGAATGCAGTTGCCGTATGTTTACTAAAACATTTACATTTTTTGGAAGATACAAAAGGTAAAAATGTTGCGCTCCACTACTTAAGGGATAAGGAGAAGCGGGAGGTAGATTTTTTAACCATCATTGAAGGTAAATCAGTAAATTTGATTGAAGTTAAATTAAATGAAGAAAAAATTCATCAATCCTTAAACTATTATGTTCATCAATTAAAAGTTGAAGGTATTCAGCTTGTTCATGGAATCAAACAAACAAGGAGTGTTGGAAATATTTCTATTGTCAATGCAGCTCAATGGTTGGATGAATTGGAATTATGAAATCAAACATTTCTATAGCACTGTAAAAAAGTCGTGACTTTTTTACAGTGCTATGTAAATATAATAACATGCGTTACATTAAAGATGAAGTTATTGATATTATTGATAAAAAAAAGAAGATGGCTTTTATTGCAGGCCCCAGGCAGGTAGGAAAAACAACTTTTGTTCAGCATCTTTTGAAGGAAGTGTCAGTTCAAGATGGTTATTACAATTGGGATATTGAAACCCATCGTCAAAAAATTATTAAAGATCCTCTTCATTTTTGGGTTAATTCTCCCATGCCATCACGTATTGTTTTAGATGAGATTCACAAATATCCTCGTTGGAAACGGCTTTTGAAAGGGTTTTATGATGAAAACAAAGGGAAAACGGAAATTCTAGTTACAGGGAGTGGGAGATTGGATGTTTATCAGAGGGGGGGCGATTCTCTTTTTGGTCGGTATCATCTTTTCCATCTTTTTCCTTATTCGGTTGGAGAGATGGAAAACAAAAATATTTGTCCACCTTCTCCTAAGGATTGTATTCAAAAAATTTTTGATCATCCCAAAGAAACTCATGCTTTTGAATCTCTTTGGAAATTGAATGGTTTTCCGGAACCACTTTTTGCAGGTACAGAGAAAGAGCTTATTCAGTGGCAAAATGATCATCGTCAGTTAATTCTCAAAGAAGACATGAGAGATTTAACTCAAATTAGGGAATTGGGTTTGGTTGAAATGCTAACAGGTCTTTTACCAGAGCGGGTTGGTTCTCCTTTATCCATCAATGCTTTAAGAGAGACGTTAAATGTAAATTTTAATTCCGTAAAAAACTGGCTTATGGTTTTGGATCGTCTTTATTATCTTTTTTTAGTGAGCCCCTATTCTGGAAAACTTTCACGAGCCTTGCGTCGGGAACAGAAGGTTTATTTTTATGACTGGGCAGAACTTGAGGATGAATCTAAGAGGTTAGAAAACCTCGTTGCTGTTCATCTTAAAAAGGCTTGTGCTTTCTGGACGGATGCGGGGTATGGAACTTTTGATCTTCGATTTGTTCGGGACAAAGAAAAAAGAGAAGTTGATTTTTTGATTTGTGATAAGAACAAACCTTTTATTTTAGTAGAATGTAAAATATCTTTAAAAGATATTGACCCTTCTTTGATTTATTTTAAGGAGAGATTAAAACCAACTTATTCTTTTCAAGTTGGAACATCTTTTGAAAAAGATTATCTTGCAGAGAAAAAAGAGGGAATTTATTTATGTCATGCAGCCAGATTTCTAGCTGCCCTTCCTTAAGTTTAATAAAAATTCGCTTGTTCGCAAATCCAATCGCGTAGATCGGTTAATCCGTCATACATTTTGTAAGATCCCCATAGGGCTGTGGCACCCGTAACGACCATCCACATTGGATTTGCTCCAATTATCACTACAGTCGCTGCTCCTCCAATACCACCCACATAAGAGATTCCAGCAGCTATAGCCATATCTGTAACAACATTAGTTGCTGCTCGTTCAACGGAATTGATGCCGTACCTTCCCTTAAGCCCATTTTCTACGAGAGAGGGAATTGCAGTGAGCCCCATACCAATACCGGTACAAACTTTGGCTGATTTGGAAACAGTAGTTATATTTTTTACTCTGGCTGTTCGATATTTGTCGACAGATTCTGAGGCTTGAAAAACTTCACGAGTAGTGAGCCCACCGAATTCTCTAAAAAGAGCTGCTCCCAGTCCCACTATTACTGGTTGGATATAAGCTTCAAGTTCACTGATCTGATTGGCATCATCAGCAATTTGTTGAAGGCTAACTGATTTACCTGAAAGGTTTGGGGGTGACATAGTAATTTAAATTTGCATAAGCTTTTTTATTTTAATTTTAATAAAACCCTAGTTTATTAAAAGCTACATCACGTGCATCTGATAATGCATAGTCAATTCCAAAGCCAATGCCTGCTCCAACGCCTGCTCCAATGAGAGTTCCAACGCCTGGGAACATGAGGCCAGTGCCTATATAAGCTCCTATGGTAGCTCCCATTGCGGCACAAGTACCACCAATGACAACATCTGTAGCAAAATCAGCGCCTGCTCTCCCACCACTTTTTAATCCAGTTTGGTAGGCAGAATAGTTTTCATGCGCAGAAAGACCACTAATAACCGCGGTACCAAGAATGCCACCCCATTTTGCCGTAGCACCAGCAGATCTCCGTAAAGCCTTTCCTGCATCACGTTCTGCCATTGCTATTGCTTCTCGTCCTTTTGGCGCTAAAGCAGCTAAGGCTTCTCTTGATGTTGTTCTTATTGCTGTAGTTTCAGCGCTTTCAAATTGTTTCACGGTTTGAGCTAGGTTTCCTGTTCTCAGTGCCTGTAATTTTTCAGCACCCTCAGCATATTGTGTAGCTAGTACAGTATTTGTTGGAGTTGCTCGTACCTTACCAGCTAAATCATCTTGGGATTTGAGTATTTGATCTAAATCTTCATAGAATTGAAGGCGAGCTGCTTTGGCTTGTGTTTCCGCTATATATACAGCCTCAGTTCTACCGCCTACCAGATTATAAATACCAGGATAAGCGGTTGCTCCCACTATTCCTGGAACAACTGCTTTTGTTAGAGATGTCATAATAACATCACTTCTATCAACCGGACCGGCGGTTTGCATTTTAGGTCCTGAAACTGGGTTTACCATAAATTCTCCTCTGAGGTTTTACAACCCCGTTCATATTCATTTAGCTTACACCCCCCTATCGGCAGAAAAAAAACAATGTTGCGAGAAAAATTAATTGACAGGTTTTTGAACAGAAAAGGTATGACGCAGTAAGTCAAGAGGAATAATTTAACTCCCCCTTCCCCCTCTTAACATTAAGAGGGGGTGAAAGATAGATTTGTCTTTCTTAAATTTTTTACCCCCTCTTAAAATAAGAGGGGGAAGGGGGAGTTATCTTTTCAGCTTTTTAATCACTTCTTCCGCCAGGGCCGAGTAGTTAATAGAGCCTGAAGAAGAGGGAGCAAATTGAAAAACCGGGCGGCCTTCGAGTTGAGCCTTGTTTAAATCGGTATTAACCGTAATGCGGGATTTAAAAATATTTCCTTTAAAATAATTTTTTAGATTTTCTTCAACCAATTGATTCATGGTTAGGTTGCGCCCGTCAACCCGTGTAAACAAAACACCCAGCATTTTGAGGGTGGTATTTAAACGTTCATTCACTGTTTCTAAGGTATCCAATAAATCGGTTACTCCCTCAAAAGCTAAAACCGACATCTCACAAGGAACCAACACATGATGAGCCGCACACAAACTGTTGATGGTTAAATTTCCTAAATTGGGGGGAGAATCCAAAATAATAAAATCATATAAGGTTTTAGCCGTACTTAAGGCATTGCTTAAAATTTGTTCGCGACCAATTTTTCCAGCTAAGGCTCCTTCTGTTTCATATAAAGATTTATCTCCTGGAGTAATGTGTAAATCTTCAATTTCAGTTTTAATTACAGCATCTAAAATGTTTCCCTTTTTAGCTGTGATCACCGAAGAAAGCGGAGCATATTCAACTCCTGTTGGAATGACAGAAGAAAGAGATTTTTCTACATGCCCCTGAGGATCCATATCGATAATTAAAACTTTCTTTTGATGAAACTGATTGAGGGCTGCACCCAAATTAACAGCAGTGGTGGTTTTGCCAACCCCGCCTTTTTGAGAACACACAGCAATGATGGCAGCCTTTTTATTTCCCGTGGCATACTTAGATGGGGTTTTGGTAATGTCAACAGATGCAATCAGTTCCTTCAATTTTTCAGTAATCATGGTTCCTCCAATTTTTAAAACGCTAGTATAGGGAATTAGGCTAGCGCAAGAGTAAAAAAACTTAGGACCCGTTGGGAGCTAAGGGGGAGAGTTTCTTGCTTGCTAACCCCATGATATAACTTTAGAATGAGTTCATCTATGAAACGACTAACCTTCCCCAAGTCCTTAGAACCTGTTTTTAGTGCTTTGGCAAAAGTATTAGTTCCTGCTCAGGATGATTTAATTTTAGAAGGTTTTGAAGCTCATTTCTTTTTTAACTTTGGTCGTATTTTTAATGAACTTCCTCCTATTTTTAGGTGGGGATTTATTTGGGGCATTCGTTTTTTTGATTGGTTTCCGGTTCTTTTTGGTTTTGGTTTAAATCGTTTTTCGCATCTTTCATTTGAATCAGCAAAAAAATATGTAGATGCCTGGGCCAATGGACGATTAGGTGTGTGTCGCGAATTTTTTAAAACTTTAAAAGCCATGGTGATTTTAGTTTATTTTTCAGAACCCAAGGTGTGGGAAGTAATTGGCTATGCGCCAGAAAATCACTTGAAAGAAAGAATTGAAATGCGAAAGAAAATTTTAAGTGGCGGGGAAGAAAAAGTTCATTGGCCACATGAGGAAGAAACGAATGCGTAATTACAATTGGTTTACAACGGAGAAAAAATGTCTTGAAGCAAAAGTGTCTCGGAGACGATTTGTCCTTACGAAAAAACAAAACAAATCGGCGAGAGCAAGCAACTTTTAAGACTCGATGTCTTAAAAGATTGCGGCTTTTGCAAAAGACATTTTTTCTCCGTTGTAAACAGGGAATTTATTTTCATGATTATCGATTCTGGGCAAGTAACTAAAAACATCGATGAAACCTGTGATGTTGTTGTGGTAGGCTCTGGTGCTGGTGGCTCGGTGATGGCCAAGGAACTGGCAGAAAGGGGTTTGTCTGTTATTTTGATTGAAGAAGGTGGCTACCATACGGTGGAATCTTTTAACAATACCGATACAATCAATTCGCTTGTTAATCTTTATCGCAACGCCGGGGGTACTTTTCTTGCTGGTAAACCAAACGTGATGTATGCCGAAGGTTGTTGTGTGGGTGGATCTACCACTATCAACGGGGGCATGTGTTGGCGCACTCCCGATAAAATTTTAAAACGGTGGCAATGGGAGTTTGGTCTTACTGATTTAACTCCTAAAAAAATGGAACCCTTTCATCACCGGGTAGAAGAAATTATTTCAGTTAAACCTGTTTTGCAAGAATCCATGAATAACGATTCGATGATTTTAAAACGCGGGGCTGATAAATTAGGATACCAAACTCGTGCTAATCTGCGTAATCACAATACCTGTGTGGGAGCTAATCAGTGTATTACAGGTTGCCCCACAGGAGGAAAACAACCCCCGCTTGTTACTTACATTCCTGCTTTTTTAAAAGCGGGTGGAAAACTAATCACCCATTGCCGTGTTAAAAAAATTCGTCTTAAAAACCGCCGAGCCACAGGGGTAAAGGGTGTTATGATCGATCCAGTAACCAAGGCTGTGCGTGCCAAGGTTAAAATTCGTTCCAAAATTACCATTGTGTGTTGTGGCGCTGTGCAAACCCCGGCGCTTCTCATGCGGAGTGGTATTAGAAGTGCTTCGGGTGCGTTAGGAAATAATCTTTTTATTCATCCTAACACTAAGGTGTTAGGTGTTTTTGATGAACCTATTTATGGATGGAAGGGAGTTAACCAAGCTTATCAAATCACCGAATTTATTGATGAGGGTATTATTATGGGGGTTAATTTTATTCCTCCCGGTATTTTTGCCCTGGCTTTTCCATTCTATGGTGGGGGTTTTTTAAATACAATGAAGGAGATTTTTAATCACTCGGTGTGTGGTGCAGCTTTAATTGAAGACACCTCGCGCGGGCGTGTAATTAATCTTCCATTTGATCAAGTTGTTACAACCTATCAACTCAATGCCAGAGATTTTGAGTTGGCTAAAAGAGCCACAGCACTTTTGGCCGAAATTTATTTTGCTGCCGGAGCTAAAAGGGTTTACCTTCCATTTAGAAATTTACATGAAATTAATTCCATTGATGAAGTGAGAAAAATTTATACAACACAATTAAAACCCATCGATTTAGAATTGATGAGTGTGCATATTATGGGCACTTGCCGCATGGGAATTAATTCTCAACAATCTGTTGTGAATCCCAGTGGAGAATTACACGATGTAAAAGGATTATTTGTTGCTGATGCTTCTCTTTTTCCTAGCTCCATTGGGGTTAACCCACAACAAACTATTATGGCCTTGGCAACCCGTAGTGCTTTTTTAATTTCTGAAAATATTTCGAGGTATATGATATAAATTGTTTGTTACTGAAGGAATGTAAAATCTGGCGGGGTGTTCCTTGAGGAACCGAGGACTGTCTGACGAGCCTTCAGGGCGAGGAGTTCCGCAGGGACGAAAGGAATACCCCGCCAGATTATAGCACTTGATATGGTTTCAATTGATTGGCCACAAATTTACCAAGAATCCATTACTCATCTTCAAAATCTCATTCGTATTAATACTACAAATCCTCCTGGTCATGAAATGGAAGCCGTTAAATATTTGGCAACTATTTTACAAAAAGAAGGAATTCCATTTCAGATTTTTGAACCTATAACCGGTAGAGCTAACTTAGTAGCGAGTTTACCAGGAAATGGTTCTAAAAAACCTCTGCTTTTATCTTCACATCTCGATGTGGTGGAAGCGATAGAAAAACATTGGGAACATCCCCCTTTTTCTGGGGTGATTAAAGATGATTTTTTGTGGGGAAGGGGAGCACTTGATATGAAGCACATGACAGTTTATGGCCTCATGTCTCTTCTTCTATGTAAACGTTTCAATATAAAACTTAATCGCAATCTTATTTTTTTAGCTGTGTGTGATGAAGAAGAAGGTTGTGTGTATGGTTCCGAATGGATGGTTAAAAATAAACCAGAACTGATACGTTCCGAATATGCCTTAAACGAAGTTGGTGGTTTTAGTCTTTATGTGGATGGACATCATTTTTTTCCTATTGGAGTGGCTGAAAAGGGTCTTTGCTGGTTTCGTATCACAACTCATGGTGAATCAGGGCATGGCTCGCTTCCTCATGGTAGGCAAGCTATTATGCGATTGATTTCGTCGGTTGCAAAATTAAACCATCATTTTCATCCTCACCATGTGAGTAAAACAACAGCTTATTTTATCGATTCTTTGGCGAGTGCATTAAAAGTTCCCAAGGGTTTTATTCTTAAACTTTTAAAAAATAAAAAATTAGCCCCGTTTTTTTTAAAAAAAATGCCCAATCAAAAACAAGCCATGGGTTTTGCTGCTCTCTTGCACGACACCGTGACTCCTACCAAACTTTCTGCAGGGCAAAAAATCAATGTTATTCCTCATGAGGCAACTGTGGAATTTGACGGGCGCATTATTCCAGGCCATACGGTTTCTGATTTTTTAAATCAGGTTAAAAATATTGTGGGCAATGATGTAGCTATAGAAATTCTGCGTTCTTGGGATCCTACCGAATTTAATTTTAAAGATCCTTTTTTTGATGGCATTGTGGAGCAGGTAAAAAAACAAGTGCCGGGTGCCATTGCCGTTCCCTATCTTTGTCCTGGTTTTACAGATTCTACTTTTTACAAGCAATTGGGTATTACTTGTTTTGGTTTTGCTCCCGTGGTTTTACCCCCAGAGCTTAATTTCTCGGATTTATTCCATGGATCCAATGAAAGAATTCCCATTAAGGGTTTCCAGCAAGGATTAAATATGTTATGGAATGTAGTTTCTCAGAGTTAAAAATGACCAAGCAAATTTCTTATGTTCAATTAATTTTTCGCCAATACTGGAACTCTTGGATAAATCGTTTTGGCTTGATATGTGTGTGTTTTCTTTTTGCGGTGGCAATTTTTTCGCCTCTCTTATCCAATGATTACCCTTATTTTTTGAAAAAAAATGGAAAAGAATATTTTCCTATTCTCACTCAAATTTTTCCTTTCAGTACCTGGATTCATTATGCTGATCTAGAAGGAATTGATTTTAAAAAAATTGTTCTTGAAGGGGATGATCGTATTGTTTTTCCTCCCATTCCCTATTCTCCAACCGAATATAATTTGGACGAACCTCTGGTTGCCCCTAGTTCCAAGCATTGGATGGGAACCGATGAACAAGGCAGAGATGTAACGAGCCGGCTTGTTTATGGATCTCAAATTTCTCTTTCGGTTGGATTTGTTGCTGTGGGTATTTATGTTTTGTTAGGTGTGATTGTTGGAGCCTTGGCTGGATATTATGGAGGCAAAGTTGATATGATTGTTTCGCGTGCCATGGAAATTATCATGTGTTTTCCAACTTTTTTTCTCATTTTAGCTGTGTTAGCTTTTATTGGTCCTAGCCTTTACAATATTATGTTTATCATCGGTATTACAGGTTGGACAGGCATTGCCCGTTTGGTAAGGGCTGATTTTTTAAAATTACGTAATCAAGATTTTGTTACAGCCGTTATTGCTTCTGGGGCTAAGCCTGTACGGGTGATTTTTAAACATATTCTTCCCAATACTTTAGCTCCTGTGATGGTTTCAGCAAGTTTTGGTGTAGCCTCGGCTATTTTAGTTGAATCGTCGCTTTCTTACTTGGGCTTTGGTGTACAACCCCCCACTCCCAGTTGGGGAGATATCTTGTCGCAGTCGAGAGATTTTATGGACATTGCCTGGTGGCTTACCATTTTTCCAGGCGTTGCTATTTTTATCACCATTACGGCTTTTAATTTAGTGGGAGAAGGTTTGCGGGATGCCATTGATCCGCGCTTAAAAACAGGGCAGTAGAAGCTTCAAAAAAGGTCCAGATGCAAGACATCATAGAAGTTAAAAATTTAACAACAGAACTCACGCTGGGTGATGTGCATGTTCCTGTGGTAAATGATGTTTCTTTTAAAATTCGCCCTGGTGAAGTGTATGCCTTGGTTGGAGAATCAGGCTGTGGAAAATCGATGACGGCTCTTTCGATCATGCGTTTGGTGCCAGAGCCTCCCGCCAAAATTGTAGGAGGAGAAATTTTACTTCATCCCAAAAATGGAGGCTCCTCCAATCTTCTGAAACTCACAGAAAAAGAAATGCGTGGGGTTCGTGGAAATCGGATTGCCATGATTTTTCAAGAACCCATGACGAGCTTAAATCCTGTTTTTACCATTGGAGATCAAATTACAGAGGCTATTATTTTGCATCAGCATCTCTCTAAAAAACAAGCTTTGGCCAATGCCATAGAAATGTTAAACACAGTAGGTATTCCTAATCCTACCCAAAGAGTTTCTCAATATCCTCACGAATTAAGTGGTGGCATGCGTCAAAGAGTGATGATTGCCATGGCTTTAAGTTGCAAACCGGAACTGCTGATAGCAGATGAGCCAACCACTGCCTTGGATGTAACCATTCAAGCTCAAATTTTAGAGCTTATCCTAAAATTGGTGCATGATTTTTCGATGTCTCTTTTACTGATTACCCACGATTTGGGAATTGTAGCTGAATTTGCAAAACAAGTGGCTGTTATGTATGCAGGACAAATTGTAGAGCAAAGTAGTGTTTTAGATTTATTTGCAAATACAAAACATCCTTACACCAAAGGACTGCTTGATTCGGTGCCCATGCCTTTTAAACAAGACGGAAAATTAACATCTATTCCGGGAATGGTTCCTGATTTATTTGAGTTGCCAAAAGGATGTGCTTATCAGGATCGATGCGAGAAGGTACATAGGGATTGCAAAGAAATTCGTCCTCAACTTTTAGGGAAAAATCTCAAACATCGTTATCGATGTTTTTTCCCATATGCAAAATAGTATGCCGTTATTAGAAGTTAAAAATTTGGTGAAAACATTTCCTGTAAAGGGAGGTTTTTTTGGAAAAACAGTGGGGGAGGTGCATGCTCTATCTGGCGTAAGCCTTTTTTTAGGAAAAGGAGAAATTGTTGGATTAGTAGGGGAGTCGGGTTGTGGCAAAACAACTTTAGGTCGCACCATTTTAAAACTAACAGAACCAACTGATGGTAAAATTATATTTCATGGAAAAAATATTACTTCTTATTCTGCGGAACAAATGAGGCCTTTAAGACGTGAAATGCAAATTGTTTTTCAAGATCCCTATGCTTCACTTAATCCCCGTATGACGATAGGGAATGCCATTTCAGAACCTTTAAAGGTACATAAAATCGTTCCTCGCAAAGAATTAAAAGAAAAAGTTTTGGAACTTTTAAGTGTGGTAGGTTTAAAAGAAGATGCCTATTACAAATATCCTCATGAATTTTCGGGTGGCCAAAGGCAAAGAATTGGTATTGCCAGGGCTTTAAGTGTTAATCCCAAATTAGTTGTGGCTGACGAGCCTGTTTCAGCTTTAGATGTTTCTATTCAAGCTCAAATTATCAATTTACTTTCTGATTTGAATCAACAATTTGGTCTATCACTGCTTTTTATTTCACACGATTTAAAAGTGGTGCGGCATATTAGCCACCGGGTGATGGTGATGTACTTGGGGCGTGTGATGGAAGTACTTGATGCGGGAGATCTTTCTGAAGCTAAACACCCCTATACCGTATCGCTTCTTTCTGCTGTGCCTGTTGCTGATCCTAAGCATAAAAGAAAACGCATTATTTTAGCAGGTGATGTTCCTTCCCCTTTAAATCCTCCCAGTGGTTGTGTTTTTCATACCCGTTGTCCCATGGCCATTGAGCGTTGTAAAACCGAGATACCTCTTCTTCGTGAAGCAGAAAAAGATAATCAAGTTGCTTGTCATTTGGTGTAAAATGAGAGGGGTAAAATTCATTGACATATTAGCTTGTGCATTTTATAATTAATATTGCACAGAGGTTTTATATGAGAACAAATGTAACCCTTGACTCAAATCTTATCAAAAAATTACAACTTGTTACTGATACCGAAACCAAGGCAAAGGCTGTTGTGATTGCCATAGAAGATTTTTTGAGAAGACAAAAGATTAAAGACATTAAAAATTTCAAAGGCAAACTCCGTTTTAGGTCTGATACTGCCAAATCACGTCATGATGTCCGATAGATCTGTTTTAATTGATACTTCCATTTGGATTGAATATTTCAGGGGAAAAAATCACCAATTTTTATCTGTAGTTGATGTTCTTTTAGACGAGGATCGAGTTGTAAATGTTGATCTTGTTTGTGCAGAGCTCTATCGAGGTGCTCGTTCTGAAAAGGAGATTCGATTTTTAGAGCAACATTTTTCTGCCATTCCTTCTCTTCAAGTTCCAGTTGATGTTTGGAGATTGGTGGGAAAGTTTTCTTTTCAATTAGCCAAAAAAGGATACCTGCCGCATCTTGTTGATGCTTACATTGCTTTTACGGCCATTGAGCACAATGTGACTTTATTTACAAAAGATCGGGATTTTCAACACATGGCCCGTTTGGGCCCACTTAAACTCTATCAATTGAAGTAAGCTATTTTAAATCATCTAATCGTTGACATTTTTTAAAAGTACTGGCAATCACCAAGCTGAAGAATAAGGAGGATAAATATGAATATTCAAAAAATTGGAGTTATTGGTACAGGAACTATGGGGCATGGGATAGCCCAGGTGGCAGCATTGGGTGGTTTTGATGTTGAAGTGCAAGATTGTAATGCTGACATAACAAATAAGGGAGTAGCTAAGATTGCAAAATCCCTTGGGAGCCTTGTTGAAAAAGGGAAACTCACTGCCGAACAAGCCAATGGAGCTAAAGAGAAAATTAAAGTTGTTTCCTCCCTCGGTGATTTTAAGGATTGTGATTTAGTGATTGAAGCCATTACCGAAAATCTACAAGCAAAAATTAAGCTTTTTTCTGAGCTTAAAGGTGTTTTAAAACCCACAGCTATTTTAGCAACCAACACTTCTTCTATTTCTGTTACTTTTCTTGCCTCTCAAACAGATCGGAGTGATCGTTTTATTGGAATGCATTTTTTCAATCCCGTTCCTCTCATGAAATTAGTAGAAGTTATTCGTGGCCTGCAAACATCACAACAAACATTTGATGCCGTGTTTGCTGTTTCACAAAAGCTAGGTAAAACCCCAGCTGCTATTAAAGACTCTGCTGGTTTTGCAGTTAATCGATTGCTTCTTCCTTTAATTAACGAAGCCTTTTTTGTGCTTCAAGAAGGTATTGCCGATGCCAAAACCATTGATGAGGTGATGAAGCTTGGAGCCAATCATCCCATGGGGCCTTTAACATTGGGAGATTTTGTAGGCTTGGATGTAGCACTTGCTGCCATGGAAGTGTTGCAACGAGACTTGGGCGATAGCAAGTATCGTCCCGCTCCCTTACTGCGCAAGTATGTAGAGGCTGGATGGTTGGGCAGAAAAACCGGTCGCGGAGTTTACGACTATACTCAGAAGTAAGGAATTTGAACTCCGTAGGCATGCATGGAGCGGAGTACTCGTTTTACATATCCCCTGGTTTCATTAAACGGAACTTCTTCAATAAATTCTTCTAAGGAAAGTTGCCCTAAACTTTTTTTCCACGAATCTACATTTCCAGGTCCTGCATTGTAAGCCATAATGGCTAAGGGATAAGAACCTTGGTAGCGCGTCAAAAGATCTTTAAAAAACCATGAACCTAAAATTAAATTGGTTTGTGGTTCATAAATATTTTGAGTCGTAAAACCAGATAAGCCTATTTGGTTGGCAACCATTTTAGCTGTGCCCGGCATGAGTTGCATTAATCCTATGGCACCCGCTGTTGAAACCACACGGTCTCGAAACTGAGATTCTTCTCTCATCATGCCTTCAATAACGCCCCGTGGGAGTTGGCTTTTCTCATAGGCGTGCTTGATAGCTTGTGGATACGCATGGGGATAAAAATAAAAAGCCCATTCAGAAGCACTCCCTCGTAAGGTTAAAGGACTTAATCCTGTTGCTTCAGAAGCTAATAAAAGAGCCTGGTAATAATTTTCGCCACTAAACCACAACTGTGCTTTTTGAGCTGGTGTTAAGCTTGTAAGAATATGCACAGCATAATCAGCCATTGCCAAAGCTTCTTGATGAAATCCTTCCCTACTTAAAAAAGTAACGAGAGAGAAAACACGGGTGTATACTTCATCTCCGCTCACTAAAGGTATCTGTAAATGAATGATGGGAGAAAAAGATCGTTTTAATTTTTGTGAGGAGGTAAAAGCGTAATAAGAAAAAGGGAATTCTTTTAAAATTTTTTCATACAAGGGATGCGCAATACTTGATTTGTTTTGTTTTTCTAAAACTCTGGCTTGCCAATACAGGGCTTGGGGATACCACTCTTCATCAGGAGGCGTGTCACTTATAATTTTTTGGAAAAATTGAAAAGCTTTGTCGTAGGATTTATTTTTATAAGATTTCCATCCAATTTCCCAAAGAGCGGACGCTCTCATGTCACCAGAAGAATTGAGAAGTGCATTCCAGAAGGAACCTTCTGGTTTACCTGTGGGATCCGAAAGTTTCCATAAAGCATAAAAGGCATCGTCGGTGAGGCGATCTTTGGGAAAATGAGAAAGAAGTTTTTGAAATCCTGTTTTGGCTTCTTCATCTTTTCCTAGTTTTTTATTTAAAGAGGCTGTCCAGTAAACACCTTTTTTAAAAGGTTCATCGGTACAAGAAAGTTGGAGAATATTTTGATAAGTTTGAAGAGCCTCTTCAATTTGTTTGGTTTGCCTGTACCAGGTTGCTAGATCCAAAAGACAAGAGCAAGGCGAATTTATTTTTGAAACTTCTTCTCTTGTCACCAAAGGCATTCCTGGTTCTGGTTTTCCCCAGTTAAGGTCCGCCTTTATGCCCAGACATTTTGTTTCAGTTTTAATATCAGGTGGCAGGCTAGCTCTGGGATTTATTTCTGCATTAATTCCCATCACCCAAGATTTTTTATCAGGATCTGGAATTAAGGTTCCCAATGCTTTTTTGTAAAGTTCTCGATAAAAGGAATCCTTGTTTTCTGGGGTAATGGCAGGTTCTATGGGGATGGTAATTAAAGGATGACCAAGAAGAACCTTAATGTAAAAATCAAAAAATGGATCTTGAATGGAGGAGAGTAATGGTAGAGCCTCATTTTTTTTACCTTCTTTTATTTTTTGTTCAGCTAATTTTATTTTAGCCCATAAACCAATCGTATCGGTTTGATGAGAGAGAGATTCGATTTTTTGAAGAGAAATTTCTTGTGCGAAAATAGAGAATGGAATTATTTCTATAATGCTTGTAAGAACTAAAAAATAAAATATTTTTATTTTGAGTTGATACATAAAAAATATCTGTCATCGCAATGACATTTTACAGATTGTGTTCTCAAGGCAAGTTTCCCATAACTTCATTTAATCCGGGGTAGTCTGGATTTATTTTTTGAAGAAGTTTCAAACGTTCTATGGCCTGTCTTGTTCGATTTGTTTGTTTTAAGCAAAGAGCCCAATTAAAAAGAACATCTTGTTGTCTTCGTCCCTCCGGGTTTTTCATCCACGCCATTCGGTAAAGATTAGAAGCAAGTTGAAAATTTCCATCCATTTGTAGTTGCATGGCTTGCAGAAAAAGAGTTTCGGCATCTCCTGGAGGAGGTAGGGGAGGAGGTGCTGAGAGATTGCCCAAGGGTTCTTCGTCAGTTAAAAAACCAGAACTCACAGCAGGAGAAACAAAATCGTCGTTATTTCTTGGTTGAAAGGGGTTAAATAATGGTTTTCTGCCCCTTTCCAAAGGGCTTACAATTTCATATTCTGCATTGGGTTTGCTCCAGTGAAAAATTCCAAGAGCTATTCCTACTAGCCCTATAAAACTTAAACCTACTACCCAGGCTCGTGGAATGAAAATTTTTAATCCTGGCTTTGATAAACTGTGAGCAGCTTGAGCTTGAATAGTTTTAAGAAGAGCCTCAGGAGGTGTTGTACATGCTTCACCCTGGTAGAGTTTTAAGATAAGCTCGTCTTCCAAGGGGGTATTGGTTTGGTTGTTTGGTTCTTTTATCATGTAATTTCTTTTAAAAGCCCTTTTTTTCTAAAATAATCTCCCAAGGTATCCATGGCATAACGCATGCGTGATTTAACCGTGTTTGTAGAACAAACCATCACTTCTCCAATTTCTTCAAAAGTCAGTTCTGATTTCACCCTTAAAACAAAAGTTTCCCGTTGTTCAGGAGGTAGTTTTTTTAGTGCTTCCGTTAAAAGAGACCCTAGTTCTCCTTCGACTACATTTTCATGAGCGTTTGTTTCCACGCTTATCCCTTCAATTTGTCCTTCATCATCAAGATCTTCCGGTGTTCTTTTCTTTTTTCGTAAGGCATCAATGGTGGTGGTTCTGGCAATGGTAAAAAGCCAGGCTTTAAAAGAAACATCACTTCTAAATTGCTCGCGTCTTTCAACCACCTTAAAAAAGGTTTCTTGAAAAATATCCTCAGCATGAGCCTGGGATTTAACCATTTTTAAAATGAAGGTAAACACCTGATTTTTATGTTTGGCCAAAAGAGTATTAAAAGAAGCGTTGTCTCCTGCCTTGTAGCGAGAAAAAAGAATCTCGTCGGTTAATTGTGTTTGGCCTTCAATATTGCTTCTTCCCATAAAAGTTAACGCGCCCTGGTTAAAAAAGGTTCTTTTTTATTTGAGGAAATTAGTGTAATTTCCCATAAATCATGAACAAAATCAAAGTTATTCTCGGTGTGGTTGTGCTCAATATCCTCTTTGGCACTAGTTTTCCTATTATTAAAACCATTCTCATTTATTTTACACCAAAAGAATGGTGTTTTATTCGCGTCGTTCTTTACACCTTGGTACTTTGTTTATGGGTAGGGCGCAAGTTATGGTCTTATCCCTTAGAGCTGCGTGATTTTTTCTGGCTTATTTTGGGTGCTCTATCGGGGATGTTGGTGAATCAAATTAGTTTTGTAGAAGGACTTCACAGAACATCTCCTGCTCATTCTGCCATTATTTCTACCACTATTCCCTTGTGGGCCATGCTTCTTGCTACTTTTTTCTTAAAGGAAAAAATGCGGCTTTCTCATTTATTTGGTTTAATTGCTGGCATTTTAGGAGTGGCTATTCTTTTAGAGTTAGATCATGGTTTTCAGGCCAGCCCTTATTTAAATGGTGATCTCCTTTCGTTATTAAATGCAATTGCGTATTCCATTTTTTTAGTGATCTCACGCAAACATTTATCCCGAATGAATCCCATGATATCTCTAACCTTGATGTCTCTTTTTGCTTTAATAGGAACGGGTTTTTATTCTTCTTGGGATTTTCCTTTAGATAAGTTGAAAAGCCTGCCGCTTTCAGTGGATTTTATGATTCTTTACGCCATCATTGTTTTAAGCATTGTTACTTTTCTGATTTGCTTGTGGACTTTGCGTCATATGGAAGCCTCAAAGGCCTCGTTTTTTGTACTGATTCAGCCCATTGTAGCAGCTGTACTTTCTTTTTTGATGCAGGCAGAAGTGCCTTCCCATCGTTTTTACGTTAGTACTTGTTTAATTTTTGCAGGAATTATTTTAGGGAACTTAAAACGGAGTTAATTAAATTTTTTGGGATGAAAAAGTGACCACAATGGGTTGATGATCGCTTAATTTATGTCCTTTGTTATCCATAAATCCTTTTGGAATTTCCCAGGTTTTAGCTGTGAGTGTATTTTCTTTTCCACTTCGATACAGCATGTGATCTAAGAAATATTTGGGACATTTGGTTAAGGCGCAGGTATCACTGAGTTCTGTTTGTGCAAGAAAATTCTTAAAATTTTCTTTATCTTGGTTATTATTTTGCCACCAATGAAGGTTAAAATCTCCTGCTACAATGATGGAAGCATCTTTTGAGTTTTGTTTAATAAAGTGGCCTAATTGTTTTAGTTGACTGTAGCGGGCAGCCTGATCAGTTTCCATAAAGCCAGCATCGAGATGAATATTGTAAACATGAATGGTTGAACCATTAGGGAGATCTACTACCGAAAAGCTAAAACCCTTGGGAGCCAAGCAGTCTGCGCCCATGAAAAAACGGCCAGAACAAGCATTCCAAACTACGCGTTCGAAATGATGAAAAGGATGAATTGAAAATTGCGAAAGACCATCATGGCTTCCCCAACGATTTTGTGCTCGTGTTCGAAAAGGGTACGCCAATGATTTTCTTAATTTTTGTGGGTAGAAGAAATCTTCTTGAACAAGGGCCAAAGAAAAAGCATTTAATTTTTTCCCGATTAAGGGAAGATTTTGGATGGGGAATGATTTAGAAATCAATTGGGGCAGTCCTGCTACATTGTAAGTAATGACTGAAAAAACTGAAAAATCAGTTTGTGCAGAAAAATCTTCTTTAATACCAAAGGCTGGATAAAATTCTGGGGCTTCCAGAAGTTTATTTTCAAAAGATGAAAGGGCCCCTAGCCCTCGGGGAGCAGTTATTAAGGCAACCAATAAAAAGATCCAAAGTATTCTCACCCCTCTATTATATCCTAAAAATGGAATGGTCAAAAGATAGATATTTAAAAAATATAGTCATTTTATTGACTTAGCTCCTTTAGATATGCCTAAAAATTAGGCAGAGAAGGGTTTACTTTGGAATTTGAATAGGTTAGTAAAGCTTATGTTTCAAATCGGATCAGTTAAAATACCTCACCGGCTTTTGATGGCCCCCATGTGTGGTATTACCCATATGGCCTACCGCGGTATTCTTAAAAAATTTGGAGCTGGCTTGGTTTACACCCAAATGGTTTCGGCTAAGGCCCTAGAGATGCAGGATCAAAAATCATTTAAGCTTCTTCAATTTAATGAATTCGAGCGGCCTGTGGGTTTTCAGATTTTTGGAAACGATGCAAACGTATTGGCTAAGGCTGCTAAAATTTGTGAGGATTTAGGAGCTGATCTCCTTGATTTAAATATGGGATGCCCTGCAAAAAAAATTGTGGCAGGTGGGGGAGGATCGGCTCTTTTAAAAAATTTAAATTTAAGCGCTCTTATTTTTGAAAAAATCCGTGCAGCTATTCGTATTCCCTTTACCATTAAAGTGCGTGCGGGGTGGGATCAATATTGTGGAGATTTTTTGGCTATCGCAAAACTGGCAGAGCAAAATGGAGTTGATGCTATTACTTTGCATGCACGGACAAAAGCTCAAGGGTATAGTGGCAAGGCCGATTGGGATCTAGTTTCTTGCCTTAAATCAGAAATCAAAATTCCTGTTATTGGGAATGGGGATATCATGCATTTTTCACAAGTTAATAACATGCTCACTCACACAGGTTGTGATGCTGTTATGGTGGGGCGTGCTGCTGTTAACTCTCCCTGGTTTTTTAAATCTTATCTCGCAGGAAAAGAATACCAACCAACTCTCAATGAAATGAAAACCCTTATTTTAGAACAATATGATGCCTTTTTTAGTTATTTTGGACAAAGTGCAGGCATTAAACAAATGCGTAAACACTTGTGTGCGCAAACTGTGGGGTTAAGGGATGGCTCCAAATTTCGTAATGCCATTGTACGCATGGATACTTGGGAAGAAATTCAAAAAACCATCAAAGATTTTTTTGACGAAAAAAACCATGTTGACATTAGATCACTTAATTAGCCAGCTCCGTATTGGCCTTGTGGTAGCTACCATAGAAGGTATAATTATTAAATCGAACCCCGCATTTGATGAAATTTTCTCAAGGCGCAATGTTAAAAACATTTTTGACTTATTAGAAGCCAACCCCGAAGTATTAAAGTGTATTAAAAATGCCATTACTCATAAAGGAAGTTATTCTCTTTGGGCCCACGATTTAGTTGTCCAGAGTGGAAAAAAGCGTGCCATGGATTTGGAAGTTTTTCCTCTCACCAGTGATAATGGGGTTAATATGGAAGGTGTGATCGTGTTATTTTTTGATCGCAGTAGTGGGATGAGAATTACAGAACAATCTAAACAAAATGATCGCATTCATTATCTTTCTACCCTAACAGCAGGTTTGGCTCATGAGATTAAAAATCCTTTAAGTGGAATTATTGGGGCAAGCCAACTTTTGGGAGCCTCTCTTGGTGCAAATGAAGAATTAAAAGAATATGCTACAATGATTGAGCATGAAGCCTCGCGTGTTGATCGTCTTTTGGGGAGTTTGATTCGTATTTCAAAGCCCAGAAAATTGGATAAAAAACCTGTGAACATCAATAAAATTTTACACAATATTGTTTTACTGCAAGAAACAAGAACACGCTTGCATATAGATTTTAACGAAGATTTTGATCCAAGCCTTCCTGAGATTATGGGAGATGAAGAAAATCTAGCACAAGTTTTCTTAAATTTAATCAAAAATGCTATTGAAGCTATTCCTCATGATGGAAAAATTATTGTGCGCTCTAAAATGCAAACTGATTACACCCTCAAACAAGGGGAAAAGAAGAAAAAAATGATTGAAGTGGTTATTGAAGATACAGGATGTGGGATGACAGAAATTGAATTAGCTAATTTGTTTGTTCCATTTTTTACAACAAAATCAGAAGGAACGGGATTGGGCCTTGCTGTTTCTTATCAGATCATAGAGGAACACGAGGGGCAATTGAGAGTAACCAGTGAGCTTGGTAAGGGATCTTGCTTTTCTGTGTTACTTCCGATTTAATTGATGACAACAATTTTAGTTGCAGATGATGAATTAAGTATTCGCACTATTCTTTCCAAGGCTTTGGAGAAAAAGGGTTATCATATTTTCCAGGCACGCGAAGGCAATGAAGCCATTCGTTTTATCGAAAAAGAAAATATCGATGTGGCTATTTTGGATATTCGCATGCCAGGATTAACCGGGCTTCAAGTTTTAGAGAAAATCAAATCAATCCCTAATCCCCCAGAAACCATTGTGGTGACAGCACAGGATTCTATGGAAAATGCAGTCACTGCTATGAAGCAAGGAGCTTTTGATTACCTCACCAAACCATTTGATTTAGAGGAAGTTTGCTTGGTGGTGGATCGGGCTGTTGAAAAAAGAGAGCTTCGTTCTGAACTCAAAGAGCTTAAAAAAAATGTACGTCGTGATAAGCCAACCATTGTAGGCAAAACCAAGGTAATGACCGAAGTGTTTAAAACAATCGGGCGTATTGCCGATCAAGATGTAACTGTTTTGCTTGAAGGAGAATCGGGTACAGGAAAAGAGTTGGTAGCTCGTGCCATTCATTTTCAAGGGAAAAGAGCAGCAGAACCCTTTGTTGCTGTTAATTGTTCTGCTATCCCTTCCGAACTTTTAGAAAGTGAACTTTTTGGTTCGCGCAAAGGAGCTTACACAGGGGCCTTATCTGATCGTATTGGATATTTTGAAAGAGCCAATTTAGGCACCTTATTTTTAGATGAAATTGGAGATATTCCTTTGCATTTACAAGCTAAACTTTTACGAGTTTTGCAAGAACAAGAAATTCAAAAAGTAGGGGAGAACAATCCGATAAAAGTTGATGTTCGCGTGATTGCCGCTACTAATAAAAGCCTTGCAGAGTTAGTTAAAAAAGGAAGTTTTCGTGAAGATCTTTTTTTTCGTTTAAATGTGGTGCCTCTTTTTCTTGCCCCTTTAAGAGAGCGGAGAGAAGATATCCCTCTCTTGGTCGATTATTTTTTAGGACGTTGTGCTAGAGATTTTGGAGAAAATAAAACCATATCAGAGGCAGCCCTCAATTATTTAAAAAAGGCTCCTTGGGTAGGTAATATTCGTGAATTAGAAAATATTTTAAAGCGGGCTTATGTACTGGGGCATGGTCCTATGATTGAATTGGCAGATGTGTCAAACTCCATGCCAGCCACTCTTTCAATGAAATCGAGTGGAGATTTGGAATCCTTGATTCAATTAACGGTTCATTCTTATTTGCAAAGTGAGTCCACAACTCATCTTTTGGAAAAAATAAGTCCTCTTTTTGAGAAGCCACTCTATCGCACTGTGCTTCTCTTTTGCCAAGGCAACCAAATTAAGGCTAGTCGTATCTTGGGAATTAATCGGAATACCTTAAGAAAAAAAATAAAAGAGTTAGGAATTTCTATTACTCATGAAATCAAAAATTGAATTTTTGAAGGGCCTCTATGCCATTGCCCCAAATGCAAGCTTGGCCTCTCTTTATTTACAAGGCGGGGCCAGACTCATTCAATATCGAAATAAAGAAAAAAATAGGGAAGAGCAAAGGGAAGAGTTGAAAACCCTGATTGCTTTGAGGGAGAAAACAGATTTTTGCTTGATTGTAAACGACTACCCCGATTTAGCCCGTGAATTTAATGCAGATGGAGTTCATTTAGGTCAGGATGATCTTTCACCTCATGAAGCGAGGGATATGTTAGGTTCTGATATGCTCATTGGAATTTCCACCCATTCTTATCAAGAATTTAATCATGCCAAACATTTTCCTGTAGATTATATTGCTTGCGGAGCTATTTTTCCTACAACAAGTAAGCCAAAAAGTCATCCCGTTGTGGGTGTGAGTTTACTTGAACAAGTAGTTGGTGAAAGCCCTTTTCCTATTGTAGCTATTGGTGGCATCACAAAAGAAAACGGGCCTATTGTTAAAAAAACAGGGGTGGCTATGATAGCTCTTTTAAGCGCCTTGGCTAATAAAGAGGATGTTGTGAAAGAAGTTGCTTGGTGGGTAGATTTTTATTTATAACTCAAAGAATTTAAGAAATAAAGATGGCAATTATCATCTTGTCATTCCCGCGAAGGCGGGAATCTATCTTTAAGATTTTAAGATGGATCCCCGCTTTCGCGGGGATGACATAATAGGGTGTGCAACAATATTTATGTTAGAAATTTTTAAAAAAATATTTGGAACAAAAAATGAGCGTGATCTCAAAAAAATCAAACCCTTGGTGGACCAGATTAATGCGCTGGAGTCTGCCATTGCAAAACTTTCTGATTCCGAGCTGTCTGCAAAAACAATCGAATTTCGAAAACGCTTAGAAAATGGTGAGGCACTTGATGCTCTTTTACCAGAAGCTTTTGCTGTTGTGCGTGAGGCCAGTAAAAGAGTTTTACAGATGCGTCACTTTGATACTCAATTGATTGGTGGAATTGTTCTACATAGGGGGCGCATTGCTGAAATGAAAACAGGTGAAGGAAAAACCTTAGTAGCAACCTTACCTGTGTATCTTAATGCCTTAAAGAGCTTGGGAGTTCATGTCATTACAGTTAATGATTATCTTGCAAAACGTGATTCCGAGTGGATGGGCAAGCTTTATCAATTTTTAGGAATGTCGGTAGGAGTGATTGTGCATGGGTTGGATGATGATGAAAGAAAAAGTGCTTATGCCTGTGATATTACCTATGGCACCAACAACGAATTTGGTTTTGATTTTCTTCGTGATAACATGAAATTTGATTTACCCTCGATGGTACAAAGAAAACTTAATTTTGCCATCGTAGATGAAGTTGACAGTATTTTAATTGACGAAGCCAGAACCCCGCTTATTATTTCGGGCGCTGCAGAAGAATCAACCGATAAATATGTTCGCATTAATTCTATCATTCCAGGTTTAGAAAAAGAAAAACATTACCAAGTCGATGAAAAATCGCGGAGTGTGGTTTTAACTGAAGAGGGAGTGTTAGAAGTTGAAAAGAGACTTAATGTAGGAAATCTTTATGACCCCCACGAAATTGAAACTTTGCATCATGTTAACCAGGCTTTAAGGGCTCATGTACTTTTTAAAATTGATGTTGATTACGTGGTAAAAGATGGAAAGGTAACTATTGTGGATGAGTTTACAGGCCGCTTAATGCCTGGTCGCAGGTGGAGCGATGGATTGCATCAGGCTATAGAAGCAAAAGAAAGAGTTAATATTGAAAACGAAAATCAAACCCTTGCAACAATTACTTTCCAAAATTATTTCCGCATGTATCAAAAATTATCGGGCATGACAGGAACTGCCGATACCGAGGCTCCCGAGTTTGCAAAAATTTATAATCTTGAAGTGTCTGTGATCCCTACAAACAAACCAATGATTAGAGATGATTTAAATGATGTTATCTATAAAAATCTCGAAGCTAAATTTAAGGCTGTTGTTGAAAATATTAAAGAGTTGCACGATACAGGGCGGCCCATCTTAGTGGGAACTATTGCTATTGAAAAATCTGAATTACTCTCGAGTATGCTTAAAAGACGAGGTATTCCTCATAATGTTTTAAATGCCAAACATCACGAGCGTGAGGCTGAAATTGTAGCTCAGGCAGGTCGTCTTGGTGCTGTTACTGTATCTACCAATATGGCAGGTCGTGGTACCGATATTATGCTGGGTGGCAATCCTGATTTTTTAACTAAGGCAGAATTAGGAAATGAAAAAGATACCGAAAAATACAAGCAAGTTTTAGAAAAATATCGGGCACAATGTCAAATTGAATGGGCAGAAGTAGTTAAACAAGGTGGTCTTTTTATTTTAGGAACCGAACGTCATGAATCCAGGCGAATCGATAATCAATTACGTGGGCGTTCTGGGAGACAAGGTGATCCAGGTGCTTCTCAATTTTTTGTTGCCTTAGATGATGACTTAATGCGCATTTTTGGTTCAGATCGTATTGCGGGTATTATGAGTCGCCTTGGGATGAAGGATGATGAAACCATTGAGCACCCCTGGATTTCAAAGGCTTTAGAAAATGCACAAAAAAAGGTGGAGGCTCATAATTTTGAAATTCGTAAAACTGTTTTAGAATACGATGATGTGATGAATCAGCAGCGCATGACTATCTATGCTAAACGGAAGGAAATCCTAGAGGGACAAGACTTAGATGACATGGTAACTGATCTGCTTGATACAGTTGCAGAAGGGCTTTCTGCGCAGTTTGGATCAGCTGTGGAAGAAGATTTTAATCAAACAGGTTTTGATGATGCATTTTTACAACAATTTGGTTTTCGTCCCACATTAAATACAGAAACAAAATGGACTTCTGATACTTTAGGGCAAACAATTTACGATACAGCGCAAGCTTATTATCGCAAGAAAATAGAAAATTTAGGGAGGGAGGCTTATAGTGCTGTGTGTCGCTATTTAATTCTTTCTACCCTTGATCAACTTTGGAAAGACCACTTGCTTGTTATGGATCATTTGCGTGAGGGGATTGGACTTCGTGGTTATGGGCAAAAGGATCCACGCTTAGAATACAAGCGTGAAGGTTTTGCTGCTTTTGGAGCCATGATGGATCGTTTTGCCATTGACTCTTTAGAGAAGATTTTTAAAGTACAAATTCAGGAAGGAAGTGCGGCCTCAATGCCTGTAAGGCGCAAACAGGTTCTTCAAATGGAAAAAAAGGAGATGGTTTCGTTGCAAAGTGAAAATGCTGGCCCTGTAAAACAAAAGGCAGAAACTGTTAAACGTGTTTATCCCAAAGTGGGCCGCAACGAAAATTGTCCTTGTGGAAGTGGAAAAAAATATAAAAAATGTCACGGGGTTTAATAAAAATGGGAAAAAACAAAATTATCATTCCAGGTTTTCAATTTTGCGGCATCCATGCGGGGATTAAAGAGAGTACACGAAAAAAAGATCTCACCTTGATTTATTCTGACGAACCAAAAACAATCATTGATGGTGTTTTTACCACCAATAAAGTGGTGGCGGCTCCTGTTATCCTTTGTCGTTCCAATCTTTCCCATGGCAAGGGGCGCCTGATTGTTATCAATAGTGGCATTGCTAATGCTTGCACAGGTACGCAAGGAATGCGTGATGCTAAAAAAACTCAGAGAGTAACCTCTCAGCTTTTTGGGCTTAATCCTAAAGAAGTGTATGTTTGTTCTACTGGTAAAATTGGGGAGCCTCTTCCCATGCCCAGATTATTAAAGGGTCTTAAAACAGCCAAAGGAGAACTTTCAGAAAAAAGTTTTTTAGAAGCCGCCAAGGGCATTATGACCACCGATCAATATCCCAAATTTGATTTAATGAGGGGAAGAATTTTAGGTGAAGACTACACCATTGCAGTGCTTGCTAAAGGTGCGGGAATGTTAAGGCCCAATATGGCTACCATGCTTGCCTTTGTTGTAACAGATCTCCGTTTAAATCGAGCTACTTTAAAATCCATTTTTAGAGAAGCTGTTGATCAAACCTTAAACCGTGTAACTGTTGATGGAGATACATCAACCAACGATACCGTTTTAATGATGGCTAACGGAAGAGCCGGTAATGCTTTTTTTTCAGCTCAAAGTGTCGAAGGAATTAAAATTAAAAATGAACTTATTCATCTTTTAGAAAATATGGCGCGTCAAATTGCCCTCGATGGAGAAGGGGCCACCAAGTGTTGCGATGTGATTGTAAGTGGAGCAAAAAATAGGGATGATGCAAAAAAAGTAGCCTATGCCATTGGAAATTCTCCCTTGGTGAAAACAGCTCTTTTTGGCTGTGATCCAAATTGGGGACGCATCATGGCTGCCATTGGTTATTCTGGGGCTGCGGTTATGCAAAATAAAATTAACATTGAGATGGGTTCTTATCAACTGGTTATCAAGGGTGAGTCTGCTGGAAAATTTTCACCCGATGAAGTATCACGTTATTTGAAAAATAAAAATATTACCATGAAGGTTCATTTAGGTTTAGGCAGGGGAGGTTTTCATGTGTATATGTCTGATCTCACCTACGATTACATTCATTTAAATGCCGAATATCATACGTAAATTGGAAAAGTTGATAGCCTCTCTTAAAGTATATCTTTAAATTCCTTTAAATATTCAAAAAGCCTTGGAACAAGGTAATGGGGAACTTTGAGTAAGGGAATTTGTCTTTGCTCTGTGCCAGTTGAAAGCTGGGCGATGTAATTTTTATCAAAATGAGGTGGCTTGTCGGCAATTTTAACTAGAATGGTTGCTTTTTTTTCCCTTAAGGCGAAGCTGGCCAGTGATTTGTTTGTTCCATCTTTTGTCTTTACATCAATTCCTGCAAGGACTGGAGAGCGAATTAAAAACTCAACTTCAGCCATATTTTCTGATTTCCAATAAAATAAATCATCACGTGTTGTAAGCTGTGCAATAATTTCATTTGCTATTACTGTTTCGGAAAGAATTCCCATATGTTCAGAGGATAAGACATTCATAAGTAAATTTGAACCAGCTAAAAGAAAATTGGCAATGCCGCTGTCAAACAAAATATACTTGGATAGATCTGACTTGGCATTCATAAGTCGTATTTTATGGGCTACCCTGGCGCCTATAGTTTTAATTACTAAGCGCTTAGCTTCCAAACGACCAGCGTGACTCACTTGCAAATGTTTGTATTTTAATGTGTTCAATGACAGCCGGGCCAGGGTTCTTAAAACATCATGATATTCATAAAGTTTGGCTTTTTCTCCCAAAACAGCTTTCACATTTTCCTCGATTGTAGTTACAAGGTCAGATGCAATATGGGGCAAAGGGAGTGAATTTTTTTTTGGATCGAGATAACAATCAATTAAACGGGGCATGCCTCCCAGGCGCATATAAATTTGAAAAACTTCTGTAAGTTGATGATGAAAATAATCGGAATGATCAAATTTTTTCAATGATTGCTCATTACAATAATTAACCAAGTCTTCACGATTTGCAGCATGGAGATAATCATAAAATGTGATTGGATAGAGATCAAAAAAACATTTTCGTCCTGTAGCGGCATTTTTGACTGACACATTTTCAAGATTGGAACCAGTAATGATAAATTTGAATGCAGAATATTCAGCAAGAGTTTGAATCCACTCGAGTACATAAGGGGCCTGGTCAGCTTCATCAATAAAAATGATGGGAGAAGTATCCGTGTCGATTGGCCCATGGCTTTTAAAGTACAGATGGATATTATTAATGAATGCTGTGGGAGAGCGCCCCAAAAAATCGCGACCTAAACGATTCTTTTTTCCCAAAACACTGAAGTTTGATCCCAGCTTGCTAGATCCTAAAATAAAACCTCCGGGCCTGAGACAATCGATATAAATTTGGGGGGCCTTGATGTCCTCTAGGATGTTTAAAACAAAGGAGGTTTTCCCTACTTGTCTAGCCCCACGGACAATGAGTGATTGATTGTTGATATTATTGATAATTTTAATAAAATATTGTTTTTTTTGATATCTATTTATCCACATAAAATGTCAAAACCTATATTAGAATTAGCACGTAAATAAGCTTTAATCAACATTAAATTTGCCCGTTTCTTTGACTGGCCAAAATATAAACGTAAAATTGTTTCATAGTGTCATATTGTCACTCCCGACTTGATCGGGGGTCCATCTTTAATTCTTAAGATGGATCCCGCCTTCGCGGGAATGACAATAGGCAACAATAAATTACATCCTCGCAACGATGGGTTCCTCAATCGTGGTGATGTAAATATTATTTTTGTAAGACCCGCGTCAAAATCCCGTCAGTAAAAAAGACTTTTATTTCAGAAGCTTGAGCGAGAAGTGTGGGAAATATGACGCTTAAGCCCTTGGAATAACATCAGAATTTCAAAAAATGAATTTTCAGTTATCCCTTCTTTTTGCTACAATAGATAGAGTTTAATCTTTGAATTTCAATATGTTAAAAAAATTAGGACTTGGCGATTTTAATGAATTTCTTTCCAAACATAGCGATATTGTTTTGGCTGTATTGGTTATTGCTGTTTTGGGAATGATCATCGTTCCTCTGCCTCCTTTTTTACTCGATATTTTCCTCACAATTTCCATCAGTCTTGGTGTGATTATTTTACTTGTTTCTCTCTACATTACCGATGCCCTTAAATTAGCTTCTTTTCCAACCATTCTTTTAATGACCACTCTCTATCGTTTGTCCTTAAATATTTCCACCACACGTCTCATTCTTTCTCAAGGCTATGCGGGTGAAGTGGTTGAGGCTTTTGGTAATTTTGTGGCCAGTGGTAATTTTGTTGTTGGTATTGTTTTGTTTCTCATTATTACTCTCGTTAATTTTATTGTTGTTGCCAAAGGTGCCGAGCGTGTTTCTGAAGTGGCTGCCCGTTTTACATTGGATGCCATGCCCGGAAAACAAATGAGTATCGATGCCGATTTGCGTGCGGGTACCATCACCATGGAGCAAGCCCAAGAAAGACGCAGAACTCTTCAACGTGAATCACAAATGTATGGAGCCATGGACGGTGCCATGAAATTTGTGAAGGGCGATGCCATTGCGGGCATCGTTATTACAGCCATTAACATCATTGGAGGCTTACTTATTGGTGTGGTTCAACATGATATGAAGTTGGGAGAAGCTGCCAAACTTTTTACTCTTTTAACCATTGGTGATGGTTTAGTGAGCATGCTTCCAGCCTTTATTATTTCTATGTCGGCGGGTGTGGTTGTAACACGGGTTGCTTCCGATTCTAAGGATACCAATTTGGGTCGCGATATTATTACCCAAATGACGGCCTATCCAAAAGTTTTCATGATTGCAGGTTCTCTTTTGATTGGTTTGGGTTTAGTGCCAGGTTTACCAAAAGTTCCTTTCTTTATCTTGGGCTCCCTACTTTTAGCTTATTCTTTTTATTCACGTAAAAAGCGTGATGAAAAAATACAAGAAATTGTGGCGCAACCCAAGGAAGAAAAAGTGAAGAAGGCTTTAGAAAAACATGGAGACCACCTGCCCTTTATTATGCCATCCCCCATATCTTTAGAAGTGGGTTCTGCCCTTATTCCATTTGTGGATGATTCAAAGGATGGAGGGAGGTTTATCAACGAACTAATTCCTCTTTTGCGTCATGGTTTGTATTATGAATTGGGAGTTAACTTTCCAGGTATTCAAGTGCGTGGCCAAACCGTGGATATGGAAGCCGAAGCCTATGTGATTAACATCAACGAAGTGCCGGTGGCTCGTGGCAAGGTATCACAAGGGTGTATTTTAGTGGGCGAACCTTTGGAGCAACTTCAACTTTTTAATATTACAGGAAAAGAAACCATTCATCCCATTGATGGTTCTGTTGTAACCTGGGTGTCAGAACAATACAAAGATGTAGCTGTTCAGGCAGGATTTCGGATGTGGGATATTTCGGAATATCTCATTTTGCACCTTTCTTACCTGTTACGAAAACATGCCCACGAGTTTTTGGGTTTACAAGAAGTACAAACTCTTTTAACCGAATTAGAAAAATCACATCCGGCCTTAGTAAAGGAATTGGTTCCAAAATATATTACGGTGCTTCAACTTTCTGAAGTTTTTCAACGCTTGGTGCAAGAAGAAGTGGCCATTAGAGATTTGAAAAATATTTTTTCAACTCTTGCCCAATGGGCTGAAATTGAAAGAAATACTCTGGCCTTAACAGAACATATTCGTGGAGGTTTAAAACGGTATATTACCCATAAGTATGCGGGCCATACTAACACCCTGGCTGTTTATCTTTTGGATCCAGGCATTGAAGACATGGTGCGTGATGCTATTCGTTCAACAGAAAAAGGTAATTATTTGGCCCTCGATCCAGAAGTAACCCAGGAAATTATTGAAGCTGTTGGAAAAGAAATAGCTTCTCATCCTTTTCCTCCTGGAGCCAAACCCCCTGTTATTTTAACAACAGCTGAAGTAAGGCGTTATTTTAGAAAAATTATCGAACTTGAATTTCCTCAGCTTTCTGTGCTTTCCTACCAAGAGCTTGCCGAGAACCTGCGTATTCAACCCATTGCCAGGGTTAATCTCCCTCGCTTGCAAGCAGCTAATCAGTAATGAAATCTTTTTTTGAAGACCAAGTTGAAGAATTAAAAAGCAAAGATCTTCTTCGTATTGAGAAGATAGTAGAGAGTGATCAAGGCCCTGTTGTAAAATGCCAAGGGAAAACTGTTCTTAATTTTTCATCTAACAATTATTTGGGACTAGCAAATCATCCCAGGCTAAAAAAGGCCGCTATTCAGGCCATAGAGCGCTATGGGGTTGGTTCGGGGGCCTCCCGTTTAATTACAGGTACCATGAGTTTGCATCAGGAATTAGAAAAAGTTTTGGCCGGGTTTAAAGGATGCGAGGCTAGTCTTATTTTTAATTCAGGTTATCATGCTAATATTGGTGTTATTACTGCTTTGGTTGATCCTAATGATGTTATTTTTTCAGATGAGTTAAATCATGCCAGTCTTATCGATGGATGTCGTCTTTCTAAGGCTTCTGTGATGATTTATCGCCATTCTGATATGCGTCATTTAAGGGAATTGCTTAAAAGTCATGTTGAACAAAAGAGAAAAGAAAAAAAACAAGGCGTTCAAATTTCATCAAAGCTTTTAATTGTAACTGATACTGTATTTTCCATGGATGGCGATTTATGTCTTTTGCCAGCACTGATGAAATTAGCTGATGATTTCGATGCTCAAATTTTTGTTGATGAAGCTCATGCCACGGGAGTATTTGGAGAAAAAAGTCGGGGAGTTGTTGAGCACTATGGTATTTCAAGTAAGAAGAAGAATCTTATTCAAATGGGTACCTTAGGCAAAGCTCTTGGTTCTTTTGGAGCCTATGTTTGTGGGCCAAAGGCTTTTTGTGATTTTTTAAAAAATAAAGCCAGAACCTATGTTTTTACAACAGCTCTTCCACCTGCAGTATTAGCAGCTACCTTGGAGGCTATTCGTTTAATCAATCAAGATTTGTCTTTAAAAAATCAACTTTGGAGAAATGTAGAATATTTTAAAAGGGGATTAACCCAAGTTATTGCAAATTCATCTTATGAACTTTTAAAAACCGATTCTCCTATTTTTCCTATTTTAGTTGGTTCTCAATCAAGAACCATGGATTTATCACAGAAATTATTTGATGAGGGAATTTGGATTCAGGGAATTAGGCCACCCACAGTTCCTGATGGCACCTCGCGCCTCCGTCTTACGTTGATGGCAACCCATACCAAAGAACATTTGGATAAATGTCTTGTGACATTGGAAAAGGTTTTAAAATTATGAAAAAACATCTTTGTCATTGATGACGCATTTTATCTGGGGTCCATCGGGATTCACCAAAAGCTCGATGGCACAGGTTACCGTCTGACTTATCCAACTAAGAAATCTCCCCTAAATCAGCGACCTATTTTCCATCCCATCAATCGCGAAACCTGAGCCGCTATCGAGAGTGCCATTTTTGAAAAACTGAAAAAAGACATCGAAAACTGCCCGAATCCGGGCAATCCAAAGACCCAGATGATGTGCCAAATCCGGGAATCTTTGATTGAATTTTCACCCATAAAATTATACGGTTGCAATTCTCAAAATTTTGACGGGATTGAATCAATGTAAAACTCTGATAACTACAGAGGATCAACAATATGTTTTCAAACAGAGTTAGAGAAATTTTAAAAACCCATCGGCAAACTACTGAACTGGGTAAAAGAAATTTGGCGAAGTAGAGAGAAAACTTGATGAAACTCAACATCGACCACATGACTGAACCCGATGAAATAGAATGGAAGCGTAATGCCGAAACGTAAAACACAATTAATGTCGGTAAAACACCCCAAGCTGACTTTTAGCCAGCTTGTCTCTGCTATTCGTGAGGCGGACCACTATTTTTCTTCGCAAGCGAATCGAGCAGTCAATGTCAGTCTTACTTTGCGGAACTGGATCGTGGGTTATTACATCTCGGAATTCGAGCTTCATGGAAAAGATCGAGCCGATTATGGAGAAAAACTCTTAAGCGAACTTGCCAAAGAGCTTGGACGGGCCAAGATCAGCAATTGCGAAATAAGGCAACTGTATGATTATATTAAGTTTTATAGAGTATATCCCGAGATTGTGCGGACGCTGTCGGCACAATTCAAGCCATTGATGTCCGGGAAACTTACGATCCATAAGGAAATTGTGCCGACAGCGTCGGCACAATTTAGTCTTCCGCCAGATAAGCTCATTACCGGTCTTTCTTATAGCATGTTTAAATTGCTCGCTGAAATTGACGATCCTTTGAAACGCGTATTTTATGAAATCGAAAGTATCAGAGGCAATTGGTCAGTTCGTGACTTAAAACGCCAGATCGCCAGCCTTTATTTTGAAAGGTCTGGCCTCTCAAAAAATAAGAAGAAACTAGCGACCCTGACTCAAAAAAATGTTCAAGGAATGGATTCCAAGTTGACTATTCGCGACCCGTATATTTTCGAATTTCTTGGCATCAAGGCAAAAGAGGTCATGGCTGAATCAACTTTGGAAGCGGCACTTCTCAATAAACTGCAGGATTTCTTGTTTGAGCTGGGGCACGGCTTTTGTTTTGAGGCGTCCCAGAAAAGAATTCTCATCGATGGAAAGCATTATTTCGTTGACCTTGTTTTCTACCATCGAATTCTGAAATGTCATGTATTGATCGAACTCAAGGTGGATGAATTTAATCACGAGCATTTAGGCCAGCTGAATACCTATGTGAGCTGGTTCAGAAAGAACATGACGAAGCATGATGACAATCAGCCGGTTGGCATTCTTTTATGCACGAAAAAAAATCACGCTCTTGCCGAATACGCTTTGGCTGGTATGAATAACAAATTATTTGTATCGAAGTACCAAGTGGAGTTACCCAAGAAAAAGGAGATAGAAAAATTCTTGGAGGCCACATTAAAAACGATCGAATAAAAGTGCCACAGTCTCTGGCACAATTGGGCAACAGACTGTTGCGGAAGCTACAACCCTTTGAAGGCACAAAGGAACTTTGTTCGATTCAGGACTTCAGTATGCCAAAACGGTATGGCATGGTGATAAGTTGGATCGACTCTGGCTCATCGAAGCCCAAAATCCAGGGCGGGTCCATTCTTTTATCGCGAGCCCCAAAGGGACCCCTTCGGGGCTCACGATGACTTAAAGTAAAATAAATGGTAAATCAAAATCGAAATAAAAATTTAAAAGATCTCGATCGTGCTCTTATTTGGCATCCCTTTACTCAAATGAGAGATTATGAAAAAGAAGACCCTCTTATTATTGAGAGAGGAGAAGGAAATTATTTAATTGATATCGATGGGAAAAAATATCTGGATGGGATTTCATCCCTTTGGGTTATTCTTCATGGGCATAATCGAGCCGAAATTAATGAAGCTATTAAAAAACAAATTGATCTTATTGCGCATTCTACTCTACTTGGTTTATCTCATGTTACCTCTATTGAATTTGCAGAAAAACTTTTAAGTCATGTTCCGGAAGGTCTTAAAAAAGTTTTTTATTCAGATAGTGGTTCTACAGCTGTAGAAATCGCTATCAAAATGGCTTTTCAATACCACCAGCAATCAATTAACCCCTCTTCCTTGGAAAAAACAAAATTTCTTACCTTCGAAAATGCTTATCATGGGGATACCCTTGGTGCTGTTGGTGTTGGAGGGATTGATCTTTTCCATGAAATTTACAAACCTCTTCTTTTTCAAGCCATTAAGGCCAATGCATCAAATGCAGTGGAGCTTATCGCTAAGCATCATCAGGAATTGGCAGCTGTGATTATTGAACCTATGATTCAGGGAGCAGCCGGAATGCTTTTACACCCCAAGGGGCTTTTAGGTGAGTTGAGAAAAGTGTGTGACGAGTTTGATGTGCTTTTAATTTTTGATGAAGTAGCCACGGGTTTTGGCAGAACAGGTAAAATGTTTGCGTGTGAACACGAAAATATAACCCCAGATCTCATGTGTGTAGCTAAGGGAATTAGCGGGGGATATCTCCCTTTGGCAGTCACATTAACTACACAAAAAGTTTATGAAGGTTTTTTAGCAGAATATAAGGAACTTAAAACTTTTTTTCATGGGCATACGTATACGGGAAACCCTTTAGCGTGTGCTGCAGGTATAGCCAGCCTTGAAATTTTTGAAAAAGAAAAGGTAATTGAAAAAATTCAACCCAAGATTGAAAAATTTAAGGAAGGGCTCAAAAAATTTTTGGAGTTAAAATGTGTAAAAGAAATTCGTCAAGTGGGATTGATGATGGGTATTGAATTAGGGCCTTACTCTCTAGAAGAAAAACGGGGAATAAAAACTATTTTAGAGGCCAGGAAGAGGGGAGTGATTCTTCGTCCCTTAGGCAATGTGATTGTGTTGATGCCTCCTCTTTCCATAACGATGGATGAAATTGATTGTTTACTTCAAGTGACCTTCGAAAGTATTGACCGAGTGAATTCATAATGTTACGAAGAGATTATGCTCGATATTCGGTGGATTTCAGACAATCAAGAGAGTTTTAAAAAGGCCATGAAAAACCGGGGAGTGGAAGTTAATGTACCCGAGCTTTTATTCCTTTATGAAGCCAAAAAAAAGGCCCAAGCCAATTTTGATCAATTAAGAGCTCATCAAAATTCTACTTCCAAGGAAATTGCAAAACTTCAAAAAGAAAAAAAGGATGCCTCGGTTTTTTTAAAAGAAATGCAGGAAGTAGCGGCTAAGATCAAAGATTTGCAAGCCAAAGATTCCAATTTAGAGGATCAACTCAAACAGAACTTATTAGTTATTCCTAATGTTCCTCAAGATGATGTGCCCGTTGCTGGAGATGTTACTGGCAACAAAGAAATAAAAAAATGGGGGGAACCCCCCACTTTTAATTTTAAACCCAGGCAACATTGGGAAATTGGGGAAAAGCTAGGCATTCTTGATTTTGAGCGTGGGGTTAAAATTGCTGGGGCTCGTTTTACTTTGTATCGAGGAATAGCAGCAAAGCTAGAACGTGCTTTGATTAATTTTATGCTTGAAGAACATACAAAAGCTGGTTACGAAGAAGTACTTCCTCCTTTTTTAGTGAACGCAGCAAGTTTATTGGGAACAGGCCAACTCCCAAAATTTGAAGCTGATCTTTTTAAAACAACCACCAACCATTATTTGGTTCCTACAGCTGAAGTACCCGTTACTAATATTTACCGGGATGAAATTTTAAATAGAGAAAAACTTCCTGTTAAAATGTGTGCTTATACTCCTTGTTTTAGGTCAGAAGCAGGCTCTTACGGTCAGGATGTTAAGGGCCTCATTCGTCAACATCAATTTAATAAAGTTGAATTAGTGCAACTAGTAACCCCAGAAAAATCTATACAAGCTTTAGAGAATCTCACTCAAGATGCAGAAAATATTTTACAAAAACTAAATCTTTCTTATCGCGTTGTAGTTTTGTGCACGGGAGATATGGGTTTTGGATCAGCTAAAACTTATGATATCGAAGTGTGGTTACCTGGACAAAATACCTATCGTGAAATTTCTTCTTGCACCAACTTTTGTGATTTCCAAGCTCGTCGTTTAAATCTTCGTTATAAGGATGCTGCCACTAAAAAAAATCAATACGTTCACACCTTAAATGGATCTGGTTTAGCAGTGGGCCGCACCCTTGTTGCCATTTTAGAGAACTATCAAAAACCTGATGGAAGTTTTGATATTCCAAAAGCCTTAAACCCCTATCTATAAAGATGGATCCCCGCCTTTCCGCCAAAGGCGGACCAGCCTCTGGCTGGCGTGAGAATGACAGAATTTGTGTAGGGGCGATTCTATGTAATCGCCCCAATTAAGTCAGGGCGAAAACACAGTTTCGCCCCTACTCATTTATTATATTGACATAATATATCATGTCATATTATAATAAGATATGGAATTTATTAAGAAAATTAGAGAAAAAAATAAGCAAACTCAGAGGGGTTTGGCGGAGGTTTCAGGTGTTGCTTTTGGAACAATTCAACTCGTGGAAAAAGGAGAGAATGTCAGGTTAAAAACCTTGGGAAAAATTGCAGAAGGATTAGGTTATCAAGTTCATGAATTAAAAGAGCATGTGGATTTTTTTTTCAGAGAAGCTCCTGCTTCTGTTTTTCATGTTGCCAAACAAATGAGTGGAAATAAAGATTGGAAAATTCATTTTTTTAATTTTGTAGATTCTTTGAGAAGCACACAAGATATTCACTTAATTCAAAGTGCACCTTATCAAGAAGACTTACCTCAAAATTTGAGAGCCCTTTTAGCCGCAACCGTAGAAACGATTTGTGATGAAAAAAAAATGAAACACCCTTTATGGTGTGGGGAGATTAATTCTTTGGATGTACCATGGTTTTTATCGGGTATTGAAAATCTTAAGGCTATGGCTTTGGTAGAATCACCACTTCATTTTAGAAAAAGAAATATTTTTGTGATGGAAAATTTTCTTTCTAGGGCCTAACAGTGCTGAGTATTAAAAAAATAAAATCTTTATTTTTTCTTTTAAATGATGAGTTAACAAAAAAGAAGATTAAGGGAGAAATAGGAATTTGTGGTGGAGCTGTGATGTGTTTGGTATTTCAAACACGAAAGGCAACCAAGGATGTAGATGCCATTTTTGAGCCATCAGCAGAAATACGCAGGGCAGCAAAAATTATTGCACACAAAGAAGGACTTCCCGAAAACTGGCTTAATGATGCAGCAAAGGCTTATTTTCATGTTGATCCACCCAAGGAAAATATTTTGGAACTTTCTCATTTGCGCGTGTGGGCTCCTCGTGCAGACTATATGTTAGCCATGAAGTGTCTGGCAGCACGTTTTGATACTTATGATAAAGACGATGTTATTTTTTTAATTGAATACCTAGGTCTGCAAAAAACAGAACAGGTTTTTCAACTGATCGAAAAATATTATCCTCATTCCCGTGTTCCTCCCAAAACACAGTTTTTTGTTGAAGAATTGTTTGATAAGTAATTTATAGATTTAATAAAAAGGGATTAGCCTTGCGTTCGCGCCCAATGTTGGTGTTGGGGCCATGTCCGCAAACAACAGAAATGGTATCATCTAAGTTAAGAATTTTATTTTTAATGGAATCTAAAATCTGATCATAATCCCCACCCCATAAATCTGTTCTGCCAATAGAGCCTAAAAAAAGAGTGTCGCCTGCAAATAAAACATCCTTGGCATCTGATAATTTTTTAGCCAAAAAAGTAAGACTTCCTGGGGTGTGCCCTGGTGTGTGCAGTATTTCGATACGGTTTTGATTTCCCCACTCTATCACGTCTCCCTCAATCAAATAATGATCAACGGGACAAACGTGAGGATCTAGTTTAACACCTAATAGTTGCCCCTGCATGGCGATATTATCATACAAAAACAAATCTTCCTTGTGTAAACCAATGCTGGCTCCAGTTGCATCCTTAACAGCTTTTGTAGCTCCAATGTGATCTAAATGGGCATGGGTATGAAGAAGATATTTAACCGTAAAGCCTTTTTGAGCAAGAGCAGAAAGAATTTTTTGAGACTCACCTCCTGGATCAATAACAATGGCCACGCCCGTTGTTTCATCACCTAAAATGGTGCAATTACACTGGAAGGAGCCAACTGGAAATGTTTTGACAAACATAGACTACCTTTCGTAAGGTTTAATCCTTAATGTCTAAAATCTATACCAAAACAGGCGATGATGGTACAACCGCTTTATTTGATGGCACGCGCGTTTTAAAAGATAACTTGAGGGTAGATGCTTATGGTGATGTGGATGAGCTAAATGCCTTTATGGGTTTGGTTTCTACTTCGGTTTCGGATGTTGATTTAAAAAAAGTTTTCTTCACTGTTCAAAATGATCTTTTTGCCTTGGGGGCCAAGCTTGCCAATCCCATGGATAAAAAACAAAAGGAAAAGGCCAATTTTGGTGAAGAAAATTTTCTATTTTTAGAAAAAATAATTGATCAATACGAAAAAGAATTAAATCCGCTTACAAGTTTTATTTTGCCTGGTGGATCTCTCCCCGGAGCTTATTGTCATTTAGCTCGTACTATTTGCCGCAGAGCCGAGCGCAAAGTAGTAATGCTGGGTAAACAAGAAAAAATTAATGCTGATCTTATTATTTATCTCAATCGTTTGTCGGATTTGCTTTTTGTATTGGCCCGCGTTATCAATAAAAGATTGGGTGCACCCGATATTCCTTGGAAAGAGCAATTAAGCTAAAACTTTTGTCAAGCTACTTAAGAAAGCGTCATTTTCTTCTGGTGTTCCAATTGAAACACGCAAAGCATTTGTCAAACTTCTGCCATTACTCACCTGCCGAATAATCACTTTTTCTTTTAAAAGTGATTTGAAAACTTTTTCTGAATTTTCAACCTGAAACAAAATAAAATTAGCTTGGGAAGGATAAACTTTAATTGAACTGATGTGTTTTAATCCCTCGTAAACCCTTTCTCTTTCAGAACAAATAGTTTTTACATATTGATTTATATATTCTGCATGATCCAAAACAACCATGGCCAGGCTTGCTATTATTTTGCTGACACAAAAAGGGAGTAAGCATTTTTCTAAATTTCTAGCAACATCGGTTTCACAAACTACATATCCCAATCTTAAGCCTCCCAAGGCAAAGGCCTTAGAAAAAGTACGCAGCACAACAAGATTTTCGTATTCGCGCACGCTGTCAATCATCGTTGTGCCCGAAAAAGGATAATAGGCTTCATCAATAACAACCAACCCAGGAGCTATGGCAATAATTTTTTTAAGAAGAGAAATATCAAATAAATTTCCTGTTGGAGCATTGGGATTAGCAATAAAAATAAGTGAGGGCTTAAATTTTTTAATAGCTCTTAAGGTTAAATCTTCCGGGATGGAAAAATCTTCCTCATTCAATGGAACGCGTACCACTGTATTATTAAAAAGATTTGCCTCTAATTCATACACACTAAACGTGGGATCAAAGGTTAAAATATTTCGGTCAATTGAAGTAGCCATCACAAGAGCTTGAATTAAAACATTAGAGCCATTGGCAATGACTAAATTATCGGCCCATATTCCTAGATGTTTTGCTAATTTTTTTTTGAGGAGAAGAGTATCCCCTAAGGGATAGCGATTCCATGGTGTTTTTAAAAGAGCTTCAACACCAAGGGCTTTGAGTGGCACAGGAAGATCCCAAGGTGCTTCATTTTGATTAAGCTTTACTCCATCGTGCTCAGCCAAATGATAGGCAGGCATTTCAAGAAGTTCTTTTCGAAAAAAACGTTCTACACTCATCCAATTGATTTCTTCATTTCCTCGATGGTTTTTTTGTAACTGGCACTCCCAAAAATAGCCGAGCCAGCAACAAAAACATCCACACCCAAACCAGATAAATCTCCAATGTTGTTAGTGTTTACTCCACCATCAATTTCAATCAAGGTGGAAAGTTTTTTAGAGGTAATTTCTTTTTTGAGTTCTATAATTTTATCCTTACAATAAGAAATAAATTTTTGTCCCCCAAAACCTGGATTTACTGTCATCAGCAAAACCATGTCGCACAAGGAAAGTACCGAACGAATAGCAGACAGTGGTGTTGCAGGATTGATAGCAATACTGGGATGGGCTCCCAAATCACGGATTAAATTAAGGCTTCGATCCAAATGATATCCTTCTTCCACATGCACCGAAACCCAATTGGCTCCTGCCTTGATAAAATCAGGGATGAATTTATCTGGGTTTTCAATCATGAGGTGAACATCAATGGGAAGTTTGGTTACCTGACGCAAGGCTTCTACAACTAGTGGCCCAATAGTAATGTTGGGAACAAAGTGACCATCCATCACATCAACGTGAATCCAATCGCAACCTGCAGCTTCAACTGCACGTACTTCGTCACCTAGTTTTGAGAAATTAGCGGATAAAATGGAAGGAGCAATTAGTTTTTTCATATTACGCAAATTTCATTCCTTCCTTTAATCGATAACCTCTTGCAAATTCGGAAGCGGACATTCTTTTTTTCCCTTCCAACTGCACTTCTGTCAAACACAGGGTAGAATGAAAACAAGAAACATGGATTCCCCGAGGAGTTATTAAAACCACATTTCCAGGATCTATCTCACTTTTTTCCGGTAATACTAAGCTATCGTAAATTTTAAGTAGTTTATTGTCAATGAATGTATGGCTAACGGGCCATGGAATTAAACCACGTACTTGGTTATGAATACTTTGTGCTGATTTATTCCAGTGGATAAGGCCGTGATTTTTAGTAAGGCTTGAAGCGTAAGTAGCTCTAGAATCATCTTGAGGTATGGCTTTTAGTTTTCCAGTGAAAATAGAATCAAGCTTGGCCAGTAATAATTTTGCACCCATTTGGGCTAATCGCATGGTTAAGTTGTGGCTATTTTCGTTAGGATCAATGGGTGTTTCAGCTGTTGCATATACGGGGCCTGCATCCATTTTTGAAGTAATGTGCATGAGGCTTACTCCTGTTTTATTTTCTCCATTTAAAACTGCCCAATGAATGGGAGCAGCCCCTCGATAATAGGGAAGAAGAGAAGCATGAAGATTAAGTGGAGCGATTTTTGGAATTTCAAGCAATGCCTTGGGTAAAAATTGACCAAAAGCAGCTATAACAAAAAAATCAGGTTTTAGTTTTTTCATTTCTTGGATGAAAGCAGGCTCTTTAACAGATGTGGGTTGGTAAAGCTTGATTTTTTTTTCTTTGGCAAAAAGAGCTGTTTCACAAGAATGGATTTGTTGTCCCCGTCCACTGGGACGATCGGGCCCTGTAACAACGGCTAAAAGAGGATAGTTGGCATTATGCAAGGCTTCGAGCACAACGCGTGCAAAATGAGGGGAACCCATGAAAATAATGGTTGGGAGCATTGTTTATAAGATGTTAGCCAAAGCCTTTTCGTCTTTGGCAACACGAATTCTTTTTTTACGGTACATGTCTTTTTCAAGACGTCCCATTTTATCTACCAAGAGAATACCATCTAAATGATCAATTTCGTGTTGGATACAAACAGCCTTTAAGCCTTCTGCTGTAAGCTTAGAAGGCTTGCCATCTAAATCAAGATAGTTTACCCAAACTTTTTCAGAACGGGTTACTGGTACAATAAGTTCAGGACAAGAAAGACAGCCTTCTTCGTATTCGATAGTTCCTTCTGCTTTTTCAATTTCAGGATTAACTAAAGCTACAGGATCGGGTTTGTGATCCTCAGGATGATCGGGGTCAATGAGGGCCACATCTAAAATGATGAGTCTAATAAGCTCACCTACTTGAGGTGCAGCTAATCCAATTCCATTATCCAGGTACATGGTTTCAAACATATCACGAGCTAAATCTTGAATGACTTGGTTCACTTTAGAAACAGAGCGAGATTTTTTCTTCAGTTTTTTATTTGGATATTTTAATACCTCCAATTTCATAACTCACTATGGGATTATTGAAAAATATAGTTTCCAACCAATTCTGTCATGCCTGCTGCTCTTGTCATCCCGGCGGAGGCCGGGATCCATCTTTGAATTTAAGACTGGATCCCTGCTTTCGCAGGGATGACAGGGGGGAGATATTTTTCAACAATCCCACTATAACATGTTTTGTGGATCGACATCAATACTCCAGCGTATATTTTTTAAATTTATACCCATCCAATCTATAACCTGCCTAGCCTTGGTATTCAAGGACTTGCTGGATGGCCCCTTTATCAAGAAATGCCATCTAAATTGGTTTCTCAATTTGGCAAGAGCCTGAGGTGCGGGCCCTAAGATTTGAATATTCTTTTCTTTCCAGAGGGGGATATTTTTTTCTAATTGATGCATGGCTTCAATCAAGCGAGCTTCGGAAGGAGATTGAAATAAAAACTGGATGAGTTTTCCAAAAGGAGGGTAATTGAGTTCTTGGCGTAATTTTCCTTCGAGTTCAAAAAATTTTTCATAATGGTGAGTTGCTGCAAGTTGAATGCTGGGATGAGTTGGATTAAAACTTTGAATCATAACATGCCCAGGTTTATTTCCACGCCCTGCTCTACCTGCTACCTGGGTTAACATTTGAAAAGTTTTTTCTGCTGCCCTAAAATCTGGAAACCCCAAATTGGCATCCAAACCAATCACTCCTACAAGAGTCATTTTTTCGATATCATGCCCTTTGGCAATCATTTGTGTTCCTACAATAATATCAATTTTACCTGCATGGATATCTTGCAAAATTTTAAAAAAATCTTTTTTACGACTTGTGGTGTCGCGATCAAGACGTACAATTTTAGCCTTGGGAAAAAATGTTTTTAATTCTTTTTCAATGGTTTGGCTTCCATAACCAGTAAGTCCGAGACGCTGGGAGGAGCAACTGGGGCAAGACTTTGGAAGGGGGATCTTAAAATCACAATAGTGACATTGAAGCTTTTGCGGGAGTTTATGGTAAACAAGACTCACGCTGCAATTGGGGCAAGAAATTCCACCATGACATTCAAAGCAAAAACACGAGCGGGCAAATCCTCTTCGGTTAATCAGAAGGAGGCTTTGTTCCTTTTTTTTAAGGTTATTTTGAATGGCTTCTTGTAACTCGCAGCATAACAAAAGAGGGCTTTGTTTTTGGCGTTTTTGAGCCGCCATGTCCACTACCTGAATGTGAGGAAGCCTGGCTTCTCCAATTCTTTCTCCAAGGTAGAAATAATTATATTTTCCTTTTTGAGCATTGGCATAACTTTCAAAAGAAGGAGTAGCAGATCCCAAAACAACCTGAGCCGACCTTATTTTAGCACGTATTAAAGCCATATCGCGTGTGTGATAACGAAAGTGATCTTCTTGTTTGTAAGAATGATCATGTTCTTCATCGATAATAATCAGCCCAAGCTTAGGCATAGGAGCAAACAAGGCCGAGCGAGTTCCAATTAAAAGATTGGTGGTTTCTTTTTTACATTTAATCCATTCGGTTAAGCGTTGATTTTCGGTAAGGCCACTATGATAGAGCCCAATCGATGGAAAACGATGTTTTACTCTCGAAATAGTTTGAGGAGTGAGACCAATTTCTGGGACCAAGTAGAGCACTTGATGGCCTTGCTCTAAATGCCAACAAATAAGCTCCAAATAAATTTCTGTTTTGCCACTTCCTGTAATTCCATGAATGAGACTGGCTGAATATTCTTTTTTTTGAGCTAAAGTTAAAAGCCCATCAAAAATTTTCTTTTGCTTGATGCTGAGAGTAATTTGTTTTTCTGTTTCCCAATGATTTTTAAGAGAGTCTGTTGATTTTTTTTTCAAGATTTCTTCTTCTGTATTATTTTTAGCAAACAAAGGAGGAAGGGCTGCAGATAATACTTCACCCAAGGGGCAAAGATAGTAGCCAGAGGCCCAGGAGAGCCATTCCCAATCTTTGGAATCAATCCAGGGATTGTGATCTAAACTTTGAAGAATCATTTTAGTATTAAAAAGTGGTTTTTGATTATGAATTTTAGAAACCCAACCTGTTTTTTTTTGAGTTCCCCAAGGGACTAAAACGCGGGATCCTTCCAATACATTGATGTTGTCAGGGAGTTGATAAGTAAACCCCTGATAGAGAGGGAGTGGTAGAATGATGTCTGCAAAGCGCATTATCTGCTTGTTGCTAGAAGTGATATGATGTCTAAAACTTCTTTTTTCATTTCCTCACGTTTTAAGGCATAGGCTAAATTAGCTTCAACAAAACCTAATTTATTTCCCACATCATAACGCTCGCCTTCAAATTGAAGAGCATACATCCCCTTATTTTTAGCAAGTTTTAGTAGCCCATCGGTGAGTTGAATTTCCCCCAAGGCACCGATACCCACTTGAGCTAAAAGAGGAAGAATTTCTGGAGGCAAAAGATAGCGCCCAATAATGGCTAAATTAGAAGGGGCTTCTTCCCGCTTGGGTTTTTCAACTACGGTTTCTACCTTGCCAACGAAGCTTGATATGGGTTGAGCTTTTACAACTCCGTAATGTTTTACTTCTTCCCAAGGAACCTCCATCACAGCTACCATGGCACCCTGGTAGGTTTTCCATGCTTCTAACATTTGTTGGGCACAAGAGGGGGAGTTATCGATTAAATCATCGGGTAAAAAAACAAAAAACCATTCATTCCCAATGGCTTCTTTGGCACAACTGACGGCATGCCCAAGACCCAGGGGTTTGTCTTGATAAACCACCTGAAAACGGCAGTGTTTTTGAAATTTTTTAAGATCATCAAGAAGGTGTAATTTTCCGCGATCACTTAAAAAGTGGTTTAAAGTAGGATTGTCTTCAAAATATTCTAAAATTTTAGATTTATCACGCGAAAGAACAAAAATAATTTCAGTAAGGCCAGCCTCTAGGGCTTCTTCTACAATGTATTGAATTGAAGGGCGATCTACAATGGGCATTAATTCCTTAGCCACAACTTTAGATGCTGGTAGAAAGCGTGTGCCTAGGCCTGCTGCAGGAATCACCGCTTTTGTAATTTGAGAGGTAATCATGTGGGAGATACCTAGCAACTTGAGTGGAAAATTCCAATAATTATTTGCCCTGATAAAACGACTGAGTTTTCTGAGCCAAAGCCTGCATTTGTTTATTAAAGATCACTTTGCCACGTCTTAAGTAAAGGCGATTAGCCAAGAAAAGTTGCACGGCTCGTGAAAGAACACGGGCTTCCATTTTACGCCCTCGCTCAATGTAGGCTTCTACCGTATCTTTAGATTTATTCACCCGAAACGATTCTTGGCAAATAATAGGCCCCTCATCTAAATCCATGGTCACAAAATGGGCGGTAACCCCCACAACCTCTACCCCCTTGTTAAAGGCCTGATGGTAAGATCTGGGTCCTGGAAAAGCAGGGAGGAGTGAGGGGTGAATGTTGATAATGCGGCCCTCATAACGAAAGGCAAAATCTGGTGAAAGAATTTGCATGTACCTGGCTAAAACAACTAAATCTACCTCGTGGTCGTGAAGAATTTTTAAAACCTGTGTTTCGTGTTCTTTACGGTTATGGGCAGGAACATGAAAAAAAGGAACACGATATTTTTTAGCCAAACTTTTCAAATCGGGGTGGTTGCCAATAACAACTACTGGGATGCCCTTGATGATTTTCTTTTTCATTTTTTCTAAAATATCTTGAGCACAATGTTTTTCTTTTGTAACCAGGAAAGCCACGTTTTTCAACCTTTTCTCGTCAACTGTTCTTAATTCGGCTTCCATTCCCATGGAGGCTGCCGTGGTTTTTAAGTTTTTAATAAATTGAGCTTCAGATAAACGCAGGTCGTTTAAGTCTACCACCATGTTCATAATGAGATAACCGTCTACAATCCTTTGGTCAATATCCTCAATATTGAGGGAATTTTTAAATAGAAAGTTGGTAATGGTAGCAATGATGCCCTTATGGTCGGGGCCAGCAATACGAATTTGAGCAACTTTTTTAAGGGAGGTCCGATAAGTCATTTGAATTAATTATCTTAACAATTTTAATAAGTTGCAAGAACGTTTTTTATTTGATGACTTAAAGGAAATGTGGTAAAAATGAGCAGTCTTACTGAAAATACTGAGCAAATAGGGGGGATTAAAAAGTCAATGACCAAACTTAATACTTTGGAAAACGAAGTTGGGGGTGAGCTTTTATCTTTTTTGGCTGAACACGAGGAGTTTATTTCAGCTAAAAAAGCGGGTTTTTCTTCTGATGAGGTAAAAGCTTTTTTAGTGGAGCTATCCCAGGTTTTAAAAGATCAGGGCAAAGAAGAGATTCCAGGCCAGCCGAGGCCCAAGTATGAGGATTTAGAGTTATCACCCAAGGCCCTATCGCTTATTTCATGCCTTTCGCCGAGGGAAGAGCTGCTTTTATTTAGATCTTTTAAGTTGCTCTAACGTTACTACTATTACAGGTTAACGTTCTCCTTTTTAATGGTTCTCAAAGCCCTCTCCGCTAGGCGGAGGGGGTTTTTTCTTTTGGGGCGATGGGGAAATATCTTTGATTTAGCAGAGCTTTTAAGCAATATAACCTCTATGAAGTGGGTGCTTTATTCTGATGGTGCAAGTAGGGGTAATCCAGGAGAGGCTGGGGCCGGGGCTTATTTGGTTAATGAGAAGGGTGAGGAAATTAAGCTTACTCTTTACTTGGGTCAAAAAACCAATAATCAAGCCGAGTATGAGGCCCTTCTTTTGGGTTTAAGAGAGTTAAAAAAATATAAAGTGAAAGATCTGACCATTCGAGCTGATTCAGAATTATTAATCAAACAATTGAAAGGTGAATATCGGGTAAAACATCCCAACCTGATTCCTCTTTTTGAAGAAGCTAAAAAATACTTGGCTTCTTTTTCTGCCTTAAAATTAGAACATGTGCGCAGAGAGCAAAATGAAGAAGCCGATGCACTGGCCAATTTGGCCATTGATGAAAAAGATATTATTTTTTAACCCAAACGCTTCCGCGACCTTTCCCTTTTATTTTAAGACCGGTGAAGTCTTTAAGATCAAGCAGGGCTTGTTGACGGGAAAGAGTGTGGTTTAAGGTTTCTAAGTAATCCGCTAAACTTATTTGCCCACTTCTAGCTACCAATCTTGAAATAATATTATGCCTGGCCTGGGGGCTAAAATGACCAAGTTCCATGCGTTGCAGGGAATGGATGATGGGGCGTTCGCGCGCTAAAAATCCCCAAGAAAGATATTCTTGAAGGGGCTCGAAACTAGCTTTCTGCATGGCTCTACTACCTGGGGCATACAGGAGACAAAAAAATAATTGAGGGGGAACAGGATGATAATCCCGCATGAGGTATTCAAAAAAATAAATAACTTCGCGATCATCAAAACAAGGTTCTAAAAAAGATCCGATGACTCCAAATACTTGGGGGGAGGGCATGGTGCGGATGGAGTTTCGCAAGGTTTGGGGATTCAATTCCATCCAGTGGAAAAAAAGAAATTCAACGAGGATATCAAACAAACGCGGATCAAAGCGGCTCATTTCGGCTGTAAGCACCAGAAGTTCTTCTTTTGATTTGGGAGAATAAGGCCACTTTTTTTTCTCACCTACAGCTCTGGCTCCGATTAAGCCCAGCTCAAAGTATGCGCGGGAAAGATGGTTTAAGGTAGGAGGAGTTGTAAACATTACATCTCCAATTCATCCAAAAGATCAAACAAAAAATCCAAGGCTTCTTGTGATTTGGGGATTCGTTTTTCTAATAAATTTTGAATATGTTTTTTAGTCAAATTGGTATCGGCCCCTTTTTTAATGAGGGCCCTGGCATGGCCAATATCTTTTTCGCGCCCCGCATAACATTTAAGGATGAGGAGATCGGTTAGTCCAAGAGCATAAACAATTAAATGTTTTCCTTTAAAGGTTTCTACAAGTCGTGTGCTGTAATCTTGAGGAAGGCTGAATAAAAAAGTAGAAAAATAAGGGTTAAGCCAATCCCTGGGGAGATTTAATTCTAAAGCCACTTCCTGAATTTCGTCTGCAACATCGGCTTCTTTAATTTCAGATTGGAAAAATAGGGCATCCATATCAAGGGTAGCCAATGGAAAATCATAGGCTAAAACCATGGCCCCGCCTCCTCCTAATAAAAGCTTGGCAGGTTTTTTGATTTTATTATCTAGTAATTTCAATGCACTGCGCATTTGAGAAGCATCCATCATTTATATTGTATATTAAAATGAACTATAGTCAATATAGTAGTTATTTATGGGCATTTCTATTTACTCAAACTTTTTTCTATTTGTCATCCCGGCGAAGGCCGGGATCCAATCTTAAAATTCAAAGATGGATCCCTGCCTGCGCAGGGATGACAGAGGGAGGGGCAGGGATGACAGAGGGAGGGGCAGGGATGACAGAGGGAGGGGCAGGGATGACAGAGGGAGGGGCAGGGATGACAGAGGGGAGACATTTTTCAACAATCCCACAATAGGAATTGTCTTTGAAATCATGGCCGAGCCTTCCCTGTATGAGGAGGCTATCCAAATTCCCCTGAATTTAATCGAATCCAGGTAATTCTTGCTTTTTGGAGTGAGTCTTATTAACCTTTCTTTGAAACCTAGATGATCGCCTTTGACGCGCCGTAGCCTTGGCGAAGGCGGTTTTTTCGCTACGACTACGGCGCGTCGAGAGAGGAAAGTCCGGACACCACGGATAAAGGTGCTGGTTAATGGCCAGGACCCGTAAGGGTACGGATAGTGCCACAGAAACGAAGTATAGGCCCCGTGAAAACCGTATGGTTTTTTTACTGGGTGCTATAGTGAAAAGGGTAAACCCCACCTGGTGCAAGGTCAAATAGGTCCCGTAGAATAAACACATCCATATGGGTGTTGATTCGATTACTGATTCGTTAATCTTGAAAAGGTTTTTACAAATCTTTTCTTTACGGGATGGGTAGACCGCAAAGAGCCATCCAGTAATGGCTGGCCAAGATAAATGATCATCGCCTGTCGCAAGGCGGGAACAAAATCCGGCTTATTGGTTTCTTTAAGGAGGGCTTAAAAGCCCTCCTTCATTTTTTCTTATGAGTCTTAAATTCTTTTTTAATCGTAAAGGGTTCGTTGTTATTTTCCTCAGTATTTTGGGTTGGCTGTCTAGTTTTTACCATTTGTATGGATATCTTTTTGATCAAACTCAGAATCGAATTCTTTTTTTAATTTGGTTTGGAGCTGCAACTCTTATTTTAGGAATTTGCTTTTATCCCTGGTATCCTAAAAAAGATAGAGGTCATGGAATTGAACTCCATTTTGAAAAAACTGTGGTGCCCGTGGCCTACATCATGGTTTTCACTAACATCCTTCTTTTTTTCAATGTTTTGGTCATGCCTTTTTTAGTTCTTGGTCTTTTAATTTTCTTTTTAATTCTAGGTGTAAACGCCATTCTTTTGACTTTTTATTTCAAAGATCAAGATTCCATGCCTCCTTCTTACTTTGTTCGCAATTTTCATTTAAAATAATTAAAAAGAGCATAGACAGTTTCTCCCCTTTTTGTTACACTGCATCCACCTTAGGTTACCATACCTTACATGTAAAAATGAGGATAGGGGGGGTTTCCAGAGAGACCCTAAGGGAGAGTAGATGAATCTAGAAAAATTAGGACTTTTGTTTCTTCTAAATTATTTTAATCAATGGGGAGAAGTAAAAAACCATCTCGTTAATGCTGCAGCTGAGGTTTTAAGGGCAGCTCGTTCTTCAGTAGATATTATTTCGCAAAGTCCACAAACCCTTTTAGGACAAAAAGTCGAACTTTTTGCTCCTTTCGTTTCACAAGTGCAAAGTGTTTTGGATTTTGGAATCAATAAAATGAGTCCTTCAGGGAGTTCTCCTTCTATGCTTGAAAAGGAAGGGGACCACAAACTTAAACAACATATCGTCGATTCCATTATTAAGGCTATTGATGAAGAAATTATAGGGACCAAAGAGATCATTAACGATAAAAATCGTTTGAAAGTAGAAGCTCTTTATACCGTAAAAGAGGTTTTACAAAACCAACTTCAAAAACCTATCGCTAAAACTTCCAACAAAAAAACCTTTCAAGCTAACGTGGCTTAAAATAAGCCTTGCTCTTTCACCCAAAATTTATTTTACTCTTTTTTTATGACGCACCTATGACGCATGAAAAGAGGATTTTATGCAGAAAGAAAATGTTCATCGTGTTCTCATCAAAAGATATCAAAATCGTAAACTCTACGATACTCACAACTCTACTTATGTTACTTTAGATGATATTTCTAAGATGATTAAATCAAGCTTGGATGTACAAATTATAGATAACCGAACTAAGGAAGATTTAACAGCTGTAACCCTGGCTCAAATTATTTTTGAAGAAGAAAAAAAGAAACAAAGTTTACTTCCTCTTTTTGCTTTAAAACGCATTATTCAAGAGGGTGGAGAATCTATTAAAGATTTTTTTGAAAAAACCATTGATACGGGGGTTTCATCTATTTCGCGCGCTAAAGAAGGAGCCGAGAAAGTTATCGATCGTATCAAAGATGAACTTGTTCCAGATGATGATGGAAATATTTTACAAGAAGTGATTCATCGTACTCAGGATTTTTCCAAAAAAATTGATGAAAAAATTAAATCTACAGTTGAATCTGTTGCCCATGTAGCCTCTCTGCAAAATGAAATCCGCAACTTAAGAAAAAAAATCAGCTATCTCGAAAAAAAACTAACGGAAAATGAAAAATGAATTTAGAAGAGCTTATGCTTCGCCGGCTTGTCTTTGTGTCTGGCAAAGGAGGGGTTGGCAAAACAACGGTTGCAATCTCGCTGGGTTTGTTAGCTGCCCAGTTAGGGAAAAAAACCATCTTAGTTGAACTTACCTCTTCTGAAAGAATTGCTCCTTTTTTTTTCGATAAAATGGCCGGATACAAGGAACTAGAGCTTCAAAATAATCTTTTCGTCATTAATCCTAACCCTCATGATTGCCTGAAAGAATACGTGATGAAGCAGGTTTACTTTAAGGGGATCTATGAACTTTTTGTTAATAACCGGTATGTCACCTCTTTTTTAAATGCCATTCCAGGACTTAACGAACTTTTAATGTTAGGAAAAATTATGGATTTAGAATGGCAGAAAAAATATGATTTTATCATTGTTGATGCACCGGCTACAGGCCATGGGGTTTCTTTTTTAGAAGTACCAGATGTTGTGATGAACGCGGTTAAGGTAGGTCCCTTAAGAAAAAAAGCTTTTGAAATATCAGAAGGAATCAAAAACCAGGAAGTGACAGCTTTTTGTGGAGTAACCCTGGCTGAAGAAATGCCTGTAGTTGAACTGTCTGAACTGATGGAGAAGATTAAAAAAGATTTAAAAATAAATTTGGGCCCCGTGTTTGTAAATAATACAGTAAGTTCTCCTTTAAGCTTGGCCGAAGCTGTAAAACTAAAAGAAGAGCCTTTTTCAGAAGACGAACACCTTAAAGCTTATCCAGCTTTGGCACTTATGATGTACGAACGAGCTAAACTGAATGAGGAATATATTGTAGAACTCAAAAAAAATATTGGAAAAAACACTTTGATTAAGCTTCCTCACAAGCCCGGATTAATCAGAAAGGGAAAAGATTTTTTCCCACTCGTGGATGATCTTAAAGAATACCTTCATGCTTGAAAAAATTCTCAATGAAAAAAAAATAATTCTGGTTTGTGGAAGCGGGGGAGTAGGTAAAACCACCTTGGCAGCAAGCCTTGCTTTAAAGGGCGCAACTCTGGGTAAAAAAACTATTGTTTTAACCATTGATCCAGCTAAACGCCTAGCAACCTCTATGGGTTTAGCCAAACTAGGAGGTGAGCCCACTCGCATTTCTCCTAAAAACATTGAAGCTCAAACAGGACACAAAGATATTTTTTTGGATGCCATGATGCTTGATACAAAAAGAACTTTTGATGAGTTGGTTACTCGTTATGCACCTAATGCCGCAGTGAAGGATAGAATTTTAGAGAATAAAATTTATCTTCACCTCTCTAATATGATGGCTGGTTCTCAAGAATACATGGCCATGGAAAAACTACACGATTTAGTTGGGCATACAGATTACGATTTAATTGTAGTGGATACCCCCCCCACTACCCATGCCATTGATTTTTTAGAGGCTCCTGATCGCATGATGAGTATGCTAGGCGATAGCATGATTCATGTGCTTTTAAAACCTGCTCTTGCTATGGGAAAGTCTGGTTTTTTTCTCTTTGATAAGGGAGCTAAACTTATCTTGAAGGTTTTAGATAAAATTACTGGTTTTGAATTGCTGAAAGATGTGGCTGACATGCTTGATGCTTTTCGTGAAATGTTGGGTGGCTTTGAATCGAGAGCTAGCGACGTTAAAAAAATGTTACAATCAAACAAGTCTGTTTTTGTCTTAGTAACTGCTAACGACGAACGCTCAGTTTCTGAAGCACGTTTTTTTGATGAAAAAATGAAATCTCTTCAATTAAACTTAAATGGAATTATTATGAATCGATGTTTTCCATTTTCTGAGGCCAGTGAAAAAGAAGTTGATGAAGATTTAAAAGAACTCAGCAAAAAATATGGTTTTGAATTAGCAGAAAAAATTACACAAGTGCGCAAAAATGAAGAACCCCTCATAGAAGAAGAAATTGTTAGACAAAAAGAAATGAAATCTCTTTTAGAAAAAGGCCAGTTTTTTCTTAAAATTCCCTTGTTTCAGGGGGATGTGCATGATTTAGAAGGCCTGTGGTCAATCGCTTCTTATTTGTAGGGTGTATATGTTTTATTATCCTTTAACCTTTCAGCCAAGCCTTTCAAAGCTTGCAAGTCTTGTAGCAGTAACACCAGCAAGTTTTTTACTAGAAAGCCAAGGAACAATAAAAAAAGGAACTTATTCTTATTTTGGTTTTAATCCCGGAAACATTTTTACATCTTGGATAAATTTCAACCAAACTTATAACCAAGAAAAAATTCATCATGTTCTAAAAACATTTCCTTGGATGGGGGGATGGATGGGCTTTGTTACTTACGAAAACCAACCTTGGTTTGGAAGTTTTCCCATGATTGCTGTTTTTAATCATGAAGATGGTGTTTGGTATGGGGTTTCCCTCACGCTGGGAGAAGCAGAATTGTTACAATGGGAAAGGCAACTATCCCTTGCTTTAGAAAGTATTTCCACTTCGCCAGACAAACCTGTTAAAAGCACATGGATTTTAAAACCCAATTTTTTAGATTATTCAAAAAAAATAGAGCAAATTAAAAACTACCTTGAAGCAGGAGATATTTATCAAGCTAACTTAACCGAACCCTTTCAAGTTAAAACAAATCTTTTACCTGATCAAATTTATTTGAAACTCAAAAAAAGTTCACCTGTTCATTATGCAGCTTTTTTAAATACGGGAAATTCTTTTATTATTTCATCCTCTCCCGAACTTTTTTTTAGTATTGAGAATGCAACCATCAAAACAAGCCCCATCAAGGGAACAAGCCGTTGTGGTGAAAATAAAAATGAAGATGAAAAAAGAAAAGATGAGCTTTTAAACTCAGCTAAAGATAGAGCCGAGCTTTTAATGATAACTGATTTGGAACGTAATGATTTAGGACGTGTTTGTCAGTATGGAAGTGTGATCACAAAAACTTTGTATCGTTTAGAAAGCCTCTCTTATGTACATCATTTAGTTGCAGACATTTCTGGTAAGCTTAAAGGAGAAATTACTCTTTGTGAAGTATTTCAAGCTCTTTTTCCTGGTGGGTCTGTAACGGGAGCACCTAAAAAACGAGCTATCGAAATATTAGCTGAATTAGAACAATCTCCCCGTGGTGTTTATACAGGGGCTCTGGGGTATGTAAGTTTTGATGGAGATGCCACTTTTAACCTTCCAATTCGCACCTTGACTCAAAGTTTAGATACGGTTTATTTCAATGCAGGAGGAGGAATTGTAATAGATTCCAAAGCCGATTTGGAGTTTGAAGAGTTGATGTTAAAAGTTTCTCGAATCAGAAAGGCCTTAGAGTTATGAAAATCTATCTCAACGGAAAATTAGTAGAGGCGAACGAAGCCAAAATTTCTGTGTTTGATCGTAGTTATCTTTTTGGAGAGGGCCTTTTTGAAACCCTTCGAGCTTATAAAGGAGAAGTTCCTTTTTTAGATAAACATTTAGCAAGAATGGAATGGTCGGCTACCTTTTTAGGGCTGCCGATTCCTCATCCACGTGAAATAGCTGAGGCTGTTAAAAAAACACTAGAAGCTAATGGTTTAAAAGAAGCAAGAATCAAAATTATTTTAAGTGCCCAAGGTGAAAGTTTTGTACCTATGATGGTTGGTGATGGTCTTACAATAAACTTGGTTATTATTTGTGACGATTATCGTGCTTATGCCAAGATGGATTATGAAAAAGGTGTTGATTTAGCCATGCTTCATTCTATTCGTAGTGATGTGGCTCCAACTTCAACCATTAAATCAACAAGCTGGATATCTAAAATGATTGCTAGGCGGGAATTTTTAGAACGCGATGTCTTTGATGGAATTTTGATGGATGCCCATGGATTTATTACCGAATGCACAATGGGTAATTTATTCTGGGTGCAATCAGAAAAAATATATACAACACCGGTTAGCATTGGATTACTTTCTGGTATTACCAGACAATTAGTGATCGATTTAGTGAAAGAAAATGGTTATGAATTTAAGGAAAAAATAATCAAACCAAACGAACTTTTAAAAGCAGATGAAATTTTTATGACGAACTCTTTGGTTGAAGTGCTTCCTGTTTGTGAAATTGATGGGGAAGCCATTGGAAACGGTGAGGTAGGGGCTATGACCAAGATTTTAATGCAGGCTTATAAAGATCGTATCGATGAAGAGATTGCTTCAAATAGGTAGGGGCGAATACATTTACAGGAAGGTTTGGAGATTTTTTAAACAAGTTTCAATGGGTAAAATTTCTATACCTTTTTCAAAAAGATGTTCTTGTCCTCCGTAAACAAGGTAGGCTTTGGCCATGGGATATTCCCTTAAAAAAGCCCGCAAACCAGAGAAATGATGGCCACCAAGTCGCTTTGTGTGTTTGATTTCAAAGGCCTTTAAGCCCCTTTTGCCATACAAAACAAAATCAACCTCCAGATTATTTGAAGTACGCCAATAATAAAGATGATAGCCTAGATCTAAATAAGAGTTGAGCGCTTTCAATTCTTGAAAAAACAGACTTTCAAAGGCGACCCCTCCAATTTCTTCGGGGTTGTCGAGTGGGCCCTTGGGCCTTAGGGTTCTATAAACTCCAACATCAAAAAAATAGAATTTGGGATGAGATACTAAACGGCGTTTAGCCCTTTTTGTAAAAACAGGTAATCTTGAAGCAAGAAGGAGATCTTCTAAGATTGAAAAATAATTTTCTACAACCTTACGTTCGATAGCCGTATCACGAGCCACGTCGGAAAGGGTTAATAGGGATCCTTGTGAGAAACTGGCCATTTCGAGAAATCGAGAAAAGGCCGAAAGATTACGCGTTAAACCTTCTTGTTGTATTTCTTCTCTTAAATAAGTTGAAACATAAGATTCCAAATATTTTTCTGGTTTACTATCCGTATAGGCCACAGGAAGATGGCCAGTGACCACTGATTTTTCTAATTTAAAATCCTTGCCTAGTTCTGTGACGGTTAGGGGATAAAGATAATAAGTGAGGGCGCGACCAGCCAAAAGATTAACACCTTTTTTTTTCAACTTTCGGGCACTTGATCCCGTAAGGATAAACCGATATTTTTTACTTTCTATCAAACGATGAACTTCATTGAGTATGTCTGGCACTCTTTGGACTTCATCAAGAATGACCCATTGGCGGTATTGGGGCGGGATCATTTTTTCAAGACGGGAGGGTTCTGTCAGAAGACGGCGATAGGTTTCTGATTCTAAGAGATCAATGTAAATGTTGTCCGGAAAAGTTGTTTTGATCCAACTTGTTTTTCCGGTCCCTCGGGCACCAAAAAGAAAAAAACTCCTTGAAGGGGGCTGTATAATTCTGGAATACATAACTCCATTTTACAATGTAATTTGGATTTGTCCAGACAATTCTTTAAATGCGCAGGGGCGAAACCATGTTTTCGCCCTTTTCATTAGGCCTTCTGTCATCCCCGCGAAGGCGGGGATCCATCTTTTTCCCCTCCGGTGTCTGTCCCCCTTACAAAGGGGGACAAATAAAGATGGATTCCCGTTTTCACGGGAATGACAATTTTACAAAGTTGGAATTTCGTTGAGAGCATCTAGATTTTCAACAGAAGATAAATCCCCCAAATTTTGTCCGAGATATTTTTTCTTAATGGTCCCCCGTACAATTTTAGCCGAGCGTGTTTTAGGAAGTGATTTTACAAAAATAATATTTTCAGGCACCAATGTTTTTCCTAATTTTTGAGTGACTTTTTCTTTAAGCTCTTTTTGAAGAACATCAGTTGCAGTAAAATTAACTTTTAAAACAGCAAAACAAATAACACATTCCCCTTTAATAGCATGGGGCACACCAATGGCTGCACATTCTGCTATTGCTGGGTGTGCCATTAAAGCTGATTCAATTTCAGCAGGGCCCGTTCTATGCCCCGAAACTTTAATCACATCATCTGCTCGTCCTCGTAAAAACCAAAAGCCATCTTTATCAACAAAGGCCCAATCTCCATGGTTCCAAATGTTGGGCCATTTTGAAAAATAAGTATCTAAGTAGCGTTGGTTGTCATTTAAAAATCCCTTGGTCATGGAAGGAGCTGGTTTTTTGCAAACCAAATAACCAACCTCGTTACGCACTGATTTTCCTTCTTCACTAAAAACATCCACATCCATCCCTAAGCCTGGGCCTCCCAGGGTACAAGGTTTTAAGGGTGAAATAGGAAGGGGAGACAGATGGCATCCTACAATTTCAGTTCCTCCAGAAATATTAATAATGGGGCATTTTTTTTGGCCAATTTTTTCAAAAAGCCAGAGATAAGATTCTGGATCCCAGGGTTCTCCTGTGGAACCCAAAATTCGAAGGCTGTTTAAATTATGTTTTTTAACATAATCCTCACTCGATTTTTTAAGCAGCCTTATCGCTGTGGGAGAAATTCCTAAAATGGAAACTTTATGTTTTTCTATCATTTCCCAAAGGCGATTGGGTTCGGGATAATCTGGTGCTCCTTCAAACAAGACAAAGGTGGCACCTAGTGCAGTAGTACCAATGATTTCCCAGGGTCCCATCATCCAGCCAATGTCGGTTACCCAAAAAAAGACATCTTCTTTTTTGCAATCCATGTAATAAGCCACTTCCTTGGTTATTTGGACCAGGGCCCCTGCATGAGTATGTACACAGCCCTTGGGTTTACCTGTGGTTCCTGAAGTGTAAATGATCAATGAAGTTGCTTCGGAATCTAGTTTTTCTGTTGGAATTTGAGAATTATTTTTTAAAAGATCATCAAACCAAAGATCTCGACCTTTTTTCCAAGGAATATCTTCGAAGAGGCGCTTGGCTACAATGACATGTTCGATGGTAGGCACCTGTTTGAGAGCCAAATCAGCCTGTTCCTTCACATTGATCTTTTTCCCACGGCGCAATCCCCCATCAGCTGTAAAAAGAATTTTTACTTTGGCATCACTTAAGCGAATAGAGGTGGGTTCTGGTCCAAAACCAGAAAAAATAGGAACAACCACAGCTCCCACTTTAAGAATGGCAAAAAAAGCCACCACCATTTCGGGAATCATGGGCATATAAATTCCAATGGCATCTCCTTTTTGTATTCCTAGTTTTTTAAGTGCAGCTGCAATGTGATTAACCTGGTTACTCAGTTCCCCATAAGTTACTTTTTTAACAGCACCACAATCTCCCTCCCAAATAAAAGCGGTTTTTTGAGAGGATTCTCCATTTGCATGACGATCGATGCAATTATGAACAATATTAATTTTTCCGTTGGTAAACCAAGAAGCAAAGGGAAGGGAACCTTCTACTACTTTTGAAAAAGGCTGATACCATTCTAGGTTTAAATCCAGGAGGGCTTCCCTCCAAAACCATTCGATATTTTCAGCACATTTTTTACGCAGAGTAGCTTCATCTGTAATACTATTTTTCTTCATAAAGCGGGCAATGTTAGACCCGGTTAAATGTTTTTTACTTGGTTGCCAAATGATTTCTGCCATATTAACCTCCTTAAAATAAAAAAACTTTTATGTCTATTCTAGACCATACAGATTTTAGGACTTTTTTAAACGATTTTTACCAAGCTCAAAAATCAAAAAAAGAGCAGTATTCTTATCGGCAACTTTCCCAAGATTTTGGTTTTGGGGCTTCTAATTATCTTTATTTAACCATTCAGGGGAAAAGAAATCTTTCCGAGGATGCCATTCGAAAAATTCAAAGCCATATGCATTGGTCGGCCTATGAGAAAAAATATTTTGAAACCCTTGTCCAATTTCAACAGGCCAAAAAATTATCAGAGAAAGAAAAATGGAGTACTGAATTAAAAAGATTAAGGCAAAAGGGGAGTAAAAAAATTTCAGAGGAAAAATTTGGTTTTTTTTCGGCTTGGTATATTCCTGTGATTCACGAAATTCTTTCATTTAAAAATGTTGTTCATAATTTAACCTGGCTTGCCAGGAAGCTTCAACCCAAAATAACTGAAGAAGAGGCCAGGTTAGCCATTGATGTGCTTGAAAGACTGGGAATGGTTCGAAAAGAAAAAAACAGTTTAATTCCAGTTTCTGAAAATTTAACCACAGAAGATGAAGTAACCTCCAAAACAATTTATGATTATCATAAACAACTTTTAAATCTTTCTTTGGGTTCTCTTGAGCTTCCATCTTCAGAGCGTGATGTTTCTTCTCTTACCTTAAGTCTTACCCCCGAACATTTTCAGAAACTTAAAAGTAAAATCATTCGTTTTAGGGATGAAGTGTTGCACGAAATTGAAGAAAAAAAACTCGACCCTACCCTTGTTGCCTTGCTTAATATCCAATTTTTTCCTCTCACCAAAAAATAAACCTCGTATTCTTTGAATACGAACTTTCTTCTTTTTGCATCAAAAAGCGCACATTTTTTAAAATGTTTTGAAGATAATACAAACGAATTTAAAAATGATTGGAGCAATTTATGGCTAATGAGCCTCCCAACAGAACGAGTGATAGTGTTTTGACAAGTGTTGAAACTGGATCCTATCCAGATTTAATACGTCATGTACGTCTTACCCGCTCGGACACGGCTACCCTTGTTTTTCCTGGAGATGTATTTTATGGTAAAGATGATCTTGCTGATGCTCTTACCTCTGTTTTAAAGGGCGAACACTTTAGATTCTATGCAGAAGCCGTTAGATCTGGCACACCTTCTTTTTTGCAAACTGGTTCCACTTATCGTGTGAAAAATATGATTCCGCGTGGTGTTAATCCTGATCAATATCTTAACCAATTAAGGAATGGTCATGTTAATTTAGTGGATAGATTTAAAGGGGATAATGATGATGATCCATTTGCACAAGCACTTGCTTACTATTTTAGAACCGTTCCTGCTGATGAACGCCCTTTTATTAATTCTGTTACATCCGCTGCAACTGTATTTCCTCGTTCCCAAGCTCTTGGTGGGGTAGATCTTGCTTCAAATCCTCGTGCTCTGGCTCATACTCTCTACGATACAGAAAGACGTTTAGCCGAAGGATATTTAGCAGCTTATGGTGCAAGGGCTCAATCTTACTTTGTTATCCAGGAGGATCAACCAGAACAAGAAGCAGTAACAAAGATAAAAGTAAATTTTGATCGTGCTAATCATCTCACAGAAATTGTTTTTCCAAGCCCCTTCAGAGAAGCGGTTGATCCTCTTGTTGTTGATGTAGTTCACCAATGGATCTTATTTTTGATTGAGTATGGTACTGTATATGCTGGTATAGAAAATTTAGAAGAAATTATAACACGCCAAACTGAGAGAAACCCAATTCTTACAGCAGAGGGATTTGATCTACAAGCCTTAGATGATCTAACAACTATTTTTTTAATGGATGCTTCTGATTTAGAAAGAGAACGTACTTTGCATCCAACCGAATTAGATTGTTTGATAGCTCTTCGAGAATTGGTTGAGCCTGAAACACCTGCATGCCAAGGCCGTTTGGCTATGGCTGGTATTAGAGGTGCTAAGGCCCTAAGAGCAACTACCCGAGCTTCCTTAAAATTATGATCAATTTATTAACTCAATTTTTATTTTTTATCATCATTTTTACCATGGGGGCTTGTGGATCGGGTGATGATGAGGCAATGAATGGAAACGCTGAAGATCTTTCCGAAAATAGTTTAGTTATTTTAAGTCAATTAACATCAACTATTTTTGCAGAAGGATCGCTTTCAAATCAAGGAAACAGTGTATTGGCCGAAAATCCCGTTAACACTTTGGTGGATGGATCTCTTTCAACAGAATGTTCCATTTATGCCGATGGGTATGAGGTGATGGCTTATACTTATGTTGGAAACGAAATTGATAACTTTTCTATTTATGAATTGCCTGCAGATTTAGCTGATCCCCAAGTTTTTACATTGGGTTGTGTTGATACCTGTATGAATGAGGACGGTACTTATACGTATCAATCTAATTTGGGTGTAACTGGGGTAGATCTCGAAACAGGGGCTAGTTATGCCAACTGCGAAGTAACAGCCTGTAGCCAGTCATGGATTGTTAATGGACATAGCAGTTCTTATTTTGAAGATAATACTGTGAGAATTTCTGGAACTTATGAACTTACCGATCACAATGGTGCTTTTCATGGAGTTGATTTTGATTATATTCTTTCGCAAGGTTTATCAGATTGTTCAAATTACATTGGTCAAATTACTTTTGATGGCATTTTCTACGATGCTTCCCAGGTTTGTCAAATCGGGCTTTCCAGTATCGAATCTGGGGATGGTTGTGAGTGATGGTTTATTCTGAAAGAGGGGAAACAGTTACGTTGATTTTTTTTGGAATAAGAATAGGCATGCCATCGTAGTAGGGATTATACACTCCAGGATAAAGGGGATTTTTATCCAAAAAACGAAACATATTGGTGATATCAATGGTGATGGCATAGGAATAAGCTTGGGAAGCTAAAAGAGTAATGGGATCAAATTGAATAATGGGAGCAAAGTAACCAGGCACTCCATAAAAATCTTTAGTGGTGGTTTCAAAAGCATCGTCTGGATTTAAATAGGCATGAGCTTCATCAGGTACTAATGGATTATCTGCCAAACTAAAGTTGTTGTAATTGGCAGGTCTTGTTTCTTTTTCTTTTATATCATTGGGATTTGCATCAATAAAATTAATCACTTCATCTAGATCTACATCCACAAGTAAATCCCAATTTTTAGCTTCTACATTCCCACATTGTTTTTGAATGGCAGCACTCTCAAGTAATTCAGTGGGGCTTGTGCACCAGCGATAGATTACTCCTTGAAAGGCAGGCATAATACGGGAAGCTTGTTCTGGATTTTCAGCCGTAGTTGGAGTTTGTTGTTCCAAGTAGGCTAAAACCATTTGGATGGCATTATAAGAAATATTTTCAGCAGGAAGTGAATTCAATATCCCTGTAAAGCTTGTGCCTTCACTTGTAGCTTTGATATCAATTTGATCTCCTTCATAAAGAATAGCTCTATTTGTCACGCCACTTGCTTCATCAAAGTTGATCAAATCAATTTCTAAAATTCCAATGTTATAGTTGGAAGGAGTGGCAACGCACATTTGATAACTTTTGTCTGCTGCGTTTTCAAATGTGATGCAGTGTGCTGCTGTGGTTTTAGTATTTTGGTTTGTATAAATATCTGGAGCCTCCTCTGTAGTGGTAGTTGTAAAGGATATAACACTTTTAGGCAGGCTTGGATTGCCTACATTAATGCCAATAGATGATTCTGGCAGATTGCTATTTTCTTCAGTGGAAGTGGCTGGATTATCTTTACAAGCCCCTGAAAGTATTAGGAATATCGGGATAAGGAGCCAAAGGAGATTTATTTTCTTTTTGATCATAGCGTTCCAACAAGTACTTTATCGAGTTTAACATTAATTGATGTTCTAGAAAAGAGCTGAAATCTAGCCATTTCAGAGAGAGAACCATTCCAATCTTTAGGATAATCAGCTTGACCAGGTAATTTTATCCAGATAAAATGACCTTATGAGCAAGATAATCCAGAGGCTTCTCAAACTCAATCTTCCTTCAAACCGGTCTGCTTTTTTGTGGGGCCCCCGAAAATCGGGGAAGTCCTACTGGATTTCCCATCATTTAAAACAAGCCCCTCTTATCGATTTACTTCAAACCGATGTCTACGCCGATTATGTGGCCAGGCCCAGTTTACTTCGGGAGCGCTTCCAAACTTATCGGGGGCTTGTTGTCATTGATGAAATTCAAAAAGTGCCAGCTTTGTTGGATGAAGTCCATTGGCTTGTTGAAAATAGCCATGTTCATTTTCTCATGACGTGGTCTAGTGCCCGCAAACTCAAGCGGGGTAATGCCAATCTGTTGGGGGGCCGGGCTTGGAAAAAGCAAATGATGCCGCTTGTAAGTGCAGAGGTTGACCGGTTGGATCTTCAAAAAATTGTGGTTTCGGGTTTGCTTCCCCCTCATTTTCTTTCTCCCAACCCCATTGAAGATCTGCGTGCTTATGTAGCTGATTATCTCAAAGAAGAAATTGCCGCCGAAGCCCTCACACAAAACATTCCGTCTTTTAGCGATTTTTTGCGCGTAGCGGCCCTAACCAGCAGCGAACTTTTGAATTACGCCAACGTGGCGCGCGAAACAGGGGTATCCCCCAAAATTGTTCGTAATTATTTTAGCATTTTGGAAGATACTTACTTGGGTAGCCGCCTTCCGCCTTGGACAAAATCGAAAAATCGCAGACTCATTGAAACAGAAAAATTTTATCTGTTTGATGTGGGAGTGGCCAATTTTTTAAGCCAAAGACGCCCGGTTTTGGGAAATCCAGATTTTGGCAAATCCTTCGAACATTTTATTTTTATGGAACTTAAAGCGTACCAAACTTACTGTTGTCCAGAACGAAGCCTCACTTACTGGAGAACAAGCACAGGTCTTGAAGTAGATTTTATTTTTGGAGACAAAGAAGTAGCCATCGAAGTGAAGAGCGGTAAAGTTCATGAGGGAGATTTGAAAGGATTAAAGGCTCTCAAGGAGGATGGCCCAGTCAAAAAGTCTTATATCGTGTCCTTGGAAAAGGAACCCCGCACCCTTTCTGGTTTCCATGTTCTGCCCTGGAATGATTTTTTGAAATTTTTGTGGAACGGTGAAATTTAACATGGAACATTGAAGTCTAGAGTATTTTAACTTTTCGTTGATACATATGATTCTATCATTCTGAGTTCCTGTTATCCTGAATAATTTGTCATTCCCGCGCAGGCGGGAATCCATCTTTGAATTTTAAGACTGGATCCCGGCCTCCGCCGGGATGACAAATGATGCAGGGATGACAGAGGGGAGACATTTTTCAACAATCCCTAATAAGCTACGATGGCCACATCGGTTTTTGAAAAATCGTTTCCTTTAAAAAGAAGAGGTTCGCCAGAATACTGGGAAAGGGCATAGGAACAGCAATCTCCTAAATTCAATTTGGCGGGATGGTTTCCTTTGCCGAATTTTATGTGGGCTTCACGCGCTAATTTAACTTGATTTTCATTTAAACTGACAATCTCAATTTGAGTTTCATATAAAAGAAGGTCAAGTTCTCGACTTCCCCCTGATCCTTTTTTCCAATGCATAACAATGGCGCTTTCCAAAATCGACAGGGTACTCGCTAATTTTTTGGAATCGTCGCCAATGAGGCTGACAAAAGTTTGGGTTTCTGGTTCTCCCAGCAGAATGGCAACGAGCACGGAAGAATCAATGATCATTTTAATCGAAGGTCCCTTTTTCGTTGTATCCTAAAATTTCATCGGGAGTTCGGGGGTCAAGAGTAGGAAGTGCCGCACATCGTTTTGAAATCTCCATAATTTTTTCGACGAAATTATCTTTCATTTTTCTTCCTCGAAGTTTTTGCAGCCGATCTTCTAATGAATGGATAATAGCCTCTGTTTTCGTCTCTCCCGTCTCCTTAACAACTTCTGTTACTAACTCTTCCGCTTTTGTATTTTTGATGCTTAATGCCATAAAATTTATCCAGTTAGGTAGAATCTACCTTATTTTATAGATTCTATACTCAATGTCAACATAAAAGATAACAGAGCCGAAATTTTTACCCCTATTGTATTCTTTGAATACCAAATTTTTGAAAAATCATCAGATTGTATCTTCATTTTCTTAGGGTCTTTTGGGATAATTGTTTTGTTAGCTACTATTTTCACAAGGGGTTAGGTTTAAGAGGGTTTAAGGTCGGGAGCACTGAGTATGAAGCCTTTTTTAACCCTTACCCTCATTTATTTTGGTTTGTTTTTTTCAGTTCACTTCCAAGGTCTTAAGTTTAGTTTTTCTTTGCAGCCAAATCAGGCTCAGGCCTCCATTATTTATTTTTCATCTTACTTGGGTGGGAATGATTACGATGAAGGTCAAGCCATTGCCAGTGATGATGCCGGTAATATCTACATTGTAGGTACCACCAGATCAGCCGATTTTCCTATAGATACCGAACTGCAAACAGATCAAGGAAATTACGATGTTTTTGTAACTCAAATAACGGAAGCAGATGGTGGCACTCTTGTTTTTTCCACCTATCTAGGTGGAAGTTTCAGTGATTTTGCCAAAGATATTGCGATTGATTCGCATGGCTCGATTTATTTAACAGGATACACGGAGTCTTCGGATTTTCCGTTGCAGGATGAAATTCAAAATTATCAGGGTGGTTTGGATGCTTTTGTAACAAAAATAAGTAACACCGGAAACCTGGAATTTTCATCATACTTGGGTAGCCCAGGTATGGATTATGGTTTGAGTCTTGCTGTTGATGAAACCAGTAATGTGTACGTAACGGGTGCTACCAATGATGCTTTATTTCCTACTGTTAATCCAATTGATAGTTTTTCAGGTACTGCCTTTGAAGCCTTTGTTTCAAAAATTAGTAGTACAAATGCACTTGTTTTTTCAACGGTACTAGGTGGAACTCAGGATGAATTTGGAACCAGCGTGGCCGTTGATGTGAATAATAATATTTATCTGACGGGATACACAAATTCTGCAGATCTCCCTCTTGTTAACCAGATTCAGACAGATCAAACATCAACAGATGCTTTTATTGCCCAAATTTCTTTGGGAAGTGTTTATGCATCAAGCCTAGATTTTTCAAGTTATCTTGGAGGCAATGCAAATGACTGGGGTTATGGTATTTCAGTTGATGATTCAGGAAATATTTGGGTTGCTGGAACAACTTCGAGCGTAAATTTTCCTCTCTATCATGCTTATCAAAACACTTTGAGTGGTTCTTATGATTTATTTTTAACCAAAATCGATTCGTCTAAAAATTTTGTTTTTTCAACTTACCTGGGTGGAACAGAAGGTGATTGGGCTTTTGATTTGGATGTTGATTCTGAGGGAAGGAGCTTTGTTACTGGATTAACGGAATCAACAGATTTTCCAGAATTAGATTCTTTGATTTCTGATCAATTAGAAAGAGATGCCTATGTTACAGCATTTGATTCTTCAGGAGTTCTCATATTTTCAACATATTTAGGGGGATCATCGGTGGAGCACGGAAATGGAATCAAAGCAGGTGAACATGGAAACTGTTACATTACGGGTGTAACGGCATCCCTTGATTTTCCAATCACCGCATGGCCCTTGATAGATGCCATTGACATGTTGGGAGATTCTCATGGTGATGCCTTTGTAGTGAAATTAAACATTGGTGGCAATGAAACCTGTGACGGATTGGATAATGATGGTGATGGAGCAGTTGATGAAGGATGGCCGGATAATGATGGTGATGGCATTGTCAACTGTCGTGATGAAGAAGAATGCAATGGTTTGGATGACAATGGGGATGGGCATGTTGATGAAGGATTTTTGGATACTGATGGGGATGGAATTATGGATTGTATGGATGAGGAAAGTTGTGATGGTTTAGATAACGATGGAGATGGGTTGGTGGACGAAGGGTTCCCAGATAACGATGGAGATGAAATTGCCGATTGTGCAGATATCGAAGAGTGTGACGGCATAGACAATAATGCCAACGGAATTACGGATGAATGGTGTTTTAACATTACTATTGAAGCCAGGAGTCATCTTGTTACTGCCGGCGTTTCCACCATGATGAACCTAAATTACACCATTGATAATTTATCGCCTGTTTCTCAGGCCGTAAATGTTGTTTTTCTTGTTTGGCCTTATGGTGCTCCTGAAGGAATTTTACATCCAACTGATCTTGATTATATTGTTGTTGCTGCTGGTTCATCAGCCAGTGGGATCGCCAATATTGATACAGAGGATTATGTTGATCCATGGTTTTTGTATGGGATTGTAGCCGTTCTCTATAATTCTGAAGACGAAATCACTAACACAACCTGGATTACTTATGACCTTGATTGGTTTTTTACGTTTCCCTAATGCTGAAAGGATAAAGATATGAAAAATAAAAAAATAATTTTGTTTATTCCTGTTTTAATTATTTTGGTGGGGCTGGTTATTTTTAGTTTTATAAAAAAAGATCATTCCAGCCAGGCTGCGCAAGCTTTGGCCAAATTACCGGTGAGTTTTATTGAAAACAGGGGACAAATTAAGGGTGATTATCCCTTTTATGCCCAAGGATCAGGGTATCGATTTTTGTTTTCTCCACAAGGAATCACCTATGCCTTTGCCCACGACAAAACTCCCATTCAACTTTCCTTTCCAGGGGCTAATCCTCAACCCATTATTTCTGGGGGGCAAAAGTTAGAAGGAAAAATAAACTATTTAAGAGGAAAAGATCAAAGTCAATGGAAAACCAATCTCTCAACATATGGGGAAGTAACTTACAAAGATCTTTATCCCGGCATTGATTATGTTGTTCTAGGAAAAAAACAAGGCCTAGAATTAGAATTTCATATCAAGCCGGAGGCCAACCCAAATCAGATTCGCATGGCCTACACCGAAGGGGTTGAACAGTTAGAAATTTCTCAGGTGGGGGACTTAGTGATTAAAACAAAGGGAGGAGATCTTATTGAGAAGAAGCCCTATGTGTATCAAGAGATCAAGGGAAAGCGAATTGAGATAGCTAGTCGGTATTGGACTCAAGGAAAAGAGTATGGGTTTTATTTGGGTTCTTATGATCCCCAATACAATATTGTGATTGATCCAACATTAATTTATTCAACTTATTTAGGGGGTAGTTATTATGAACGTGATTCCTCAATTACCGTTGATGGTGATGGGAATGCCCTTGTTACTGGATATACATACTCTTCAGATTTTCCCTTACTCAATGCTTTTCAACCAAGCATTAGTGGTGAAGAAGATGTTTTTGTTACGAAGATAGCTTCAGATGGGACGGTTGTTTATTCAACTTATTTAGGGGGTAGTGGTTCTGAATATGATTTCTCAATTACCGTTGATGGTGATGGGAATGCCCTTGTTACTGGATATACAGAGTCTTCAGATTTTCCCTTACTCAATGCTTTCCAACCAAGCTTTGGTGGTGAAAAAGATGTTTTTGTTACGAAGATAGCTTCAGATGGGACGGTTGTTTATTCAACTTATTTAGGGGGTAGTGGTTCTGAATATTATTCCTCAATTACCGTTGATGGTGATGGGAATGCCCTTGTTACTGGATCTACATCCTCTTCAGATTTTCCCTTACTCAATGCTTTCCAACCAAGCAATAGTGGTGAAACAGATGTTTTTGTTACGAAGATAGCTTCAGATGGGACGGTTGTTTATTCAACTTATTTAGGGGGTAGTGGTTATGAATATGATTCCTCAATTACCGTTGATGGTGATGGGAATGCCCTTGTTACTGGATCTACATCCTCTTCAGATTTTCCCTTACTCAATGCTTTTCAACCAAGCTTTGGTGGTGAAAAAGATGTTTTTGTTACGAAGATAGCTTCAGATGGGACGGTTGTTTATTCAACTTATTTAGGGGGTAGTGGTTATGAATATGGTTACTCAATTACCGTTGATGGTGATGGGAATGCCCTTGTTACTGGACTTACATACTCTTCAGATTTTCCCTTACTCAATGCTTTCCAACCAAGCATTAGTGGTGAAGAAGATGTTTTTGTTACGAAGATAGCTTCAGATGGGACGGTTGTTTATTCAACTTATTTAGGGGGTAGTAGTTTTGAATATGGTTCCTCAATTACCGTTGATGGTGATGGGAATGCCCTTGTTACTGGATATACATACTCTTCAGATTTTCCCTTACTCAATGCTTTCCAACCAAGCTTTGGTGGTGGAGGAGATATTTTTGTTACGAAGATAGCCTCGGATGGGACGGTTGTTTATTCAACTTATTTAGGGGGTAGTGGTTCTGAATATGGTTACTCAATTACCGTTGATGGTGATGGGAATGCCCTTGTTACTGGATATACATACTCTTCAGATTTTCCCTTACTCAATGCTTTCCAACCAAGCATTAGTGGTGAAGAAGATGTTTTTGTTACGAAGATAGCTTCAGATGGGACGGTTGTTTATTCAACTTATTTAGGGGGTAGTGGTTCTGAATATGGTCTCTCAATTACCGTTGATGGTGATGGGAATGCCCTTGTTACTGGACTTACATACTCTTCAGATTTTCCCTTACTCAATGCTTTTCAACCAAGCAATAGTGGTGGAGCAGATATTTTTGTTACGAAGATTTGTTTTTCTAGTGTTTGTATCCCAGAAGTTTGCAATGGGATTGATGATGATGGTGATGGTGTTATTGATGAAGGCTTCCCCGACACGGATGGCGATGGCATTGCTGATTGTGTGGAGGTGGAAACCTGTGATGGCCTTGATAACAATGGTAACGGTATTACGGATGAGGCTGATTGTTTTGACCTTAATTTTGACCTGCGAACGGCTCTTCTTACAGAAGACGATGTTTTAACTCTTCATTACACCATTGATAATTTTTCTCCTATTGCCCAATACACCAATATTATTTTTCTGATTTGGGAATTTGGCCAACCCACACCCGTACTACACCCAGTTGATGTGGGGCCCGTGGGGGTGCCTGCTGCTGGAGGTATCAGTGGTTTAGCTTCTTTAAATTTATCCGGGTATGTAAATCCTTGGACACTCAATCTGGTTGTTGGGGTTTTATACAACAATGAAGATGCAATAACCGAGACAACCTGGATTGATTATTATTGGCAACCATTTTTTGTGTTTCCGTAACAATTGAGAGAGGAGAAATTATGAAAAAAAATCTTATTCTGTTTTTTGTAGTCTGTTTTTTGGGAAGCTTACCCATGCCAGCTTTGGCACAACCAGATATCAATCATGTTGTTTTACAATACATGGCTGGGCAAAGTGATGAGGCTATGGAAACTGTGTTAGAAGAAGTTGCTAATCCACGTCAAAAAAATTGTTTGTCCAAGGCTATGGAGTGCAGCTTAAACAAGAATATTTCCAATAAAGATAAATGTGGCATTATTTACAATCAATGCATGGCCAAAAAACAAAGCAGTTGATTCATTGATTTGTATTCTTTGAACACCAAATTTTTCTAAAACCACCCAGAATATAGCTAAAGTTTTAGATGTTATTTTATAATGTGAAATTGTTCTAAAATGGTTGCATAAAATTTTTCCAAATCTGGAAGACGGCTGGTAACAATGGCTTTGAGCACTTCCTTATCAATAATGGCATATTCGTGAACGGCAATATTTCTAAACCCAACCATTTTTTGCATTTTTTCGGAAAGGGCTTTATCGATGATTTTATTTTTTTGAAGAATGGAAAAATTTTCCTTGATTGTGTTAGGAAGGCCCAGCCCTTCATCAGCAACAACATGACCAGCCAAATCAATGGTTGTTTGAATAGCCCGTTGAAGATTAAGTGCTACAATATCTTGGATGTCAAGGTTATCGAGGGCAGAAGGATCATTTTTAGTTTTTTCGTGGATGCGTTTAATGGAATTTTGGATTTGGCCCACTTTTTCCAGTACTACGTCTTTATCCACCATAAATTTTACCCTTCATCATATTTGCTTCAATGGGTTTTCTCATTCTTTTAAGATCGTCGTATGCATTGATGGTTTTTACAATAAACGATGATGTCTTTTTTTGATTTTTATTAAATAAAAGGGTGCCATGCTTTAAAACCTGAAATTGAAGAATGGGATTAGCTGTATTAAGGGATACTAAATCAGTTTCCATTCCTAAATGGTCTGCTAAATTTTGTTTTTCTTCGATAAGAGATAAAACATCAGGCCCATTTTTTTCATAAAGAATGGCAATGTCTACATCGCTATTTTTAGTTGTTTTGCCCTTGGCCTGGGACCCAAACACATACGCTGCAGCTAGACCCTTTTTTTTCTTTAAGTAGGAAGAAATCTTTTTTAAAAGCTTATTATCCATACAACCAAGAATACACTTTTTTAGGTAAGGGAGCAATGGAACATTGAAGACTAGGAAACGTATTCTTTGAATACCACATTTTTTAAAAATCATCCAAAAACAGGGAGCAAAAGAAAACTACAACCGATAATCTTTAATGAAGGAATTTTTACCTTCATTGAAAAGGATTGTTTATGGTTTCTTCTATTATACATGGTGATATTGCGCGTTTTCGTAACTGCGGCCTTTTAGATGGTTTAACAGAAGGAACAGACTATACCCTCACTTCAACTGCTTCCCAAGAATTTAAAGTTAATTTTCTTAATTATGATGCCACGTGGGTTATGAGTGAGAGATTAGAACAAGAAAAAATTATAGCGGGTGTTGTGATTGATACCGATAACAATCCTTCCAATTATAACAATCAAGTTTTGATTTCTCAAACCCGATTAGATGCTATCATGCAGTTGGCAAGACAAAATCAAGCGGTTGCCCAGCTTTTATCTCCTGGCCAAAAAGCTTTTTTAAGTGGGATAGGCATGCTTGATGGAAGAGGTTTTTTAAAAGAGCCTTCTAATCCTGATGCCATTCACACTCATCAAGTTTATTATGCTGATAGAGACGGAAATTTGGATACTCCCCAAGATTCTTTTTATTTTAGTGTGGATGATGCCTCAGGTTTTGCAAAGAAAATTTTTGAAAGTATGGATCTTCCCAAAATGGCCGAAACCTACAAACTTTCCATATTGCTCATAAATGATATAACAGGAAATGTAGTTGCTCAGGAGGTGTCCCTTGATGATTTAGTTTTGTATACTGTTCCACCTGGTTACCATGTTCCTAGCACATTCGAAGAAGATTCTTTGGTAACTGTTTTCATTTCTTCTCAAACAGAAACTTATGGATCTTATCAGTTGGAGGATTTTAAGAGAAGATTTATCAACATCAAAACATCTGTAGAAGGCCCTAATGGGCAAGCTGTAGCACAAGCCGTTCCTTTTAATGCCACTATTTTAGCCATCCCCAAAATTGAAGATGCTTGTTCACCATTAGCTAATGCACATCATGGTTACTATACCTTCGATTTTAATTTTCATCCCCATGAAGTGAATAAAGTGAATGATTTTTTTGCCATCTACAACATTAACCCTCAAGCCTATGATGGTTGTGTGCAAGAGGTGGATGAAAACGGAGCTGAAAAGTTGCGTTTCAAAATTGACCCTAAGATTTTGCCTGCCATGATGAAGACAACGAGAGATGCATATATGATGTTGCAAGCCCACCAGATCCTGCGGGATGATGCCAATCCCATGTTGGTAGCCGCCTATGAAGTTTTAAGTGATATGGATCCCGATCGTAGACTCGAGTTTTGTACTCAATTTAGCAGATATACTATAAGACTAAATAGACCAGTAAGTATTTGGAATTTCATTTTTTAACATAAAACTGTATTTTTTTATCGTTTAAGGTTCTATTTTGGTCGAAAATTATTCCGTGAGAGATGAATCAGATTAGCTGAGCCAGAAAGTGGGCAACTGGTGCAATTCGAATAATGCTTCCATTGATAGAGGGAGGGGACCAGTCTTTTTCTCCTTTTAGGTTAATCTGAAAAGCATAGGGAATTTTTACCCGTTCTAGAAGATATTTCAGGTTTGGATCAAGAGAATCGCTTTCTGTTTTAACTTCAATAGCGCAATAAGGTTTTTCTTTGCGCAAAAGAATAAAATCTACCTCATGTCCTACCACATCACGAAAATACCTCAATTCCCACTTTTCACCGTTTACGTCCTCTTGCCAGTGGACAAAACGAAGGAGATGCATAGCTACCAAGTTTTCTAGGCGGGCTGATTCTTTTTCTACATGAGCCCAATCCCAAAAGTAGAGTTTTTGTTCTTTTTTGACCGCTTTGATACGAGGTCTACCAAAAGGGGGAACCCGAAATACAGCGTACAACCGTTCCAAAATGTTAACCCAATTACGTATTGTTTCGAAAGCTACTTCCAAATCTTCACGCAGACTATTCAATGACAAAACAGACCCGACAGTTACAGGAAGACGTTCCACAAGAAGCTGCACACGGTCTAAATCCTGTATTTGTTCTAAGGATCGGATTTCATCCCGGATAATACGACTAGAATAGGTGAGCCTCCAACGTGCTGCTTCTTGTTCACTTTGTGAGGAATAAGGTTCCGGAAAACCTCCTAGAGTTAAAAGAGTTTTAAGTGTTTTCTGTCCTCCCGAAGAAACCGGTTGTAGCATCTGCATTGCTTCTTCTACAGAAAGTATTTTTCCCCTGTTAAGTATTTCGGCCAAAGTGAAAGGGTGTAACCGATGAAAATAATAACGCCCTTGGAGTGAATCGCCTCCACGACTATAGGCATCTAATTTGGCACTACCGGTCACAAAAAAAGAATGCTTGGAATGGTGTTGATCATACTGCCCTTTAAGCCAATTTCGCCAACGACGAAACTTGTGCAATTCATCAAAAATCCATAGCTTGGCCTTGTTATCAATCTGACTTTTCAAAATCTGTCGGCGTTGTTCTTCAATGTCCCAGTTGTAGGAAACTGTTTCTCCATCCCACTTAATGGCAATGTCATTGGCTAAGGTTGTTTTTCCACATTGCCTAGGACCAGCCAGAATCACCATCTTTTTTTTAAGATCCTTTTCAATAACGGGGGCTATACGACGTTTAATCATTTTAGGTACCTATCTAGAAAAGTTCGAAGTTTTTCAGAGTATAGTCTAAAATAATACAATCTTTTTGTCATCCTATTTTTTTAATTTGGAACTTTAAAGATCGTATTCTTTGAATACCAAATTTTTCTAAAACCACCAAAAAACAGAGAGAAAAATAAAACATCTGCCGATAGAAGGGCTACAAGGAGGATGATATGGCAAATGTAAATCCAGTGAACGAGAGGGAACAAGCCCTTCAGTTTTTTAGTGAGGTTTATGAATTAGAAGGTGCTGGGGCAGTAGCGCGGGGCATTACTTCTGTGGCAGATTTATTGGAATTGAGTATGCCGCTGGGAGTAGATAGTCTAAAGTGGAATGAAGCAGAAATGTATTGGGAAAGATTATTTGCACGAGCAATACCAGAGCATTCTTTTTCTCCTCGAGTACATGATAGATTACATAGACAATTAATACAGGCTGATTCTGATCCACGCATCACTCTTTCTCGGCAGCTCATGTCTTGGGATGGTATTTGGCAAGGGAACGTACCCCCATCACAAATACCAATCGCAAGAGCTACAACTCTGAGAAATGAAGTTGCTAGTAGCGCTGCGGGTGTTGCTTTTCGTAATGATGGGAATAATCCGGTATCTGGAACATTAATTTTGAACCAGCCAGTACCTGGATACATTGATAGTGTATTGTCCAGGGGTGTGCTTCTCCCTGCGAGAGTGGGAGGAAATCAAGCTATCCGCTATGCTGTTCGGGATCTTTTTACCGGAGCCATGAATTTAATGCCCCCTGATGCCGAGGCAGAGGCAGTACACAGATTTAACTATCCTAGCCCGCACGAACTTCATTTTGATACGCGTTTTTTACAACGTAGCCTTGTTGATACACTGACCAACGATTTGGTTGAGGATTATGCTGAATTATCCCCGGATGATGTTCGTTTAGTGGTTGAAGAAGCTGCACAAGAAATTACAGATGGCAATGTTGTGATTGATCCAGAACTGTATGTTGCCTTACTTGCAGAAATTCAAGAGCGATTAGAAGGCAAAAAGACTGGGCCTAGCTCTGGTGTGCACCAAGCTCGTTGGGGCAAACCCTTTGTGCGTGAAGCCTACACAGCACAACTTTTAAGAGGAAAGATTTTATAAAAATCATCCTAAAAAATAATCACTGCATTTTTTTAAGATTGATGACCAAAAAAACGTTCGGCAGAAACTGAAAAACAGGTAGGTGAAAGGATACGGCAGATATCAGATTGCTTTGTAATTTGGATGAAAGGAATCTTTCCTAAAAGATGAGCATGATTTAAGTGATGTTTGTCTAACTCCCCATCTGATAATTTGCATTCTGCCAATAACCAGGGATTTTGATTTTTAAGAATCAGAAAATCGCTTTCTTTTCCATCCCGTGACCGAACATACCGGAGCTCAAAACGTCCAAAGCCAGCATCTGTCCAAAGGTGAACAAGCGCATAAAGTTCCAAGGCCAGGAAATTTTCAAACCGAGCAGCTGGATCAAGTACGTGAGTATAATCAAAAAAATAAAGTTTAGGTTCTTTTTTAACAGCGCGTTGGATTTTGTTTGTATAAGGTGAAAGGGTAAAAACAATATAACAAAGTTTGAGGGCTTCAAGATAATTACGGGTGGCCGTATAGCTGGTTTCCAAGTCTTCTCGAAGAGAATTTATAGAAAGAGGGCTCCCCACTCTTTGTTTAAGCAGTGTAACAAGGGTAGCTACATTTTCCAATTCGTGGATGCGAGTGAGATCACGCAGGTCTTCTCTTACAAGACGATCCAAGTAGTCATCCTGCCAATGTTGGTGAAATTGGGCATTGGCATTTGTGAAAGGTTCAGGAAAACCAGAAAAGGTCAAAAGTTGAGCCAAAAGATCGCGATGGGGATGACGGTTTGAAATTTGCTTCTCAACAAATGTTTTGGCAGAGGCAGGAGGAGGAACTGGAGAAGAAGCTTGAGGGGCTGTTATTTCGTAAAAAGTAAAAGGAAACATTCGAAAAAGAAAATAGCGCCCAGCAAGGCTATCTCCTGATTTACGAAACCAATCGAGCCGGGCACTGCCTGTTACAATAAATTTAAATCGGTCTTCATAGCCATCAAAAAAATCTTTGAGGATATTTTTCCACTTGGGCATTTTATGAATTTCGTCAAAGCAAACCCATAACTTTTTTTTCTGGGCGGACGGAGCATCTGCTGCGAAAAAATAAGGATTTGTCTTATAACGATTTCGAATTTCCCTTCGATCCCAATTGTAATAAAGAGCGGAGGAATTATTTTCTGCCAGAATTTGCTTGGCTAAGGTTGTTTTTCCTACTTGACGAGGCCCCGCCAAAAAACGCATTTGTCTTCCAAATTTCGGATCAAAAGCAATGTTTTGCTGGAAATGGATCATGAGACTATTTTACCTATATAGATAAAATAGTCACGACAAATTTTACTATTTAGAAAAATAAAACCAATAAAGCAAAATACAGTAAATGTAACCTATACGGCTCATATATTTGAAATTAATAAGTAAAATAAAAAAATTTGGCACTTTTGAATATTTACTAGTTTCAATCTATATGGAAGTTAAAATAATTTAGCATATTATAATAACTTATGGTAACTTCCCTATACATGGATCCACGTACTAATCCATATGCTCCAGGAGCAGGAACGATACCACCTGAACTTGCGGGTCGTGATGAAATTATTGAAAAAGCAGCTATTGCGCTAGATCGATGTCGAAACGGTCTTGCATCTCGGGGTCTATTTTTGGTTGGACTACGCGGGGTGGGAAAAACCGTGTTGTTAACTCGTATTTCACAAAACGCCGAAGCTAATGGTTTTGTCGTGGTTTCTATTGAAACACCAGAAAAACGCTCATTGCCAGCATTGCTTATTCCAACACTAAGAACTGCCTTGCTCAAACTAGATAGGGTGGCTGCTGTAGGGGATCTGGGAAAACGTGCACTACGAGTTCTAGGAGGATTTGTTGGAGCAATGAAATTAAAATATCAAGATATCGAATTTGGAGTGGATCTGGGAAACGAACCAGGAATAGCTGATTCAGGGGATCTAGAACATGACTTGGTAGCTCTTTTTACCGAAGTAGGTCGAGCTGCGAAGGAGAGAAAAACAGCTCTTATTCTTTTTATCGATGAAATTCAATATATAAAAGAAGATCAATTTGCAGCTTTGATTATGGCTCTCCATAAGTGTACACAAAATCAGCTTCCAATTACACTTGTTGGGGCCGGTTTACCGCAGCTTGTTGGATTAGCAGGACGCGCCAAATCTTATGCTGAAAGATTATTTGAATATCCTGAAATTGGACCGCTTAGTGAATCTGCAGCGAGGGAAGCGCTTGAGGCGCCAGCTTTAAGGTTAAGTATAAAATACGAAAAGTGTTGCACCCATTCGAGCAACATTGATTAGTAAAGGAATGATTTATAGTCCCTCCCATGGCGATAATCATTTTACAGTACCACTATTCAATGGGTACATGAAACGGGTGATACCAAGTTTCAATAAGCTATTTTGAAAAAATGAAAAATAAAAAAATGCCAAGTACTTTTTCGGATTTAACATTAATTGATGTTCTAGAAAAGAGCTGAAATCTAGTCCCTTCTTGTATTCTTTGAATACCACATTTTTCTAAAACCACTCACAAAGCTAAGGAAAAAGCAGGTGGCATTGCCGATAATGATAGATGGGAGATTTTTATGTTTAAAATGAATAAAATGATTTTGAGTCTAAGTTTTATCGTCATGGCTTTTATCTCTTCCAAAGCTTTTGGGTTTTCTTATTCTTCTTATGCTGGAGACCCGATTGTTTGGCCGGAGGGGGAAAGTGATACTTTTTATATTGATCACGATTGCTTCCCCTCCGATTCGGATGCGGGAGAACTTATCGTTAATTCCATGCACGAATGGGAAAATGTGGGAGGAGCTGATTTTGATTTCCACTATTCTTTTTCTGAAAATGAAGACAATGCTTTAAGACAAGGGGATGGTAGAAGTGAAATAATATATACCAGTGCTGAAAATATTGAAGACGCGGGCATCGATTATAGAGATGAAGCTGGCGGCGTACTGAAATGGTATGGTTGGAATTTAGTTTCGACATGGATTACCGAGACTGATATTTATTTTATTATTGGAAATTACTTGGGTTCTAATACCCCTATTCATGAATTGGGACATGCCTTAGGCTTGGGGCACACAACTGATTATGGGATCATGGGTTATGGCGGCAACCTGCAAGAAGGCGACCATTCATATGCTCCTGTAGCGGATGATCGTCAAGGAATCCGCTATCTTTACCCCGATAGCAGTAAAAGCGAAACAGATATTGGGATATCACTTATTGATGCGAATATAGTTGAATATTCCGAGCTTATTGATGAGGAAGTATTTGTGGGTGATTGGCTTTACGATAGTTCTGTTCCTGAAATTTGTCCCGGGGATAATATGAGCGTTGCCTATACCGTTTTTAATAATGGAACGGATACCGAAACTTTTCATGTGGCCTTTTATGCTTATGATGCTGGTGTTACCATTGAAAGTAATACAATCCATCAATACACCCTTTCTTCCGGGGTTGCCGCCACGAGAGAAAAAACAATCACTATTCCTCAAGGATTAGAACCTAAAGCAATATATGACCTTTTTGCCAAAGTAGTTTTAGAAGAGGGTGGTAGCGAAGAAGACTACACCAACAATGAAACTCTGATGAAAGGGCTTTATGTAAAAGCATACGACGAATGCCCTTCATCAAGTTGGACATTGGCTCAGCACATAGCCCATGGTCATGGTGATTTAAGCGGTTTAGAGTCCTTTCCAGGGGCAGAGTCGACTCTTCCTTCTTTTAAGGACTCGCCTATTGCAAAGGCCCCCCTTGATGTAAGAAACACCCTACCACTCAGTTCCACCTTACAAGACAAGAATTATGCTTCCTTCCCGGCATTAACTGATCCTGCAAATACCGGAGTGTATGAAGGAACCGTCAAAAAAGTAGAAACTCGTCGTGGAACCGACGGCAAAACCCCTTATACTTATACTACCTTTAAGGTTGAAGAAACTGTGAAGGGAAAAGTCGAAGCGGGGGAAGAAATTGTCATTCGCCAAGCCGGAGGTAGAATTTGGGATGAACAAAAGCAACAGGGAGAAGGATTGATGATCCCTGGCGCGCCTGAGCTTATTGAAGGGGATCACTTGGTTATTTTTCTTGGTCGAAACAATCACGACCTCATTCCCTTTGTCGGCGGAGAAGCAGGAGTGCTACGCATTGCTAACGATACCGACTATGGCGAGTTTGTCACCACCTTTAATGGTTCAAGAATTATGGACAAGGAGGGAGATGATTTTCTTTTGGGTTCCCATTGGGAGGATCAGGAGGTAACGGAGAGAAGAAAGCAAAATCCTCTACAACAAAAACAAATTTCTTCTAAAAAAGCTGAGGCAAGAAACAATGTTTCTCTTCAAGAGGAGTCTCCCATGCCCAAAAATGAATTTCTCCAGGCTTTAAAAGAAAACCTCCGAAAAAATGGGCCCTACGAGGAAATAAAATATCAAGAAAAAGAAGCCGGGGCGATTGTCATTCATGCTGCTCACCACAACTGACTGTTTTTGAAATAACTTTAATCTCCCCACCTATTTTTTACCATCTAATCCTCGTTTTTTAGATATATATATTCAATTGACGCGCGTAAATTAAATATATATAATCAATTTACGATGAAACACAGTCTCTTTAGGGCTCTCCCTCTGTGGAGTTTTGATGACTCGCTTGCTGATCTTTCCTCTCCCATGATTTGGATTACTGGTCCTAGGCAGGTAGGAAAAACTTTTTTGGCCCGGCAATTAGATGCCTCTTACTTCAATTGGGATACGCCCGAGGTCCGGAGAGCCTATCTTCAAGACCCTTATTTTTTCCGCACTGAAAAAAAACTAGTTGTATTTGATGAAATCCAAAAACGCCGCGACTGGAAAAAAATACTCAAAGGTTATTATGATTCTCCCTCACGACGCGAAAATTTCATTATCACCGGATCAGGGCGCATGGATCAGTATAAAAAAGCGGGGGAAAGCCTTCAGGGACGTTATGATCTCTTTCATCTGTGGCCCTTAACCCTTGATGAGATATCCCATAAAAAACAACAACAAATACCGGCCTCGCCTAGGAACTGGCAAAACTGGACTCCAACCAGTGACTCAATTTCCGACGAATCTTTGATCAAGCTTGGTGGATTCCCAAAACCTTTTTTGAATGGAAGTGAAAAGAAACTAAGACGTTGGCAAGATCAATATCTTGACCGGCTTGTCCGTGAAGATATCAGAGATTATAGCACTGTTCATCGATTAGATCAGCTTGACCTCCTGGCCAGGCTGTTGCCAGAACGAGTCGGTTCTCCCATTTCCTATCTGTCTCTTGCCGAAGATATCGAAGCAAGCACTGTTGGAATAAAAACATGGATTCGACTTTTCGAAACCCTTTATCTCGGATTTCTAATACGGCCTTATCATCGCAAGATTCATCGGGCTATTAAAAAGGAACCCAAATGGTACTTTTATCAGTGGACATTTGTTCAAGAATCAGCAGCTCGTTTTGAAAACTTCATAGCCGTTCAACTAGCGACCGCTTGCCAGGCCTGGTCAGAACAAGGGTACGGACGATGGGAGCTTTTTTATCTGCGCGATCAAGATCGTCGAGAAGTTGATTTTTTAATCTGTCATGATCTCAGGCCCATAGCTCTTGTTGAAGCCAAGCTTTCACTTCAGTCATGGCCTACAAGTCTTATGTATTATTGCCGGAAGCTGAGTATTCCAGGTTTCTTAGTTTATGCAGGCGATGACAAAAGCCCTGTTTCACGTAAAGAAAATTTAGGCTGGATTCTTCCCTCTTGTCGTTTTTTGAGCGGTCTTATTCTTAAGATTTAAAGTACCTGGTACCCTTGGATTTTATATCAATTCAATTTTTTGGACAAAACGGGCTCATTTATAACGTATTCTTTGAACACCAAATTTTTCTAAAACCACCCAAAAACAGGGAGCAAAAGAAAACTACAACCGATAATCTTTAATGAAGGAATTTGTACTCCTTCATGAAAGGATAATTTATGGCCGGATGTGATGGCTTATTTTTTAGTCCAAGAAAACCAATAGCAGATTTTGTTTATGAAACCTATGTGGCTACAGGTGAAGTACGTGCCTCTCTGCTTGTTGAAGCAGGATATTTAAACAGGGTAGATGCAGAGAAAGTTACACAAACATTTGAGGATGGAAAATATGATGTAAGCGGGGCTGATTTTCATAGAATGAATGATTATGCTTATAAGCGTAATTGGTTTGGTACATTGGTTATGAGGAAGGATTTTGAAGCTCTAATAGCCCTAGGAAATCGTCCTGTTAAAACAAGAGTTGCAAACTTAATTAAAATTATTAGTACTTATACAAAATCTTCTGGTGAAGTAAAAAGTGCCATGGATGGATTGCTGGCTATTTCTGGATTTACCGATCAAAGCGAAGATGAGTTTGATACTGGTGGTCATGGTTTTAATGAGGCCTTCTATACTGGTTTATGCCATTACCCAAGCCTTTACGATACCGCGGTGAGTATTTTTTCTGAAATAAAAAACAATGAAAATGTAAATATATATTCGGTTGAAAAATTAGAAGGGCTGGCTAATAACCAGGAACTTCCCCTTGAAATAAGAATGAACGCAGCTAAAGTACTTTATCAACTTTATAATCGCGGTTCCCATATTATTTCTATTTTTCTTAACCCTACAACCAATCAAGAAATTAAAAATTCTCTTTTAAAATTTTTAGTAAAAAATGATAACCTTGATGCCTTTGGCCCTAATCATTATCGATATCAGTATCCTCAATTCTTTGACACTTTATTTTCCACTTTTAAATCCTCCGATTCTTATTCTTATTATGCTGGTGTAGCTCTTAAGAAATTGGCCACTCCTGAAGATGCCGAAAAATATGCTTCTCGTCTTGTAAGTTTTGTTTCTCAAGATCAAGATGATTGTAAGGTAAGTCAGGCTCTTGATATTTTAGTTGAAATGAAGGCCAAACAAGCCCTGCCGGTCTTAAGGGAGATCAAGAAGCAAATTCCTCAAGATGATTCATCAGAAGTTGGATGTAATCCTTTATATCAGAATTTAAAATCAGAAAAAATTGGTTGGGCTATCTCGCAATTAGAGAAACTTTAATATATTACATTACAGGACGTTCAATTTTTTTTCCGTGCATTTTTTTGTTTCTGGTTCCCAGCATTTTAAGAGTAATTTGCTCACGCAAGGTTTCAAAACGTTTTAAGGGTGGATCTTCCAAAAGAAGATGCGCCATTTCAGAGAGAGAGCCATTCCAGTCTTGAGGCGGACAGGCATAAATACGATCTAAAATTTGATAACAAGTAGAATGTGTTTGAGAGGCTTTATCTAAATGTTTTTCAATGGCCTCGATTTTACTTTCCTCAAAATGAAACTGGCCTTTTAAATCGAGTAGAAAACGATATTTTAAACTTTCATGAATCTGAGTTGCTTCTACCAGACAGTGATCAATTTTTTTATGCAATGAAGCAATCAGTTCTAGATATTTTTCTTCTTCTGGATTTTTGGCTTCAATTCCCTCTGGTTTTTTCAAGTGCGAAACTAAAGCAGTGGTTAAAATAAGGGGCCTGGTAATATTATAAACGATTGCTGTTTCTGTTTGCACTTTGAGTGATTGTTTGGCAAAGGCTGTTGCAGTGCCGTTAATGCCAACAAACACTAAGTAAAGAGGTTCTTCTATTCCTTTTTTTGCCATTTCTATTAAAGTATCAACAGCAAGATAAGCACAGCCCTTTTTTAAGTGCCCCAAGGGGGAACAAATGTCTTTAGGTGACACGGTTGTATAATAACCAGCATCTCGTCTTTTTTCAGAGCGATCCATATTGCCTTTGGCACGTGTGCCTTGGGGATAAATGGCAATTTCAATATCCTTTTCACAGAGTAATTTTGCAGCTTGCGCCAGGTTTTGAAATCCTTTTTTGGCATTTTTTCTTTCAATAAAAACCATGTCCACTGTTTCGATAAGTTTGCCAACGCCTATCACTTTGTAGATAAAGGGATTATCCATAAAATGATCCTTGGCTGTAATGAAGCGGGGTCTTAGGGTGCGGTTTCCATTAATAAGCATGGCACTTAAGGCAAAGGAAGTAAGCCCAAAATCCAGCGGGCTTTTATGATTGAAGATAAGAATAAATTTTCCATGCTTGCCCTCTACATGATGTGTTCCAACAACTTCCATGCTTGCTTCCCAAAGCTCCAGCAGTCTTTTCCCCCACATGTTGGCCATGATATCAAAAACCTCGCGGGCATATTCTTTTCCCACATAGCGCAAAGCTCTCAGGCTTGTGTGGGCTAAATGAGTGGTATCCACAAGTGCGGGAAATAAGAGACTAAAAGTTTGTTTTGGTCTTTGATTTTTTTTAAAACTTACTTTGAGAGGAGAAACAGTTTCTTGCATGTGGGGGTCGGGGGTTTCGTATGGAAAAGGTCCGTAAAGATGATGGTAAACTTTAAAAAAAACTCCCGGATGCATATCCGGATTATTTTTTAAAAAATCAGACATTTTAAGGCTAATCAAAATAGCTTGATACTTGGTGGTGAGAGTTAAACCATAAAGTAACAGGGATACAATAATGCAGACAAAGTTTTGCCCTAAGTTTTTCTGGATAATCCCTTGAACAAATTCAAAAAGGGCAAAAAACATTAATAAATTGCCAATAACTAGATTACGCAAGCCTCTTATGTTATATTCAAAATGTCCCAGGCTTTCGTTGATTTGTAGGAGAAATTTTCCAAAAGGAGTAGTTTGATTCCAGGAAAAAAAGAAAGGTTTGATCACCAGGGAGAATAGAGGAACAAAATAAAGCACCCCCAAAAAAGCTAGGGCTATGTAGATCATGGGGGCAAACTATACAAAACAAAAAGTGGGGTCAAGCCAGGACTCGATTTTACAATCTCAATTTCATTGACGTTGGGGGCTGTGATCCCTACAATAGCGCCATCTCCATGAACACAGTACGTTTTTTTTCTTTTTTCTTAATTTTAGTTTTGGGGCTTGGTTCGTGTAAAAATATTACCCTCGATGATGTAACCAATCCCACCAAACTTTTTAAAAAACTTATTGGGCAGGAGGATAAGGGAGAAAAAAAGAAAAAAAAGAAAAAAGGGAAAAAAGAAACCCCGTTATCTCCACCAGCAATACCTCCACCCCTTATTCTTGATGAGCCTCATCCACCAGGGCCCGATGATGATTTGTTGAAACCCCAGGATGTTCAGAATGTTCAAAGTATTCAAGATGCGTATGATCCTTATAGTCCACCGCAAACTACAGCACCAACCAGTGCACCAACCCTGGTTAATCAAACCATTTTACCTGTAGATCCTTATTCGCCGGGAATGAGTTCGCAGGTTCCACCTTCTGCTCCAGGAGCAATTCCAAACGTTTCTGGTGCACAAATTCAAGCAAGTTCTGTCACTCCTTTATCAAATGAGGAAATGGAGAGACAAGTTTTTGAAATGAAGCGCGCAGATTTTGTTAAAAAATTAAGAAATCCTGCTCCCATGGTATTTTTAGATGCGTTGGGGCCCCCTGTAAACTTTATTACCCCAACTGAACGTTTTGTTTTTTTAGGCATGGATCGTAAACTTCTCATTGAAGATGTGGTGTTAAATTACCGAGCTACTTTTCCACTCGAACGCAAGGGCTTGGAGGTATCTGTTATTCCAACGGGCATGGATACACTTTGCTATGTGAAGGAAGAAGAAAATGTTTTGGAAATTGTTCGTATTCCCCAAAATGGGGATCCTGTTGGGGTGAAAAGCTTTAAAGCCGATGGACGCTTTGATGGAGTGTATCTTTTAAGTCGTCAACCCAAGGAAGGCGGGCTTCCCCAGGAATCACACCAAATTTTTGTTTATTTAAGGGATAAAGTACAGATTTTAGATTTAGTTAACCCCGATAAATCCAATATTGTTGGAGAAATTGCTGCGAGTGGTATAGAACAAGTTTATCCCTATGGGGATTATTATTTTGCAGTCCAAGGAAAACAAATCTCGGTTATTGAGAGAAAACACCTTTCAACTCTTTCTTCTATTTCTTTGAGTGGGGATTACAAAATTTTGGGTCATCGGGAAAAAGAAGGAATGATCTTTTTAATTTTGGCCTTGAAAGGTGATGGAGGAATAGGATTTAAAGGCATTCAAATTCTCCCTTTAGTTAAAAATGGTGGTGGAATTGCTGATCTTGGTGAAACTATTCCCTTTAATCTTGTAGCTGATGAGGTTTCTCTAGATCCCATGCAGCCCTTGGTTTTTCTGGTTGCTGGCAGGGGATTAAAAATCCTAGATTTAGATAAAAAATCTTTATTAAATGGGCAACCCTTTCCTTTTTTGGGTTTAAAATCCATTCGTTTTTTTCAGGGAGCAGCTTACTTTGTAGCCTCTGAGCAAGCAGGGAAGGTTGAATTTTTAAACAATACTCCTACCACTACTTCATCAGCAGAAGATTATCGTTGGGGAATTCCAAATTTAATTTCTTATCCAGCTGGTCTTCAAGCTGTTTTGTTAACTCCAGATAATCATGCGCTTGTTGTCCCTTATCAAAAAACATCCAAGCTTTTTTATTCGAATCAGGTTCCACAAAAATTGTTGCATTTAAGTTTTTTAGATTTGCCAGAAAAAACCCAAGGTAGTTTTAGTTTATTTCGAGTGACAGATTTTGGTTATTTTCTTTATGAGGAAACTACAAAGAAAATTTATTTAGTAAAGAAGGATTTTTCTGTTGTAGAAACTCTAGCACTTTCTCCGCAAATTGTTACAGGTTTTGAATTAACACAAGTGAGTGATAAGGATTTTTTGTATCTTGCTTCTAAAAAATCAGAAACAGGGCCTGCTTCAACTTTATCTGTTTACCAGGTTGATTCTTCCAAAATGGTTAAAAAATTATCGAGTCTTGATTTTACAGATGGAGGTGGATTGAAGCTTTATCAACAAGGGAAAAAAGCGCTGATGGCTTGTGGAGCCGAAGGAATTTGCATGCTGGATTTAGATGCTCCCAGGCCAAAAATGAAAGTTATTGCCAAGGTTAAAAATCAGAATCCAAAAGCCTTTGCCAGAGATTTGAATATTTTTCCAGATGAAAGAAAGGCTCTTGTTTACTACGAAGTAGAAAAAGAAACCCAAATTGCAGTTATTAGTTTGGATGAAAATTCGGTACGCGAATTAGTTATTCTTCCCAAATTAAATTTATCTTTAAGCCAATTTAGAGGACTTACTTTCTCTGCTGGGGGCAAAAAAGTAATTTTCCCAACAGAAGAAGGAATTTCTGTTTTTAATTTTTCGGTTCCAGAAACCCCTGTTCTTTTATTTAAATGGGATGTGGGTAAAATTGAATTTGTTGATGTAACCAACAGAGGACAAACGCTCTGTATGGCAGGGCCCATAGGCGGGGCCTGCGCCGCCTTTAAATAAAAAACCGTTAAAATGTCCATTTAGTTATCCATTGGGATGGTGACAACCTCGTCCAATTTGGGATCGAAGCGCGGAGGGGTTGCATTTCTATCACTCATGGCATCATTGGCGCTGGGACTTATTTCAATAACATTTCCATCTCCTTTAGGACCGCTTGGTTGTTGGCTTCCCGGTTCTGAGGCCACAGCATTTTTCTCATCTGGTGTTTCATATTTTTCCAAAGATTGCTGATAAGTTTTTTTGTTGTGCAGGGGATCTGGCTCGGTATCACGAGCTAAATCCAGGTTTTTTTCAACACCCTCTTCGATGATAAACTTTTTCTTAAAATGAGTTGATTGCCATTGAAGTTCTTTAAAGTCTTTAAGATTTACATTTGCAGGAAAAAAAAGATCAACCTTGGCTGTTTGGCCGGTTTTAATAGTATCTGGATTTTCTAATTTATTTTTTAATCCCTCGGGAAGTGTATTCCAAATTTTTTCACTAATAAAGCGAACATCATTAATAGCTATACGCAGTTTGCCTAAATGATCACGCACTTTCCAAACTTCTTTGTTCAAATCTAACTTAATGGTGTTTTGTCCCTTATTAGTTATCACCACATTTAAAATTTTATAACCAGGAACCAAGTGATCTAATCTGGCATCATAGGCTCCATCAAGAGCTAACCCCATTGATGGGAAATTAAGCCCCGCCTCGCCTACAAGAACTCCCTTGTTTGGTTTTTTTGCATGAGAAACACTTGGGTTAAAAAGAAAGCTCAAGATGAAAAAGAAGGAAATAATTTTGAAGAAACGTAAAAATTTCATAAGGTTATGATTTAACCCTCCATTTCTTTTACTAGCAACACACTTACATGGTTTGTCGATACAGACAAGTTAAAATCTAAGGATATCTATGGCGTATGTACAAGAAGTAAATGTTGCAAAAAACGAGATGGCTCGTGTTTTATTGGCAGCCACAGCCTTTGATGAGCTTAACAAACCTTTGGCAAGATTACGAAGGCGGTTAGCTGCATCTCCTGATGATCAAGTTACTCTTGGTGGAAGTGCAGTGAGAGATTTGAGGTTGGTCATTGAGGGTTTATCTTATCGAAGTTGGCGAGTTACTGAAAGGCAACCTCCTCTTATTTCTCCTCTTTGGAATACACTTTTGAGTGAGCCTGTAATTTTTGATGGAACAAATGACACAGGACGTCCCGCATTTTTGGAAAATCCAGAATGGTTTGCACGTTTTGATTCTGGTGAACAAATTATTTATCGCAAGTTGATCCAATGGTTTTTAACAGCCATGGATTATTTTGATAAAATTAGAGCGCGCACTCTCCCTTTACCAACACCTGCATTAACAAGAGAATTTGAACGCATCAGTGCTCGTGTAGAAGAAACAGTACGTCAGCTTAATGAACTCTATATTTTTCCTGATTCTGGATATGCAGCCGATCTCGAAACGAGAATTCGTATTTTAGTTCAAAGAATGGATGCCTTTGTAAGAGATTATACGGAAGTAACCAGGGGAGGAAATTGGGTAGTTAATTTAGAGCCCGTCATGAATGGAGATCCTCCTCCCGAAACACCTGTGACAGCACCAGGAAGGCGTACATTTCGAGCTGGACAAAGAATTTCTGCCCTTATCAATCGCAAAGTAAAAGGACTTCCTCCCGAAATTAAGCTACGGGATCATCAAATTAAAATGTTGGCTAAAATCAGGGCAGCCATTCAAGCTTCAAGAGATTTTGAACAAATTAATGAAGGAACCGTAGTTGCCCCCACAGGTAGTGGAAAAACACGGGTGATGGTGGCCTCTATTGCCATGGCCATGAAGGAATGGGGGCTTGATTTTTCTAAGAACGATAAAATTATTATCACCTCTCATCGCAAGGAAATAGCAGCTCAAATCAAGGAAGGTTTAGAAGAACTGTTAGCGCCCCATTTTGTAAGAACCTATGCTGGTACCCATCCTCTTAAAGTTTCTGTTGTTGATGGACAAGGCTGGGATACTTCGGGGGATATTATTTTGGCGAGTATTCCTTCGGTTCAAAGAAACACCGCACGTTTTGAACGAGAAGTAAAAGCCAGTTTAAATGGGGAAGGTAGGGTTCCTTTGTGTATGATGGATGAAGTACATCATTTAAAAGGAGCTGCAACTTGGCAGGAAACAAAAAAAACTTTGAAAGCCCTTGATCCTAAAACTTTTATTTTGGGTTTTACAGCTACTCCAACAGGTCGGGAACCCAATCCTATTATCAGGCTGGACGCTTTTGATCTGATGCTTTCGGGAGCACTTCCTTGGCCCGTTATTGTTGATGTCAATACCGAAGAGTATTTGAATGGACTAAGAACCCCAGGAGGTAAGCATTTTGATACTGATCAACTCTCTACCAGGCTTAATACCTACACGCGTAATCTCAAAATATTTAAGGCCCTAGAAAAATATGGAGTGAAGCAATACCGAGGATTGAAAGAAGGATTGGCTCCAACTTTGGCTTTTAGTGTGGATTTAAAACATGCGGTGGGGATGGCAGAAGCTTATCAACGTTTTTGTGAGGGTGTAGGCTCTTATACCGGCCATCCCTTGGGTGGAAGGCAAATTAAAATTGTTGGAGTGAAAGGTTTAGATGGGAAAGGCACACCCATTAAAATGAATGATAGTGAAACCCAAACCACCATCAATGAATACAAAAAAGCCATGCTTCAAGGAGATCATGCATATGGGGATGCTCTGGTTGCTGTGGTGTGGGGAAATATGGATGAAGAAGCCCGGAAAATAATTATGAGGGAATTTAAGGAAGGAAACATTGAAGTAGTTTTTAATTGTCAACTCCTCAATGAAGGATTTGATGGCCCCTTTATTCGTAATTTGGTGGGGGCAAAACCCAGCTTAGAACCCATGATGAAGTTTCAAGAAGCAGGACGTATTCTTCGATATGGTCGTGATGAGATAGACGATAAAGGAATTGTACAAGAAGTGGTTAAAAGAGTTGTTTTTGATGTGCGCGATATTTTAACCGACGGAGGTTACTTGTATACCTACCGCGAGGCTTATGGAATTCGTATGGGTGATTATATTTTTGGTGGAAAGAAAAAACGTCAAAGAAAAGTGGAGGAAAGTCCTGAAAATAATGGAGATGAAGATGAAGATACGTTACAGCCCAGTGTAGATTGGTCGAGGTTACGTGAGGTTTTACGTCATTTTCTAGCAGCAAACTATGATGATGTGGTGGATGAAATGGCTCTCGATTTAGATATGCCATCAGAAAGGCTCTCCGAAATTTTGGAAGCAGGTGAAATTCCCATCGAGCTTTCCGAAGCGAGGCGCCTTGCAACCTTGCTTTACCAAAGACGGAGTTTTTTTGATGGTACTTTTGCAGATAGTCTTTTAAATTCTCCTGGATTTGCCGAATTAGCAGGCATGGCTCTTTTAAAGGGAGCTCTCGATATTTATTTTCAACATGAAAACAGAAGACCAGGTCCTACCACTTTTCATGTTCGCCGGGGATTGGGTAGCGAACGCATTACATTTTCTACCAATGGCTACAGAACCCTTTTAGAAAATCGCATGGGTCCCTTTGCCATGAATGACTTGGCTTTGGGGCTGTACCACTATTTTGATCATCTTTATACCCAAGATCACATTGAATGGGCCATGACAGAAAGAGATAAAATCGCCACAACCATGGATCAAATTCGCGGTAGTAGATTGGGTTGGGATAATAGTTACTATGGGATTACACATTTAAAGGCGGGTCATCTTGAAGCAATAAATCCTGAATTAACAGCAAGAGCTAAAACAAATGGGGGACAAATTTATTTATCTGGAGCGCTTATTTATTCGAATGGAAAGTTTAACGGTAATTTTAAATTATATAATGCACCACAGGAAATTGCAACAGGATCTGCTTATTTTAACGTGCCGTTGAAATGGATGGAGGATGAAAATAAATGGGAGGTGGGAGTCATAGGTGGAAGTAAAAAATCCAAGGCAAAAATTTTAGCCACAGGTTTAGAAGTAGCAGGTGTTGCTCGCAGATCTTATCAGCAAAGATTGGCGGATATTAAAACCCTTGAAGAGCTTGGCAAATTGCCAAAAGAAACACGGGGTCTTTGGAAAAATTTTGGCGATGGTTTAGCTCGTGAGGTTTATGATTTACAATCAAGAGCAGCAGTGCCTACTGGCACAAGATTTTGGTTGAGTGGTGCCAAAGTAGTTGAAGAACCAAGACGGGGCTGGATGGTGTATGGTGATTTAGAAGCAACTTTGGAATTGCCAGAGAGACCCAGGCCTCATTTGTATGTGCGTGCCCAATTAGTTAAAGCAGAATCAGGTTGGGTTATTGAATCTTCGGGTGGAGATCGTATTCCTTCATTTTTAAAAGTTTTGGAAAAATCAAAAATTGCAAGTCGTACCCCTGCGGGGCGCTTAGCTGATATTGAACATCTTGATGAATTGATTCAGTTAGGGAAAGAAACAAATAAAATGTGGAAAGGGAGTTTATTTAAAATTGCAGAGGAGTTTTTAGGTAGAAAACCAATGAATGGGGATGGTTTTGTATTTGGTGGAGCCTATGTGGTGGACGATAGACGTATTCAGGGAACTACAAGGATGGTCCAAGAAATTCCTGCTGGGGATGCCCTCTCTCATGCTTGGGTTTATTTAACTTATCGAGATGGTTCTTTTATTGTGGAAAGAGATTCAGGAACCAGAGGTCATGTTTTAGCAGAGGCTTTAGACCAAAGTGGTTTGTTAGAAGGAAATGGAAGGTTGGTAACGCCTAGAAGGGTTGTAGCAGAAGAAGATGCCCGCGGCCCTGTTTTAGGAGTTTCTGTACCAGGAGGAAGAGCCAATGGAAGAAGTCGCCAGCAAAGTGATGAAGGAAATAGTGGAGATGGATCTCCTCAAGGATCTTTGGCTGTTAAACCTGCAATGATTGTAAAAGATATTTTAGTTGCCGATCCTCATAAGATGGAAGTTTTAGGTTTGTTGCGTGAGAGATCACTGGCACAAAGAGAAGAAGGAATTGAAGGTCTTGATTCTCTGATTACTCTTTTAGAGGAACAATTAGAAGATCCAGATGCAGAATGGATAAATGGTTTTGTGGTGGATGATGTAAGGCTGCGTCATCATCTTTTGGAATATGGAACAGACATTGTAGCTGAATGGGGTTTAGAAGAAATTGATCACTTAGATTTATTAACTTTAGATTTAGCAAGACGCATAGATTACTCGTTAGAGGATTTACATGCGTTGTGTGAAGAAATGGGAATGATTGAGACAAATAATTCCAGTTCATTAAATCCAAGAGAAACAGATCAAACAAGACAGAATTTATTAAAAACAAGAACGCGGGTCCTGCCGTCGGAAGGTGTCCCGCTGGTACTCATCCGCTAGAAGCGGATTGCGTGCCATCGGGAGCCCTCCTTCCGACGTCACCCTAAATTCACAAACGAAGTGCAACACTTTTTAGGTAAAGTGATGCAATGGGATCCAAATACAATCAAATATCAATGGAAGAACGATGTTATATTTCCCAATTACATAAAGAAGGTAAAACGATCCGGAAAATTGCTACAACTCTGGATCGCTCGCCATCTTCCATCTCTCGGGAATTATTAAACAACTGTCCTCCTTCACATTCTTATACACCTACCTATGCCAATCTTGCTGCCAAAAGCAAACGTTGG
>Ga0209343_10000028_pt1 | contig 171912 bp, 111 predicted proteins | sample RifCSPlowO2_02_FD_184026 | JGI IMG/M metagenome (GOLD analysis project Ga0209343, IMG submission 184026) | Groundwater microbial communities from Rifle, Colorado - Rifle CSP2_plank lowO2_0.2 (SPAdes) (version 2) | ecosystem: Environmental > Aquatic > Deep subsurface > Groundwater | place... | reverse complement strand
CATATTAATTTAGGGACCAGCGGAACTTGGAGTATTCCTCTCTCTAACCGATTTATTCCAGTTAAACAAAATCGGCATGCTGTCCGCTTTTGCGCTCCCATCTGTCCTGTTTTAATGCTACAGAACACTACGCGACCCCTAATGAAATCTTACAAAAATGTTACAAAAGTGTTACAAAAAGTTGAAGACAAGGTGTGGGGAGCTCTGTTATAATTTGAGCACTATGGAATCAGAAAACAGGGGTTTTCATGACGACCTTTGGCTAATGATTGAATATTTTGTTTTGCATAAAAAAGAGCGATTAATATTTAAAAGAAAAGATTGAATAAATAAAATTGTGATAAAAAAATATGATTAAATTTTGGATAGAAAAAAGGAATTTGAGTTGGTTACGACTGGTAGGGATATTAGTTGTAACCAGTTTTCTTTTTAGTAGTTTGAGCGCGCCTTTTGTAGAAGCTTCATTTTGGCAAGAGAGGCGTAAGGCAGTAGAAGATATTAAAAATTTACAAGCCACCCCGAGTTCTACAAGTGAACCGATACAGTTAGCTTCTGCTATAGGGCTAACCCCATTTCAAAGTAATTCTTTATTTCCCCTTTCCCAAACTCAAATACCAGCCAACACTATATCCCAAGTTTTAGAGAAAGTAAAACAGAGAAGTCATACCAATGCAACTACCCACTTAAAACATAAATTTCAAGGAATCCCATCAGAATTAGTAAATAAGGTAGAACCTTATGGAAAGATAGAAAGGGTCTATATCGCTAAAGGACAAGAACTGCAATTAAAAGAAGGCAAGATTAGAGTTGGACTTGCTGGGAACACCGAAAGCGCTAGGGCGAACCATTCTAATGTTCCATCTTTACCCTTAGTTATCCATATTCAGGATGCGCATGATATTTATAGTGTGCAGAAAAATATCGCTTTGATGATTCAGGAATTAACAGGATTGGGAGCGGATAGTGTAGGAGTAGAAGGAGCAGAGGGAAAGATAGAAGGGATCGAGAGATGGAGCAGAACTGGAACTAAAGAGAGCGCAATGGGGATAGCAGGATACTTATTAAAGGAAGGACTCTTAACAGGAGTAGAGGTCGCTGGTTTGTATTCAAGATTAAGAGAGAGAGAATCCTCTTTAAGGAAGAGGGTAGAATTTTATGGCATAGAGGATCAAAAAAAATATCAAGAGCAGGTGAAAGCATTCAAAGAGACATTGAAGAATAGTAAGGAAGCAGAGTTCTGGGTAAAAGGAGTTGGGGAGACAATCTCTAACCTTAAAAGAGATATTTATAGTGAGGAACTGAAGAGATTAGATACAAAAAAAGAAGAATATGAGAAAGGAGAGATCAAATTAGGAGAGTGGGTCAGGAGCTTATGGAAAACTGGTTCTCAACCTCAAAACAAGATTGCCTCTCATCAAATCAATGATAAACTATACTCTTATCCGAATTTTCAATTTCTAGATCATTCCACGCGTTATCCTAATCTCTATAAATACCTTAAAGCTTACGATATAGAGAAGAGAATTAATTTTAAACAGGTAGAACAAGAACAAAAGAAATTATTAGAAGGGTTATCTAATCGTTTAAATAAGCAGGAGTTAATGGAGTTGTTGGAGGAGAGTTTAGCGTATCGTTTAGGCGCAATAGGGTATGGAGAGTTTTATGGTTATTTAAGGAAAAAATGTGAAAAAGCAGGAATCGTCCTTACCCCAGAGATAAAAACTTATATTGAATATCTCTTACTAGTAGAAGGGATCGTCCAAGAGAAATTATTTAAGGAATTAATTGGGTTAGAATATAAAGTTTTTAATTCGCAATTTGTTGCTCAGAGTTCTGAACAGAAGTTATATGAGATTGTCAAGGATTACAGATTATTAGTAAAAGCAGTAGATTTTAAATTAAGTCCTGAAGAATGGGAAGAGTACAGAAAAAGGGAAAAAGAGGTTGCGAGAATAGAAGAAAGAATCAAGGAACTGGTTTCAAAAGATACTGAACTCCCTAAGGTTGACAGTTCCAATAGCCAAGAGAATAGATTTATTTCTGAGGGTTCAAGTAAAGAATTCTCTAAAAATAAAATGCAAGTTGTGCAGGACGTTTTAAGGAATGTGAGTAAGTTTAATGAGTTGTCACATGAGCGGAATCATATTTTTGTTGAAAAGCTGTTAAGTAGGGTAGCTTCAGTTTCTCAGATGCCCTTAGCCATTCTGGTGGCAGGAGGGTATCATAGTGAAGGAATAGAGCAAGAACTTAAAGCAAAAGGGATTTCTTATATCACCATACGTCCTTCTATGAATACAGAGGAAGCTAAAGGGAATTATCATCCGCTTCAAAGTTTTAAAAGAGATTTATTGCCTTTAGAAAAGATGTTTTTGCCAGAAAAAGTTACATTAGCGCCGGAATTAGCCACATTCAATATTAATTCAATCAAAGGACAAACTGCGCAAGGGATATTAAAAGCAGGGCCAGTAGTATTGGATGAGTTAGAAGGGAACGGGAATTTAAAGGCATTATTAAGGAAAGAGAAGTGGATTAAGGTAGGGAAGATATTTACAGGCGTGGTGGATGGGCTGCGGGTCGTGGTATCAAAAGAAGAAAAAATAGAGGATTTAAAGCAGGAGTTAGAGAAAGAAGGATTTGATGCAGAAGATTTTGAATATGGCACAGAGAATCCAGTTATTGTAAATATTGATTCAAGAAGAAAGAAAAGAGCTTTTGCAGTAAAGAAAGAAGATCCTTCAGTCCTTGAAAGAGCAGGACTTTTGATTCAACCTTTAAAACAAAAGAGTCAAAGAGCGAGACGTTTAATTTTTGCAAGAGTCCCTAAAGTTATGATTCGTACTTCCTATATATTAAAGCGTGCGGTTAATGCTCCAATCACTGTGCTTGCAAGCCATTCTGAAAATGATCCAACAGATTTAGGAAAAGGTCAAACTCATGATTCAACTGATGAAGGTAGTGGAGTTGAGAGAGGACAAGGTCAAGATTCTACTGCTAAAGGTACTGGAATTGAAGGAGGGCAAGCTCAAGGGCAAGATTCAACTGATCCAGGAGTAAGAATTGAGGAGACTCAAACTTCAGGTGGTTCAGGCCAAATTGGCTCTGATCCTACAAGTTCAAAAGGAGAAGAGAGCAGCAAGAGTTCTTATACTCCATTAACTCTCGCTTCATACCATGCTTTTCACAAAGCTTATCGCAACAGGTTAAAGTATAAAATGAGAAAAAGGTTCGGAAAAGAGAAATTCTATTCTAAACCATTAGAGCATGATCTTCTTCATATTTTTGATCGTCTGATCACTGCCATTGGAACTGCTAACAGGTTAGTTGAATCACCCCACCCAATAAACTATTTGATGATTGATGAGGGTAATTTTATCATCTGTAAATATATTTACCAGGAACTTAACAATATTCCTGAGGATCGTCCTCAGGTTGATTTTGATATTAAACAAATACTCAATAAATTAAGATCAGAGGAAAGAGTTACAGTATTGAGGAGTTATTGGGAGAAGGATATTACAAAAGGTAAACGGACTCCTACTGCAGAAGAAAAAGCATATTTTGCTCAACTTGAACCTTTATTGAATGCGTTGTCACAACTTTATGCAGAACACATTAACCAGGGAATGGAAGAAGTTCGCTCTTATGGCAAAAAGTTGCATGGAAAATTAGGAAAAACTCCTTCTGAACATGTTAGACACGGTGTTTTTTCAGTTAAAGTTGAATTTTGGTTTGCAACGGATTTTTTGAGTAAACGGCTGGAGTTGGTTCGTCATCACAGTTCTGTTCAACCTGGAAATACAACTAAAGTTCTAAAGAGTTTTAATGCTCTTCCATGGAACCCTGCATGCTGCGAAATTGACAGGCGCAATAGTAAAGGTAAACTTACCTTAGATTCCTATTTAAAATTTCATGACAGGCTTGAAGAAGAACTCTCTTTAAGACTTTCTCAAGAGTTTAAAAGCGATAAAAAGGATATGGAAGAGACCCATCTTAAAGCAATGATGGATAGCTTTCAGAGAGCTGTGAATCGTTTACGCAATAATCATCAAACAACGCGCTTAGAAATTCTTCCACAACCTACTACCTTAGGTCGTCTTATTAATTCTCAGATGGATAGCGACCAGATCAATAATCTTGTTTATTCTGCAAATGAAGCTGCTGCTATTTCTATCAGTGGTTATTTGTTCGATAGAGTAGCAGATTCGATTTACATAGAAGGTAAAGCTGTGCAAGGAGCTGTGGAAGATGTCCTATTAGAGATGAGAGGTGCGGATTTCCTGCAAAAATTAAAACAGTATGCTAAAGAAGAAGTTTTTGCAGGGACTCTTGCTGAGGATCCTTTTATAGATGCTTTGGATGATCTTTACAATTTATATATCCGTTATTTTTCTGAAAGAGCTTTTGCGCAATCTGCCATGGATTTTACCATTGAGCTTTGGGTTTGGCACAACTATATTAAAGAAAGAGGATTATTCTTAAGAGCTCATCCTAAAACAAAAGGAGATTTATCCAGTATCAATATCATTATGGAGAACTTTGATGCAAAAGAGTGGCAGAGTAAAAAAAGAGAGGACAATAAATCTTTCCTAAACTCATTGGCAGTAGGAGTGGTTTTAGGACTTTTCGCCATGGGTTCTGCGCATTTTGGGATTCAGCAAATGGGCAATCTCCCTGAAATTTTAGCATTCTTTTTAGTTGGCGGGTTTCATTTTACCCAGTCGCTTGTGATTTTGATCGCTGCAATTCGCGCTGGACTTAACAAAGGGCCCACAGATGAAAGTAAACTGATCCCAGAATTTAGGAACCTTCCACAAGAACAAAAATCTCTTCCATCTCTTCAAGAATTTGACAACCTTCTTAAGTCTCAAAAAAATCTTCCAATTACTCTCACGCAACAAAAGAATTTTAATTATTTATTCAAAAAATTACATCTATCACTAGGATACATTCATCATCTAGTCTTCGCAATAAAAAAGATTTACAGAGATTTTTTTATTCCCTGTCAAGTTAGAGATGGCAAAATATATGTGAATGCGCGTTTAATGCAATTTATTCCCAAAGGCATGCAGAAAATTTTCTATCAACACGAAAAGAACCACCGCGTTTTTGAAATGAATGTTCCTAAATTTTCTAAAGTTCCAGCATTAGCAGAATTCTTTATTTCTTCAAAAGATTTTTTGTCATTGATAGTTCCATTAAGAAAAAATAAAAAATTATCCCCATTTACTCAAATTGCGATAAAAGCAGTTATGATTCTCTTGATGTTTAGCGGCATGCAAGTTCTATTAAACATAAAGCAAGTAGATTGGCATGTTTTTGTTGGCTTTCTAGGCTTAGCTCTTTGGATAGATAATTTTATTAAACAGCGCTTAGAATTTAATTCTGGAATCTCTCAAGTTAAAAATTTAATGAGTCAAGGTTCTTTTTGGGATGCTCTGAATGCAGCGGAAGCGATAGCGCCAAAAGCTAAATTGCTCAATGATTACTACACACTCTCTAAACTTTTTTCAGAAATTGGGGTGAATTTAAACACAGAATTAAACAGAGATTTTTCTCTTCAGGCATTTGAGGATGCATTAAAATTAGCTAAAAGTTATGTAAGAATCAAATATCCCCATAAATCTAGATCTTTCTTTTCAGATGGGAATTTTGAACTTAATAGGGATGGTCATTACACAGTTAAGAACAATTTTGAATTTTTAGTTAGGGATCTTGCAAAGAGTAATAGGACCGATCTTCTTTTTGCGCAAGCAAATAAGGAAGATCCAGATTATCAATATGAAGCGTATATTTTAATCTGGAAGGCGCTATATAGAATAACCGGGCAGTTTGCTGTAGAAGAGATGGCTTTTCGTCAAGCTATTGCAGCGGCTGAGAATACAGAAATGAGCAATTCTTACCTTTTAATCCTTGAACTATTGTGGAAGGAAACCAATGGCTCTCTTAACGCAATCTTTAATTTAGTTTCAAATTCAATAGATCCTGCTTTAGTCTCTATCCGTTTTGGCGAAGCTTTTTACAGAATGGGAGAAGATGAAAAAGAAAAAGATTATTTTAAAGGAATAGCAAAACTTTCATTTGAACGAGCAGAAGGTTTTATTGATGGTTTAGAAGATAAATTAGCGCAGTCCAGATATTACGATCTTTTGGCTGCAACTTTAGTGAATTTTTACAGCATTGAAGAAACCTATAGGATGATGACAAAAGCTGGGAATACTAAAGTTTCTATTGGAGTTTTTGATTCATCTATTCTTCAACAAGCAGAACAAATAGCAAAGAAACGATCCTCAGACTATATTGAAAAAGTTCATAAAGGTGAAATTGAGGAGGACAGTAGAGTGCCTCTTTATGAAGAGGCTAGCCAGATGGTGAGTAGAAAATTAAAGTCAACTCAAAAAATTGTTTCTGGTTATCGCAAATCATTTTTACGAATGCTGGCGCAAGGCATGATGGCTCCATTGTTTTTTATGGGTGTTGTGGGAATGGGGGGAGCTGCTGCAGGGGGCAAGAGAGAAGGAAAATCTCAAAAAGAGTTCATTAACAAGATCAATGATATTTTTATTGCAATAGAAGAATATAAACGCTTAATGGTTAATGGCGTTGAAGAGGGATTTGAAAATCAGCAAGAGTTTATTTCGCTTGAGTTGCCAAACGACCATGCAAAGCAAGCATTTTTCTTGCTAGCTAGAGAACTTCAGTTGACAGAGCAGTATCAGATTCCATTGATCCAGACACTGATTCAGTTTGTTTTAGATAATTTTGATGGGTATAGTTCTGATTCCGTAAAACTTAAAAAATTTCAGAGTGAGCTGGAAGACAAGAGAAGGTTAAGGAACAAAGAGCGAGAAAGGATTGCGCTTCAATCTGATCGAGTTCAAGTGCGTACGGATTTATCCCCAAAATTAGAGACATTGATGCGCGAAGGAAAGATGGATTCAAATACGATTCGCTTACTTAAAACAGCGGTTCCTTATGGGCTTAGGTCTCTTAGTATTCTTTTGGATAACTATTACACAGTATTAAATGTTGAACGTGCTATTCAGATTTTTATTTCAGATGATCATCCTTATAATTCGGGATATACTAAAGGTCGTTCTGGCGCTGAATTGGATAGAATGGTTGAGAATTATATTAATGCTTTAAAGGAAGTTATTGCATTTGCCGAGCAAGCGGATTCTAATCCTTCAGCATACGCTTTTAGAGATCTTTTAGCAAAGATACTTGCAGATTCTCATTATGAACAACAATTAGCTGGAAAACTGTGGAATCAACCTTTACCCCACAGTTCAAGTCTAAAATTCTATCTTGAGTTAGCCCCAGGTACGAAATTTTTAGCTCACATGAAAACAGAATTAAAAGATTCCATGAGATACCATCTTGTGGACTATAATTTTTTTGTGGTAGCTTACCTTAAAAAATTGGTAGAACTTTTTAGACGTAAAAATGTGGAGGTTATTCGAAAAAATGTTTTTGAATTAGAGTATGAGAGGGGGAGCGTTGGAACTATTCATGGCGCTAACCTATCTAATTTTTTGAAGTATGACGCTGAGTGGTGGAAAAAAGCATCTGGCTGGCTGGATGAAGGGGGTCAGCTTATATTAACAGGCGATCCTGATGATCTACCCAGAGAACAACACGCTTTGCTTTTAAGCAAACTCTACCATGAGTTAGTTGAAAAAGATGGTTGGTCATTTGACTATATAATTGGTGAAGCTCGCGGCGGTGTAGGTTTTGATAAATTAGACCAGTTTGTCTTTACTAAACCACCAGAAGGTAAGAGGCTTGAACCAAAACATAGTTTAGTAGATTATTTGAGGGATATGATTCCTCGAGTTTCCAAGGGATCCCAACGGTTTTTTGAAAGGGAGAGCTACAAATCTCAAAGAACTTTATTGCCGCTTTCTTCAGTTGGGAAAGTGTTTTGGTTCTTTGAACACCATTCTATAGAGGCTGATTTAGAATTTATAGATACAATTGAAGGGGTTGCTCCAAAATATTTTAATGTCATTACAGTTTTAGAGCATGGTCCACCCGGCTTATATGCTCTTCGAGTTGCTTTCCCTCTCCTTGGAAACAGAATCAAAGATCTGAAGGATTTAGAAGATCCATTTTTAAGAGACCAGCTTGAACAGTACTTGCAAAACAATTGGTGGCCCTCAGACCGTGGTCTTGGGAATATGCCTTTAAACGTAGTTCATGATAAATCTCAACATTTAGCTGAAGTCATTGAATACCTCTATAATCGTCCACAAATCAATGCTTTATTTGAGCAGGTTCCTTTAGAAAGTGTAATAAGTTTAATCCGATCCACTTTATATTTGGAAAAAGCTCATCACGCGCTTTATATAGAAAGAAATCAAGATAAGTTTTTAGAGAATATTACAGCGCATTTTCAGGAGTGGATTAGAAGTACTGAATTGCGCGATCAAGCTTTAGCAAAGATAATAAAAGATGCCATGGTTCAAAATCCAACCTCACTTATTGTTGTCAAAAGAGGAGTAGGTCATTCTCCGATTGTGGATATGGTAGGTGATTATGGTAATTTTGAGAAAGAAATAAGGATTCCCTCTTTTGAGCATTTCCCGCCAGATACTCGGATTGAACAAGAGTATGGACAAATGATCTCTCAAGGCGAGCCCTTCCCACAGAGCGCTTGGAAAACTCTATTGGCAACATTCCCTCATCAGGCGATTTTAAGATTGTTCCAATATAGAGATTTTGAGGCATCTCAAATGTTGGACCAATTATTTGAAGAGATAGAGGAAGATAAACTTAAGGAATTAACGCGCGAGATTCAAGAAAATTCCTCTGTTTTATTTAGAACAAAAAGAGATTCTAGTGGAGTGGTTAAACCAGATATGCGGGATGTTCCTGTTTCTATTTTTATTTTGGCTTGGTTACAAGAAGAAGGACTCCTCTCTCAAGAACTTCTTAAGAAATTTCCTCCTCAATTTCAGGAAGGAATAGCTATAGGTTCTGATACTTGGATTGACATGCTTCAGAGTTCATCATTTGTTCAGGGAGCAGAAGATATGGAGGGGCATATAAATTTATTTGCGGATGAAAGAGGGCAGGCATCTTATGGAACAGCAAAAGGTCTGGGATTGTTGGGTTTATCTCTTTTCTTAATGGGTGCATGGGGAGATACAGCATTTTTGTCCAGCGCATTTGAAGGTTTAAGAACATGGTTAGATTATATTGACACGAACCTTGGCATTTGGGATGAAGTGTTATCATTTGCTCTTATTGCATTCGGCGGATTCCATTTTACTCAGTCGCTTGTGATTTTGATCGCGGCGGTTCGCGCAGGGCTCAATAAGGGGCCTGCGGATGAAAGCAAACTGATCCTAGAATTTAGGAACCTCCCGCCATCTCAAAAAAGTCTCAAATCCTTTTTAACTCCCTGCAAATTTTATAACGATCAAATCCATGTGAATCCCCGACTGATGCAGTTTATTCCAAAGGGGATGCAAAAAATATTCTACCATCACGAACAAAACCACCAACGGCATTCCAATCTCTCCAGAGTTTCTCTGATTGGGGAGGCCGTTGTTTCAATGATGGATTTCGGGTATTTTAGATTTTTATTGAAGGGAAGTTTCTGGAAACAAGTTGTTCGTATGCCGATTTTTGCTGCTTTAGGTGTCAGTGAAGGCGGAGTAGGAGGGACAGAGGATAATGTAGAAGTTCCTCTCTCTCCACTCACACTTCAAAAGTATATCGCAATTCATAAGGAGTTCAGGTTGAAGTTGTTGGAGGAGGCAGGGAAGGAATTTCCGGACATCATCTTGAATACGAATCCATTCCATTTAGAACTCGTGACCCATGATCATTTCAACACTATTGTTAGATCAAATTGCGCAATGCATAGCGATTTCAAAAAGTCTCCGCAGTTAATAGATCTTGCTACGATGTATGTTAGCGAATATCTTTATAATATGAAAGTGGCTGGGCCCAATGTTTGGACTTACGGCGACAATGTATTTATTGAATTTAAAATCGAATCCCTAAATTTAAACATGGATAGGCAGGTTGTGCTGGAGGCAATAAAGGATTATATTGTTTCAAATGGAGAGTTACCGAGTAGGATTTCAGATGATCTGTTATTGGATTGTTTTGATTATATCACAGCTCTAATTAGTAATTTTTATGAGAGGCTTCGTTCTGATCCGGAATTGGATTTTGTTGACCCTGAATGGGAAGCAAGATATGTAATGGATAGAGCGCAAAGGGAATTATGGATGCTTTCCAAGATGCTTCATATGAGACAAGAATTTTTGCAGCCCTATCTCATGTCCCAAGATGATTTTTCATTACATTTGTTGGATAGGACGCTTACGGAGTTTGATGAAAGATTCAAAGATGGAAAAAATTGGATCGTTGGATCCTCAATAAAATACGATGAATTGGCAAGCGATGAGGGGAACGCCAGTTCGTTTAATGCGGATTCGTACCGTCAATTTTTAACCGTCGTGCTCCGCAATGCTCTGTTATTAAGGTTCGCATACAAGTTTCCTGACGTTCCAATATCTCAGTTGATCGCTGTTTATGATTCTGTGCTCGTCAATGAGATCCATGAACATTCTCAAATCTTTAGCCAGAATATCCAAACAAATGCCGTCGGTAGCGAAGCCCGTGATCGCTGGATTTATATCACCCTGCGTCTAAGAGACTCTGCGCTCCAATATGTCGCTATGTATCTTTACAATCGAATTCTTCATCTGCACCATTGGGGGGTCTATGTAGATGGCGACATGATTCAATTGCCCATGGCAGATGCTGTTCGTGTAGCAGTTGCTGAACTTAGAGATGAGGAGACACTGAATAAAATTGAATGGATTTTTAGATTTTTTCTTTCAGATGTTCTTCCTATTAGAATTGACAGGAATAATGACGCAGCTTTCATTCATTCTCAATTAAAGCAATCTGTTCGGAATGCCGCAGACAAAGCGATAGCCCTCAATCTTTTAGAGGAGAATGATGATATTAAAGCGAAGGAAATATTCTTATGGGCTTGGTTTGTTTTTAATTTTTATGGAGAAAAAACTCTGTTTTTCTCTCATAACAAAAGATGGTTGGGGCAACCGCGGGCTGTAAATGACGCTGTGGCAAGATTTGAAATGGAATATTCTAATCCCGTTCCGACTGCGGAGATCGGAGACGCCTCCGGCGGAATATCTGCCATTATTAGGCTGGCGGAAGAATATGGATTATTCACTCCCAATGATTTTGTTTACCCATTTTCAGAAGGTGATATGGAATGGTGGAGAGAACAAAATTATCCTGAGGAAACGTTGAGGAATACGTTCCATTCTCTCAAAATCATACGAGAAATTGCCACAAAAACAAAGTATCGCGTTGTTGATCCAACAGGAGTGATGACACGGGAAGTTATGATATGGTGGGCGGCGCAGCACATGTATGGAATAAAAACCAAGGAGCAAATAAAAGAGGAGTTCTTAAGGCTTGCTAAAAGGCAAAAAAAGAGAGATCCGAACGAAGTTTCCTCCCGGGCTTCTTTGCTAGCTGGGGGGGCGGCGTTTGTGGTGGGCGTATTGGGGTTGGTTGCTCATACTATTCTCATACAAAACTTTGGGATTTTGCCGTCATTGGGCGCGTTCGTCTTGACCGGGTTTGCGTTTTATTTGAATGGCCGGATTTCCACTAAACATTACCGTTGGCTGCCTTTATCTTTAGAAGCTATTTTTAAATCTGTTTTTGTTGTGCCTTCATTTGCAGGATTTATTTTAATGATTGTTCAGGGGATTAAGATTCACAAAGCTCGTGTAAAAGCGAATCAGGTGAGGGATGGACCCGAAGCTGCCAAACCCTCTAAAGCAGAACTCAATCATTTAAAGCGGTCTCTGGAAGATTTATTTAAGGAAGAAGGGTTCAAAGCTACATTAGTAGATGAGGGCAAAGGAGCCAGAGAGATTGCCTATGTAAATAGAGATAATCCTGAAGAAGTTAAAGCTAGAAAGATTCATATTGATTTACTTGCGTTTTATTACCTGCCAGCTTACTTAAGAGAGACGATTCTCAAAGATCATGAACATCGTCATCTTTATGATTTAAATAGTTCTATAAAAGACTCTAAACATCGCCATTCTGGTTTAATTGAATTTAATGCTTATTTGAATCAGATCGTTCGCTCTAGGCAGTTATTTAAAAAATATTCTAAAGAGACAAGAGTTTGGAGATTCTTTGCTGTCACAGGAACCATCCTTGTTTTTGTTGCAACTCTCTTTGCAGGGCCAATCATACAAAGAATCGTAAATCCTTTTTCCTCTATAAACAATCTTAAATCTTTAATGGAACCATCTAAGATAGATATGTTTTCAACAAAGATTGATCAAACAAAGATGAGCATAGATGAATGGGTGGATCAAGAGTTGGCAAAAACAGATAAAAAGCTTTTGATATTTGGAGAGGATCATAGTTCTTTAAAGATTAAAAGAATATTTCGTTCTAAAATTTTACCTAAACTAAAAGCTATGGGAGTTAATTTTATTGTTTTAGAGCTTCTGCCAATAGATGCGCAGCCTCTGTTTGATCAATTTAATCAGACCGGAAAATTAGACCCTGCAGTTCGTGATTTTTTCAAATTAGGAGCTAAGGGCCAGAAGTTCCCAGAGGATGAATGGATTGATCTCCTTTATGACATTCATGAAAATGGGATTGAAGTCATTGCAGGTGGAATACCTCTCACTAAAGTGATAGAGTCCATGCGTGTTTGGGATTCTGATCCTAAATACCGTAATAGTATGCTTCAACTACAGAGAGAGGTACTCATACAGCAGATCAATAATTTAAGGCAAAGATATCCAACTGAGACATTGGCTGTTTATAGCGGTGGATTGCATAATGATCGGGTTAGTGAAGAGGTGCCTAGTTTTGTGGAGCCCGCTTTCACAGTAGATATTATGGATCCTTATAAGTTCAATCCCGGCGGAACTCATTTTAATAACAGGCAAGAATTAGAATTTACCGGACATTGGCGATATGCCTACCAGATGGGTGCGGTATTACAAACATACAATCGTCAGGCGCTACAGGAGGATTTTGCTGCGCAGATTCCTTACCCAGAACTTGCAGATTGGATTTTATACCTTGGGAAAGATCCAAACACTCTTGAGCCCTTGCCCTCTCAGACTCCAATAGTTATTGAAATGCATCCAATTACTCCTTCTGGGCAAGCAACAATTTCTCCTCCTGCAGAGATAGTAGCTCCTACTTCAATTCCGATACAGACAGTTTCTCCTCAGCCATCAACTAAATCTTCTCTTTCAACCAAAGCGCATGCTCAGCGCATTGTCTGGTTTTTCGAGCGTCATTCTCAAGAATCGAGCAGGAAGTTAGCTAAAAAAATGGATGATGATCTGTTAAGTAAAGATAGAGAAATCTATTTATTTCTAGAGCAGGGAACTCCCATGCTTGGGGACATAACAGCTTATTTTTTGCGCAGAGGAATTTTATTGGATAGTGAAGAATCTTTGAAAGATCCTCGGGTAAGAGATGCTTTAGAATCTTATCTTAAAGAGCGTGTATGGACCGCCATCCCAGAGATCATAGGAGATTTTCGATCTGGCAAAAAAAGAGTTGAAGAAATAGTTTCTGATCCAAGGGATCCACGGCTTCCACTTTGGAACTATTTAGCAGAGCATCCTGAAATTCAAATATTCTCTGAACAGGCGCCGCTAGAGGCTTTTTTAGCTCAAGTAAGATCAGATTTTGCTCTAGATCGGGCCCTCATCGCACTTTATGAAAACGGGGATGAAAAAAGGTTTTTTAAGGAGATGACAACTTACTATCAACAGGCATTTCTTTCAAAGAATCTGCGGGATGAAGCGATGGAGAAGATTCTTCAGGATAATATTTCTAGCCATCCTCATGCTGCGGTTTTTATAAATATTGGGTCAGGCCATTCCAATCTCACAAAAATGGTTTCTGTAAATTCTAGTGTTAAAACTGAAAAATTTTTACCTACTATAGACAATAAAGAACCCTACGACATCATCAATGAACGATATGGCAAAGCTATTTTAAGCGGAAAACAAGTTCCAGTTAAAGCGCGTAAATTGCTTTTAGCCAGCCTTCCTTTAAGCGTCTTAATCAAATATGTGTCATCTCCGGATTTAGGGGACTTAAAATTGGCCACTGAACTTGTGCTTGAGAAGATGAAGGAAAAAGATTTATCTCAGCTGGCAAAGGATATTCAAAAAAATGCTCCTTTGCTTAAAAAGGGAGGGGGATATCCATTTGTTTGGAACCAATATACTACTGTTTTTATCCTGTTATGGCTAAGAGATCATAATTTTTTACCAGTTGAACTTCAAAATAAATTACTTCCATCCTATAGAACTGTATTATCAGACTCTGAAAATTTGCAATATTTCCTTAAAGTTCTTAAAACTAAATTCCAACAATCCTCTTCTATTTTTGGGCAGGCAAGCGCTTTGGCAGAAAAAGCGGATTTATTTTTTACCCAGCCCGCCTCAGTAATAACTCAAGTTTACATGGCAGCGCGAGATTATTTCTTTGGACTCCCGGCAGAAGCCGCGGAAAAGAAAGGAAAGATTATATGGAATTTTGAGGTCCATCACTCAAAATCACAACATCAAATTATCTCTGATCTAGAGCAGGCTTTAAAAAATTATAAGGAAGTTTATCTCTTTATGGAAAACGCGCCCCCGCTCTTAAGCATGCTTCCAAGTTTTGCTCCAGAGTTAGCGTACAAGATCAAATCCCCGCAGTCCTTGAATGATCCTATGATACGAAAGGAGATGCAAGCGTTCCTTGATCAGTACTGGAGTAAATTATTTGAAATGAGCTTAGAAGCAACTAAACAAGGAAAAGTTCTAAATCCAAATATTGCTGACCTTATGAATTATCTGGCAAAACATTCGCAGATAAAAATAGTGGCAGAACAGCCGACATTGGAAAGCATGATCGCCGGGATTAATTTTCAGTTTGGTTATGAGAAAGCTCTGGATTTACTTTATGTGAGAGGGGATGAGAAGGGATTTTTTATTGAAATGCTGAATGCCGCAAAAAGTTTCTTAAGCGCTATGGAAAATCGTGATCGTGCCTACGGCAAAAAAATTGAAGATACTATTCAGAAACATCCTGGCGCTGGAATGGTGGTGCAGCGCGGTTTATCTCACAAAGGAATTCTAAATAAAATAAAAAATATTGGTCGTATGAATAATATGGTCAAGATCGAAGATAAGAGAGGTGAATCTGGAAAGTATTCATGGCAGGGTAAAATTACAAAATATGAGAATGAGATATTAAAAGGAAAATCGCTTCCTCCCTCATTCAGAAAATATATGTTGAGCATTTTTCCCTATATGGCTGTTTTAGAAATCTTAACAGACCCTACAGTAGAAACTTTGCGTAATCTGGATAAGATGATTATGAAATTGAGCATAAACGATTTAGAATTGTTGACTCGCGCTATTCAAAACGAGTCTATTTATTATGAAAGGCAGGTGGGAAAAAGTAAAGGGAGAGCCTTATATGTGGTTGCGTGGCTTAAAAATCATAAATTTTTAACCCCAGAAATTGAAAGTAAACTCCATCCCAGAGTACGGCAAATTTTACCCACTCTAAAAACCTCTGACAAAGGAAGCTTAGAGGATAGCGCAATTAAAGCTGCGCTGGACTCTGCGAATGATGCGGAAAAACATTCGTACCAAAAAAATTCAACACCTTTATTTTCTGGTCATTTAGGAAAAATAGTAGGAATAGTATCTATAGGTTTATTGAGTGGTTGCCAACAGGTTGCTGGCACACTATCTGCATCTCTTCCAACAACTGTGCAAGGGGGAGCTCCTTGGTCAGCTCTTTTGTTTTTCACAGTGGTTATTATATTAGGGGTTTTATCAGGAGTGGTCTCTTTTCTTATCATGGCAAAAATTAGGGGCAGCGACACCAGCTCTGTTGAATCATTGCAGTTTAAGATTCATGGTTCTTTAAGAAAAAGTTTTGTTCTACTGGACAGAATTTTTTACTTTATTTCTATATTAAGCGCGTATAGCATTCAGGCGCTTAAAATTTTTGTAATACTGACAGCTGCTCTTTTTCTGCCTGGGACCCTTATTATTTTAGGACTTACAAAATCAATTTTTCCCCAAGGAGAAAATAATATTCTGGCAAACTGGGGATTAGCAGGGGCAGGTTTGGTATTACTAATTTTGGTAACTACAGGGCTCATTTCAAGCGTCCTTAAACCATTAAAGCAGCATATTCATTTTAAGCGTACATGGGATAAAGATCCTAAAAAAGTATATGAGATATTAAAACGAAATTATGAAGTTTTCGGGTTGTTATATAAGTTAGATACGATCAAATGGTTAGCTAAAGATCATCCTGAAGCTGGGCGTGAAATACTTTTGGATTTGTTGACTTGGGAAAAAGATAGGGCTGTTGTGAAATTTACAGTGCGTCAACTTCAAAAGACTGGAACAGAAAAAGATGCAATTATTTCTTCGCTTTTAAAACGTTTGGCAGATGATAATCCTATCATGCGTCAGAATACTCTTAAAGAGCTGCGCAGTTTAGAAGTTACACAAGATCAGTTGGCTCAAGGCTATTTAGATGCTCTGGAAGTACCGGGAAGATATAGCTCCTATGATATATATCATCGTAGGTATAGTAACAGAATGCAGGATATCATAAGTAGTTTATCTAAACTAACAGCTCTCTCATCAGAGATGCGAAACAGAGTATTAGATCGTTTATTTTCTTTAGTAGAGACAGATAGTTTTAATAAATTAGCAATTTATCCATTAGGTAAAGAGGATAGTGATCCTATTATAAAGGACAATATAATTTCTTTACATAATCAGGCGAGTAAAGCAATCATAGCTTTAAATGGGACTGAATTAGAAGAGAGGCTGATTGGACTTGCTAAACCCATGATAGATGCAGTTATGGCAGAACCCCCAAAACAACCACAAAAAGACGAGATGATTTTTAGAAGTACACGAACCTCCCCTAAAATGAACTCACTTCAACATAGGTTACCAGCAATTGCAGAAATTTTCGGGCACATAAGAAGTTCCAGAGCAGTTCCTGATCTGATCAATGCTCTTTCTCTGTTTATTAATGATCCTGACTATGTTTATCTACTCTTGGAATTAAGAACAGTAACAGCCAGGGCACTTATAAAAATAGGGGATGAGAAGGCAATCCCTGTTTTGTTAGATTATCTCGATACCTTTGAATATCCAGATTTACCTCATACGGGAATTCATGATTTCAGCATACCTTTGGCAATAGTCAATTTTGTCAGCAAAGATACTAGCCATGATGTTTTGAATAGATTATTAGAGCGTTTCTATAAATTAAGGCCAAGTTACATGAGATATAAATCAAGTGAAAATGTAGCTGATATATATGGAGGTCACACTGAATACTTTGGGGAAGTTAAAGAAAGAAATCTTGAATACTTTGCAATTCAAAGAATTTTATATGAACATGGAAAATTAAATCCTACATTTTCTCAAACCATCTGGCGATTTATTAAAAAATTACTCATACCTGCTGGATCTTTATTTCTTTTTATTGCGATCATACACAGCGGATCAGGCTGGACATACACTGGTGCATCTTTAGCGTTGAAGGCAGAAGGAAATACAATGGCAGGGGTTTCGATAGTTTCAAATATAAAAGATACGGCATTACAGATGTGGTCTCTGACAGCTTCTTTAAATCCTTGGGCTGTAGGCGGAATTGTGTGGGCGGTTATTGCAGTGGTGTTTTTGTGGGATACATTCAGAACCATAAAGAAAACAGGATCGTATATTGGCGCTTATGGAGACTCCCATCTATGGGGCGCGATTTTTATGATTTTATTTTTAGGCGGTATTATAAATGGCATTATATGGCACATGGTTGGAAGGCCGTATGAGTGGTTAGTTTTTTTGTCGCTTATGGCTGGTAGTGCGGTACTCAGTATCGTAATAATGATTGGGATATACATTAGAAAGATCAATGGCTATTATAATCAAAGGTGGAGTGAAATTGGTGTTGTAGATAGAAACGGAGTAAGAAAAATTATTTATAAGAATCCAAATCCCTCGCGTATTATGAGTAGAGCAGAAAAATATCTTAAACCTCAGAGCAATAGAAATCGCAGAAATAAAGGTTTTTTCGCAGCTGTAAAGAGAGTCGTGCCCCAAGGTATTAAATCTATTCTTGCAATGGTTAAGAGATTTTTGGGACTTGTGGTACTTTCCACAACCCCTGCTCTTTTGGGTATGGGAGGTGCGCCAGCTGGCGCGGCTCCTCCTGAGACCGAGAAATATCGTCGCCAGCTGGGTGAATATGGAGAAAGATATGGGTTGAAGGGATTAGAAGATCAAATAGAGCATGGTTTAAAGCCAAGTGGAATGTTGGCGATCGCAGTCATCCAAGCACGACTGAAAAAACATATTGGTCTATTAAAGATTAAAGATGAAGATTTGGCTGCATTTGCCAAGGGGGTGGAGTATAGAAGCAGTGAACAACATCGGGCAAGGATTACCAGGGCAGAAGATCCTATTGCCCAGCTTTATCTATTTTTAATGAGTTTATCACGCGATAGAGAAGGACAAAGTTTAACTGCGGATGAATTTATAGAGGATGTAAATCGGATCAGGGATACTCTCGCTAGCATCTCAACCGAGCAATTGGTTCAACAGGCGAAGGAGCATGCTCTTAAGATTAAAGATCATATTGCAACTGATAGAGCCCTTCCCTCTGGTTTAGTCCTCTATCTATTTGAATCACATTCAGAAGAGGAAAGTGAAAAAGCTGTGGAAAATCTTATAAAACTTCAGCAAGAGGGATATGAAGAGATTGTTATTATATTAGAGCAACCTAACACCACTCAAGATACACTCCTAGCATACGAAGATTATTTTGGGGATATCTTATCATCCCCTGATTATTTGAGCGATCCATCATTCCAAGAAAAATTAGAGAGCTTTTTAAAGGAAATAGCGTGGACAAGGAGTGAGAGAGGAATTGATGAATTACGCAAAGGGACAATAACTGAAGAAACTTTAAGACAGAAATTTTTAACCCAAGGCCCTCTGGCAGTTTATTTAGGGAAGAATCCAAATATTAAGGTTATTTCTGAAAAAATTCCATTTGAATCTACCTTGGCAATGTTAAGAAGTCTTGAAGCAATTGCCATGTCAGATGAAGCGCTTTATGAGCAAGGGAATGAAGCTAGTTTTTTTCAACATATAAACAGGTGGGCAGAAGAACATTGGCAAAGTAGTCATGGGCGTAATCTAGCCTTAGCACAACTTTTGAGGGAAGTACAAGCTGCTTATCCTCATGCAGCTATTGTTGTTAATATAGGATATGGGCACTCTGCTGTTATTGATCTTGTTGGCAGCGATGAAAAATTTGAAACAGAGGTTAAATCTCTCAATCCACAACAATATACAGCCTATTCTAATTTGATTTTAGATACCTATCTTGAAAATGGAGGTTTTATCCCTCCTAGTTCCAGAAAAATCTTATTGGGTATGCTGTTGCAAAATTTGCTTTTACTAGAATTTCTTAGGGAAGGATGGAAAATGTTGGAGATAATCACGCATTTAAATCAAATGTTTGATGCCATGGATGAAGCTGTTTTAGATGAATTGACAAAAGATATTATTAAACATTCTAAAGTCCTTAGAGAGGATGGGAGTTGGAGCCAGTATGCTTTTTATTCAATACTTCACTGGCTGCATGACAAAGGGGCTCTCCTTCCTGAGATTTTCAACAGGCTCGATCCTGACGCACAAAATATTTTTAAATCCATTAAATTTTCTGAATATATGGCTCGAATAGTACGTCGTTTACCCAACCAGAGTAATCTTTCCAGTGAGAATATTAGAAATGTAATAAGGGACAATAATGGTCAGGCCATGACAGAGTATGGGCTTATTGTAGGAGTGCTGGCGCTGTTGAGTGTTATTGGCACAAAGCTGGCATCAGGCTACCTTATGGTATTGGTTTCTATAGTTTCAACTATAAAAGGGATAGCATCAGAGATGATATCTTTGGCAGTTTTGTTAAACCCTTGGGAGGCAGGTGAATTTCTTTTAGCTACACTGTTAGTTGTAGGAGGTTTGGGACTGATTCTCTATGGCACAGTGAAACTAGCCCAAAGATTGCAGATGGATTCTTCTGCATTTTTCTTACAGCCAACTGAAATTTTTGGTCTCAATCTTAGGTTAAACTCCGGCCAAAACAATGGGAAAGAGCTGAAAGAGATGGAGAAGATAGAGGAGAGGTTTAAGAGGTTAAGGGGTTATCTGAATGCAGATGAAACAGCTAAAGCAGAGAAAGAGATTAAAGAGATAGAAAGGTTAAAGAGGAATTACCTATCTCAAGCAAGGGTAGGTCTGGCAACTTTACAGAGAAATAAGAAAGCATTGAATCTACTTGCCATGGGACTTAGCTTGGCTTTGGTCACTAATCCCAGTGAAGCACAATCCAAAGCAGTGGAAGATCAGATGAGGAGCATAGTAAGGAATGAGGTTTCAGTGAATTTACCTGTAGAGCCGATTTTATCTTCTAGTATTGGGGAACATTCCCAAGACTATTGGACAGGGGATGTAGAGGTATCTGATAAGATAGAGATGAGCCAGGAAGAGATCAATGAGTTTGAAGAGACAGCATGGAAAGTAGCGGTATTAGCCAAGTGGGCGAGTTCCAAAGTAGAGTATAAGGATACAAGTTCTCTTGCAAGTATAGGAGAAGATTTGCCGGGAGCGACTAAAACTTTTGATGGCACCGCGCTATTTAGCAATGGAGTTTCAAAGCAGATGGTAGAGGGTTCTATTTTGAATGAGTTAAGGAGAGGAGGGGAAGAGAAGATAGCTTTAACAGCAGCCTATGGAATAAGCCATGGTAAGATGAGGAGAGTAGTAGAGAGACTGATAGAGAAAGAGATAGATAAAGCATTAGTTCAAAGCGCGAAAGAAAGGATAGTGTATTTATCATCTTCTAATGGGAAAAGAGTGAAGATCGGCTCAGTTATAAGTCAGCTTAAAGATTTAGGATTAGGAGAGTTAGGGATACAGATTATTACGGATGATCCTTTACGATTGGAAGAGAGCATGCAATTTAATATAAGGGTAAAGATATATAAGCTAATGAGCGCAACCCTGGTGATAGAATTTAAAACCTTAAGAGATATTGCAGAAGAAATGAAAGAGTTCCGACTCATCCATATTAACGCTTAAAAACCTCATCCCTAGCAGTTAGGATTTTTAGGTTAGTTTTTTTACCCGCCTGACCCCACTTGTATTGACAAGGTAAATATATCCAGATATAATTACCTAATGAGAAAAATTATCCAAAGGTATTTTCAACTCAAACTCCCTCCAGGTCAGTCTGCCTTTCTTTGGGGTCCTCGCCGAGTTGGTAAAAGCTATTGGATTCGTCAAAACCTGCCTGAGGCGAAACTTATTGATCTTCTTGAAACTGATGTTTTTGCTGAATATGCTTCTCGGCCTTTTTTGCTGCGGGAGCGTTTCCATGACCATAAAGGTCTTATTGTGATTGATGAGGTTCAGAAAATTCCAGCGCTGCTGGATGAGGTCCACTGGCTCATTGAGAATAAAGGTCTCTCTTTTCTATTAACAGGTTCAAGCGCTCGTAAACTTCGCAGGGGCCATGCTAACCTTTTGGCGGGACGCGCATGGAAGAGGAATATGTCGCCATTGAGTTATTTTGAGGTTGAAGGATTTGATCTTGAAAGAATCATGCTCTCAGGACTTCTTCCTCCTCATTTTCTTTCCTTAAGTCCATTGGAAGATATTCGAGCTTATGTAGCAGATTACCTTAAAGAGGAGATCGCGGCAGAGGCTGCCATTCAAAACATTCCATCTTTTTCAGAATTTTTGCGCGTAGCCGCCATTACCTCAAGCGAACTGCTTAATTACACTAATCTTGCTCGGGAAGTTGGCATATCGCAGAAAGTGGTTAGAACCTATTTTAATATTCTTGAAGATACTTATTTGGGTTATCGCGTTCCACCTTGGAAAAAATCTAAGAACCGCAGGATGATTCTAACCGAAAAGTTTTATCTTTTTGACGTGGGCGTATCGAATTACTTGGCAAGGCGCCAAGTTCGTCTTGGAAGCTTTGAATTCGGCAAATCTTTTGAGCATTACCTTTTGATGGAACTAAAATCGTACCAGGCCTATAAGAATCCAGACTTGCCTATTGTTTATTGGAGAACTAGCGCTGGGCAAGAAGTTGATTTTATTCTTGGGGAGAAAGATTTAGCGATTGAGATCAAGGGGACTTCTAGGGTACATGAGGAAAACATTCGTTCCCTTTTAGCGCTTCTTGAGGATGGTCCGGTTAAGAAATGTGTAGTGGTATGTTTGGAAAAGGAAGTTCGCAGAATTCATCCTAAAATTGAAGTTATTCCTTGGACTATTTTTCTCCAGAAACTTTGGGCCGATGAATTTTTTACTAGTACCAGGTAGGACGCCTTTACCCGCCTTCTGCTCCATAACTTTCCAGACCTTTATAGCTAAGTATTTTTGAAGGTTGCTTTATTCCTTTCGGCTAAAGACGTACCATTGACGAATTGATTAATTTGTATTACAATTTAATCATGTGGAAAATCCTGTGATTATTACTGAACTCCTCTGGGATGAAGAAACAGTTTTACACATTCAAAGTAAGCATCAAGTGGAGCCTCAAGAAGTTGAAGAACTTTGTTTTGCCGAAGATATTCCTTTAATTGAAGTTGGTAGAGGTGGCGCTCCGATATATTATGTGTTAGGTCAAACTCTAGGTGGACGTTATCTTTTTATAGTTATTTGTTATCTTTTTAGAGGGAAAGCAAAGGTTATTACGGCAAGAGATATGGATCAACACGAGAAACGAAGATATAATCGTAGGAGGTAAATAGAATGTCAAAAATTCCTAAATTTAAATCTGACAAAGAAATTCGCGAGTTTTGGAATAAACACAGCCTCTCAGATTATGAAGAGGACTTGAAACCCGCGCCACTTTCATTTCATAAACCTCGAAAAGAAGTAGTTACGCTTCGGTTAGATAGATCTGTGGTAACAAAACTTAAAACAATGGCAAAGAAAATTGGAATTGGATATTCTTCTTTAGCGCGCATGTGGGTTATGGAAAAAATTGAAAAAGAACTTCCTCACACTTCTTTACAACATCATTAAACTTGTTTAGAAATTAGCTCCACAGCTTTCTGGATTTAAAACAGTAGTTTTATCTACCTCTCTTTCTCTAATCAAAAGTAAAATTTTATTACCCGCCTTCAGCGCCGTAACTTTCCAGACCTTTTTTCCAGAGCGTTCTGGTGATAAAGGCAAATATAAAAATCCAGACAAGTTGAATCAAAAGCCCTTTTAGAATTTGGCTGGGAGAGATTCTTTCCAAAAGAATATTAAGGGGAAAAAAGAGTAAGGAAGCAAAAGGAAGAGCTTCAAAGAGTTTTCTTAAATAAGTGGGAAGAACGTCTAAAGGGAAAAAAGCCCCAGCTGCAAATTCTAAAAAGAGTTCAAAACAAAATCTTGGTCCTGCGGATTCAGCGGTCCAAAACGCTAAGGCGCTGACCGCATAACTCATTAAAAAATAAAGCAGAATTGCCAAAGATACACAGATTATGAATGCTAAGAAAGTTGCGCCATGTTGAGGTACATAAAGAGGAATGGCTAAAACTAAGATGGCAAGTAACACTTCCAGGATTGCTGAGCTTAAGCTCATTACTTTATCGCTTAAATCCCGGCTAATAGAGTAACCCACATAAGAAATTGGGCGTATTAAATAAGCGGAAATTTTTCCTGTATTAATCTCTCGAATAATTTCCCAGGTTTTGTCGCTAAAGACAAGAGCTCTTAAAACATTCATCCCTAAAACATAAGTGAACATTTGAGATTTAGTGTAGCCTAGCAGAGTGGCCCGATCCTGAAAAATAGTTGACCAGAATGCGTAAAAAGCGATGAGGATCGTAATGCTGCGGGCTCTATCCATGAGAAAAGACGCCCGATGGTAAAGTTCCTGTTCTAAGGAAAGAAAAAATACAGATAGATATTTTTGCATAAGCAATATTTTGATTTTACCCTAAAATCATCATTGGATTATGGAATATAATGATGATTCTAAGTTTTTAAGGAGAAAGGCGTTCTCCTAAATTTTTTTTAGTTTCAGTTTCTTCTTTGTTAAGAGATTCTTCCATGTTCGTTTCTTGAATGACAAGTTGAGATGGGATTTTAGAGAAAACTCGTCTAATGATCTCTTCTATTGGAAGTTCCTCTATCGAGAGATCTATTAAGGGAATGGCATTAAACAGTTTCTGAATGGTGGAAGCTACTTCTTTTCTAGCGACCTCTATTTTTGCTGTTGTGCCATTGATTGAAACCATGCGGCCAAATTTTTTTAAGAGTTCTGGCTCTATTGTTTTAGAGGAAGATAAAGTGACTAATTTTTCTGGGGTATAGTGTTCTACAATTTTTTCTAGCTCGCCATCATAGAGCAACTGCCCTTCATTCACAATCATGACCCGCTTACAAAGCTCTTCCACATCGCTCATGTTATGGCTGGTTAAAACAATGGTGCTCTCAGTTCTTTTGTTATATTCTAAAATAAAGTGTCTTAATTTTTTTTGCATTAGGAGATCTAAGCCTAAAGTAGGCTCATCCAACAAAAGAATTTCTGGTTCATGCAAAAGCGCGCAGGCAAGCTCAGCTTTCATTCTTTCTCCTAAAGAAAGTTTTTTAACAGGGACATCTACCAATTCTTTTAATTCTAAAATTTCAATAAGCTCCTCTTTTCTTTTCTTAAAAACAATTTCTGGAATTTCATATATTTTTTGGTTTAAAGCGAATGTTTCTCTGGCTGGCAGGTCCCACCAAAGCTGAGTTCTTTGCCCCATGACCATGGAAAATTTTTTTAAAAAAAGTTCTTCTCTTTTAAAAGGCACATATCCTAAAATTGTCATTTTTCCTGAGGTGGGATATAAGAGGCCAGAGAGGAGTTTGAGGGTGGTTGTTTTTCCAGCGCCATTAGGCCCAAGAAACCCCACCAATTCTCCTCTATTAATTTGAAACGAGATATTTTTTAAAGCATGAACTATTTTATATTCTTTATTGAAGAAAGAGTGGATTGCTCCCTTTAACCCTGGTTTTTTAAGGGAGATTTTAAACTGTTTACTTAGATTTTCAGTTTGTATCGCTATCAATATTTTAGTTTTAGGGTTTATGAGAATGGAGAGTAGGCTAGTCCCAAAGATTGAGCCACTTCTTTACAGGTTATTTTCCCTTGAAAAACATTTAAGCCATGGCAAAAACCTGGATCTTTTTCAAAAGATTTTTTTAAACCCAGATTCGCCAGTTTCAACACATAATTAAAAACCGCGTTAGTCATGGCAAGAGTCGCGCTTCTGCCATAAGCACCGGGCATGTTGGGCACACAGTAGTGCAGCAACCCATTCACCTTATAGACTGGTTTAGAATGAGTTGTGGGACGGGATGTTTCCGCAATTCCGCCTTGGTCAATAGAAACATCCACTAAGACAGAGCCTGGTTTAACTTTTTTTAACATTTTTTTTGTGATTAGTTTTGGAGCTTTAGAGCCTGGAATGAGAACAGCTCCAATAATAATGTCGCTTGTGGTTACAGCCTCTTCAATGTTTTGCGGGGTTGAGTTTAAGGTAGAGACATTCTCTGGAAGAATTTCATCCAACAGTTTTAAGCGCTCCTGCTTTTGGTCTAAAATAGTTACTTGCGCGCCTAATCCAGCTGCAATTTTAGCCGCGTTTTCACCCACAGTTCCACCGCCAATAATGGCAATTTTTGCGGAAAGCACTCCAGGCAAGCCTGAAACTAATATCCCTCCTCCGCCTTGAGGAGTGGCCTGAAAAAAAGCTCCAACAATCATGGCCATTCTGCCTGCAATGGCAGACATGGGTTCAAGCAGGGCTAAACGGCCTCTTAAGTCTTGCACGGTTTCTAAAGCAATAGCAGTTGTTTTAGACTGAATTAAAGCCCGTGTCAAGGAAAGATTTGCCGCTAAGTGAAGATAACAAAATAAGATTTTATTGGCAGAAAGTTTTTTTAATTCTATGTTTTGAGGCTCTTTAACTTTTAAAATGAGATCTGATTCTTTCCAGATTTTATCCGCGGAGGCGAGGATGGCTCCTGCTTTTCTATAGTCCTGATCAAAAAAGCCAGCAAGGGTTCCAGCATTTTTTTCAATCAGAACAGTATGCCCGTTGCTTTTTAAGATTTGGACATTGTCAGGAATTAAGGCAACCCGGCATTCCCCATTTTTAATCTCTTTAGGAACGCCGATTTTCATTTTCTAATGCAAGTTTCGGGTTTAAGATTCAGAGGCGAGTTTTCCGCCAAAAGACCAGGAAGATTTTGCAGGCTCTTCAAATACAATCCAAGTGTGTTCCGGCCCAACTTTGCAGTGTTTCATGACCGCTTCCGCAATATCTTTAGCCAGAGCTTTTCTTACTTCTTCAGATCTTGGCATCATGGTTACTCTAACAAATGGCATGGGTTCTCCTTTATTCAATCTAAATTAGTAGGTCTGAAGGTACGGAAAATTCACTACGGGTGAATTGGGCAATTCTACAATTCTAAACCCTCTTCTTTCATCACTCGCAAAATTTCAGCCACGCTGCGCGCTTCTGCAATGCAGCCGCGCGGATTGTGAGGGGAATTGCCGTCAAACATTTCAGAAATCGTTCCTAAGCCGGCATCTCCCAGGTGAGATATAAAGGGGCTTAAGAATTGGATCGCTTCTTCCTTATTTTTTTGATCTCTGCCATAGGCTTTAAAATAAGCGGTTAAAAAAGATCCAAAAAGAAAAGTAAGCACAGTTCCATTGTGAGCCGCTGAAATTTTGTCCCGATGGTCCCCTTTAAAAATTCCATGGAAATGGGGTTCATTGGGAGAAAGAGTTCGTAAGCCTAAGGAGGTATAAAGATTTCTCCATGCTGTATCTAAAGCTGGTTTGAATTTTTCATTATCTAAAATTTCATAGGGCAAACTCATGGCATAAAGCGCGTTAGGCCGTATGGAGCCTTCACGCCTGTTGCCGTCAATCACATCATACATATAATTATTTTGAGGGTTCCAAAATAAAGAGTTAAAACTATTCCGCGCTTTTTTAGCAAGTTCCGAATATATAGGGTCGTTTCCATCCAGCTTTAAACAAAGTTCAGATAAGAATTGAAGCGCGTTATACCACAGAGCCTGTATTTCTACTGGTTTTCCTTTTCTAGGAGTAGCCAGCCAGTCATTGACTTTACCATCCATCCAGGTTAAAGGCATGGCAGCGCTGCCCCAGATAAGACCGTCTTGATCCATATAAATTTCCAGCTGCATGCTGGGGTCTGGCATTCTAATTCCTTCTTTGTAGGCTTTCACAATTTGTTCCATGGGATTTTTCATTTCTTTTAAAAAAGCAATATCTTTTGTAGCTTCCCAATATTTTTGGCAAGCCCAGATAAACCAGAGAGGGCTGTCCATGCTTGGCATTTGCAATTTTGGTTTGTCCCCATTACAATAGAATCTGTGAGGAAGGAGTCCGCTTATTATAAGTTTTGAACAATCTCTTAAGATCGCCTGGGCTTCTTCATAGTTTTCAAAAACAAGTAAAAGACCAGGCAGGCTGATTAAAGTTTCTCTAATGGTATCCTGCTGCCAAGGATAACCGCTGACAATCCGCGGTCCTTGGCTGGTGCGAATGACAAATTGGTCTGCTGCTAATGCGCAGCGTTTGGCAAAAGTGCTTTTCATCGGAAACTTTTCCAAAATTTCATTTCTAACGAAATTTTCTTGTTCAAGCCAGCGGCCTAAATCTATATGCTGATCCTTTTCTCTGGTAAAAATTAAGGCGATTTCTTGTCCTGCTGAAATTTCCGTTAAGATAATCGCTGGGCTGAATAGATCTTCCTGATAGTCCAACTCCCCTTCTTCTTCGTGAGCATAAAGCAGATTTCTGTACCAATATCCTTCCGGATAAATTTTAATATTTTCTTTTAAAGAGTTGGGCTCTCCCACTACTTTTGTAAAAAATTCAGGCTGGTTGGCTACAGCGCAGGTAATCACATGTTCCTGAAAAGAGATCGCATTTTTAAACCTGTCATCTTCCCGAATCAGCGTATGGTGGTCTCTGCAAGAAAAGAAAGGGCGCAGAAGAAGTTTTATAGTTGGACCAACCAAATGCTTATAAATAAGCACCGCAGTCTCCTCTCCCTGACGCATAAAAAATTTTTTTTCTAATTTAACATCATCCACAGAGATGACCCATCGCGGGAAAGGGTCGTAGGTAAAACTTTCTAAGGTCAGGTAACCTTGAGGAGAAACAGTTCCCGGATATTCCTGAGTGGAACAGTCCACCCGCCTTCCATGAATGAGAAGAGATTCTTCTACTCTATTGACCAGAACAGAGCGATTCAGAGCTTGATTTTTTGCAGTTACAAAAAGGCCGTGATACCTGCGGGTATTCGCTCCCACAATGGTGCCCATGGCATAGGAGCCTAAACCATTGGTTTGAAACCATTCTTTGGTAATGCCAGTTTCAATTTGATTTAAAATATGTCTGCCAAATAATACAACAGGAGCTGTCATTAGTGTTTTCCTTTAACGATTATTCCTTGAAAATAAAACTTTTTGCACTGTTACTCCAATTTCTGCCGGGGAGGAAGCAACGTGCACTCCCATGGATTTTAAAAAAAGAGATTTTTCCTGAGCTGTTCCGCCAGATTTACCTTCAATAATAGCGCCGGCATGCCCCATTCTTTTTCCTGCAGGCGCTGTTTTACCCGCAATAAAAGCGATCAGAGGTTTAGACATTTTTTCTTTAAAAAATCTGGCTGCGTCTTCTTCAGCTAAGCCCCCAATTTCTCCTATTAAAAGAACTACTTCAGTTTCAGGATCTTTATCAAAAAGTTCAATCATATCTATAAAGGAAGAACCCAGCACCGGGTCCCCGCCAATGCCAACCACTGTGGACTGGCCAATGCCTAACTGGGAGAGCTGCCATACCGCTTCATAGGTGAGGGTTCCGGAACGAGAGACAATGCCAACTTGTCCTAACTGTTTTTGGTTGCTGTAACGTTTATGGATATATCCGGGCATAATTCCAATTTTACATTCTTCGGGGACCATAATCCCCGGACAGTTGGGTCCAATGAGCCATACTTTTTCTTTTTTTTGAGCTAGTTTTTCTCTAACCCGCACCATGTCTAAAACAGGAATGCCTTCGGTAATGCAGATAATCACTTTTATTCCAGCATCCTCTGCTTCTAAGATGGCATCCGCAGCATAGGCAGCAGGCACAAAAATCATGCTGGCTTGCGCTTCTGTTTTTTCTACAGCCTCTTTGACCGTGTCAAAAATTGGAATTTCTTCAAAAAAAGTTCCGCCTTTTCCCGGAGTAACCCCTCCAACTATTTTAGTTCCATATTCTTTGCAAGCGCGCGTGTGAAAAGAGCCTGCTTCTCCTGTAATCCCTTGGCAGATCACTTTGGTCTGTTTATTAATTAAGATGCTCATACAAGCGAGGGGGATGGAGTTACGGCGATTGTTCCTGTGGCAAGTTCCACAACTTTTTCCGCAGATTCTTTAAAGGAACGGGTAGAAGTAATGTTTAAACCGGATTGGGCAAGAATTTTTCTTCCTTCTTCTGCTCGAGTTCCTTCCAAACGAACTACAATGGGAATGGTTAGTTTAATTTCTTCTACCGCGGTAACAATGCCCTGCGCAATGACATCACATTTCATAATTCCACCAAATATGTTTACCAGTATTGCTTTTACATTTTTGTCAGAAAGAATAATTTTAAAAGCTGTGGTCACTTGCTGTACGCTCGCCCCGCCTCCCACATCTAAAAAGTTAGCAGGTTCACCGCCATGCTGTTTAATAATGTCCATGGTAGCCATGGCCAGCCCCGCGCCATTCACCATGCAGCCAATATTTCCTTTAAGAGAAATATAGGATATTCCAGCTTTTTTTGCCTGCCGTTCCGCGCTGCTTTGGCCAAGGGAACTTTCCATAGTTTTAAATTCTGGATGACGAAAAAGCGCATTGTCATCAATCACTATTTTTGCGTCTAAAGCGATCAGTTGATGATTTTCAGTGAGCGCTAGGGGATTAATTTCCAGTAAGGATGCGTCTATGCTTAAAGCAGTCTTTACGCATTTTTTAATAAATTTTATTCTTTCTTGAACCAGTTTGGAGTTTGAATCGTATAGCCCAAGTTTTAAAAGCAGTTCTCTTGCCTGATAGGTTTCAATTCCGCTGGGTACGCTCACCTCCATTTTTTCTATTTTTCCCGGCGAGGTTTGCGCAATCTCTTCAATCTCCATGCCGCCGCAAGAAGAAGCGATTAAAATCATTTTTCCCTGTTTGCGGTCTAAGGTTAAACTTAAATAAAGCTCTTTTTGAATTGCCACTCCTTTTTCAATCAGAACTTTTTTTACTAAAATTCCATCAGTCCCTGTTTGAGCTGTAATCAGTTTTTTTCCTAAAAGATTGGAAACTATTTCTTTGGCTTCTGAAAGAGTTTTAGCTTTTTTAATGCCGCCTGCTTTTCCTCGCCCGCCGGTTTGAACCTGGGCTTTTAGTATCCAAGGCGCAGGCCCGCACCTTTTTAAAGCGCTGGAAACTTCATTTGCTCCAGTCACAACTCCTCCATAGGGGGGAATTGGGATCTGAAAACTTTCTAATATTTTTTTTGCTTCAAATTCTTCTAGTTTCATAGTAGGGCTAAATATTCTACTAAATTTAAAAGCAGCTTGACAAAAATTTTTAATTCTTGTAAAGTAACCACTAGACTTTTCTTATCGAGAGTGGCGGAGGGATTAGGCCCGATGAACCCACGGCAACACGCCTTGAAAAATTTTAAACTTGGGAGTGTGCTAAAGCCTGGCTTATGAATAGTTTTTAAGCCGCGATGAGAGAGAGGGTTCCCTCGAAGGAAATTTCTCCTCCGAGGGTTTTTTATTATGAAAAAAATTAAAGCTTTAAAATGTAAAGAGTGCGGACAGGAATCTCCTCCAATAGCAAAACATGTGTGCGAATTTTGTTTTGGCCCTTTGGAAGTGGTTTATGATTATGAGTGGATTAGTTCTGTTATTTCTAAAGAAAAAATCGCCAGCCGTCCGCATAACTTGTGGAGATATTGGGAGCTTTTGCCGGTTGAAGGCCAACAGGTTCTTTCTTTAAATGAAGGGTTCACTCCTTTTTGGAAATCTAGAAACTTAGGAAAGTTTTTAGGACTTAAAAATCTTTACATAAAAAATGATGCTGTCAATCCAACCTTTTCTTTTAAGGACAGGGTGGTCTCTGTGGCTTTGACCCGCAGCCGGGAATTAGGTTTTGATGTTGTGGCTTGCGCTTCTACAGGGAACTTGGCTGGAGCAGTGGCAGCTTATGGGGCAGTAGGCTGTTTTAAAACATTTGTTTTTATTCCAGCGGATTTGGAGATGGGTAAGGTTGTGGGCGCTGGGGTCTATGACCCTATTATTGTAGGAATTAAAGGGAACTATGATGAGGTGAATCGGCTTTGCGCGGAAGTTGCGGATATTTTTCACTGGGCTTTTGTGAATGTGAATATTCGGCCTTATTACGCTGAAGGCTCTAAAACTTTAGGATTTGAAGTGGCAGAACAGTTAGGTTGGAGAGCTCCAGACCATGTAGTGGTGCCAGTGGCTTCTGGTTCTTTGCTGACAAAAATTTACAAAGGAATGTCGGAATTTCATCAGCTAGGCTTAATCCCAGAGCTCCATACAAAAATTTCTGCTGCTCAGGCCCAAGGCTGCGCCCCAGTGGTGACTGCTATTAAGGAACATTCTGAGATTATTAAGCCGGTTATTCCTAAAACCATTGCTAAATCCATTGCCATTGGCAACCCGGCAGACGGATATTATGCTGTTAAAACAGTTGAGAAGACTCATGGGGTAGGAGAGTGGGCAACGGATGAAGAAATTATAGAAGGGATTAGGCTGCTTGCTAAAACTGAAGGGGTTTTCACGGAAACCGCGGGCGGAACCACCATTGCTGTGTTGAAAAAATTAAAGGAATCTGGTAAGATAGCGAGCGATGAGACGGTAGTTGCTTTTATTACAGGCAACGGTTTTAAAACGCAGGAGTCCGTTCAAGATCATATATCTAAACCTTATATTATTGAACCGCGTTTAAACGAATTCCGCGAGCTTTATGAGAGTTTAGTGAAGTCCAAACAAGTCGAGGAACATAATTTCTTAAAAAATCCTGCATACCAGATCAAGTGAGGAGGTCGGAATGGCAACAAAAGTGAGAATTCCAGCGCCTTTACGTAAATTAACCAAAGACCAAGCTGTCGTTGATTCCAATGGACATACAATTCAAGAAATCCTTTCTGAGCTGGAAAAAAATTATCCAGGAATTAAAGAGCGCATTTGCGATGAAACAGGCCAGGTGCGCAGATTCATTAATATTTTTGTGAACGGCGAGGATATCCGTTTTAAAGAAGGCATTCAAACAAAAGTAGGGAGCGATGCGGAAGTAAGCATTATTCCTGCTATTGCCGGCGGATAAGGAAGGAAGGAATGAAACAAGCGATTGATCTAATTTTTCCTAAGAATTTAATACAGGATCCTATTATCTATCAGATGAGTAAAGAGGTTCCTGTGGTTTTTAACATACGCAGAGCAAAAGTAACGGAAAAAGTTGGAGAGATTGTATTAGAATTGGAAGGGTCTGAAAACGAGTTGAACGCTGCCAAAAAATGGCTGGAAAATCGGGGCATAAAAGTAGAGCCCATTACCCACGATACTTTAGAAGGTTAACCTCCCTCTTTAACCTGTACATGTGAATGAGCAAGATATTGAGTGGATGCTCCAAGCCCAAAAAGGAGACTTGAACGCATTTGCTAAGATTATTGAAAAGTACGAGAAACCTCTTTTTAATTTTTTCTTTCGTTTTTTAGGCAATAAAGAAACCGCAGAAGACGCGGCCCAGCAGTTGTTCCTCCAAGTTTATAAATCTTTGCCCCGCTATAGGATCGAAGCTAAATTTTCCACTTATCTTTACCGCATCGCAAGAAATCTGGCCATTAATATTTCTAGGAGAAACCATTTTTTAAGTTTTTTTTCTTTGTCGGATTTTTTGGAACAGGAGGATCCTCCGGGTCCAAAAAAAGAGCGTCCAGAAGAGATTTTGGAAAGAAACGAGCGGGAAGATCAAATTAAAAAAGCTTTAAGCCTGCTCCCTTTGCGCCAAAGGCTGGCTATTATTTTAGCCTATTTTGAAGATTGTCCCATGCAGGAAATTGCAGAACGTATGGAATGCACAGTATCCTCTGTGGAAGCTCTGTTATTTCGAGCCAGGGTCTCTCTTAAGAAACATTTAAAACTTAATTTTGGGTAATAGTCTTAAAAAGCAGGGAGTTTAAGTGTCAGGATTTTAGTATATATAGAATTAAGAATTAAAAAATGAAAAAGATATTTTTTATTCAAATAAGCGCGCTGCTTTTTTTTGTAATTTTTAGTTTACTGCCAAAATCTGTTTTTGCTAAAGAAGAAAGACTGGATGAAAAATCCAGAGTAGCGATCTTGATCCTCCCCTCATCTCAAAAGCTGGAAAACCCTGTTTGGTTAAAATCTTTAGGGAAATTTTCTCATCTAAAACTCACCCTTGCTTTTTCCGCTAAAGAACTTGGCCGTTTAGAACCACACCGCGATCTTCTTTTACGATTAAAAGAGTCTAAGAAAATAGAGCCTGTTTTAAAATTGGATGGAGATCCCCCGCTTCCTCTAATATATAGCATGAGTTTATGCAAAAATTTTTTTTCTAAAGAAGCGGTTCTTCCCTCTTGCGACATGCATTGGGAAGAAGATATCGTGGAGCCGGTAGTGCAGGGAAAAATGAAGTTTAAGGAGTTTTGGAAAGAGTTTCCTAAAGGTTTTGTGCCCGGCGGAGGCTCGTTAATTTTAGAAATTGCCGACCTTTTACAAAAGGAAAAATTTTCTTGGACTGTAGCAGGGTTCCCTTTAGAAGAATGGGGCGCGGGAGTTGGATTAATTTTAGATGAAAATACAGAGCAGCCATTTTCTATTTGGAGGGCAGATCCGCTTTCCAATTTATACTATGAAAAAAGCGATCCTGGTTTAACAAAAGCAGCCATTAAAAAAATATTTAAGGAACTATCTTCAACTAACCAGCCTAAAACAGGACGAATTCTTGTTTTTGATGAACAGCGCTCGCCTTTGAGTCTGGAAGATTTCCTGAATGAATTGGAAAAAGAACTTTCTTCTATTAAGAATGTGGAAGTGGTTCATGGCTCAGCTCTATTTAAATTTTATCCTAAAAAACGTTTTAATTCTCTTCAGATTTGGCCCTATTCCTGGGACTGGATTAAAGGTGTGGGTTCTTTAGACCCTGGTCTTTTAAACTGGGTGGGCGAGCCTGAAAAAAATAGAGCTTGGGAAACTTTATGCCAAGCTAAAGAAGAGATACAAAAATACAGAAATTCCGGTTCTGCTGATTTAAAAAAATTAGAGAGCGCGTCCCAAGAGTTCCAGGAAGCTCTGAGCAGTGAATTTTTTGAGTGGTTTGGCAAAAAAGGGGAGCTTAAAAAAATTTATGGCAAAGAGATTGCGAGAAAACAGATAGAAAAAAGGCTTCTTTTTAGAGCCACTGTAGCCAACATTTATAAGCATTTATCGGTTCCTGTCCCAACTGTTTTAGAAGAACTTTCTGCCAAAGCGCCAATTACAAACCAAAATCAAGAGAGCGTTCCATCCTCTTTTTGGTTAAAAACTGAAACTGACAATGATTCCATTCGTTGGTCAGATTTAAGAGACCAGACCGAATCTTTATTAAAAGGTTTTTCCGTAGAACTTAGCAAAAATCAAGAGGAGGAACTTCTCTTAACTCTCTTTTTTAGAAAAAAGGAACTTTTGGAAGAGGCGCGAGTGCATATTTATGTGGATATTAACCATCGAGAGGGAGCGGGATCTGTCTCTTTGCTGAATGGAATCAATGCCAGAGTAGAACCCCAAGAGGGCTGGGAATATGTTTTAGTTCTGGAAAAAGAAAATGGAAGAATGAATTCTAAACTTTTGGTTGGGAATAGTTTTTCTTCCACAGATAAAATTGGTTTAACTTTTTTGGACAACACATTTTTGCAAGTTCGGATACCAAAAAATCTCTTGGGAGCCTATCCTTTACGCTGGGGATATTTAGTTGCTATAATAAAAAAAGAAGATAACCAAATTGAAGATCTTTTTAGTCCCTTAGAAAATAAAGAGGAATTTTTGAAACATCTTTTAGAAACTTCTATTACGATTGAGGATGAAAAACCAATTTTACCCATGCTAAGGAAAAAATTATAAAAATCATGCTTAAGAAAATTTTATTGGTGATCCTTTTATTGTTTATTTTGATCTTAAGTTTAGATCGAAATAAATTTGTCTTGGATTTGAATCCAATCTCTTATACCCCAACGCTTTTTTTTAAATCTAAAAACAATCCGCCCGCGGTCGGCACTCACTCGGAAGTTTTAAACTTACAGGAATCTTTTGCTCAAGTTGCAGAGAGCGTTAAACCGGCTGTGGTGAATATTACGACAGTGCATCTGGAAAAATTCGCAGTTAATCCGTATGAGTTTTTCTTTATGGATCCGCAGGATCTTTTCGAGCAATTTTTTAATTCGCCTCACGGACAAGTCCAGCCTAAAAAAAATCCTGAGCAGCAAAAAAAATATTTTCAACGCAAAATTCCAGGAACCGGGTCCGGAGTGATTATTGATCCGGAAGGTTATATTCTGACCAATGAGCATGTGGTCAGGAACGCGGATGAAATAAAAGTGACATTGGCGGATAACCCGGACAAAAAATTAGACGGCAAAGTGATTGGCAGGGATGAACGCACGGACCTGGCTGTGGTAAAAATTAATTCTTCCGCAAAACTCCCTTATGCCCGCTTGGGCGATTCTGACCGTTTAAGGGTGGGAGATTGGGCTATTGCGATTGGCAGCCCGTTTGGCTTATCCCAAACCGTAACTGTGGGAATTATTTCAGCTTCGCGCCAGAACCTTTCTATTGAAGGCAGAAATTATAAGGATTTAATTCAAACGGATGCGGCGATTAATCCGGGCAATTCAGGAGGCCCCTTGGTGAACATTTATGGGGAAGTGATTGGCATTAACTCTGCGATTTATACGCCTAGCGGCGGTTTTGCCGGCATTGGTTTTGCCATTCCCATTAACCGGGCCAAAGAAATTATTCCTGAACTTAGAGAAAAAGGAAAAGTTGTGAGGGGATGGATCGGCATTATTTTAGAAGGTAAAATAGATGAAGCCACAGCTAAAGTGTTTGCGGTGCCGAACCAAGAAGGAGTGTTAGTAAAAGAAGTCTTGAGCGGGTACCCGGCTGAGAAAGCAGGCATTAAAAGAGGAGATGTGTTAATTGAATTTGACGGGAAAAAAATAAAAGATAATTATGAATTGCAAAATATTGTTTCTGCCACGCCTCCTAATAAAAGAGTGGCGGTAAAAATTATTCGCAATAAAAAAGAGATGGCATTAAATTTAACAACAGTGGAAGCGCCTGCTTCTTTAGGTTCTCTTAAACAAAAAGAAGAGCAAGCTCCTTCCAAAGAAGAGGGCGCAAATGCCAAGTGGCTGGGAATGACAGTGAGTGAACTGTCCTCCAGATTAAAGGAACAGTTTGGAATTCAGGAAGATGTAACTGGAGTGCTCATCACAGAAATAGAATCCGGCTCCCCTTCTGAAGAGATGGGTTTAGCCATTGGAGATTTGATCCGCGCCATTAATCAGGAGACTGTAACCAATACAAAAGTTTTTGAAGAATTTGCGAAAAAAACAGAAACAAAAAGCGGGGTTGTTTTTGACATCCTGCGCAGAAATGAATCTCTTTACATTAGCTATATGGGTCAGGAGAAATAAAAATGGCAAATGATAAAAATTTAATATTAGTTGCGAGCGATGATCCAAACATTCGAGAATTGGTAAAAACAGCCGCGCAAAATGAAAGCTTGGAGACGACCCTTTGCGGGGATGGTTTAGAAGCAGTGGAATCCATCAAAGAATCTACCGTGACAGTTTCTAATTATAAATGCGTGGTTTTAGAGGCTTTTCTTCCTAAAATTGACGGCTATGAAGTGATAAAACAATTTCAAGAAATTCCATTAATCAAAGAGACGCCTGTCCTTATGCTGATTGGCAAAAGCGGTTCAGCCTTTTCCCGCTATCAGTCCGGAGCAGGAGAGCCTAAAACCGTGCAAACAAAAATCCGTTTATTGGCAGATAATTATTTGCAAAAACCTTTTACCTTGCAGGAAATTCAAAGCGAAATTCATAGCATGGTAAAACATTTTCGTAAACATAATGGTCCGCACCCTGTTACAGGTTTGGGCGGTCACCCGCAAATGGAACAAGAGGTGATTAGCCGTCTTTCTAAAGGAGAGACTTTCACCACTCTTTGGATAGACATCAATCATTTTAGGCCTTTTAATGATCACACCAGCGCACAAAAAGGAGACGAGGTTTTAAAAGTGGTGATGGAATTAATTCAAAAAGTTTTAAAAGAGAATCAAGGCGCTGATCCCTTAAAACCTTTTTTAGCCCATGTGGGCGGGGATGATTTTATTCTTTTGGTTTCTAAAGAGGCTGCGGATAAAATTAAAAGTTGTTTAAGAGAGGAGTTTTCCAAAACCATTTTGAAATTTTATTCTAAAGATGAACAGGATAAAGGTTTCTTCTATGAAAAAGGAAGAGATCAGACAGATCAGATTTTTCCTTTAATGAATCTTTCCATGGCGGTTTTAGATGTGAGCATGGAAAAATTTTTGCATTACGGCCATTTGGTGTCAGAATCTAACGAACTGTTGAGCCAAACTAAAATAGGCGCGCAAGATGTTAAATAGTTTATGCCGCAATATCCAAGTTTTTTCAAGCAAGAGATTTTTGCGGCGCAAACAAAATAAATGTTTTAGAGTTCTTCTTATTTTCGTTTGATTTCCAGACTTTCTTTTTTAAAAATTTCAAAAAAAATCCCCTTCTTTTTTCTTTTCTTCTTTACTTTCTATCCATTGTTCGTGCAAAATAGTCCTTTTAGCTATACCATCCGCACTTTTGGCATGATCGGGCTTTATGTGATTTTAGCCTTAGGCTTAAATGTAACGCTTGGCTTTGTGGGACTTTTTGATTTAGGTTACATGGCTTTTTATGCAATAGGAGCCTATAGCGCCGCGATCCTTTCCATTGCAGGCTGGAATTTTTGGTTTTCCACTTTAGCGGCTATTTTAATTTCTATTATTTTCCGTCTGCTTTTAGGCGCTCCTGTATTGAGATTGCGCGGAGACTATTTAGCGATTGTTACTTTAGGATTTGGAGAAATTATTAGATTGGTTTTAAATAATACTGATTCCCTGACCAATGGACCTAAAGGATTGCCTAGAGTGGGAGAAGCGCTTACACCGCTACTATTTTTTAATTTTGAATTTAGCGAGAACATTCATTTTTACTATCTAATTTTAGCAGTGGTGTTCTTAGCGGTGATTGTATCCAAACGATTGGAGAATTCCAGGATTGGGAGAGCCTGGACCGCTGTCAGAGAAGATGAAATCGCGGCAGAACTTTCTGGAATCCCTGTGACCAGAGTAAAAATGCTCGCTTTTGCCACGAGCGCTCTTTTTGCCGCGATTGCAGGATCCATTTTTGTGCATTGGGAAAGATTTATTACTCCGGAATCTTTTACCTTTTGGGAATCAGTTTTAGTGGTAAGCATGATTGTTTTAGGAGGCATTGGTTCTATTTCCGGCGTCATATTAGGAGCGGTTTTAATTAGTGGAATCCCTCAGATTTTGCAAGTAGTGTTGGGCGGGGATTTAATTTCTTATCGCTATCTTATTTTTGGCATTGCTTTAGTGGTCATTATTATTTTTAGGCCCCAAGGGCTGATCCCTTCTAAACGCCAGGAGCTGGAGTTAGAAGTTGAGCAATTTTCTTCCACTGTTTAAAAAACATGAATTTACTTGAAACTGTAAAATGTTCTAAAAAATTTGGGGGTCTTGCGGCTCTTACCAATATAGATTTACAAATTTCACCGGGTGAAATTGTAAGTTTAATTGGCCCCAATGGCGCTGGAAAAACAACGTTTTTTAATCTTCTCACAGGAGCTTCAGAGCCAAGTGAGGGTAAAATTTTTTTTTCTGGAGAAGAGATTCAAGGCTTTCCAGCGCATTGGATTATTGCCAGGGGCATTGCCAGGACTTTTCAAAATATAAGGCTTTTTCCCAACATGACAGCTTTAGAAAATGTAATGGTTGGCAGACATTGCCGCACTAGAAATGAAGTGCTTGCCGCGATTTTTAGAACAAAATCTTTTTTTAATGAAGAAGATCAAATTGAAAAAAGCGCAAAAGAGATGCTCTCTTTTGTAGGGCTGCTGAGCATTGGAAATGAACTTGCGAAAAATTTGCCTTATGGAGATCAAAGAAAATTAGAAATCGCAAGAGCTCTGGCGTCTGAGCCAAGACTTTTGCTTTTAGATGAACCTACAGCCGGGATGAATCCAAAAGAAAGCGAGGAGTTGATTGGTTTAATTCAAAAAATTCGCAAGCAGGGAATCACCATTTTATTGATTGAGCATCAAATGCGTGTGGTGATGGGAATTTCTGACAGGGTGGTCGTTTTAGACCATGGGGTAAAAATCGCAGAGGGAAAACCAAAAGAGATTCAAAATAATCAGGCAGTGATTGAAGCCTATCTTGGGGCGCCGCATGCTGCTTGAGTGCAGGGGAATTTCTGTTATTTACAGCAAAAAAATTTGCGCTTTGGCGAATGTTTCTTTAAATGTTCAGACAAAAGAAATCGTGGCTTTTATTGGAGCCAATGGAGCTGGAAAAAGCACTTTTTTAAGAACCATCTCTGGGATTTTAAAAGTAGCAAAGGGTGAGATTTTGTTTGAAGGCAAACCCATTCAACATTCTCCAGCTTATAAAATAGCGGCTTTAGGCATTGCCCATGTGCCTGAAGGCAGAAGAGTTTTTTCCAGATTGACTGTTTTAGAAAACTTAGAGATGGGCAGCTATATGAATGGAAAAGAGATTGCTAGAAAATTAGAAAAAGTTTATGCTCTTTTTCCTCTCTTAAAAGAAAGAACCAGCCAGATGGCTGGAACTTTGTCTGGCGGGGAACAGCAAATGCTGGCGATTGCGCGGGCATTGATGTCAGAGCCAAAATTATTGATGTTAGATGAGCCTTCCATGGGGCTTGCTCCAATTTTAGTTGAAAAAATTTTTAGCGCGATTCAAGAAATTAACGCGCAAGGAACCACTATTTTAATGGTAGAGCAAAACGCGCACCAAGCGCTTCAATTTGCTCACCGCGCGTATGTGTTAGAAACTGGATCTGTTGTTTTAGAGGGTACTGGCTCTGACCTCTTGCATAATGCGCAAGTAAGGGAAGCTTATCTTGGCGCTGCTTAAATGTTGAAAGCCAGTAAAATTTTATGTTACAATACCACGCTTTCTTATGAACGAATCTAATATTATTTTACCCGCTTTAGGAATCGCAGAGTGGAATATTCTCTGGATTGTTTTAGGATCCGCTTTTGTTGCAATTCTTTACGGGATTTATCTTTGTTGGAATGTTTTACGCCAAGATCCAGGCTCTGCCAAGATGCAAGAGGTGGCAAAAGCTATTGAAGAGGGCGCCATGGCTTATTTGGGTCAGCAGTTTAGAATGATGAGTTGGATCATTATTCCTTTAACCATAGCTCTTTTTGCCATGTATAGAAAAATTTATGCTGGCGACCCTAGCTTAGAATGGATTCCTCTGGGCGTGGCTCTCTCTTTTTTAATGGGAGTGCTCGCTTCTTATGGAGCTGGTTTTGTAGGCATGTGGTTAGCGGTTAAAGGGAATGTGCGCTCTGCTAATGCGGCATTAAAAAGTTTTAAAGCTTCCATGGAACTTGCATTTAGAGCGGGCGCTGTCTCCGGGCTTTTTACAGTTGGCTTTGGTTTATTGGGCGCCACTATTATTTTTATTATTTTTAGAGAGCATGCCACAAAAGTATTAGTTGGTTTTGGTTTTGGCGGATCTTTAGCAGCTTTATTTATGAGAGTTGGCGGAGGAATTTTCACTAAAGCCGCAGATGTGGGTGGAGATTTGGTAGGAAAAGTGGAAGTGGGAATTCCAGAAGATGATCCGCGCAACGCAGCCACTATTGCGGACAATGTAGGAGACAATGTTGGGGATTGCGCGGGCATGGCAGCAGATGTGTTTGAATCTTACGAGGTTACTTTAGTTGCAGCCATTATTTTGGCTTCAGCTACGCTTTTAGATCCTAATTTTAAAGCCACTTATGGAGCAAACGCGTCTTCTTTCGCTTTAATGCTTATTTTTTTCCCATTACTTTTAAGAGCAGTAGGAGTTTTTTCTTCCATCCTTGGGATTTGGAGCGTAAAAGTAAAAGAAGGATCTCAAATGAAAGATCCCATGCTTCCCATTAATATTGGATATTGGGTATCTTCTTTAAGCAGTGTGCTAGGTTTTGCCATTGTCACTTTTTTTTATCTTAAAAATCCAAATACAGGGCTGCCAGATTGGAGATTTTTTTGGGCTACTACCATCGGCATTGTTCTTGCCCTTTTAACTCTTTGGATCACTAACTATTTTACCCATCCAGACAAAAGACCTGTAATGGAAACCGCCACTGCAACTAAAACCGGAGCTGCAACCACAATTCTTTCTGGCATGGCTGAAGGCATGGAATCCACTGTCTGGGCCATTGTTACGATTGGAGCCACGATCATTTCTTCTGGATTTATTTTTCGAGGAGATCCCGCGCTTTCCGCCTATGGCATTGCGCTTGCGGGGTTGGGGCTCCTTACCACAACTGGCTATATTTTAGCCATGGACACTTATGGACCCATCACAGATAATGCGCACGGAATTTTTGAAATGTCTGGGATCGAGCAGGAAAAAGAAGCTGCAAAAACTTTAGCCTGGATGGATGCGATAGGCAACACAACCAAAGCATTGACAAAAGGATTAGCGATCGCCACAGCGGTTTTAGCTGCTATTGCTCTTTTCCGTTCCTTTATTGATGAAGCTCATTTAGCGGAAATTGGAATTCAAATTAACATGCCTAAAGTTTTTGTGGGGTTACTTTTAGGAGCTGCGGTTCCATTTCTTTTTTCCGCTTTTGCGATTAAAGCAGTTGGCCGAGCAGCTTTTGGAGTTGTGGAAGAGGTTAGGCGGCAGTTTAGAGAGCATCCAGGCATTATGGAAGGACAGGAAAAACCAGATTATGCGCGCTGTGTTTCCATTGTAACTGGCATGGCGCAGAAAGAGCTGCTTGGGCCTGGAATCTTAGCGATATTCTCTCCAATTTTAGTTGCATTTTCTTTAGGCGCAGCTCCTCTAGGCGGATTTTTAGGAGGCGCTATTGTAACTGGACAGCTGCTTGCAGTTTATATGGCTAATGCTGGAGCTAATTGGGACAATGCCAAGAAAAAAATTGAAGATGGATATCTTGGTGGAAAAGGGACAGAATCCCATAAGGCAGCAGTGATTGGCGACACAGTGGGGGATCCTTATAAAGATACCGCAGGGCCGGCTCTTAACCCAATGATTAAGGTTATGAATTTAGTAGGAATTTTAGTAGCTCCCTTTGCTATACGCGATTTTGCCATTCAAGTAAGAATTATGATTGTTCTGGTTTGCGCTTCTTTTCTTCTTTTAGCAGTTCTGTTTAGCCGCCGCGGCGGCCTCGCCACCTTAAAGTAATCCTTTATTCAATTTATCTAACTCTTTCAACGAATGCACCAATCACATATTTATGAATGATGCTGGAGATAAGAGTCTGATAAGGAATTCCTTCTTCAAATGCCCTCTGTCTAATACCATCTAAATCTAGGGACGAGATACGAAAATTAATCGTCTTGTTTTTTCTCATGGTTGCTCTAGCAACTTTCTGATAATAAGCTATCTTTTCTTTTAAGTTTGGGACAGACTTCCATTCTCCTTTTTCTATTGACCTTAATATTTCTTTTTCTTCTTTGTTTAAATTAGACATATTATAAACCTCCACTTAAATATCTTTTAGTGCCTTTCCTGCTTGGGATAATAGTTTTCAAGAAAAATTCTGAACGGTTTCGCACAAATGGTATGTAGTAAATATAGTTATTAACGGCAACAACAAAAATTTGCTGATTGGAATATTTTTGAGAGTTAGGATGTTTGATGGTATCAACCAGTCCGTCATGTTCAATGCAGAACACAACTTCCTCAAACGAAATACCGCGGTTGGCTTTCAGCCATTTATTTTTTTCGGTATTCCAAACATAGTTGCCTCCCATAAAAGCAGTTTATCACAATGTATACTAAATGTCAATACATTATTCTATCGAATTATGCAGAGGATAAGATAATGCTGTCCATGGGTTCTAAGTCAAGCGCTCGGACAGGCAGGACTTGAAGTAAATCATCCAGCAAAAGATAGAGTGTGTTTTTGCTGCGGAGCAAAGAATTTTCAGGCAAACCATTGTAGTCCCTTGCCAAACTGCCCTCCACTATAATGTTAAGCCCAGTATGATAAGGTAAAATTGTCGCAAGCAGAGGGTGAGTGATCAAGAGATCGTCCAGATTTTTAAGAATTAAGGTTGAATCATTTACTATTATTTGGTTTTCTAAAAATTCTTCCGAATTTACAATTAAAATATTTTTTTCTTCTTGCTCTTTTCCAGTTTCAATGATCCCTTGTATCTCTTCTATTTTTTTCATAGCTTGAGCTGTTTCCGCGATCAGGATGGTGGTTCTCTTTGCGCGCACGGTCTTGAGAATTTGTTTGATCTTATCTTCTGGCATGGATTCTCGAATAAGATAAAGATCTACATTCCCTTCAAACTCGCCTGCGCGAATTCCATCAATAGTTTCAATCTCTAATTTTATCGGGGGAACTCCAGAAAGAAGCTCCAGAATCTGTTCCACTTTTTCTTGATAGGATGTGTCTTGATTATTTAATTTTGTCTGCTTAATTTTTTTTCTTTTAACAGAAGGTTTAGGACGGGACGCTGATTCTCTCCTGCGGATCGAGAGATCCCATCCGTACCGATATGCGCCGTCTTGAGGAATGAAGGAACTCCACCACTCCATTTTTTGGGTTTTGATGGGAGAGCTGAAATTTAAACCAGCCTGCTTTAAATGTGGCTCAGGATCATAAGTGATAATTTCATCCCTAATTCCGTTATCAAAATCATCCGTAACCAGATAGCCGCCGATTTTTATGGAAGCGCCAATCCTGCCAATAAAATTTTCGTATTCTTGATTAATTTCTAGGCCGGCACGCATGTAAAAAAGATCAATTTTATTTTTTAACACACTGTCCAATACCGGCGGGTATTGATTGGGCCTTGTAATATCTGCATTTATAAATGTGATGCTGTATTCTCTTGTTTGGCTGCTTTCTGGATGGCGCCACTTAAATTTTAATTCAAGATTCCCATTAACTTCTTGAATTCGAATGGTTTCTTTGTTCACTCCCATAGCTTTTAACTCGGTTGCAATCGGTATTTCCAAGGACTCCTTACCTGAGATCAAATTGCGAAAGGACGCAATGCTTGCGAAGCCTGCAAATCGTTTATAGGTAGAGTAAACATATGAAGAATCAAGCTCCTCCCACCAATCATCTATGATGTGGGAGAGTAAGCGGGACTTTGTTTCGGCCTTGTTCACAAAATATGATTTTGTCGCATTGGTCGCTAATAAAAATGTGCTTATATCTGCGCCTGCCCCTCCATACAAAGCCGTCATTTTTTCTAAATCTTTTGGGTTTAAAACCTCTTTCATTGCCAAAGCATGACCTACAAAAGGAAGAGACAAAAGATTGTTATCATCTTGCAAATAGGGTGGAATCCAATGGCTCAGTAAGTCAGATTTTGTTGTTAAAAAATTTAAAGGCGAAATTTCTTCGCTTTCTAATCGGTTAAGACTTGGCTTAAGCTCTGTGCTGTTATCAAATAAATCTAGAACTCTTTTTATGAATTTATCTTTATGCTTTTCAATTGCATGGATCACTCCTGCTACTCTTGCGATTCTTTCTGATTTTTTTTCCGGACGATTTTCTGGCTGAACCAATAGAAAAGAGCGCGTATCCTCTTTGAGGCGAGAGAGTACCTCGATTCTGGCTCTGGCAAACATCTCAACTAGAGTAAGCAAAACATTTTTTTCAACAACAGCAAGTTGGGATAAATCAGATGTGATCATCTCCATCATCGCATTTAGGGCATCTTCCATTCTGGATGCAGTTGGATGGTAGGCTGATGGATTAACTTGCTCCACCACAGATTCGCCTTTTCTTTTTCCAGGCATTTCATGCAAGGATTTAGCTATCGCAAGGTTGTAATAACTTTTCGTAACATTGGAAAGCGTGCCGCGGTTTCCTTCTCCTTTTACTATAATCACATCAGCAGTTTTCCATGCTTGAATAAATTCTGGCGTTGCGCGGTGCAAATCTGTCCCACGGGTGGCAGAACCACTGGAAATAATTTTGATCTGATTTTTTATCCTTTTTTTTCCCAAAAACTGGCGCACCTCTGGATAAGAGAGCAGCCTCTCAATATCTTGCACGGTTGCGTCGTTGTCCGCTTCAACCGCTTTGCCTACAAGAGTGACTTTATGCCCTTTTTCCAAAAGCCATTTTATGAAAGGTAAATCATAGACATCCTCAATCACATTGTCCATGAGGTACAAAACCTCTGAGCGCTTCTTCTGTTCTAACTCGTCTAATAAAACGCGGGTAGCGTGCTCCATTGTCCGATCTACATCAGGGAATGATCTTGCATATTTTTTCAATTCATCAGTCCCTTTCATTGCCGCTTCAAAAAACTGTTTGGAGCTGGCTCTATTTCCTGACACAGCAAGCAAAACCGCACTTTCTCCTTTCAATCTTCCGCTGAGCGTGTAAGATAATTGCCGTTCAAATTCAGGCAAAAGATCTAATGCAGATTTCTGCGCTGCTTCTTTCAAGGAGAGCATTGGTTCCTTTACGCCTGTGATGGTCTTGGTGAATTCATATACGATCTCTTCAGCTTGCCGGCAGGCCAGAGATTCGAGCTCGGGCCGTTTGAGTAAAAGGTCGAGCCTGCTTTCCGCTAATTTTTGTTCAGAATAAGTTAAGTTCGCAGCAGCTGCTCTAATAGTGCGTCTAAAATTCTCGTTCTCTGACTCTTTATGATCTTTGTACCAGCTTGGTCCAACCTTATAATTTTCCGGATCTGCCGCGATAGAAGCAGGGGGAAGAGATGCTTTGGTATAACGCTTCAGCAACCGATTTATGATTTTATTGGTTTTTCGTCTCTCTTTAACTTCTGCTCTAGCCCAACCGATTATTTTATAAATGATTTTATCTCTTAACTGTGTTGGGTTTGAAAGAAAATCATCCTGCGGCGCAATTTCTTTGAATGCTAGAATTAGAGCAAGTCCTCGTTTAGAAATATCCAGTATCCATCCTGCGGGATGAACAGAATCTCTTTTTGATTTGGGGAGTTTTTCTGCCCAAACTTTTAAATAGGGTTCTTCTAAATTACTGAAGTAACTTTGGAACAGTACTTCCAGAGTTTGAGAAGGGGAAGGAAATAAAATTTTTAAATCCGTAGGTTCTAATCTTGTCAATATTCGGCCAAGGGCCACCATCTTATTTTCTATTCCTTGAACCCCGATCCCCTGTTCTGTAAAAAGAGAAAAACTCTCTCTGCCACCCCATCCGTCAATATTTAAATAGGATAAATATTCTTCTTTGTTGAAAAATTCCTCATTGTCCGATTCTTCGCCAAATAATGTGAAATCTTGTATGTGTATTGTTTGTTTAAATAAACCATGATTCTGTTTAACCGCTTCAGAACGGCCTAGTTCAGAGAAAATCATATTCATGAATTCAGAGCTGGATAGAATTCTATTTGGCGGAGTAAAACCAGCTGCCGCAATTTTAGAAGCTCTGGTTCTAAAATTTAGAAGTTCTGGATCTGATTGCAGTAATTGATTAAGTTTACCTAAACGATGCGGGGTTAAAACTCGGTTAAAAACCAAAACAGGTTGGATTAGTTCTTCATCGCTGTCTTTTAATTTTGAGGTGCTTATAAAACCGCCATGACCATTTGGCACAGAATAAAGCCTCCTGTAACCTAAGAACTGCGCAAACCTTCCGCTGCTTTCTTTAATTTTTAAATATCCTTTTACTGCTTGATCCACTTCAATCTTAATCACAAGTCCAAATTGAACGCCTCGATGATGCATCGGGTCATAGGGAACATGATCCTCTTCAATCAATTGTCCTATTCCTTTTACTCCCAGCCAGGTTCCATCCTTTAAAGGGAAATAAACTTGTCTTCCATTGGCAACATTGAAATCCATTCCCATATTATTATTGTATGGCCGATCTGTAACTCCTATGATCATTTTGTGACCCTCTAACGCCATGCGATTTGCGACCTCTAAAGAGCCAGCTAAAAATCCTGTATATTCATCCAGTAAATCTTCACCGGCTCGTTCCAAAATTTTTTCGCGCATATCATCGAAGTCATTATTCAATAAGTCCGGATATTTGGAAAGGTGTTCGTCCTTGCCAACCTGATCTAATACTTTTTGATCCACAACTTCTAGTTGACCCACCTGTTTTTTTTCTTCTGATAGGGATACTAAAAATACTGGACGCAAGGTTGGATTTTCCAGCAATACTTTTTTTATTTCAGGAGTAAAGGATGTTTTTAGTGTGCTGTATTGCGATAAATCGTTTTGGATAAGATATTGATTAAACTTATGATCTAAGGCTCGGGGATGCTGCTGCCTTTGGTTTTGTAGTAGAGAAACAATTTCAGAATGGTCATTCACTCGTTCAAAAAATGAGAGTAGTTTGAGATATGTTTTTTGGATCATGCCTTTGTGCTCGCCAGACACAAGTTTAGCAATCGTTGATTTGTTCACTTTTGATTCCTTGGCAACTATCCCTAAAGAATAATTTTTAACAACCTTTATAAGCAATGCGATCATAATTTCGTGATACGGTAAAGAATCCAGATGATATTGTTGTTCCACTTCTCTTATAAAAGGAACTAACTTGCGGTAAGTTTCATGCCCAAATCCTTGGGCTTCAGAAAGAATTAAGGAAATAGTTCCCTCGCTTTCAATTCCGCTTCTTTTTGCGATTTCCGCATGAGTATAAACAAGCACAGTTTTCTTTAGTTTTGCAAGAAGGGTTGGATGGTCAGGGAGGGAATTGAGATCATATCTCTTATCCAGTTCTGCGAGCAGGATTATAAGTTCAGCATACTTTTCTTTACTAAGGCTTCTTTGGCGATGCAAAAAGCGGTGAATCTGAGTAATGCTAATACCCAAACGATCAGAAAAGTAACTTAAAGGATAAAGCAGATGGGCTTTTTCAAATCTCAATCTTGTTATTTCAAGTTCAACGATTTTTTTTGCATCTTCATCCTCTGGTTTAAGCTGGGGAATGGTAGCTAGAGGAAGTTTTGAAATCCAAAGCATGAGATGGTAAAAAAGAGCGGCGTTGAGGTTTAGCAGGGTATCTGTTATAATCAGTGGCATGCTAGAGAGTTTTTTCACTAGAGGACGTAGAAAGCTAATATCATCATGGGCAATGAATCTGTCAGCGGTTGCGCTTTCTTCGTTTTTAATAGCTGATGTGTTTAGAGAGCTTCCTAAGATTTTGAAGATTGGTGTGATAATACTTGGGATTCTCTTTTTTGTATTGGGTGTTCTCATTTGCCCAGAGGAGGAATAAAATGACAGCCGTAATAACTCTTTCGATCTTAGCCTTGGTAATTCTTGGTTTATTTGAGTGGGAACAATACCGTGTGAGGAAGAAACACCAAGGGCCGCCGCAGCCATAATTGGCATTAGTTCTCGGGGCGATCTAGCATCAAAACCAGATTCGACTTTATTTACATACCATCTCGCAGCAAGAATAGTGTCATTGTAAGTTTTATGCAGCAGAATATTTAGAACTAACCCAAGTCCAGCCGCCTGCAATAAGTGCGTCACACCCTCCAAATTTGCAATCGGGCTTCCCATCAAAACAAAAATAGCAGGAGTCACTGTAACTCCTGCTAAGAGTGCGCCTACAACAAACAAAATAAGGCGATCAAAATAGGTTAATACCTTCCCATCTTCTTGAACTTCTGGATGTTCTCTGGAGAAAACAATCCCGCTAAAGAACATCCATATCCCTATCGAAACATACGCGTGCCACCAAATTCCTGAGATCATCGCTGATGCGAACCAGAAAATCATTGAAACCGAACCCGCTATAATTAATAGCTTAGAAAACGCATCCATTGGTTTTAGTTTGGATTCGTCCCTCACATCTTTTAGCAATTCCTCATCCGCCAGCCCCGCCTTCACCAAAACCCATGCCATTCCTTTAATGATTACTTTTCCAGCTAACGCCAGCGCTGGCACAGCAAGCGCCCATTCAAGCATCCCTGCCACCTTCGCCCACTTTGCGCCAAGGATGGAGGCTGAAGGATTGCCAATTTTTGCCTTATCCTTATCGGTTCTAGCAGAGGAGATATTCTGAATTGTAGGACTTAAATTTGTGATTTCCGCCATTAGCTCATTCCATGGAAGAGTTTCTAATTTTTTGAGCAATTCAGTATTGCTTACCAGACATCGTTTCATATTGATCCAGTTACGAATTTTTCCATTCCTTATAACAGTAGATAGAGACAATATCTGCTGTAAGATTTGGCGGCGAAACATTTCAGGAAGAAGTTCCAATTCCTCTCTAGTCAATGGTTCCTCTGCAACCGACTGATAGACAGAGATAAATTCTTTAAAGCGCTGCCAATCTAACTGGCCATCTTGCTGCACAATGGGATTAGCAAAATCAAGAATTCGAGGGCCTATATTGGAGTTGCCAAAATCTATTACCGCGTTTACATCATCTCCCTTGAAAAGTAAATTGCATGCAGCGAAATCTCCGTGAAAAACTGTTTGAGGAAGATGTTCAATTTTTCCAGCAGTGTTCTCTTTCAGTTTCCTGATTTGAGCGATATAGAATTCATAATGATTGTGGAAGTAGCTTGCAACTGGCAGAATGGACGGCAGTGAATCATAAAATCGTTCGAATTTTTTTTCTGCGCTCTGATCTCTTTGATCGAGATTTGCAAGATCAATGACAGGAATAGAATCAAATCGGCGTGGATCAATAGAGAATGAATCAATAGCGCCTTTGAACATTTTGTGGAATTCAGCCAATCGTAATGCTGCATTTTTTAGTCTATTATTATTAATTTCGTTCCATGAGACACGTATCCCATCAAGGAAAGTGGTAAGAGTTAAGGTTTGTTTTCTAAACTGAACAGAGCTATTCCTATTTCTAGTTAAAATAAAATTTGGAATTTGGCTATTTGGTTCAGCAATATTTCTTAATTGAGTTTCAAAGAGAATTGCTGGTTTCTTATCTTGATTTAATCGGAGAATAAATTTTGAATGGTCAGTTATAACTTGATATGCGGTTGTATATGTGCCTTTCCCAATGAGTTCTATTTTTCTAACTTTTCCAATCTCATAATTATCCTCTAAAACTTTTTTGAATCGGACTTTTAATGAAAAATCTGTAATGAAAGGAAGAGAAAAATTGATAAGTAGGTGGAAAACTATCCCTTGAATATCAAAGGGTGAAAATCCAAAGACTAGTCCTGTAAAACTTAAAAATCCCGCAGCTGCAAAATAGAGCAAAGGCGGATCTCGTGATCCATAAGAGCCGATAAAATTAGGGAAATGTAGGAGTGTAAAGATGGGCCAGACAAAATTAAAGGTAGCAGCCGCTGCCAAGTGGAGCTCTCCAGTTAAAAGATAAACCGGCAGCCCAGTTGAGAATCCGCTAGCAACAAGTGAGATTATATTTTCTAACCACCAGGCTGTAGTTTTACGATACATTGCAAGACTATATTTTTCTTTTTTAAGAAGCGGGACAAAATTAAGTCTTGAATGCGCCCATTGGCTCAAAAATAAGATCAGCTTCCAAGCCCAAACCATCACAGCTCCTAAGGTCTCTTCAGAGCTTGTAGCTACTCTTATCTTTTGTCGGATCGAAAGATACCAGCCATAAGGCCAAGTGTCTGGACTAAAAGGGATTAAGGATTCCCACCAGCGCATCATGTAGGAATAAATCGGAGGGCCAAACATAGAGCCTTCTGACTCTAAATATTGGGTGGGATTATTCAGAACCAACTCCATAAAATCATCCGTAATAGCAAAGCCCCCTGGTTTTAAAGATGATCCTATCCTCCCCATAAATTGTTCGTAAAATTTTGGAATTGTTGAGGGAGCGCGCTGGTAATAAAGGTCAATTCCCTCTTTAAGCAGGCGATCTAAGAAAGGATTTTGCTTTTCAAATTTTTGTTGTCCAATCGTTTTTATATCTTCTTGAATATAGGTAATGTTGTAGATTTTTGTCTCTTGAGTTCCCGGATATTTCCATTCAAAACTGATTTTTGTATTCCCATTTTCTTCGCTTATAAAAATAGTTTTTTTATCAATTTTCATTGCAATCAATTCCTGCACAATCCGCACATTGAGATCAATTTCTATTCCATCCACGACCATTGAACTTTGATGAATATCCATATGCGCTCCAAAACTATAAAATTTTTTCTGACGAGCATACTCATCTTTTGATAAAAGAAATGAGAGAAATTCCCAATGATTATCTATTAGATGAAGCAATTTACGAGCATCTACTTTATATTGTTCAACAAAATAGGCTTGAGTTATATTCGTTGCCAATAAAAAGGAAGAAATATCTGCCCCTGCGCCGCCATAGAGACCAACCTGTAAATGGTTATCAGGATTGACAACATTTTTTATTGCCATTGCATGTCCCACAAATGGCAAGGATAAGATAGGGTTATTGTCAAGCAGATTTTGATATAAACGCAGCGCATCTGTGATAGAGGCGGAGGAATCGAAATCGTGCGACACCTTCTTATCTCTATCCCACGCTACTTCATTTAATGTTTCAAAATTTGAGGCAATATTCAGAACCCAGTCTTTAATCATTGCAGAAAAGCGCCCCATGTCCCGATAAAGCAAATCAATGCTTTTAATAACTTTAGCAATGAGCTGCGACTTCCCTCCAAAAAAGAGAACATAGGGACTTCCTAAAGCTGATAAGAGAAATTTCCGTGTCTCTTTATTTAGACGATAAAACATTTCAATACGAGCTTTGGCAGCAGCTTCTGCTGTGCTTCCGAAAACCGCTGGATCTCTAATTTTAGAGTTTGCCAAATCCACTTTTACAATTTGAAACAAGGCAGCAAGGCTTTCTTCCATCTCTTTTGACAGATTCGTTTTTTCTGCTTTATATTTATTCCCTACGCTGAGAGAGTCAGAAATAATTTGATCCATCAAACTATCTAAAGAACAAACTCTTTCCAATGTCACCTCATTATTTGCCAGCCAGTATTTTGATTGCCAAAAGATCTTTAGTTGGGTGATTTCATTTTTAGTTTTTCTCTTATTATCAATATCGTACTTTGATACAGTGTTTTGTATTAATTCTTCTATAATTTTGATTTTGCCCAATATCCATTCCCGCCCCCAGTTTTTGTCTTTTTCTATTTCTTCTCTGTGTTTTTGAACAAATAACAATATTTCGCTTATGTGAGTTTTGATCTCCTTTTTCTCTTCTTTTTTATCTTTTTTTTCCTTATCCCCAATCGTTTTAAGTTGTTTAACTAGGACTGCGACGGTTTTCTCTCTCACTTTTTCTATGGCTAAGGCAAAAATAGATTGAACCAGCTCGTTCGAATCAGCGGCGCTGTTACTTTGTTTAACGCTGTCAGAAACCGTCATTTGAAGAAGTTTAAACAAGTCCCCATTTTCTCCCATCTTCGATTGTTCTACCCATAAATCAAGGTATTTATCATCCAACTGATCGAAGTATCCAGAAAACAGTGAGAGCAAAAACTCTGGTAAAGTCACTTTTGGGGTGTCATCAAAATAGAGATTGATTAAATGTTTGGCCGCATATCCGCAAGCGGCAATTTTTGAGTGCAAGCCCGAAAAACTTAATCCATGATCCACTAAAAGATTTTTGTTTTCACTCATATAAGTTGCGTTCTCAAATGGGTCTTCTAAGTAACGCTCAATATAGTCCTTTGCGGAAATAAATTCCTCGTTGTCCGCCTCTTCGCCCGCCAATGTAAAATCCTGATCGTGCAGGGTTTTTTTAAACCATCCGGCATTCTGCTTGAAGGCTTCAAATTTGCCTAGTTTATACATCGCTCTAGTCAAAAGTTCTTCTGACGAACGAATAGGTTCCTCGCCAAGGTTCACGAGTGTACTGGAAATTCTTGCCTTAAGTTTATGCAAACCGGGGTCTGTTTGAAGCAGCTGAGCAAGTTTTGAAAAGCGGTGCGGCGTAATAAACCGATTGAATAGAAGACGCGGGGTGATTCCGTTCGCTTTAATCTCTTCAATAGAATCTATTTTTACCAGATTCCCTTTGCCATCAGGTAGAGCGTACAGTTGCCTTACAGCAAGCAATAGAGGGAACAAATTCCCAGCGCCTGCTTTGGCAACTGCGGCAGTTCCTTTTTCTGCAAAACCCAGCTCTTTACCAATAACAACCCCTCGATAGCTCCCATGCTCCGGATAAAATTCGTACGGTTTATCTTCGTGACTAAAATTCCCGCTTCCTTTCAAAGACAACCATGTTCCATCTTCTGAAGGAAAGTAGCATTGCCGACCATTCGCAATATCTTTTTCCCCGGGATACCCTTTGTCTGTCATTCCAGCAACAATAACGTATCCATTTTCTGCCATTAAATTTGCCACCTCGGCGCTGCCTGCGAAGTAGCCGCTTGTCCGGTGCAGAATTTCCTCGCCTCCGATCTGCGCCACAGCGTTCTCGCGCAAAACTTCAATCGGCCCCATATACTTTTCTATCTTCATAATTTCAGCTGGCGGTTCGTGCACCAAGAATACCGGCTTTAAAGCAGAATCTTCTAACAATGCTTTTTTAATTTCAGATGAAAAGGATTGTTTGAGAGCTTTATATTCAGATAGATTATTTTGGGCTAGATACTGATCGAACTTTTGATCCGTATCGTCTTCATCGCCGGTAGGTAAAACCGAAGCAGGGATAAGACCCAGTTTGGGTGAGATGCGGTTATTATAAAAATTGTGTAGTTTTATGCTTCCCTTGATCCCCAACTCAAAATAGGTAAGCGCTAGTTTTCGGAAAGGTTCAATAAACAATATTCCAGCAACGACTGCCAAAAGTAAAGGGATTCCAAGAATAGAGATCGCTATAGAGAACACAACAGCTGGAGATACAGTTACTGCGGCGAATATTGCTCCTACTATTGTTAGGATGGCTCTGTCAAAATAGTTAAGCTTCTTTCCATCTTTTTTATATTTTGGATGTTCTCGCGAAAATACAATCCCACTTGCTAAAAGCCAGATTCCAACTGCTATTCCACCATCCCACCACACACCGGAAATCATGGAATAGACCATCCATGCAGTTAAAGATATAGAACCAAATGCTCCAGTGAACCAAGAAACCGCACCCATGGGTTCTAGTTTATCCAGATCATCCAACAAACTTGTATCTGCTTTTCCTTCACCAATCAGCCGATCCGCTTCCCACCGCAGAATGGTCTTAGCGCCCATGATTAAGAATGGAACTGAAAATGCCCATTCTAACTCACCCGCTAGATGCGCCCACTTTGCTCCAAGAATGGAGGCGGGAGTATTCCCATTTTCTGTTTCTTCAATTTCCTCATCATCCGTATCCAAATCTTGTTCAGGGTCTATGCTTCCTGATTCACTCTCTAATCCCATCCTTTTTTGAACCTGTTTGAGCATTTTTTTGTATTCAGATTTTTCGTTGGTGGACCGATTTGTATTCTCTGTTAATGATAAAAATTTTTCATAACCCTCTGACCCAAGAATCTCCTTGATTTGATTAAGAATTATTTTAGTTTCTAAATCGTCTTCATCGCCTAAAATGTCATGACCCGTATAACCAGGATCTTCTCCGCGAACATGGGAATCCATTGATAAAATAAGAGGGTGATAATACCAGCCCATCTCGATGCGGACATCAGAAGGGATTGGAATGATGTAGTGCCAAGGAACGCTTCTTTTGGATGAAAAGAGATGGTCTGCCCTTAACTGTTTAAAAAAATCTTGGATTCCGCTATATCCATGGTAGCGCGGCAGATCATATTCCTTTGAACCAACCAAAATTTTTGTCCTATCTTCATTCAGGGAAATTGTGGCCAGAACCTGAGCATCCGAATAAGGAAATGAAAGTTTGTTCCACCTAAATCGTTTATCCATTTTAAGTTCTGCCGGCAACAAAAAATAAAGGACTGCCAAAGGCAGCTTATCTAAACCATCTCCAAAAACATCTTTGTAAAAATTCAATTGCCCTTGATTTTCTCTTTCATATTTTTTTCGAATTCCATCCAGCCCGATCTTGTCAATATTTGTTCTTAACATTTGCGCCTGGTCCAAACGAAGAGAGCTGCGCACAATTGTGCAGATCGTTGTCTCTCCGGTAACCTCAATTCCAATAAGGTAGGCGATGAATGCGCTAACATCCTCTAAGCTCTTACTGCTCCCAATGATATGACTAAGGTGTTGGGGAGATTGGATTCCTATGCCGCGAAGATGGTTTATAAATTCGATTACTTCTCTCAACTTCCTTTTGGAATGGATGATCCCGCTAATATCACCGCTGCTTTTTATACCTAAAATTTGCAGATAATTAATAAATTGTTCTGCATCAACCAAACTTTTACTGCTTTTTAAAATTTGAGCAATGTGATTCCCGTTCCGAATTTCTTTTCTATTTAGAAGCAATATAAAATTTTTTATATCCTCTAAAGTTCGAGTGGTGCGCAAGATTCCGCTAATAGCCCCTCCATTGAAAATAAAATCCCCGTTATCTTTATAGGAGTAAAGGTAAAGCAAAATCTCGAACTTGCTCATAAACTTGGCTGCGGACAAAGACAAAATTGATTCTATTGAATACCCTTGAAAGAATTGTTTTCCATCCCTGGTAATCATAGATAACAACTTTACAATTGCGTGTTTATTCGTTTCTTTATCCTTTAGAAGATTCTCAAATACTTTAGACATATTTCTCAGTTTACTTTCTGAGTCTATGGGATCGCTTAAATCAACCCCCAATTTTTCTAGAATTGCATCCGCGCTCAATTTAGGGGACAAATCAGACTCTAATTGAATTTCAAAGCGATCGTTCACTCTGGCAATCATAAAATCATAAAATTGCCGATACACACGAGGACTCATCTGAAAATCACCGTTAAGTATTTGCCAAATAGCGTTGTAAGGGATGCCGGATTCGCGCGCAGTAACGTCTCTGCCGTTCTTTTCTGCAACAGCCTTTAGTGTTGCGAACATAGTCTTTCGATCGGGCAATAAGCGCAAATCGTATTTTTGTTCAATCTCACTTACAAGACCCTGAAGCTTTTCTAAATTTTTAGGAGTCGGGATGGCTCCATTTAATAAAATATTCCCCAGAGTAGATTTGGGCACATTCGATAAAGCTGACATTTCTGGAATACTATAAAGAAGATTTACTTTTTTAAGTTTTTCAATAAAGGATAGTTCACCTTTTTCCTCAACCGAGGCAAGGGGAGATTGGGAAAGCCAAAAGGCAAGCCTGAAAAACCAGCTCAATTCAAGCCAATGCAAATTTCTATCTTGGAATAGCTCAACTACCTGCGGCAGGAATTTAGGAGAGAATAGTCTATCCAGACGCAGATTACTTATGTCTAACTTTTTGTTTACATACCTCCTTGCCAAAAGAATCGCGCCGTTGTGGGAAGTGTGAGTCAAACAATAATATCCTAAGCCAGTTGCAGCGGTTCCCAACCCTACAGAAAATAAAAATGCAGGAGTGACCAAAACTCCTGCAAGAACTAAGCCCCAGAAAAATAATTTCTTTCCTTTATCTGAGCCAAACCATTCCCTATATGTAACTCCCCTCCCTTTGTGCGCGCCGCTAAACACAAAAGCCGAAGCGACCGTTACTGCCACTACCACAGGCACATCTAAATTAAACCACACCGCCAAAAGTACTGGCAGTTGATACACCACCTCCAAGTTCACTCCTACAGTTGTGTAGAGATAATACTGCCACGAATCCTCTCCCCATTTTTCTATCGCCCACTCATCTTTGGTGGATGCGAGACCATTGTCTCTATCAGTTTTCTTATCATCCTCTAGAATATCAGAACGCAATGGATTATCATCAAACTGGCGGGGCAATGGTTCAATAGGATCAATTTCTGTTTGGATTTCGATATTTCCTTTTCTGTATAGTCTGGAAGTTACAGATCTTAAAAAAGGAGCAATGCCTGGTTTTGTAGCTTTAGCGTCCCCAAGTTTTTTTGTATTTTTGGCGCCCTCTGATTTTTCGGCGTCGTTAATTTTAATCTCTGGAACATATTCTGCAATTAAACGAATTACAGCTTCTGCTGAAAGAACCTTAAAATTTCTGTTCCCTGAACGCCATATATTCTGGAATGCCATCATAATGTCATGCACCCGTGTTTTATCGCTTAATGGCAAACCTTGTTCATCATAATACAGTTTCAATACAATAGCGCGGTCTCGCGAAGAAAGTTTCAATTCATCAAAGAATCCGCCAGATTGATTCGCCTCTTCGAAGTTTTGGGCTAAGTAGTATAATCGTGAACCAATAATGTAAAAAGTGTCGGCTCCTACATTTTGGAATTTAATTTCTCCTTTCCTATCCCTATCATTCAGAGTATTTTTTTTGCCTTTTATTACAGAAAAATATCCTTCCAAAGCATCGCCTTCAAGTGATTTCATAAACAAATCATAAAACTTACCTAAAAGAATACCTCCAACCGGCAAAACCGCAAGAGCGCTTAAAATAATCCCGCCCCAACTCCATCCATGGTAAATGGAGTAAGCAATGGTTCCTAACCCAAACAGCGATAAGCCGATTAGTACACCTTCAAGCAAAGTAAAACCAGATTGATTTGTAGGTTTTGGGCCAGAAGGGGGGAGATTAGATTCTGAATCATCCGGATCAACCAAAACTATTTTTGCAATTTTTTCAACTTCATCCACGTAAATATGAAACTCGGCTCTGAGTTTAAACATTTCGGAACTGATTCCTTTATTTTGAAATTTTGTATAACGCTCATGCTGAAGCTGGGTCAGCATTGGGTGAACATTGCCATCCACGCTTAAATATGAATGGCTTGCAATATCCTCATCAATCGCCCTTACAATCCCCACCATTCCTATAGATTCAAAATCAGTTGCATCGCTGTAATCTTCAATGGGTTTCGCCACATCCTTTTCAGAAAGCAGGGTCATACAAAACAAAATTTTATTCTCTTTGCGGAGCTCTAGAATTTTTTTCCATGTCTCTTCCGCACTTAAATATCCTTTATATCCTTTATCAGAATCCATCATGTTTATCCTAATGCGTATTGGTTCAGGAGCTGACCTGCTAGCCTGTATAATTCTTCCATGGAACTCTCCTATTTTCCTTGTAACTCCATCCAATTGGTTAAATAAAATTTTAGGGCCATTCGTCATTCCAAACCTGCCATCCCACTTCCTTGTGAATGTATTGAGATCAAGATGTCTTTTGACAACTGCAGCGATATCGTTTAACAACTCTGTCAGCAAGTGATAAGCCGAATCGTATAGACCATGGTTAATCATACTCTCCACCATTTCTAGGGCTTTATGAATCGCTGTTTTTTCTGAAACAGTTTCTGCTGAATCCTCAACTTCGGATTCCGGTTTTGCAGCAGATTCTGCAGCGGATGGGGTAGAAATCTTCCCTTCATCTTCTGCCAATACTATAGGTGTTGCATCCTTCGGTTTCTCAAGAATAGGGGTATCTTGAGATCCAGCGTGAGGGAAGCCATCTCCTTTTTTTTCCTCATCGTAAGAGGTTAGGATTTCATCCATTTTTTCAAAATGGTGTTCCATATTTTTCAGTACAATTGATGCCTGCGAAAAAAATTTCCCTAATTGCGATAGCAAGAAAACGCCATTGAATAAACCCAAGGCGATCGCCATTTTTATTTTCAAAGGTCCCAAAGGAGAGAGAATGTTAAGGAATAAAGCGATGGGTATTACAAGAATCATGGACCAACTGCCTCGAATGGTTGCCTTTACAGACGCTTTGAGAGCTATTTTTAAATCGGTTTTTAGTTCTACATTCCCGCCCAACTTTTTCCATCGCAACAACATGCCGTTTTCTTGAACAATTCCAGAGAAGAAATGTCCTAAAAATAGAATAAGAAGAGCAATGGGGAGAACGCTCAAGGCAGAAATCACCGATGACCAAACAACCGTAGTTGTATAGTAATCCGGCTGACTTAAATAATTTTCCATCATTTTCATCATGGATTCATAAACACTCTCCGTCCGCCAGAAGAAAATGCCTCCGAACAAAAAACTTTCAAGCAGATTGATCACCGCAATATTTTTTATTCCAAACCACGTTTTCCAAATCCCCATGGCCCCGGGTTGGGGAGGTAAAATATCCTCAGAATATGTATCCCAATTAACTGGGTGAGTTAACGTGAAGTATGCCACGAAATTATCCTCTCCAATTATTTGAATGATTTCCTGATCAGTGATGTCGGGCAACAATTTGCGAAGTAATTCAATCTGGGCTATTAAGAGCCTTCCATATAAATTTGATTCATTTCCAGATAGGCCTTCTTCAACTCCATGCGGAGCCCACAATGGCGCACTCATAAATGCTTCAGCTAAAGCATCTATAATTACTTTCCGAGGGATCATGGATGGGAGTGCGCCTAACTGCGATTCCCCACTCTGCGATAAGGGTACTAGTTGAACGAATTGATCCCTCTCTCCTAGCAGCATGCCTGTTTGTTTTTCTTCGATAAGTTTTGGTATATCTCCAGAGTAAGGAGCAAACTCCTTGGGAAGCACTTTTTGAATGTTTGCAATCAGAGTTTGGCAATAGTCCTGTGCCCATGGGTAGTTTTCTGAAGAGCTATCGTTGGCGATAGACACTTCCAACGGTAAGATTTTTGAAAGTCTAGATGGTTGGGCAAGAGCAAAAACGATTTGTTGCAGTGGAAGCAAGGAAACTTTCATCACCGATTTTTCGCCTGCGGTTCGCTCTACAGTATGATTTTCCGTTAGTTTATCATACAGCGCTTTTTCCCGAACGGTAAATTGAGCCATGGGTCTTGAACGCCATTCAATGATCCTTCCTGCTTGAAGCATCGCGGCAATTCTTTGTTCCATAAAGTCATAACCATCCAACACAATAGCGTTGTCCACAATATAATCCGATCCATCTTTAATAATTTTGGCGGTTGAAATGGGTTCCCCGGTATCCAAACGTATCCCAATAAAATTAAATATTTCTTTTTTGATTTTGGACGATCCATCTTGCCATTCGGTCTTAAGAATAAAAATGCCGAACTCTTTATCCGTAAACGAGCCAATGATGGCATGATCCGCTAGTCCAGGATTAAAAATATTGTTTTCCATAAACACACCCGTGCGGCTCAATAGAACGCACAAATGCGATTCTAAACTGATGCTGTTGAAATATTCTCGTTCAGTGGTAGTTAGAGTTTTGGGTGCAGAATAATCTGAGGCGCTCAAGCCAATTGGAGAGTCAGCTATTTTTTTGCCTGCCACCAAACGGACAGCATCTTCGAATTCTACTTTCTGAGCCAGCAGGTTACCGACTTGATATGCTTTTTGGTGATCTCCTTCCAATAGTTCCAAAGCAGCGTAAGCTAGAAGCTCACCATAAAGATAACTGAATTCTGGCTCCGCCTTTAGCGCTCCAACGATATTGTGTACCAAGCCCGCTCGCTTTTTCGCCAGCTTCATGAATCTTGAAGCAAGACCGGGCAAAGGCAAAGCGGCTGCGCCGTACATTTCTAAATGTGTTCTTGCAAACCTTTTTGCTAATTCGTTAATATCTTCAGGGTCATCATTAGCAGTGTTCAGTTCACTTTTCCGAACAGTTTCAAAAAAGGATGCCAAATATCCAGTGGATCTAGTCCCACGATCTAATAATTTCCCGGGGTATCTGTAATGGGTCAATTCGTGGGAGAGCAGAGTTCTAAAATCTTTTTCATCCCTTACTTTCCAGCCAAGTATATATATCGTCTTTGTGAGCGGGGATATTGTCCCATAAAAATTTTTTATCCAATGTAAAGTCTCAAATAGTCCTTGAATGACTGCAATAAAGATTAAAATACGAGCAAGGGGAAGCGCGAGATTTACAGGGAACCCTGAATATAGCGCCATGGCTAAAAGAGCTATGTAAGGAGGAATCCTAACAGAAAGAATCCTATCTGCAAAAAATAATAAAATTATTGGATCAAAGACGTTTTTCATAATAACCAGTTTGATTTTCTTTTTAAGTTCTGGAGCCCCAGTTACATTAAAAATATGGACGATTTCTTCTTGAACAATGCGGTCTATATCCGTATCCAGTTTTACGCTATGCAGCGCAGGGGAGTTCCGAGCGGCATGGAAGATTCCACCAAGGATAGCTCCAACCGCAGTCATAAAATAGGGATTGACTCCAGGTAAACTTTGTAGGGCGAATGGAAAAATAAGTATAGGTATTAAACTAAAGAGCGCTGTGCTTGCAGCTTTTTTTGCATTGTTTAGGTATTCATTCTCATCTTCAACTATATGAAAGTGCTCTTCAGCAGATGGTTTGATTCTAAAGATAAGCCAATTTTTTCTTTTTTCAAAAATTGTCCTAGAAATTAAAATTTTTCCGTTCAATTGACGAATACCAAAATAATAATGGAGGCGGACTAAGAGGGGATACCATACTAGAAGTGCGGCAACAAAGAGACCAAGAGAAAAGATATCTATATTTTCTAAAAATACAGGAGGGGCGTGCGGCATGAACCCCATCAATGTTAAAAGTGAAAACCCAACGATAATCACCCCTTCCACAAATCCAATCAAAACCAAATTTTTAAACGGCCAAATCCCAATGGCCCCGGGTTGGTCACCTATTGGACCTTCGTTACTTTCTAATTTATCCAGAATCTGTTTGAAAATAATTTTTCTATCTGGGGAAAATGCTTTTGCCGAGAATAAGCGATCATAAACTGTTCTTAAATTTGGGTCATTACGAAGCGATAACAACATCAATTCCTGATACGCTTTTCGGTTCCACTGGAAGATGGATTTTAGCTCATCTCCGCCCAAAAATGCTTTTACAAACGAACTAGGATCGCTGCCCTCTTCTAATTGATCTCCACCCTTAAATCTATCTACAAGTGAATTGAGCTTGATTTCATTCGTAAAAGTATTTATTTTATGTTCTGCTTCTAAAACATACAGCAATGCTAGCGCTGCTGTCTTATAAAGCGCGTGTTCGGAAATATCCATGTTTTTGTTCCGATAAATGGCTCTTATATAATTCAGCCAGAATTCATAGGAGTGCATCTGAAAAGCAATAATCTCCCAAGTTTCCTCATTGGGATAGTGCAAATCCAGCTCTTTTATATAATCAATCACTATTTGAAGAATATGGGCTTCCACGACACCATCTCCGGGTAAAGATTTTGAATCTGCTTGTTTTTGCTGAAGGGTTTCCGCATATCGCGCCAGAGCATCGGCAATCTCAATATCCGTATATTGCAATCCTAGAATTTTAAGAAATTCTCTTTCTTGGCTTACCCTGCTGGATAAACGCCCTCCTTTCCATTGAATCCCTCCTTCCGCGGCCCATTCATACCTCGCTTCCCCAATTGAAATTTCTCCTTTTTCTTCTAAAGGTTCAAAAATTTTCCTTTCTGCTTTAAAACTATTGTAAAAGTTCATATTTTCTTCATCGGGGTCTATAAATTCTCTTGCCAAAAATTCAAGCCCCAACTGTTTTAATTCCTGTTTCAGTTCTTCATTGGTCTTTTCAGCATCCGGCATTGCCCCGCCCAACTCTTTTATTTCCTTAGCTTCCATCAACAGTCTAACCCCGCCGCCCAGTCGAATGAAAGTCGCTAATTTAAATTCAAAATCTTCCCATTTCAAATTGAGCGGAAGGTTCACATGATAAGGAAAGAAGGGGATTTCTGGATAGCGATTTGCCAGCTCCTTATATTTTTCTCGATAATGGCTGTGGGGGGACACGAATTGGTCTGGCCGGTCTGATTTTTTTGACATTGATTTTTCTAACGTTTCAAATAAACGTACTGAATAGTCCGCTCTCATTTCTTCAAAAATCAGCATCATGGATTCCCCCATGTAAAGTCCAGAGGAATCAAAGTAAGCATCAATTACGGTCTGCAGTTCCTCAGTGCTTAACTTTTTCATCATCATCTGCATAACGTGCCGCGCATAAACGGAAACAATGAATTTTTTTAAACTTTGTTTTTTTTCAATGGACTTTAAAAGCGCCCCGGCTTCCTCAAGAATATCGCGAAGATCTGGTATGGGAACGCGGCTTAGTACCCCAAAGCGCTCGTCCCACTTGGGCACGAAATCTCTTTGCATGTCCCCAGTCCCTCCAAGCTTAACCAAATAACCGGAAAAATCTAAGAGAAGTTCTGAAAGTGTGGAGGCGGCTTCGGAATTTTTTCCGATTCCAATCATTTTTTTCGCGTACTCTAGCGCTAAATGCAAAGAGCTTTTTCCCGACACAGGTCTGGTTTCGTGTTCAGGAATTTGTGTAACTCCAACTTTCGCAACTTTAACCCCATTGGGCAGAGCATCAATATACAATTGAAAATTTATTTTTATTCCTTCGTATCTTTTCTGAACCATTCTAAGCTGTAAGTGAATCTCCTGTTTTTCCGGAGGGTTGGGATACCCCGAGGCATCCCCTCTTTCTATTCTGCATGCCTCTCCCAAACGTATGGTATGCGGAGCGCCAAATGCATACTGTTTTTCAATAGGCTTACTTAAAATATCATCTGTTTTCACTGCCACAAGATGAGTTAAATTTTCCTTCCCATATAAATCAACGATCTTGCCCCACAATTCTTTCACATCCTCAAAATTCCCGATTGGTTTCTGCCCGGGTTGATGTCTAATATCATCATCCGCTGGTTGATCCGTTGAGGCTAAATGTAGAGGATACTGGACTTTTTGATAAGCGAATATAAGACGGTTTGTATTAAATGAGATGTCCGTTCCCTTAACCTCATTTAATTTTTTAATCACAGTTCCAATTTTTTTAGACATCAGGATATGGAATCCGGGAATGGATAAATTTTGAGTGTAAAGCGTATGGAAATTTCCAGCGCCCTTCGCAATATAAGCGATTGCTTCGCCCCATGCTTCCAAGAATTCGGGATGTTGAGAGCTTTGAGACAGGTCAGCTCCTAATAGAAAGCTGCCATCTGTTGTTACTAACAATGATTTGTTTTCTAGGTAGGGAGCAAGGACCGGGTTCCTCTTTATCATTTCCCTTGCTTCTTCTTCGGTTATGTCATCTCGAACCACTTCGCCTCGGGCAACAACTGTTACGCTATATCCAGCAAGCAAGAGTTGTTCAATTGGTAGCTGGTCAAAGATAGCTTCCCCATGATTATCTAAAAAATAGATTATTCTTCCTTGAGGATTTTTTCTAAGAGTAGCGATGAATTGTTCAAACTCATCTACAATGGGTCCTTGAACTTTGGTTTTTAGGACCATTTCTTTGATCACAGGTTCTAAGCGATTGAAACTGTTGGGATCTTTCCAATCAAAGACAATTCCTAAAGAGTTTGCAAAATCTTCTAACGGCTGCATGCGGGTATGGTCAAACAAATTCATAATGCCTGCCGAGACCATCGCCATCCGCAAAGCTTCTATTCTTTCTTCAGTAAGCCCTTTCTCTTCAGGCTTTTGAACGAGTTTTAAAACTTCTTGACGCATTGGTTCATACAGTTTTTCTACTGCATGATCCAAATTTTCTTTATAAGGTTTGTAGGCATGATCATTTCCGCTAAAATGTTTGACCAACCCATTGGCAATACCTTCAAACTGTAAAACGGACAGCTCTTTTGCAAGCGGGTGTTTAGCTAATAGTTCTAACGCAATTTCAACTCGTTTTCTGGCAAGTGGATCTTCAGTAGCTATCTTTAAGTGAGTTTTGGCTTGTTCAATTTTTCCAATCAAGCTGTCGCCATAGTCAAAACTTTCATCCACATCGCTGATTTTTATAAAACCAGCAATATAGTTAGATGCCATGAATTCTGGAGTTTTACTATTCAAAAGATGATTGACCATCCCATCAACGTAAATTTCTAAACCACGATTCGCCAAAGATATTTTTTTTGAACTTCTATTTTTTAGTGAGATGAATGCGGTCACTAGCCCGCCTGCAACAAGGAGAACTGCGATCAAACTCGCCCCGCCGGCTAACATTGCTGCAACTAACCCCAGAGCAACCCAAATCAAAGCCATGCCTAGACCTGCAGTTTCTATATTCGACATTCCCGCTTGTTTGAAATATTTTCCTTTGGGAATGGAAACTACTGTTTTGCGGATTGAACGTTTTAGACTCGGTGAGGATACAGATCTAAAATCTTCCACTAAGTAAGCGGACTCTTTTTGTTCAGAATCGAGATAATATTTTTTACCATCATAACTGCCGCCTATCTTGCCTAATTCAAAGGGTACAACTCGCTCTCCATACCTTTTCCGCACAAAGCCGTTGGTAAAATATTTTCCATGTTCTACCTGACCAATCAACAATCTTTTAGCTCTAAACTGTTTTGCGAATTCGGCCGCATAGTTAATCATCCCTTGACCGATTGCAAACGTCAGATGTTGACTCTGCTTTTCATATTCAGAGTTAATTTCCATATTCTGGATTACTAAACTCCCATCTTCCGCAATATAAAGCCAGAGGTTTGCTATCGGTTTACCAGTTAAGTCGTCCACGACCTCAATAACATTCATCCCCTCATCAATTAGTCGCTCGACCATAGCATGGGGATATAGACTGGAGTTCATTGCTAGACAGCAGCTTGTAAAGTCTCCCATAAAAAGGTCATTCCCTGGATTTCTAAAAATAGGTCGGACCGTGAAGTGTTTCCCTTGGCTTAATGCTTGGCGATATTCGGTAGCGCTGAGACGCGCTTTAAGAACATCCACACGCTCTTTAAAGTGATTAACTGTTTCGTAATATAAAATATTCCCTTGAACCTCTTCAAAGGAAAGAATGCGATGAGTTAGCTGCAATAGCTTTGTTAAGGTAGTGGGTTTTGATAATTGAAGCACAAGTTCTTTTTTATTTTCTACAGATAACCCCGACTCTTGAAGAAATGCTTCCATCCCTTGTCTGTGTTCTATTTGTAACCCTAACTTAAGAGTCCTTTGTAGGTAGTCAATTACACTCTCAATCTCTGATACGGGATCATGTTTTGTAATGCCGCTTGGAACATAAAATATCTCACCCGACTCTTGCCTTTCTTGAGGAGTTTTGCCTAACCATCTTGAGACATTGATTCCGGTTTTTTCCAGAAGACCCCTCACATTTTTATTGTGATTTGCAATTTTTCTGCCGGTTGCGTCATTTTGGTTTTCATCTTCAATGTAGCCCCAAAACCGATCTTCAAGGATTGCTTTAATTAATCCTTTAAATGCAGGGAAACGATGCGGGGATGAATGCTCAATGTTATTTTTTGCTTGATTAAGACGGCTAAGAAAAGGAAAATATATTTTCTTATACGCTTCGGGACTAATCGTTACTTTATCTATGCCAAAAGATTCCGCAAGGGGGGTTAGGAGTCCTTTTGACAGTTCTTTGATTAGATCGGATATTGGGGTATCCTTGCTGTACCCATTCATTTGATTGATAAATTCATTTTTTTTGCCTGTGTTCACGTAACTATTGGCAATATCTATAATTTTGAAGATCGCGCTTTGATCTATGGAGATTTTTTTCCTCGATCCCTCCTTTTGACTATTCAACTCATCAATTAATTTTTTTAGTGACTGGAAAACAGGCTCATTTAGGAGAGCCTCTTTCTTTGATTCCAGAAAACGTATTGAACCCTGAGGGTTTGAACTTTGGTGCAAAAGACCTTTTAAATGGCGGAGGGAGCCTGGTAACAAAATCTCTAAGGCATAAAGAGAGGCGGAATATTCTTCTTCAAACTTTTTTTGGTTATGGCGCCTCGTCCTCGGCAGTTTCTTATTTGCCTCTTTAAACGCAGATTTAAGGTTTTCCAGTTCCTGTATCTTTTTGTTAAATTCTTCAGGACCGGAAGCAATTATCATTTTTATGATCTCTGGAAATTGGCTGATGGGCAATAAGTGATATCGGCTGAGCAATCGGAAGGAATTTTGGATCGTGGGTATAAGCTGATTGTTATTCTGAGAAGAAAAAATCAGCGGATAGGCAACTGCAGCAATCCTTGCTGCCTCACTTAATCTTCCACGCGCAATTAACTTGGCAATCCATATCTTAATATCATTTGGTTTTAATCCCTCAATATTATTTTCTATTGCGCCGAGTGCAATAGACTCCGAATATACAGATGTTTCATCCAAAAATCCGTCAAACCAACGGTGTGCATCATTGATATCCACTCCTTCTAGTTTTCTTTTCATCCTTAAAAGATCAACAACCCTTTGCCATGCATTATCTATATCTCTGCCATAATCCAAATCATCATCAATACTCCCTTTGAGACTTCGCAGACTAAAACCAGTTTCTTCAATCCCAGCCTCTATCGCCTTTAGGACTATCTCCCTGGCATATATCTTGCCGCCTTCTGCTTGCAGTCGCTGAACTGAATCTTTAATGACATCAACACTAAATTTTTCTGCAAAACCATGTTGCATTGCAGAGATCGCGACCTCAGCCGCTATGAAATATTCTCTAGCCAAAAAAGAAGAGAGAATAAAATTATTTACATCATTTGCGTTTATACCATGGACATCATTTTCCATCATCAGTTTTAAGATTTGTCCTGAATCCTTATAAAAGTGAGGTCCCTTCTTGAGGGATTGATCAAATAGTTCTTTAATTCTAGTATCTTCGATGCTTCTTTTTTTCTTTGATCTTAGTGCAACTGCAATTTCCGCTGCTTCAAGATAATGCCGATATTTTTGAAGAGCTCGTATCCATTGCTTTATTTTCCTAACTTTGAGATCAAGGAGATCATTTTCAATGGCAAGCTTAACAATTGTGCGAATTGCTTTTGGGGCATGCCTGCCAAAGGCATGATTAACCGCTGTCTCCAAACGATGAATGCTGGAACCATTCATCCCTTTTTTGAGTTCTGCAATCGCAATTTTTCCAGCAAGTCGGGGTTCATTATAATTTAATGCTTGCCAATAAATGGCTGTGACCAATGCGCCCTCTATCGCTTTTGCTCTATGTTCAATGGCAGCAACCAATATCTCACCTGCCGTGACGATCCAACTTGAACCTGATTCTTTTCCCTCACGAAAGGATTGAATTGCTCGACGATTACATTCTTCGATCCACCGTTTAATGTCTCTATCGCTGATATCGGCCACATGATTGCGGATCGCATGAACTCCAATATCTTTAAGGGTTATAAAATCACCTTCTTTTAATCCTTCTTCAATTCTTCTTTTAATATTTGAGTTATAGAATAGCAGGTTCACAAAGTCAGCTTTTCTTTCTTCATCCCAATCCTTTACAGCGAATAAATGGTTCTTCCCTCTTGGCTGCGGCAGGAGACCTCCTACAAATGGCATTGCAGTTCCCAACATTTGCACCGTATGCTCACCACCACTTAAGTTTTGGATAATCCAATGAACTCCTAGCATTAAGAAAGCAATCATCATTGGATGCGCAATGACAAACTTAGGTACCCTAAGAATCCATTTGAAGATGAGTGAAAGGTTGCGAGTGGATTTTTGCCATTCCTTGACATTTAGTGGTTCGGATGGTAGATTTAGGAATAAATTATGGATATAAAATTTGATCAAAATGCGGATGCGTTGTATATTCAATTTCAAACTGGAAAGGTTAAAGAGACTCTTAAATTGAAAGATGGAATTTTGGTAGATATTGGCAAGAATGGAAAACTTTTCGGGATTGAGATTTTGGACGTTAGCCAGAGAGTTCCCATGAAGGAATTGGATCATGTGAACGTAAATCTTCCTGTGCATGCTTAATCTTGCTAAAAATACTTTAAGGCCAATCAATAAAATCCCGCTGCCTAAAACATAGAAAGGAAAATTAACCGTACATAACACCACAGGAACCAACGCGGCAAAAACCATCAATATCGTCGCAAAACCAACCGCTTCTGTGGTTGTAAATCCTGATTGTTTAGTGGGAGGATTTTTGAAAGATTTATCCCCAACCTCTATCGCGTCGGGCTGTTTGAGAACACCTTGACGTACGATGGAAAGAATGTCTTGAACCTTGCCAAGAATTTGGTTCATTTCATCATTTTCTCCGGGCAGATAGCCAAAAGATTTTTCTAATTCAATTGGCGCTTGCGTACGTTTATCGTACTCAAGCGGGAAATAAGCCTCCACACTGCCGGAAACTGGATAATAGCCATAAATACCGAAGGTAAAAGGTTGAGGTAAATTATGAAGCGAAACAAATGGTTTCCCTAAAGCATAAAGCAAATGCATCATCCCGCCTTCAACGGTAACCCCCATATCTACAAGGGCAGCTACATGCTTGGAAAGGTATTTATCCTCTAGTGTAGGCGGAAGAAGAACTGCCTGTCCTGCTTTTAAACGTAAATTGGATTTAAGATGATCTCTCAAATTATCTAACAACTCTTGATTGGTTCTGTCATTGAGAACAACAAAAACATAGCCATTAGTTTTTTCAACCAATGAAGAGATAAATTCAGCTAGCAGCTCAGCACTTTCGAACCCTTTTCTTTTAAACTCACCTCCCATACCATTAAATAGTATTCTGGGTTTTGTAGGATCCGGAGAATGCTTTTCCACAAAAGCTTCTGCTTCCCGAAATAAGGAAGATTCTTTGTTGATGAGGTATCCAGCATCCAGCTTTCTATCGGTAGCGATTCCAAGGGCATTTTCAAAAAATATTCTCCATGCATAGTGGTTTTTAAGAGCGTTTTGGGCGAACGCAAAATCTTTATCGCTTGTTACAGTTACATCCCTCCTCTTGAATTCATAACGGTAGTTTGATGTGAGAGGGCTCCCGAAAATGACAAGAGTTCCTTTCTCTTTCCATAAATCTTTTTCCTCTTCTGATGGGTAGGATCGGCCGATAATCTCTATCCCTGGCTGGGCATGCCATAACCACGGCCTGCGAGTGTAAACATTTATCTTGACATGTGGATATTTTGCCCTAATAGCGGGACCAAAACTAAAGAAAAAGATTAGTTCATCTCCTAACCCATGCGATAAATCAACTATGAGAGAAACCTTTTCTATGCCGTTCATTAGGCTCTGTAACTTTTTGGCCATTCGTTCCCGTTCACTAAAGATCGAGTCTGGACTATCATCCCCAGCTTTCCCTGAAAACATTGCAGATAGATCATCCTTAAAATTTAAGGGTGAATGAACGCCGCCCGCGAACGCCGGCATTCGGCTATTCAATAAATTCTTTCCAATCGTCAACTTCAGAACTACAAGCAACCCGCCCGTGATAATCGCCACCGCAGCGCCATAATTCTCGTTAACAATGAATGGAGCTCCTGCCGCAGTTGTAAGCGATACCGCCCAAAATACAACAATTTTATCTATTGTGAGGATGGCTCTAATTTTTTCTTTCACGATTTCTTTAACATTAAAGAACTGGATCAAATTTCTTACAATCACTGTTGGATTAATTTTTTTTGTCATAGGTGTGGCTGTATGTCCTAATAATAATGGAGAGGAGGAAAACTGATATGATAACCGTGTGGATTTTGTTCGCATTTGTTTTAGGAACCCTTGCGCTATTTGAATGGGAAATGTACCAGAAAAAAAAGAAAAAGCAATCATCCCATTCTTAATGAAGACCTGAAGAATTCTTAATTCTTCAGGTCTGTTCTTAATGATTCCCGTTATTTTTATTAGTGCTGCTTTATAGATTGTTGAAAGTTTTTCTAACCTTTTATTTATCCACCTTCTTACTTGCAGTAAAAATTGTTTTAACCAATCTTCCTTAGCATTTTTAATTATTTCCTCTTCAGCATTTGTGATACTTTTATTCTCATCTATGATCGTGGTAAGTCTTACAGCTCTTTCAGGCTTTTTAAACAATAGTTCAGATTTATTTGGAGGGATGCGTTTGACCTGCTCAATTTTTGTTCCCTGTTCTCTTTCTGGACCTAGAATGGAATAAAACGCGCTGTTCGCTTGAGCTGCAGATGTCATCTGAGGAGATACAATCACCAAGAATCCAGCTGCAATCGCAGCGATAAGAGGCGGTAGAACTTTTTTAGGATAGGTGGGAGGAGGCACTGAAAGTTTTTCTCCAGAGAAAAGTTTTTCCAGAGGGGTTTTTTCTTGAGTGAACACACTCAAATAAGCAGCGCCATTTTTCGTATCAACTTGGGTAAGTTTAGGGGTGAATGTGATGACTGCAAAACCCGCTTTATTCAGGAGCTGAGCGATCCCTGTAGAGTGAAACCCGCCAGTGACTAATACGCTAAGGGATTCAAACGACTGTGGAAGTGGAGTATCATTTTGTAGTGTACGGATTAGATTTTTTGCCATAAGCTGATCCCTAGCAAGACCTTCTTTGTAAAAAGATTCAAAAGAGGTGAGAGAGGATAAGTTTGGGTTTGGGGTTATGGGGTTGGCAGACATAAATTTAAGCTCCTCATAATCTTCCCACTCCTCCTTGGTTAGGGTAAAATTTAGGAGTTTTTCTGTAAGATAAAGTCTCCTAGACTTTTTTACTAATCTTTTTTCCTCATCATTTTTAGTTAAGGAATCATAATTCCTTTTTTCTAACTCTTTGATTTCGGTAAAGAGATTTTCAGACTGAATAGAATCAGAGAGTAATACATAGCGCAGATATTCTGTGAGCGCAGGATATTGAGAGAGTTCAATCCCATGGTTCAAACAAAGATTTTTAAGAACTTGGTAATAGTCTGAATGCCCGATCTCTCCTGTACGATAATGAAGAGTCTGCTGCATGAACTCTTGGATTTGTTGATTGGTTAGAAGCGGAACTAAATTTTTTACTAAAAATTCTCTTTCCTTTGCTACTTGGCTAAAGTTTAAACTATTCTCTAATTTTAAAGCTTTAAGGAAGTTTTGAATGGATGGGTAATTCTGACTATTTTGGCTGCTAAGTAAAGAGAGATAGTCTCCTAACTTTATGGTTCCTTTCTGGTAGAGATCTACTTGCTGATCAAAATCCTTTAATTTTTGGTTCCAACCTTTCTCTTTTTCCTGATTTATTTTTAATTTTAAATCTGTTAACTCTTTTTTATATTGGGCAACAAGTCCAACAGATTGTTTGTAAGAATTTACATGTGCCCAGTAGTGGTCATGGTCATCTATTCCTACAATAGGCGGAATCTCTTTTGGGCTGGTAAGAGCTGTATGGATTGCGCCTGAAATTTTTTTCTGTCTAAAAAGATAATCTGTTGATTTTTGGATAGCTTCTGGATAAGGAGAAGTGCGAAAATGGGTTAGATCAATCTCCTCGAAAGCGCCTTCTAAGGCAATCAGATTTATTTTTTTAGAGTCAATCAGCGATTGTATGGTTTTACTTATATTGGTTTGAACTTCTGGGTTTAAGTGCACATCTTGAATATAGAGAACAGTTTTTGCAATCTTTTTATTTTTTGGAATCTGGATTTTACTAATTGTTCCATATTGAGAAGGCACAGATTCAAGCAGAGTTGCTAGCGGCTCTAACGATTCTTTTGGAAGTTCTTGCTTTAAAGATTGGATAAGAGAGGAAGAAATATTTTTCTGAGGCAAAGGTAAAGAATTAAAGTTTGAAGGAATCTGCGCTAAGAGAAGAGCTTCGGGCTTATTTTTATTTAAATTTTTAAGTTGATCCTCCTTTATTTTTTCTACAGAGGCTTTCCGTTCTTGCCAAATAGTTCGCCTTCTTTCACCATAAAGACTGGCTTCGGCAAATGGAGGAGCGATTACAGAAAAAAGAAAAGTTAGGATTAAGAGCTGGATAAAACACGCTTTAATCCCCATTTTCTTTAAATTGATAAGAGCAAAATTTAAGTACACGCGCGTACGCATTAAGCTCAAACTATATCAAGTTACCGTTAAATAAATCTTAAACTTTTTGTAAAAAATTTGTAACACTTTTGTAAAGTTTCATAAAAGCAAAAACGGTGATTTTGACAATAAAAGAGATTTTTAACTAGATAATTCCGATTAGGCTATTGGATGGGGATTTAACCTGAATAATCTAACCTATTCGGGTTAATTAGTTTTTGTTTAAGAATAATTTTTTAAGCGGAAATTAGTTAAAACTTAACAGGTAGTGTAAGAGGGTGCGGCTTGGGAATCCTGTGCCGCCGGGTGAAAGGTAGTGGGATTCTTTGGCGCTCCAGGCAGGGCCGGCAATATCTAAATGTGCCCAGGGTTTATCTCCCACAAATTCTTGCAAGAAAAGGCCTCCCACAATTGAGCCGCCTTCTCTGCGGGTAGAAGAGATGTTTTTAATGTCAGCGACTGTGGAATTTAAGCCTTCTCGATAGTCTTTTTCTAAGGGAAGAGGCCAAAATTTTTCATTGCTTTCTAAACTCGCTTTTTTAATGGCATTAAGCAGTTCTTCATTATTTCCCATGTATCCTGCCACAAGCGCTCCTAAACCTATGACCACAGCCATGGTTAAAGTGGCTAAATCAATAATCGCATCTGGGTTTTGTTTCACCGCGTAAGAAAGAGCATCTGCTAAAATTAATCTGCCTTCAGCGTCTGTATTTAAAACCTCAATGGTTTTTCCATTCATTGCTTTTAATACATCCCCGGGTTTGTAAGCTCTGCCTCCAGGCATGTTTTCCGTTAAAGCCATAATTCCATGAAGTTCAACCGCAGGTTTTATTTTTGGGATGGCTTTAAAAATTCCTAAAATTGTTGCTGCTCCAGCCATGTCCATCTTCATGGTTTCCATGCCTTCTGCGGTTTTTAAAGAAAGGCCGCCTGAATCAAAGGTAATGCCTTTGCCTACAAAGGCAATGGATTTAGAGGCTTTTACAGGTTTGTAATGAAAGTGCAAAAATATGGGAGGCTCAGCGCTTCCTCGATTAACTCCTAAAAGAGCGCCCATCCCCATTTTTTCAATCTCTTTTTTTTCAAAAATTTTTAATCTAATCCCAGAAGATTTGCAATTTTTCTCAACTTCTTTTGCAAGTTTTGCAAACTGGGTTGGAGTCATGGAACTGGGAGGTTCATTCACTAAATCCCTCACAAAACAAGCGGTTTCAGATAGGGTTTGGGCAAGTTCTATCCCTTTTTTTATGTCTGACTCAAATTTTTCAGAACCAATCACACTACAACTTTGAATTTTTTTGGAACCATCTTGTTTGCTTAAATATTTGTCGAATTTGTAGTTTGCCAGCAGCGCTCCTTCTAAAATTGCATAGGATTCTTTGTATGGATTATTCAGAATTTGAGGTAAAAAAAGAGAAATTTCCTCAGAAGATATGTTTTGAGCTTTTCTTAAAGCGCAAGCGCTGGCTCGTCTTAATTTTTCTTCAGTTAAAGTTTTTTCTTTTCCAAGCCCGGTAAGAATAATTCTTTTAGCAGGAGATTCATTTTTTGGAAAGAGAAGAACAGTTGTGTTTTCTTTGCCTTTAAATCCCTGTTCTTTTGCTTCTTCAATTAATTTTTTATCTTGGATTCCAAAAGTTTCGTTTTCCAAGGCAAAAAGGATCAGAGTCTTTTCTTTAGGGATTGTGGTTGCGATTGAGATTTTCACGATCTATAGATTGGAGTCCAACTTGGGTTTTCTTTAAAAAGTCGCACACATTGGATTGTTTTTGTAGGGGTAAGATAAAAAAGATGGTTTCTATTTGCCGGCACTAAAATAAAATCTCCTTTTTCTACAAGGAGGCGCATCCATTGATCTTTTTTAGAGCGGATATCAAAAATCCCCTCTCCATTTAAGACAAACCGAACCTCATCGTCCGTATGGATATGCTCTTTATCAAATTTTGCGCAGATGGCGTCTAAATTAGGCATGGCAGGATAAAGTTCTACAATATCTTGAGCGCTATATCTCCAACTTTTTTTAATTTTGTCTAAAGAGGGTTGAAAATTTTCTGTAGGAATTTTTTGATAATAAATTCCTTCTTCCATCAGTTTGTCTGCAAGGATTTCAATGCCAGAATCCAACCAAGTTGCTTTCATTGGATAGGTTTAATTTAAGAGGTCTATTCCCAGATGTTTTAATTTTATTGCTGCTTCAAAAAGATAATCGTAACATTCAGCCTGAGTTTTTGCTTGAATCCAATCCTTTCCCCATACATACACTCCATGACCGCGCACTAGAACCGCATGTGTTTTTGGATTTTCTAAAATTGCCTGCCTTAAAGAATCTGTCAGATCAGATTCCTTTGCCATGTTTGGAATAATGGGAACTTCTACTGTATCGAATGCATTAGCGCCAATAATTCCTTTCTGCATTTCAAGATTACTAATTTTAAAATGGCTGTCGTAAAGCCATGTGGCTGTCATGGCATGAATAGAGTGGCTGTGGAGAACAGCTCCTGCGTTTCTCAAATGATACGCGAGAATAAAAAGCGGTTTACATTCCGAACATTTTAAATTGGATACTGGCTCTTCCAGCACATTGCCATCTAAGTCCAAGACAAAGATGTCATTGGGATCAAGCTGTTCTTTTTGAACCCCGCTTGGCGCCATGTAGATTTTTTCGCCTTGTCGGATTGAAATCCCGCCGCCAGTTCCGCTGGCCCAGCCTTTGAAGTAAAAAAGTTGGCAGAGTTCACAAATCAGTCGCCGAATTTCCTGATCGCTGGAAGCAGATTCTTGAGTCATCAGGGATTCAATCGTGCGATTTTTGATATTTTCCATAAATTAAGAATTTAACCCAAATAGCGCAAGAAAAAATTAAAACCTAGATGACAGGGATAAGAAAAATAATATGATATAAATAAGAACAAATTTGTCTGCTTATAATCATGCAAAAATCGTATTAAAATGAAGAGATCAGAATATAATTCCTATTTCTGCGGCAGGTCCGGAAAATTCTAGTTCAGTATGAATATCGTTTTGATCTAGGGTGATATTTTGAACTTTATAGCCAGCTCCAATAAAAAGAAATTTTAGTATGCGGTATTTTACCAGCGCGTTCGCGTCATAATAGCGGTTTTTTCCATAAGCAATTGCTTTAATTTCAGCGCCTACACTCAATTTATCAATGGGTTTTAATTGTAAGGCAAGGAATCCCATGGGAACAGGCACTGCTAAACTTTTTGACTCATTTAATCCGGTTTGCGCCTGATTTATTTCTGCTTTAAAATCAATTAGCCGTACATTCAGTCCTACATCTATTCGTAGTTTTTCATCCGTAACGGTTTCTATAAATGGAATTCCGTAAAAAAGAGTTAAGTCATAGTGATCTAATTTTAAAGTAGAGGTAAAAGGAACATTTGCGCTAAAACTTAAGTTTCCAAATTGAAATGGCACAGTTTTAGATCCTGTAGCGTCAAACTTTAAAGGTGTGGCGGCAATATAAAGGTTGGGCAGAAAAAGCGGCAGGTCTAATCTAATTCGTCCGGTAAAGTTGCTTACCTTATCATATTTTAAATCGTTCTTTACATCTACACCAATCCCTTTATAAGACAAATTACCAGACGGCGTTATTTGGGTTATGCCTACTCCTGTTTCTATTTCAAAAGCAAAGAGATTTAGAGAGTAAAAAAGAAGGGTCAGAAGAACAAAGGAAAAAGAAAGATAAGATTTCGTTTGTCTCACAGAGCAAATCCTATCAAAAGCAATAGAAAAAAGTCAAATTTTTTTTGGTATAATTCATAATTACAATTATATATGAGTAAAATAATCGCTGTCTTTTACAATCCAGACAAACCTAATATAAAAAATATCTTTGCTCACCTTATTGAATGGCTTAAAAAACAAGGGGTGCAGGTTATTGCTAAGCTCTCTCACGCAGATTTGAGGTTAGCGGAGTTTGCTCTTGTTTTAGGCGGAGACGGCACTATTTTAAGAGTTGGTAGAACTTTAGCGCCGCATGGGATTCCTATCCTTGGCATCAACTTAGGCAGGCTTGGTTTTTTAGCTGAAACTGATATCAAAGACCTTTATAAAATTTTAAAAAAAGCATTGAATAAAGAGTTAAAAATAGAAGATAGGGACATGTTGAAAATTTCAGTTTTTAGAGACGGCAAAAATAAGCGGTCAAAAACTGAAATTTCAGACAATTTGGTAAAAAGTTCTCTTGCTCTAAATGATTGTTACATCCATACAGGATCCAGTTCAAGAATTATTGAATTAGACGCGTATGTCAATGGAGAATTTCTAGCCACTTATATTGGGGATGGGTTGATTGTTTCCACACCCACAGGATCCACTGCTTATTCTTTAGCTGCTTCTGGTCCTATTGTGGTGCCGCAACTTCCGGTGATGCTTCTTACTCCAATTTGTCCGCACACTTTGGCTCAACGCCCGCTTTTAGTTTCTAGCCAAGATCAGGTGGAATTAGTCATAAAAAATTGCGCTTTAAGCAAATTTATTTTTTTATCTTTTGATGGACAAGAGAGTGTCTCTATCCAGCTTAAAGATCGCATTCGAATTGAAAATGCTTCTCAAAAACTTAAACTGCTGGTGGATCCAAAAAGAAGTTATTACCAAATTTTAAGAACAAAACTTAGGTGGGGAGAGCGTTAACATGCTGCTAGAGCTTAAGATTCGTAACTACCTGCTGATTGATTCTCTGGAAATTCAGTTTTCTAGTAACCTGAATGCTTTAACTGGGGAAACAGGAGCGGGCAAGACGATCCTGATTGATGCGCTTGGTCTTCTATTAGGAGAGAGAAGCGCTGGCTCTTGTGTGCGTAAAGGCGCTAAAAATTGCGAGATTCTTGGAACTTTTGATTTAAAAAATAAGTGTCTCGCAAAAGATTTTTTAGATTCGCTATCTCTTAATCCAGAGGATGATTCACCTCTTATCTTGCGCAGAGAAATTGACCTTGAAGGTAAATCCAAATCTTTTGTGAATGATCGGCAGGTGAGTTTAAATACCCTTAGTTCTTTAGGCAATTTTTTAGTTGACCTGCACGGCCAGCATGAACACCAGCTTTTGTTAAAGTTAAATGAGCAGCGCGAACTCTTAGACCGCTACTCAGGGAATGGTTCTTTGATCAAAGAAATAGAAAATCTTTACCTTCAATGGAAAACATTACTTGAAAAAAAAGAGAGCCTCCTGCTTTCTGAGCAAGAGAGAGCCCAGAGGTTAGATCTTTTTCAATATCAGTTAAGGGAGATTGATACTTCTAAACTTGTTCCGGGCGAAGAGGAAGAAATAGAAAAAAAATTACCTCAATTAAAAAATGCGGATAAATTAAGGCAATTTTCTGATGAACTCTATTCACATCTTTATGAATCTGAAGGTTCAGTTTTAGAGAGACTTAAAATTTGTCAGGGTTTAATGCATAACTTAGAGAGTCTTCAAGGGGAACTTAAAGATTCTCCTTTTTTATTAGAGGAATCTTTTTTAAAATTAAATGAAGTTGCTAATTTTATGCAGAGTTTTCGGGAAAATTTAAATGCGGATCCGGAAAAACTAGACGCTTTAATTTCTCGGCAGGACCTTATTTCCAAATGTAAGAAAAAATATGGTTCTAGCATTGAAGAAATTTTAACTGTTGCTGAAAAGATTAGATTGGAAGTCAAATCCCTGGAATTTTATGACCAGACTTTGGATGGAGTGAAGCAAGAGATACAAACCATCTATGATGAACTGATTAAAAAAAGCAAGAAACTTACCGCCTTAAGAAAAAAAGCAGGAGAAAAACTCTCTTTACTGGCAATGAGAGAGTTAAAAGATTTAGGTTTTAGCAAAGCTCAATTTTCTGTTCAACTGACGCCGAATTTAAATTCTGAGGGACAAGAGATGCCTGCCACTCACGGTTTGGAAAAGATAGAATTTCTTTTTTCCGCCAATCCCGGAGAAGCAATTAAACCTTTAAGGCAGGTGGCTTCTGGCGGGGAGCTTTCCAGAATCATGCTAGCTTTAAAAAAAGTTTTATCAGAGTGCGATTTAGTCCCAACCTTAATTTTTGATGAAATTGATACTGGCATTGGCGGCTCCATGGGACATGTGTTAGGAGAGAAACTTCAATCTTTAGCTAAAGCCCATCAAATTCTTTTGATTACGCACTTGCCGCAGATCGCTGCTTTTGCGGATCGCCATCTTTTAGTAAGAAAGAATGTTAGGGGTGAAACTACAAAAGTGGTTTTGGAACTTTTAGATGATAAAAATAGAGTAAAAGAGGTCGCCCGCATGTTAGGCGGAATTTTAGAAGATGGAGTGGAACCCACTGCAATTTCTTTAAAGCATGCCTCTGAACTGCTTTTGAATGCAAGGTAAAAACAATGAGCGATGAAAGATTTAGAGCCTCAAAAGGTATAAGAGCTTTTACCGGCAATGAACTGCTTTTAAAAGGGGGATTAGAGGGTGGAATCGCTCTTTTTACCGGCTATCCAGGCTCTCCTATTTCTGATGTTTTTGATTCTATTTACTTTAATCGGGATCTTTTTTTAGAGCATGGAATTGTAGGACAAATTGCGAATAACGAGGCTCTGGCTGTTGCTAGGTTGAACGGCTGCCGCATGGCTAACTTAAGAGCCATGGCTGTGATGAAATCTGTAGGGCTGCATGTAGCTTCAGACGGTATTGCCATAGGAAACCTTGCGGAACCTAAACACCCAGAAGGCGGAGCTTTAATTGTGGTAGGAGATGACCCTTGGAATGAAACGACTCAGATCGTGTCAGATTCCAGATTCCTCTCTCAACATTTGCAAGCGCCTATTTTAGAGCCTTCTACTTTTCAGGAAATAAAAGATTGGATTAACATTGGTTTTGAGCTTTCCGGAGCTTGTAATCTTTATGTCACTTTTTTAATTACAACCCCGCAAGCAGACGGGGGTGGAAGCGTGGTTGTAAAATCCAATGTTTATCCAAAAATAAATTCGAATTGGAAGATGACTCTTTCTAACCAAGAGTTGGATGTTAAAGATTTTGTCATGATTCCGCCCCATACATCTCAAAAAGAAGCCACGCTTCAAGCACGATATAAAAAATTTATAGAAAAAATTAGGGAAAAAAATTTAAATTCTTTGCTTTATTTTAATTCTCAAAATCTGGAGGTCCCTCTTGGATTTATTACCTCTGGAATGTCTTATTGTTATTTAGAGCATGCTCTTTATGAAATGGATTTAAAAGCTCTTTTTCCAATTTTAAAATTAGGATCTACCTATCCTTTGGATCAGGAGCTTGTAAAAAAGTTTTTAGAAAGAGTAAAAACAGTTATTGTGATTGAAGAAAAAAGACCATTTCTAGAGAATCAAATAAAAGTGATAGCTCAAGGAATGGCGCAAGAAAGAGCAGATTCTTTTTCGCATGAAATTTCTATTTACGGCAAAGAGTTTCCTCATGCTTGTGAAGGCATTCCACAAGTTCGCGGCATCAATACCTCTATTCTTATTGACCGTTTAGGGAAACTCTTCCTAACATTAGGGATTCCTCAAATAAAAGGAAAAGAGAAAAAGATTGAGGAAGAAATTAAACTTATTCAAGAAACTTCTAATCTCAATTTGCAAATTCCTGTGAGAACCCCAACTTTTTGTCCCGGGTGTCCGCATAGAGATTCCGCCATTGTTTCTTTAAAGATGAAAAAGGAATTTTCTGATCCCAACTCCATAAAAACTAAAAAGAGCGGCCCTGTAGATTTTGTGTTTCATGGCGAATCTGGCTGTCACTCCATGCTTCAGTTCGCTCCCAATGAGGGTTTAATGCAGAACTATTCTGGCATGGGGTTGGGAGGAGGAACAGGGGCAGGCATTGACCCTTTTATTAAAAATAAGCAGGTTGTGTTTTTAGGGGATTCTACATTTTTTCATTCAGGCATGATCGCCATTTCCGATTCTATTAAGAATAATCAGAACATCACTTATATTATTCTGGACAATAAAACTACAGCCATGACCGGTCACCAACCCACTCCGGGCAATGATTTTGATATTTTAGGGCGTAAAACTTTGCAGCAAAAAATTGAAAGAATCGTGCGCGCCTTAGCAGGCGGTGAAAATATTCCTGTGATACGGGCCAACCCAGAAGAAAGAGAATCCTACAGTCGTCTCATAGAAAATTTGGCTTTAAAGGAAGGGGTGAAGGTGGTGATTGCAGATAAAGAGTGCGCCATTACTTTTCATCGAAGAACGAGGAAAGAAAAAAAGAGCATGGTTCGGGAAAAAGGTTATCTGCCTTCTCAAGAATTCATTAATATCACTCCGGATGTGTGTGAAGCTTGTCATGAGTGTACCCAAACCACAGGCTGTCCTGGTTTAACCATAGAAGATACGGATTTTGGACCTAAGGTGGTCACAGACCTTTCCACATGCGTTGCAGATGGAGCCTGCATGAAAGGAAAGGTTTGTCCTTCCTTTGAAAAAGTGGTGATCACAAGAAAAAAATCAGCTCGGAAAACATTCAATGAAATAAAAGTTGGAGAGATTCCTTTGCCAACTGTTTCTAATTTTGATTCTTCTTATTATATCTCTACCTTTGCCGTAGGCGGCATGGGAGCAGGCGTGATTTCCGCGATTTTAGTTCGGGCAGGAATAGAAGAAGGATATTCAGTTTTATTTCAGGATAAAAAAGGTCTTGCGATTAGAAACGGCGGAGTCTATGGACATGTAGTTTATTCTAAAAATTCAAATCAGGTACTAGCTCCGCAAGCGCCTTACGGCAAGGCGGATTTAGTTTTAGGCATAGACCTTTTAGAAACAGCTAGGGGGTTAGATCCTAAAGCGAACATGCAGGTGGCAAGCCCTTTTAGAAGTTCTGCCATTGTTAATTCTCATAAAACTGAAACCATTTTAACTTTGATGCATAAAGATTCTTTTAACGCATCCGAAATTGAAGATCAAATTAAAAAAAGAATAAAGAAAGAAAAATTTTTTTGCATTGATTTTTCTCAAATTTCTGAAAATATTTTGGGCTCTAAACTCTATACTAATTTACTGATCATAGGAGCTGCTTATCAAAAAGGGGAGCTGCCATTGAGGCTTGAAAGTTTAGAAAAAGCTATTAAAGAAACTGTGGGAGAAGAGGATCTTAAAGAAAATAGTCAGGCTTTTCATCTGGGTAGAGAAATTGTTTGTAATCCAAAGAAGTTTTTAAATTCCATTGTAAAGAAACGATGTACTTATGATGAAACAATCTCCTTGAAAGCTGAGTTTCTTAAAAAAAGAATTTTTATTGGAGAGAAACTTGCGCTTAAATACCGGCAAAGCATGGAACGAGCCATTCGCTGGATGCATTTAGACGAGGTTTCTAATCAGAAAATCGCTTTGAGGTTTTATGAGCTCATTCAGTATGAAAGTATGGAGGTTGCTGAACTTTACCTTTCTCTTCTTTGGGAAGTTTATAGAAAAGATCATAAAGATTTTATCGCCACAAAAGCCGTGATCGAGAACCTTTTTAAAGTCATGGCTATTAAGGATGAAATTTATGTTTCTCATCTTTTAACATCTCAAGAAAAAATTGAGCGGGATAAATTGCGGTATAGGGTGGATGAATCTAATGGGGATGAGATACACTATACTCATTTTAACCGTCCTCATTTCTCTTTGCTGGGGTTAGAGTTAGAGTTTGATTTCCACACTAAAAATTGGATGCTAAACATTATGAAATATTGTAAATTTTTAAGGAGACTCCTGCCCCTCTGGCATGCAAGGGAAAAGGCTTTTAGGAATTGGTATATAGATTTAGTCAGGGGTTTTAACTATTTTTTAGACACCGAAGTCTATATGAAATATGTTCAGATTTTAAAAATTCCGGAGACAGTGTCTGGATATAGAGAAATCCGTTATCCTAAAATGGAAGAGGCAAGAAAAAAAGTGTTTAACCTTTTAAGCGACATAGAATTTTTGAAAAAGCAAAATCCAAATACGAAATTTTCTTTCAAATAGAGTTTTTTAAAAAAAATATGCTCATTAGACTTGCTCGACTCACAGATGTTCCTGCAATTTATCATCTTATAACCCAAGCTACGCAAAGAGGCAAAATTTTAAAGCGATCCTTAAAAGAAATTGAGAAAGCAGCGCATCATTTTTGGGTGGTGGAAGAACAGAATAAAATTATTGCCTGCTGTGCTCTTGAGATATATAATAAAAAATTAGCTGAAATCCGCTCTTTAGTTGTGGAAGTGAAAGAGCAGAAAAAAGGGTTAGCCACGCATTTATTAAACCATTGTTTAAAGGAAGCTAAAAAGAAAAAAATTTTGGAGATATTAGCTATTACGGACAGGATCAATCTTTTTAAAAGATTAGGTTTTTCCGAGCAGCTGCATGGCCAAAAGCCGTTATTTTTAAGAACGAGGGCAAAATGAAAAAATCGCTAAAGAAAAAAAGTTGGATGGTTACTGAGGGAGACAGCCGGGCGCCAAATAGAGCCATGCTTAGAGCCGTGGGTTTTAAAGATGAGGATTTTGAAAAACCCATGGTTGGGATCGCCAGCACATGGAGTGAAATTACGCCTTGCAATGCGCATATCAATCTCTTGGCGGAAAAAACCAAGCAAGGGGTGAAAATGGCCGGAGGGGTGGCTCAAATTTTTGGAACCATTACAGTCAGCGATGGAATTTCTATGGGACATGAAGGCATGAAATATTCTTTAGTTTCTAGAGAAGTGATTGCTGATTCCATAGAATTGGTATCTTCTGCTCAGAGGTTTGACGCTTTAATTGCGCTTGGCGGCTGTGATAAAAATATGCCCGGCGCTTTAATGGCCATGGCCCGTTTAAATATCCCTAGTATTTTTATTTACGGCGGAACTATTCTGCCGGGCAACTATGAAAATAAAGATGTGGATATTGTCAGCATTTTTGAAGCAGTAGGAGCTCTTTCCGCTGGAAAAATTAGCAGAGAACAGTTTAAAGGGATTGAATGCAATGCTTGCCCAGGAGCTGGATCCTGCGGCGGCATGTACACAGCCAATACCATGGCTTCAGCCATTGAAGCTTTAGGGATGAGTCTGCCCGGGAGCGCTTCTCATTCAGCGATTACTCAGGATAAAAGCATGGATTGTTTAAAAGCAGGAGAAGCGATCGTTCCGCTTTTAGAAAAGGAAATTACGCCTAAAAAAATAATGACTAAAAAAGCTTTTGAAAACGCGATTACATTAGTCATGGCCCTTGGCGGATCCACCAATGCAGTGTTGCATTTGTTGGCCATGGCAAGAACTATTGGAGTGGATTTAGAGTTAGAAGATTTTAATCGTATTGGCAGGCGTTCACCTCATTTAGCGGATTTAAAACCAAGCGGAAAATATGTGATGAATGACTTAAATCTAGTGGGCGGGATCACAGGGGTTTTAAAAATGCTATTTAAGAGCGGATTACTTCATGGGGATTGTTTAACAGTGACAGGAAAAACCATGGAAGAAAATTTAAAAGAGGTTCCGGATTTAAAAGCTCATCAAGAAATTGTGCGGGATTGTTCTCATCCTTTGCATCCTTCCGGCCCTCTTGTGATTTTAAAAGGCAATTTAGCGCCAGAAGGGGCCGTGGCTAAAATTTCAGGTTTAGACAATATCTCCATGACAGGGCCTGCTAAAATTTATAATTCAGAAGAAGAAACTTTAAAAGCAATCCTTGCGGATAAAATTAAAAAAGGAGATATGGTGATTGTGCGCTATGAAGGCCCAAAAGGAGGGCCTGGCATGAGAGAGATGCTGGCAGTCACTTCCAGTTTAATTGGAAAAGGATTGGGCAAAGAGGTGGGTTTAATTACAGATGGTAGATTTTCCGGAGGAACGCATGGTTTAGTGGTTGGGCATGTGGCGCCAGAGGCTCAAGTTGGAGGGCCGATTGCGATTGTGAAAAATGGGGATTTAATCACCATTGATGTTGGGAAAAAAGAATTAAAAGTTCATCTTTCTAAAAAAGAGATGGGTCAGAGATTAAAAAAATTTAAAGCGCCTCCTTTAAAATGTCAAAAAGGCGTTCTTTATAAATTTGCAAAAGATGTATCTTCCTCTTCCCTAGGCGCTGTTACCATTTGGAAATAAATTTCTTAAAGACCGCATTTTTTAGAAAAAAACCCAGCCATTTTTTTTCACAAACATGAAGAGAGAAATAAAAAAAGCTGTTCGGTTTTTAAACCAGGGCGGGTTGGTTTGTTTTCCAACAGAAACTGTTTATGGTTTAGGCGCTCGTCTTTTTGACGAGCAGGCGCTTCAAAAAATTTTTAAAGTTAAAAATAGGCCTATGGATAATCCCTTAATTGTCCATATTGCTGATCTAAAAGAGTTGAAAATGCTAACTCAAAATTTTCCTAGAGCTGCTTTTAAATTAATAGAAAAATTTTGGCCTGGACCACTTACATTGGTTTGTAAACGATCGGCTCTAGCGCCTGCTTTAGCCTCGGCAGGTCTTAAGACTGTGGCGATTCGGATGCCAAACCATAGAACAGCATTAGAATTAATCCGTGCATTAGGAGAGCCCATTGCAGCTCCCAGCGCAAATATATCTGGCAGGCCCAGCTCAACGCGCTATCAGGATGTAGTTAGGGAGTTGGGGAATAAGGTCAACATGGTTTTAAAAGGAGAACAATCTGAATTAGGGCTTGAATCTACTGTTCTAGATATTACGAGGGTTCCTTTTAGGATTTTGCGTCCTGGTTTTGTAACTTTAGAAAAGTTAAAAAAAGTATTGCCAAATATTTGTTTGGCTGCTAAAGGAAAAAATAAAAAAGTTCTATCCCCTGGAGTAAAACACCAACATTATAAACCAAATTGTAAAGTCGTACTGGTGGAGCCTCAATATTGGGAGAAAACTTTAGAACAGTGGCAAAATCAAAAAACAAGGCTGGGTGTTTTTTCTTACAGTAAAAAAATTCCAAATTTTAAAAATATTGTTTTTAATAAAATGTTCCATGGAAATAAATTTGAAATGGCAAAACAGCTTTATTCCTATTTCTATGACGCGGAAAAAGCAAAGGTTCAAACCCTTTTAGTTGAGACGATTGAACAAAAAGGGATAGGGCTGGCTTTTATGGACAGGTTAAAAAGGGCGAGCGCTTAAATTTAATGAGTACTTTGGAAGAATCTTTTAGGTTTTGTGAAAATTTAGCCAAAAAGCATTATGAGAATTTTCCTGTTGGCTCTTTTTTAGTTCCTAAAGAAAAAAGAAAATATGTCTGGGCGATCTATGCTTTTGCCAGAACCGCAGATGATTTTGCGGATGAAGGTCGTTTTAAGGGGGAGACTTTAGATGACTTAAGGAAGCGCTTAGATCAGTTGGATGAGTGGGAGGATTTGTTAGAAAAATGCGTTTCTGGCAGGTGCGATCATCCTATTTTTGTCGCGCTTTCAGAAACAATATCTAAATTGGCGCTGCCGCCGCAACTTTTAAAGGATTTGCTTACTGCTTATCGCATGGATGTTGAAAAAAATCGTTATAAAAATTTTGAAGAGGTTCTTTATTATTGTAAGCATTCCGCGAACCCTGTAGGAAGGCTTGTGCTCCATATTTTTGGCTATCAGGAACAGGCGCTTCATCAGTTGTCTGACCACATTTGCACCGCTTTACAGCTCACAAATTTTTGGCAGGATATCGCCATAGATTTTAAAAAAGACAGAATTTATTTGCCTCAAGACCAGATGCAGCGCTTTGGGGTGAGTGAAGAAGATTTAAAAAAGGAGAACCCTAACGAATCTTTTAAAAAGCTTCTTCATTTTTGCGCGCAGAAGACCGCGCAACTTTTTAATCAAGGGTTGCCCCTCACTGAGCTTGTAGGCAAGGACTTAAAAATTGAAATGAAACTAACCTGGCTGGGAGGAACTACTATTTTAAGAAAAATTAAAGAGAAAGATTATAATGTTTTTGAGTTCCGTCCGGAGATAACATGGAGAGATAAATTTTCTTTACTGGCGCGTTCCTTTTTTCTTAAGACTATTCGTCCTTTAGAGTTTTTAAATCATGAACTCTAATTCAGAAGAAATTGTTCTTAAAAGCAAATCGAATTTTGTCTCCTCTTTTTATTTTTTAAGCAAAGAAAAAAGAGAAGCGCTCAACACTGTTTACGCTTATTGCCGTTTAACTGACGACATTGTGGATGAAGGGTCTCTAGCAAAAGGGGAGAAAGAAGCTGCCAAAACTTTAGAGGAGTGGAAAGAGAAAACTTTTTTTGCTTTTAAAGGAAAATCAGATCATCCGGTTTTGCAAGAACTTTTTAAAGTAGTTGAAAAATATAAGATTCCAGAAGATTATTTTTTGGAGTTAATTGAAGGGGTGGGGCTAGATCTTCAGAAAAAATCGTTTTTGAATTTTGAGGAACTTTATCCTTACTGTTACAAGGTGGCTAGTATTGTTGGGCTTATCTGTCTTGAAATTTTTAGTTACAAAAATAAGAAATCAAAAGATTACGCTATACATTTAGGAGTCGCCTTTCAACTAACCAATATTTTAAGAGACATTCGATCTGACGCAAAACAAAATCGAGTTTATATCCCAGAAGTAGAGCTTAAAAATTTTGGTTTGGAAAGAAAGGATATCCTCAGCTTGTCTAGTGGCTGCAATCTTTTTAAAGAAGAGAAGTTAGAGAATTTTAAGGCAATGATAGAATTTCAGTGTGATAGAGCGCAAAGTTATTATGAAAGAGCCAAAGAAAATCTGACAGAAGAGGATCGCTCAAGGTTAGTGGCAGCGGAAGTGATGCGCTCCATTTACTACGCGATTTTTATTAAGATTAAAAAAAATCCTTTTAGAATCTTGGATGCTCGAGTTACACTTTCCAAAATTGAATATTTTTGGAGACTATTGGTGGGATGGATGCATGCAAGGTTGTGATGATTGAAGAGGAAAAAAGTTTTTGAAATTAAATTTAGAATAGTGCTTTTGGTTCTCTTTTAGACAAGATATAGTATGAATAGAGCTATCGTAATAGGAGGAGGCTGGGCAGGACTATCCAGTGCAGTTGAACTTCAAGATAAAGGTTTTGAGGTTACTTTATTGGAACAATCCGGCCGCTTAGGGGGAAGGGCTTCTTCTTTTAAAGATAAGGAATCCGGAGAAATTTTAGACAATGGGCAGCATCTTTTTATGGGCTGTTATAGCTCTACGATTCGATTTTTGGAAAAAATTGGATCTTTAAAAGATTTAAGGTTTCAAGATAAATTGTCTGTAAATTTTGTCAATAGAAAAGGGAAAATTTTTAATTTAAATTGTCCTCAAATCCCTGCTCCCTATCATTTATTTTTTGGTTTGGCGAACCTTGGAACCCTATCCCTTGTTGAAAAGTTCAGTATGCTAAAAGTTTATGGAGCGTTAAAAAATGGGGCTCAAAATTTAAAGACAAAAACAGTAGAGGAATGGCTAATCGCTTTAGGCCAATCAGAAAGAGCTAGAAAATATTTTTGGGATCTTATTACCATAGCCACATTAAATGAACAGCCTTCTATTGCGGATGCGGAGAGTTTAAGAATTGTTTTGAAAGAGGCTTTTTTCAGCTCCAAAGAGAAATCAAAGATCGCTTTATCTACAGTGGGTTTAAGCGAGTTGTGCGGTAGTTCTACGGAGAGATATTTACAAGACAGAAATAGCAGTATCCGAACCAATGTTTTAGTCAGTAAAATTGAGTTTGAGGGAGATTCGGTTTCAGGGGTAATTTTAAGAGATGGGACGGTTTTAAAAGCGGATGTTTATATATGCGCGGTTCCTTTTTTTGTTTTGCCAAACTTAGTTGGGGAAGAATTTGAAAGAAAATTTTTTGGAAAATTGAAAAATCTTCAATCCTCTCCTATTTGTTCCATTGCGCTCTGGTTTGATGAGCCTGTGACTGACTTAAGATTTGCCGGTCTTTTAGACACTCAAGTTCAGTGGTTTTTTAATAAATCTAAAATTTTAAAATCCGCTTCAAAACATCTCTCTTTAGTGATTAGCGGAGCGCATCAAATCATAACAAAAAGCGATCAGGAAATTTTAAAACTATGTATGGAGGAGTTACAGGACTGTTTTCCTAAAATCAAGGGTTTTAAATTGCGTCGGGCTTTAATTCAAAGGGAAAAAAACGCAACCCTTTCCCCTAAAATTGGAGCTCAAGAGTTTCGTCTTCCTCAAAAAACCCCTTTAAAAAATTTTTTCTTGGCTGGAGACTGGACAGATACCGGGCTTCCTGCAACCATTGAATCCGCAGTTTTAAGCGGAGTAAAAGCTGTTTCTTATTTATAAAGAACTGGAGAACTTCAAATGGTGATTGCGCGAAAAATTAGAGATCTTCAAAATTTTTTAAAAAAGAAACGTGTCCATCATTCTTTAGGTTTTGTCCCGACCATGGGAGACTTGCATGAGGGGCATCTTTCTTTGGTAAAGCGTTCAAAAAAAGAGAATATTTTTACTGTGGTTTCCATTTTTGTAAATCCTAAACAGTTTGATTGCAAAGAGGATTTTGAAAAATATAAAAGAAACGAAAGTAAAGATATTGCAAAATTAAGGAAAGAAAGTGTGGATTTAGTTTTTCTGCCTTCTGTAGAAGAAATTTATCCTAAAGGTTTTCAAACCTCAGTAGAGTTGGGCAGTTTAACTAAGAATTTATGCGGAGCTTTTAGGCCCGGACATTTTCAAGGAGTTGCTACCATTGTATTAAAACTTTTTAATTTAGTTCAGCCAGACAAAGCTTATTTTGGCTTAAAAGATTTTCAACAAGTTAAAGTAGTAGAACAAATGGGTAAGGATTTGAATTTGCCAATTCATGTTATTCCTTGTCCCATAGTTCGTGATCAAAATGGTCTTGCTCTTTCTTCTCGTAATTCCAGGCTCAGTTTCAAAGAAAATTTACGAGCAACTAAAATTTCTTTTTCTTTAAGACGATGCGCTGATTTGGTAAGATCTAGGAAAAATCTCTCATTAAAATTCGTTAGAGATTATTTTAAAAATCATCTTGAACTTCAAGGGAAAGATAAGGTTGAATATTTTGAAGCTGTGGATCCAGAAACTTTAGTTTCTTTAAAAAAACTGACCCCCCCTATCCTATTTGCCGCCGCAGTTTGGATTGGCAAAACTCGGCTCATAGATAATGTTTTGATATTAAAAGCGCATCATATTTATTCAGGTTAAATAGATAATACGAAAGCACTTTGTCATCATAAACTAAATAATTAAAATGGCTGAATCTCAAATCTTGATTATTGGCAGCGGTATCGCTGGACTTACCTTTGCGTTGCGAGCTTGTGAAAAATATACAGTGAGCATAGTCACTAAACGCAAGCTCGAAGAATCCAACACTTATTATTCTCAAGGAGGGATTGCGGCTTCTGTTGCTCCGGGTGATTCCATAGAGAAACATGTTGAAGATACGCTTAGTTCAGGCGCAGGTCTTTGTCATAAAGAGGTGGTAGAAAAAGTTTGTAGAGAAGGGCCAAATGTTATTCAAGAATTAGAAAAGTGGGGGGTAAAATTTTCCCTTTCTCCTTACGGAAACCAGCATTTTGAATTAGGTCTAGAGGGAGGGCATTCTCACCGCAGGATTTTACATGTAGGAGATATTACTGGCAGAGAAGTGGAAAAAATTCTTTGTCAAAAAGTTCGTAAAGAGCCTAACATTAAAATTTATGAAAACTGCGTTGCCATTGATCTCATCACAAAAAAGAAAATTACTTCTCAAAAAAATTCTGATTTTTGTTTAGGCGCTTATGTCTTGGATATTGAAAAACAAAAAGTTGAGAAATTTCTTTCACAAGTGACTGTGCTGGCCACTGGGGGCGCGGGGAAAGTTTATCTCTATACTACTAATCCGGATGTTGCAACAGGCGACGGCATTGCCATGGCTTACCGAGCAGGGGTGAAAGTGGCGAATTTAGAATTTGTGCAGTTCCATCCAACTTGTCTTTATCATCCACAGGCAAAATCTTTTTTAATTTCAGAAGCGGTTCGGGGAGAGGGTGGTAAACTGCTTCTTTCTAATGGAAAGACTTTTATGGAAAAACATCATGTTTTAAAAGAGCTTGCTCCCAGGGATATTGTAGCCAGAGCCATTGATTTTGAACTAAAAAAGTCCGGTGAAGCGTGCGTTTATTTAGACATTAGCCACCGCGGATCAGATTTTATTAAGAGCAGGTTCCCAAATTTGGTAAGTTCCTGCAAAAAATTTGGGTTTGATATGGCTAGAGAACCTATTCCTGTGGTTCCAGCTGCGCACTATATTTGCGGTGGAGTAAAAACTGAAATTAACGGGCAAACTTCTATTCCTAATTTATTTGTCATTGGGGAATCCGCCTGCACGGGTCTCCATGGAGCAAATCGTTTAGCGTCTAACTCTTTGCTTGAGGGTTTGGTCATGGCTCAAGGATGCGCCAAGAAATTGGATTCGTTATTTCAAGAAATCCCATCTTTTTCCAATTTTAAAATAGGGGATTGGAATCCAGGCAAGGCTCGGGATCCAAACGAACAAGTTGTGATTGAACAAAATTGGGATGAGATCCGTCGTTTTATGTGGAATTATGTGGGAATTGTGCGCACGGATAAACGTTTAGAAAGAGCCTTAAGGCGCATAGAACTTTTGCAGCAGGAAATTCAGGAATATTATTGGAACTTTATTATTACTTCTGATTTAATTGAGCTTAGGAATATCGCCTTAGTCGCAGAATGCGTTATCCGTTCTGCTTTGGCCAGAAAAGAGTCCCGAGGTCTTCACTATAATTTAGACTACCCTGATACTGACGATCGAAATTTTTTATCTGACACACTTCTTTGAAACCTCACAATCGTCATTGAATTGTGATATTCGATGTTAGTTTTGGGGTTAAGAATAGAAGTTAAAATTTCAAACTAAATTGGAATTTTGCTAATATTTGATAATAAGTTTATCAAATATTTCTACTGAAGCCCGGATGGCGGAACTGGCAGACGCGTGAGACTCAAAATCTCATATCCTTTGGGATGTGTGGGTTCGACTCCCTCTCCGGGCACCAAATGTAACTTGTTCGGAATTGATTGTTTTGTAAGGCGTATTTTTCGACAGAAGTATATAATTATAGCGTAGATAAAAAATAAAGGTAGTTCATTTTTTGAACTACCTTTATTTTTTATCTACGCCTATTTTTTTATGGGCGGGGAGGGAATCGAACCCTCACCCGAGTTGCCTCAGTCAGGATTTTAAGTCCTGTGCGTCTGCCAGTTCCGCCACCCGCCCTTTCCGACGATAAATCTAAGAAATTTCAATCTGCTCAAATAGCCAACGTAGCACCTGCAAAATATAAGTCCTGCGCGCATTTAAGAATTCTGCAATATTCTAGCAAACTTTATTCAAAAAGACTCTTCATGTAACTAAGAGAAGTTGAATCCTGCCATTTCTTAAAATATATTTTCTTATGGTCTGGGAGCATTTTAGTTTCTTCTAGATTAGTATTGAATACAATTCCAAAAGGAGATTTGGGGTATCTTTTCATGAAGGAAATTATGCCACGGGGTATTTCTGGCGTCTTTAAAGTGGATTTCACTTCGATAGGAACTGGTATTCTATTTTTCAACAAAACAAAATCAACTTCTTCTTGTTTTTTAGTTCTCCAAAAACGGATTTCCATATTTGGTTTAAGTTGCGGTATGAGTTGAAGCAAAACTGCTGTTTCATAGAGAATGCCCTTATCTTCTCGTAGCTCTGCCTTCCTTAAATCTTTAAGAAGAATATTACGAATGCCTAAATCATAAAAATAGTATTTCTTCGATTTTTTTAATTCATTTGCCAGATTTGTGGAATAGCTATTGAGTGCGTAAAGGACATAGGTTTGGCTCATGAGTTCCAAATGTCTACTCACCGTAGATTCGCTTAAACCTGTTTCCCGCGCAAGATTGGAAGCGCAAGAAATAGACCCTTGAGCTTGCGCCAATGAATAGAGAAGGGTGTTGAAAGCTCGCACATTTTCTTCCCGAATCAACCCCTTCACATCCTTTGTAATATAAGTGCTTAAGATATTTTCTAAAAGAGTTGCTTTTGCCTCCGATCCTCTTTGGTGGAGTAGTCCTGGCAACCCTCCCCACTGGAGGTATTGAGAGTGATCAAATTTTTCAATTTCTCCTAACTCGCTGCCAGACAAAGGATAAACCATTGTTTTTATGAACCTTCCGGCAAGGCTTTCTTTAAGATGTTTATGAATTTCTATGGAAGAGGAACCGGAAGCATAAATTTTTATCTTTCGATTGGAATCGTAAATTGCTTTGAATATTTTTGATGCGTTTTTCAAATAATGGAATTCATCAATAAAAACAATGTTAGAACTTGAAACTAATTTTTGGATGACTTCTTCTTCATCGCCAGCTAGTTCTCTTAAATGGGAAGGTTGCTCTAGATCGAAAAAGAGGGTTGATAAACCCTTTTTTTTAGCTTTTTCTTGTAGCTGGCAAAGGAGTGTAGACTTTCCAACTTGTCTAGCGCCAAGGATAATTGAAATTTCTCTCTTTTTTCGTTCTTGCCAAAGTCCCTCAAAATAAAGCCTTTGGATTATCTTTTTCACGGAACCATTCTAGCATATAGTAACAGAATGGTTCAAATTGATTTTACATCTTTATTACAATTTGTTTGAGAAAAGTTTCTAGTTGTCCGTATATAATCAAAATTTATTATAGAAGAGGTTGTAATATTAGAGAAACTATGCTACAAATTAAGTTGCAAGAGGGTCCAAGAATTTAAGTTTAAGTTCTTGGAGGATAAAGTTAGATGGTCGGGCCGCCATCCCATAAGGTTAATGTAACCTTATAGGATGGCATTTTTATTTTCTAACCAGCCGCGTATAGGAGTTGGAAAACCAGTAAAGCAAGGGTGAATCGGATTTATCTTATTTTCAATGTAATAAAAAATGAGTTTTAATCGCTATCTTATTATTTCATATATCACTATAGTTACCGCTTTCGTTGGAGCGCTATGTTCAAGCGGGTTGGCTGCCCTTCCGGAAAAACCGCGTGGAATGGTGAGCGATTTTGCTGAGGTCATAGATCAAAACATGGAGTCTCAAATCACAGCGCTCGTTCAAGAAGTAGAACAGAAGACGTCCGCTGAAATTGCTATTGTCACCGTTCCCTCCTTGGAGGAGGGGGATAGTGAAACGATGGCGGTTGAACTTTATAAGAAGTGGGGAATCGGAAAAAAGGGAAAAGACAATGGCGTTTTAATTTTAGTGTCGGTTCAGGATCGAGCGGTTCGCATTGAGGTGGGATATGGTTTGGAGGCAATCTTACCGGATGGAAAATGCGGTGAAATTATTCGTGAGGATATGATTCCTTATTTTAAAGAGGGTCAATACGGCAATGGAATTGCGGCAGGAACGATTCGTATTTCAGGAATCATCGCTCAAAATGCCGGAGTCACTTTGACAGGAAGAAGTGATATTACAGACGTTCCTAAACGAAAAAGAACCCTTTTAGGGACGATTTTCCAATTACTTGTTCTGGCGGGTTTAGCTTTTCTCTTTATACAAAATCCTTTTTTATTTCTTATGTTTTTGGGTATGGGCGGAGGCCGAGGCGGAATTGGTGGAGGCGGGGGATTTGGCGGAGGATTTGGCGGGTTTGGAGGCGGTTTGTCGGGTGGCGGCGGAGCGAGCGGCCGCTGGTAATTTAAATTAATATAGGAGACTTAAATAGAATGCAACTTACTCTTGAAAAAATGGTAGAAAGATTAAAAGATGATTGTGGGGAAAATCTATTATCGGTTATCTTGTATGGTTCAGCCGCCGCAGGCGATTATGCTGGTAAAAAGTCCGATTACAATTTAATGGTGATTGCGCGTTCTTTGAATGTTTCTCAATTGGTACAAATTTCTAAAAGCGCTCACCCATGGGTAAAGCAAGGAAACCCTCCTCCCCTTCTATTCACTTTGGAAAGACTTCAAAGATCCTCAGATGTTTTCCCAATCGAGATAGCGGATATTAAAGAAAATCATAAGGTCCTATTTGGGGACGACCCTATCTCTGGCATTGTCATCTCCTACGAAAATCTTCGGCTAGAATTAGAGCATGAGCTTAAAGGAAAATTGATTCAGCTTAGAGAACGGTTTTTGTTTACGGAAGGGAAGCCAAAGCTAGTAGAGGATTTGATAGTTCAAACACTTTCTACATTTTTAGTTTTGTTTAAGAATGCGTTACGCTTGTATAATGAGATACCGCCTGTAAAAAAGATGGAAGCATTGGTAGAATTAAATAAACACATTTCTTGCGATATGGAGCTTTTTGAAATATTAGATCGCTTGAAACAGGGTGAGAAATTGAAAGATTTGGATCGAATCATTTTATTTGAGCGGTATTTAAAAGCTGTGGAAAATGTGGTGGATGCGGTAGATAAACACCTGCGCCAGATTTAAGAAGATAGGATATAAATATAAAAGGGGGAATAGAGAATGTCTAAAAAAAATTGGATCATTACGGGTATTGTTGGATTTTTGTTTTTATTTATAGTGATGCCCGGCTGCGTTGCGCTAAAATCTTACAACAATCTGGTCACCTTGAATGAATCTATAGAGGGCAGTTGGGCGCAGGTGGAGAATGTTCTGCAAAGGCGGTACGATCTTATTCCCAATTTGGTCAACACGGTCAAGGGTTATGCCAAACATGAAAAATCTTTATTCGAAGAGGTGACTCGCCTACGCAGCCAGTGGGGCGCGGCCAAATCCGCGGATCAGAAGATTGCCGCTTCTCAAGGTTTAGAAGGCGCGTTAAGCCGCTTGATGGTTGTGGTAGAACGGTACCCGGATCTAAAAGCGAATCAAAACTTTCTAAAATTGCAAGATGAGTTGGCAGGCACGGAAAACAGAATCGCGGTGGAACGCATGCGGTATAACGAGGTTGTCCGCTCCTATAATATTACCACTCGCAGATTCCCATCCAATATTATTGCCGGCATGTTTGGATTTGAGAAAAAAGATGTTTATTTTGAAGCAGCCGAAGGAGCAAAAGCTGTTCCTAAAGTAGAGTTTTAGAAGAATCTATTATAACCTAAGTGGAGGAAATCATTCATGACCCCATGGCTTAAATTTATTCTTATTCTCATTGGTTTTACCGCGGGAGGGTGGATCATTGGGAAAATATTCCTGCATAAGATGGCCAAACTATTTGAGAAAACTGAAAATCGAATTGACGATTTAATTTTCCACTCCATTAGAAGGCATATCCCTCTTTGGTTTTTTCTAGCAGGGACAACTATAGGCTCTCAGGTGATCACTCTACACCTTCAACTTTCTCAAATTCTTGTTAAGGGAGTGATCATCCTTTTCTTTACTTCCATTTCTTTTGTGATCGCTAATTTTTTAACCGGCGCTGTGCGTATTTATGCGAACCAACTCGCATTAAAACTTCCCACCACCAGTCTTTCCGAAAATTTAGTGAGAGTCCTTGTCTTTGGGATCGGGATATTGCTCATTTTATCTAATCTTGGTATTTCTATTACTCCAATATTGACCGCCTTGGGCGTAGGTTCCCTGGCGGTTGCTCTTGCTTTACAGGAAACTCTCGCAAATTTATTTGCCGGAGTTCATATTATTGTGAACCGCCAAATACGGGTGGGAGACTATATTCGATTGGAGAGCGGTCAAGAAGGATATGTTATAGACGTTGGGCTTAGAACTACAAGAGTCAGGGAGCTGCCTAACAATATCATTCTAATTCCAAATTCTAAATTGTCGCAAACAATTGTCACGAACTATTATTTGCCAGAAAAAGAGATGTCGGTGGTGTTTCAGGTAGGGGTAGATTATGGAAGCGATCTTAAAAAAGTAGAATCTGTCACCATTGAAGTTGCTAAGGAAGTATTGAAAACCGTACAGGGGGGAGTTGCAGCATTTGAACCCTTTATCCGCTACCACACCTTTGGCGATTCTTCCATTAACTTTAGCGTGATTCTTAGAGTTAAAGAATTTACAGACAGATATTTGATCTCTCATGAATTCGTAAAAAAACTTCAAGTGCGCTACAAGGAAGAAGGCATCACTATTCCGTTTCCGCAACGCGTCCTACATCAAGCAGGAGCTTAAGTTTGGGGATTGCTCCCGCGGTTATATTTATAGGATCGCTCGTTTTCTTGGCTCACCTTTTTGCGGTATTTTTCGAACGAACTAGAATTCCGGATGTCTTTTTCTTAATTCTCATTGGTTTAGTTCTTGGACCCGTACTTAAGATTGTTACCCCGGAGGATTTTGGAAGGGTTGGGAGTGTACTCACAGCAGTCGCGCTTGTTGTCATTCTTTTTGAAAGTGGCATTGCGTTAGAATTGGACTCCTTAAAGAATTCACTGGGAAGTTCCGTGGCTTTAACCCTCATAAATTTTTTTGCGGCATTTCTTATCGTTACTCTTCTTACTTGGTGGCTGACCCCCCTTACTTTACTCATGAGCGCTATTTTGGCTTCTATTGTGGGCGGAACATCTTCCGCTGTTGTAATCCCCATTGTTCGCTCCTTAAATATGCATGAAAAATCTCGCACGGTTCTATTATTGGAGTCGGTCTTAAGTGATGTTTTATGCATTGTGATTACTCTAGCTTTAGTGGAAGTATTTAAGTATCAGGAACTTAAAATTGGAATTGTTCTTGGGCGCATGGTTTCCTCCTTTCTGGTTGCCATTCTTTTGGGGGTTATTTCCGCTGTCCTTTGGTCTTTTTTACTCATTAAGGTGCGCCAAATGAAAAATTCTATTTTAACCACGCCCGCTTTAGTCGTGATGATCTATGGAATTACAGAGTTTTTTGGGTATAGTGGAGCGATAGCTTGTCTTTCTTTTGGATTTACGCTGGGGCATACGACCCTCTACAATTTTTCTTTCTTGCGTCGCTTTACAGAGTTGGAGCCCGTTCAGTTGACGGAAATGGAAAAGGCCTTTTTTTCGGAAATAGTTTTTCTGATAAAAACATTTTTCTTTGTTTATGTTGGAATTTCTATTGTATTCACCCAATTTTGGACGATTTCTATGGGGGCTATCTTAACCCTGATTCTCTTCCTATTAAGAATCCCTGCGGTGCGTTTCTCAATTCCAAATTCATATTTTCAAAACGATGTTTCTATCATGGCAATTATGGTTCCTAAAGGATTAGTGGCGGCTGTTTTGGCAGGAGTCCCATTGCAGGAGAGCATGCCAAATGCTGAATGGGTTCAAGCGATTGTATATGCCATTGTGCTATTTTCAATTATGCTTTGCACCTTGATGATATTTCTGCTCCAACGTCCGGGACCCATGAAAACTTATTCCAATCTATTCCCCAAACACAATCAGGTTTATGAACTTCATGAGAGTTAGATGAAGAAATTTTTTTTGTTCTTATTATTCTCACTTCTCTTCTTTCATTCGTTGGGGGCGCAGGAGATTGAGCTAAATCAGCAGAAGCCCTCTTGGAAAGCGCGGATGGGACTTGTCTTGTCCATTTCTAAAGGTAATTCTGAATCTCAATTCATTCAAACAGATTTTTTGTTGAATCGCAATCGTCAATGGATGGATGAATGGACGGCTCAAGGAAGCCTTGTTCAGGAGCATTCCAACCAAAGAAGTGTGGCCCAAAAAGCGGGGATTGTCTTGCGCTATGGAAGAAGTATCAACCGTAAACTTTATCATTTTTTTCGCTTGGGAGTGGATCACGATTATTTTGAAAACATCCAAGCTCGCTTTCTTCCAGGAACTGGCGGGGGATTCTGGTTCCTAAACAACAAAAAACATAAGTTGATGACGGAAGCTGGCATCGCTTACCAAAGAGAATTGTTGAGAGTGGGACCGAATACGAATCATCCCATATTTCACGCGCGCGCCTCTTATGAAACACATTTGTCTGAATCCTCAAACTTTGGTTTTGATTTCCATGCGTTTCCAGCTATGGATGATCTGGAGCGATTTAGGTTAGAGCTAGAATCCTACTTAATGGCAAAGATTAATAAATATCTATCGCTCAAACTAAAGATTCAGGATTATTACCGTTCAAAAATTTCTAACGATGTCAAAAAATACGATTTTCGCGTCTATTCTGGAATTGAAATAAACCTCTAAGATGATTGACCTGCTCATCGTTTCCGCGTTCGTTATCTATTCGGTAGTGACCGGTTTGCGTCTCCGTAAAAAGGCTTCGGAAGGGTTGGACTCATACTTTCTTGCTGGGCGATCCTTAAAAGGGTGGCGGTCTGGCGTTAGTATGGCGGCTACACAGTACGCGGCTGATACCCCTTTATTAGTGTGCGGATTAGTGGCAACTGCTGGAATTTTTTCTTTATGGCGGTTGTGGATTTATGCCTTAGCCTTTTTAATGATGGGTTTTGTTTTTGGCCCCATGTGGAGAAGAACGGGTGTTTTAACGGACGCGGAGTTTACGGAATTGCGTTATTCGGGGAAAGCCGCGCAGATTCTGAGGGCTCTTAAAGCGATACATCTAGGCACCTTTGTAAATTGTACTGTGCTTGCCATGGTGCTCATTGCAGCGGCGCGAATTACCGAGCCCTTTTTATTGTGGAACGATTGGTTGCCTTCCTCACTTTTTCGGCCCTTAGCGGATTTCTTTCAATCTTTTCAGTGGAGTTTAACTTCTCTTCCTAACTCACATCCGGAAGTTTGGATTCGCTCTGCTAATAATTTTATTTCCATTTTATGCATTGTCTCTTTTACAGCGCTTTATTCTATGACGGGAGGTTTGCGCAGCGTGGTGTCCACTGACATAGTTCAATTTTCCATCGCTATGATCGCTACACTCTTATATGCGGGAATCATTCTCTTTGAAGTGGGTGGTTTTGGAGCTTTGGGGGATAAACTCATTCACCTCTATGGTGTATCTAAAACCCAGGAGATACTCTCTTTTGGTCCACAAGATTTTAGCTCCGTGACCTTGGTGGTTTTGTCTGTGATTGGTGTTCAATGGTTCGCCCAAGTTAATAGCGACGGAACCGGTTATTTAGCGCAGAGAATTATGGCATGCCAAACGGATCGAGACACGCGTATTGCCGGGCTTACTTTTACGGCCGCACAGGTTTTGTTGCGCAGCCTTTTATGGCTGCCCATCGTGGTAGGCCTTCTGGTGATTTATCCGATAGCTAATTTCTCAATGGGGGCTGCTTCCGAAAGTTTTAGAGTGGCCCGAGAGGAAAGTTTTGTTCTTGGAATTAGCGATCTTATGCCAGTTGGGGCTCGGGGTCTAATGCTGACAGGCATGTTGGCTGCCCTTGCCTCTACCTTAGATACACATTTTAATTGGGGCGCTTCTTATTGGACCAACGATCTTTACAAGAGGTTTATCGCTAAAAGTCTGTTTAAAAGAGAGGCTCACTCACGGGAATTAGTTTGGATCGCTCGGCTCTCCAACATTGGAATTTTGGTTATTGCCCTTGGAATCATGTCTCAACTTTCTTCCATTCAAACTGCATGGCACATCACTTTGCTATTTGGAAGCGGGCTGGGAGTGGTATTGATTTTGCGATGGGTTTGGCACCGTATCAATATTTGGTCTGAAATTGCCGCTGTGGGCAGTTCCATTATTTTAGCGCCATTTCTTCTATTTGTTTTTCCAGAGATGAAAGAAGGAGCGCGTCTGCTTTGGATGACACTTGGTTCCACTTTAATCGTGCTTGCGGTTACTTTCTGCACGGATCCTGAACCTAAGGAAGTGTTAAAAGAATTTTACAGACGGGTTCGGCCTTGTGGTTTCTGGGGAGAGACCGCCGCATTTTTTGAAGTGAGCGCTCAGGAACCTGTGAAACGATTCAATAAGAGCTTCTTGGCTACGATTCTATGCGCTCTTTCTATTTTTAGCCTGTTGGTGGGTTTGGGTCGGCTGATGTTTTTTGGAATATTAAATCCATGGATTTCCTTAGTGTGGGTGAGTGCGGGACTTCTTTTAATTCCCCATTGGTGGAAGCGTGGGTTTAACGAGTCCAATTAGAACATGCGCTCCTTAAAATGAGTTCATTGCCCAGCTCTAATATTATTCACCTATCTCCTTCAAAATTTTTTATTAGGATGTTTGTCCTTGCCATACTGATATGGATTTTAGGGAATTTTTATGTTCCTCCAAGATGGCTTATCGCGGTCGAAGTTTTTGTTACCGTGATTTCTCTTTTTTTCTTTGGTTCTATCCGTTATAGACTCGATAAAAATATACTAACTTATGGCGCCGCTATGGTTATTTTCTCAACTTTTTGGCATGTGTGGTGGCCAGATTCTTTCCTTCGACAGTCCTTAGCGAGTAACCAGTATCGTTATATTTTAGATTTTTTGAAAAAAAATCTATTTTCTCTCCATGGACTAGATCAATTGATTCACGCGGATACCATGTTATTTATTCTCGGTTTAACTTTGTTTGTTTCCGTTATCGCTCAAACTAGACTCTTAGAAACAGCTTGTTTTAAAGTGCTAAAGAAAACAAAAGGATCTGTCATCTATACCGTCATTATCCTTTCAGCTATTGTGTCAGCCGCTTCCGGCATATTAGATGGGGTTTCAATGATAGGTTTGATGATACGCATTTTAGTGATCCTATTATTTCTTGCCAAAGTTAAGGACGATACGGTTATTTACGTTGTAATGCTTGCAACGGTCATAACGACTGTGTGCGGGATGTGGTTGGCTTATGGGGAGCCGCCAAATCTTATTATGAAAGCGAATCTTCATCCTTATTTGGATGATGCTTTCTTCCTTAGTTACTGCCTTCCCATAGCTTTGGGAAGTTTTTTTCTTGTGATGTGGAATGTAAGCAAGAAATTACGAGGTCGAAGAATTGAAATAGGACAGCTTGATATTTTAGATGTTTACACCGCAGATGTCCGTTTTTTGCAATCAATGAGGCATGGCAAGGTGCTGATCCCCATCGAGTTTATTGATGATTATAAGGACAAATTAGGTTCACTCTTTGAACAGGTGAATCATAGGTTGCACCTTGGAGAACCTTTAGGCGCCACGCTGATTAAGGAAAATGTATCAAAAAATTTAAGAATAGAAATGCTTGGCCATTATGTTTCGGAAGATATGGCGGAAACTCTGGATGACCATTACCAGCATGTCGCAAACAGCCATGCCGAAGGGATAGACCAATCGGCTCAAACAATAAAAACAATTCTAGAAACATTAGGTAAAAGAAGGGTTCAAAGCCAAGTGGTTGGAGCAATTTCTTTTGTTCCTTTTATTGGATTTTTAATTTGGCATGCCATGAACCATCACATTCCTCTTTTTTGGGCTTCCTTTGCGGGGTTTGCGGTCGCTTTGCTGGGAATTATCACAATTCCTAAGATGAGAAAGCTTGCTCTTAAAGAAGCCAAACATGAATATTCTGAATACCTTTTTCTTCTGCCCTTATTTTTCTCTATTACTTTGCTTCAGAAGACCGGTTTTTTTGACCAATTTGCCAAACTTTTACAGGAAGGTATTCACAATATTGGGATCTCTCACATTTCTTGGCTGCAGTTTCTGGGGACCACATTTCTATCTGCCATATTAGACAATAATGTAGTGGCAGATTTTATTAGTCGAGCGCTTCATGGATTAGATTTAGGAATATTGCATCTATTTTCCATGGCGCAGATTGCGGGATATGCGGTCGGAGGTTGTTGGACGCACATTGGTTCGGCTCAGTCTGTGGTGGCATACTCTTTTATTCGCAAAGAGGTCAATGAACACTTCACTCCCTTCCAATGGATTAAAGCGATGACCCCCCTGATTCTAGAAATTTTTATCCTCATGACACTTATTATTTATGGGAGAGCTCTATTCTTAAATGGCGGGTAATCAGGGAGGGGTAGGATAGTCAATCATTTTAATCTCTTTGGTTATTTTTTATTTTTTTTCTGCGTCAGAAATTTTTTCACTTCCCGGTCGAAATCGGACTCAAAAGTCCTGTCCTGAGCAGAGCGGAAACTTTCATATTGTTCCTCGGCTAAGGCAATGGCGACCTCATGAGAAATTTTACCTTTATCGTGTAGAATATCCTGTTCGTTAAATTTCAAGAATGCATCCAATTTTTCTGCCCAGTTATGCATACGCATTAAGCGGCCTTTGCTGGCCTGGAACTCAGCATAATCTAGATACATGTCCACAATATGGTTCAGTTTTTTAATTTCCTCTTTTTGCAGGTAATTTTTGGCAATGCTGATATCGGAAGTCAATATCTTACCTTTAGGGGCTTTTCGCCAGGAGGTTAATCCCATTTGCGGTTTGTCCTTATTGACCCGTGAAGCGATAATTTCTGCCGCTGTCTTTCCTGTGATAGCAAAATGCAATTTGTTTTGCACTGTGGCAAAGAATTTCTCCGTTTCTGCGGTATGCGGCGAATAATCAATTGCTGTAGCATAGATATCGGTAATTTTTTGATAAACCATGCGTTCACTGGCTCTGATCTCTCTGATCTCTTCAAGCAGTTCATCAAAGTATTTTGCGTCAAATTTTGAGCCTTTAATAAACCTGTCTTTATCTATTGCGAAACCTTTTAAAATATAACTTTTCAACCGCTCAGTCGCCCATGCGCGAAATTGAGTGCCTCTGGCGGTGTTTACTCTGTAGCCCACGGCGATAATCGCTTCAAGGCTGTAATGTCTTGTTTTATATTGCTTGCCATCTGATGCAGTTATCGAGAATTCCTCGACAACTGATTTTTCATCCAACTCTCTTTCAGAAAAGATATTTTTTAGATGGAGAGAAATATTATCCACAGAACATTCAAAAAGCATTGACATTAATTTTTGAGTTAACCAGACATTTTCTTTTTCAAACAAAACCTCTATGCGTACCTTCCCGTCTTCGGTTTCATAAATCGTCATTTGATTCATACTCATAGCCGCTCCTAATGCCCTCCCTGCAATGTCCGGACCCTTGTTATTTAAAACCCATAAAAGTATAAGCAATTCTACAACTTTGAATGTACCTAGACAATGTAACGTCTTGCGTGACGAACAGGCTGTTGTGAGAAAGATTACAGGTGTCATTGCAGAACTCTTCTTGCCAGAAAGATTATTCCTTAGATTTAGCACAGGCGTCTATGTCGTTAAATTTATAAAGCAACAAAAATTTTGTTAAAATAATAAAATTATTGCAGTTTTATGGCAAAGAAAAATGAATTTATTATTTTGAGAATCATGGAACATGGAACCGTTGAAGGTTAGCAATACAAAAATAAAGTGGCTTAACCGGACAGTGATCGGCATTGGTTTAGCTTCGCTTTTTAGCGATTGGTCGCATGAAATTGCCACCGCTGTCATGCCCGCATATCTCGCTTCCATAGGAGTGGCGGCTGCCTGGCTGGGTTTAATTGAGGGAGTTGCAGACGGTTTATCCAGTTTCGCTAAGATGGGTTCAGGCTATTATACGGACCGTTTAAGACGAAGAAAGCCAATCGCTGTGGTTGGTTATGTTGTCACAGCAGTTGGAACCGCAGCTTTTTCCCTAGCTTCTCAAGCTTGGCATGTATTGATTGCTCGTTCCTTTGCGTGGTTTGGGCGTGGGGTTCGAACTCCTATTCGTAAGGCATTACTTGCGGGATCTGTTGAAAAAGAGGCTTATGGCCGCGCATTTGGCTTTGATCGAATGATGGATACCTTTGGAGCTATCCTTGGTCCTGCCAGCGCATTTTTTATTCTAAAAATTTTAAATAATAACTATTCAAAATTATTTCTTTTGACCTTGATCCCGGGGATGGTTGCCGCGTTGGCCATTCAATTTCTTGTGCAAGAAAAAGATCGCATGCCTGTGCCTCACATCTCTTTTGGAGAGAGCTTAAAGGCTTTGCCAAAATCTTTTAGAGGGTTCCTTCTTGCCGTGGGACTTTTTGGCATTGGAGATTTTTCTCATACCTTACTCATTTTATTTGCCAGTGAAAAGTTGGCTTCTTCAATGGGAATGTCCCATGCAGGATCTATTGCCATTGGTCTTTATGTCCTGCACAATTTTTTTTATGCTTTTTGTTCCTACCTTTTTGGCTGGGCAGCGGATCGGTTTAGTAAAAGGAAACTGCTCGCGAGCGGTTACTACTTGGCGGCAGTCATGTCGTTATGGTTGATCTGGAGTACGCCCACTCTTTTTGCTTTAATACTTATATTCATTGTAGGAGGAATTTATATTGCCATTGAGGAGACTCTGGAGGATTCTTTTTGCGCTGAGCTGGTCACCAAAGAACAGCATGGCATGGCTTTTGGAGCGCTGGCTACAGTCAATGGCATGGGGGATTTCTTATCCAGTATTGTTGTGGGATTTTTATGGACCCGGTTTGGCGCTTCCGCGGCATTTAGCTATAGTTTCATTTTATTCATGATCGGGGCTACGTTGATTTTAAGAATCAATAAGGTGACTGAAAAAAACTCGAATGATTAAATGGCTTAGTCTTTGTATGGGAAGTGTTGTGGGTGGTGTTTCCCGTTATGTGCTAGCGGGATTAGTTTACAAATTTTTTGGCAGCAATTTTCCTTATGGCACATTAGCGGTAAATTTATCCGGATGTTTTCTGATTGGTTTTTTGAATGCTTTGGCTGAAGTAAAATTTTTATTGAACCCAAATGCAAGAATTTTACTCATGGTTGGATTTTGCGGCGCCTTCACCACATTTTCTACTCTTATTTTAGAAACTGTTAATCTCCTTAAAGATGGGGAATTATTGAAAGCGATTCTAAATGGGATGGGAAGTTTTGTGTTCGGGCTATTTTTATTTTATCTTGGACAAATTGCGGCTGAATTAGTATAGAACCCGAATGTTGGCATTAGAAATTGGCTATCTTTTCCGTCTCAGTTCTCATTTTCTAATGCAAGTTTCGGGTAGAACCTTTATGGAGGTAAATAAGGAATGAAAATACCATCGAATGGAAAACTTTTAAGAATATTTATAGGGGAAAGAGACGTGTGGCAAAGTCAGCCTCTTTATGAAGCGCTTATTCATTTAGCAAAAAAAGAAGGGATGGCCGGAGCCACTGCGATTAAAGGTTTCATGGGATTTGGCTGCAAAAGCCACATGCATACAGCTAAGTTACTGCGTTTGTCAGAAGATTTACCTATCATCATAGAAATTGTAGATAGCGAAGAAAAAATAAACCGTTTTTTACCCTCCTTAGATTCAATGGTGCAAGAAGGCCTTATTACGTTGGAAAGCGTGAATGTTGTCATGTACCGCGCTAACAAAAGCTAGAGGGAGTTTTCCTCACTTCATCAGAATCCAATGCGACATCAAAGAGAAAGAATAGGGTTGTAATTCTAGAGAAACCATGCTATAAATTAGGTTAGGAAAAGGGTCCAAGAATTTAAGTTCAAGTTCTTGGAGGTTAAACAATAAGATGGTCGGGCCGCCATCACTTTAAGGTTTTGAGTTGCCTTAAGGTGAGCGGCTTTTTTATTTTTTGTAGAAAAATAAAAGGGCTTCATTGGAGGAATAAAAGAATGCATTTTAATTTTTCTCAAGAATGGCCAGTTTTTGTTCTGATTGGAGTCTTCCTCTGGTTTGTCCTATACGTTGCCATTAGCGGCAGAAAAAATAAAGAGAAGGATCAAAGTTCTCCCAAAAAATGAAAATTACCCTGCGGTTGATTATATCCCTTATCATTGTCGCTGCTTCTGTGGCAGCGCTTTTTTCATTCTTACAAGCTAGAGCTGAGAAGAAACGTTTAGTAGATGAGTTAGAACGTAAGAATATTGTTTTGTCGGAAAGTTTGAAAGAATCTGTTTTGCTTATTCTAAAAAGCAATAACCCATCAAAGCTAACTAAATTAGTGGATCGGTTTGGTAACCGAGAGCGGTTGTTGGGAGTTATTATTTATAATGCGGACAGTCAAATTCTTTCCCAAACTTCAGGTTTGCCTGAAAGTTTCAAGCAACTTTCTTCTGAAATTATTCAAGCAATACAAGAGGGTCAAAATAAAAGTTTTTTTAAAAAAATTGAGCAAAGGCATATCTACTATCATATTACTCCCATTGTTCAGGATGAAGATAGCAGTGTTTCAGGAGCTCTTATGCTTTTGCATGATTCCGCCTACATTGACACTCGAATAAAAGAGATTTGGGGAAACAATTTTATTCGCCTTCTTATTTTGTCTTTTCTGATTGTGATCACAACTCTCATTGTTGTTCGCTGGAGTATTACCGGCCCCATCGCCCAAATTGCAGATTGGATTAAAGAATTAAGGTTGGGAGAAAATAATCAGTTAACTCATTTGCCTAGGGGGGATGTTTTAGGGCCTTTGGCTTCTGAAGTGAGACAGTTGGCAAAGAGTCTTACAACAGCGCGGGCAGCAGCAGAACAGGAGGCTCGGCTTAGACTTTCTTCTGAATCGGTATGGACCCCAGAAAAGTTGAAAGAACATGTTCGCAATAAGTTAGGAGAAAAAACTCTATTTTTAATTTCTAACCGAGAGCCATACATGCATGTAAAACAAAAAAGAAAGGTTGAATGTATTGTTCCTGCAAGTGGGTTAGTGACTGCTTTAGAGCCAGTGATGCGAGCTTGCGGAGGAATATGGATTGCTCATGGAGCAGGCGATAGTGACCGTGAAGTTTGCGATTCACAAGATAAACTTAAAGTTCCGCCAAACGAACCTGCTTACACTCTTAAACGGATCTGGCTTAGCAAAGAAGAAGAAGACGGTCACTACTATGGTTTTTCTAATGAGGGACTTTGGCCGCTTTGTCATATTACTCACACAAGACCCACATTTCGTCTGGAAGATTGGATTCAATATCAGAAAGTGAACCAAAAATTTGCAGACACTCTTTTGGAAGAGATAAAAAACGAAGAATGCCCGCTCATTTTAATCCAAGATTATCACTTTGCGCTGCTTCCCCTTCTCATTCGGAAGAAACGGCCAGATGTACATATCGCTGTTTTTTGGCATATTCCATGGCCTAACCCAGAATCTTTCAGCATTTGTCCTTGGAAACAAGAGATATTGTTAGGAATGTTAGGCGCAGATATTCTTGGATTTCACATTCAATTTCATTGCAACAATTTTTTAGATACGGTTGACAATGTTTTGGAATCAAAAGTGAATTGGGAAAATTTTTCCGTTCAAAGATTAGGACACACGACTTCTGTCAAACCATTTCCCATTAGTGTATCTTCACCCATGGAAACCTCTTTCACTCAAGGTGAAGTTTCTCCGGAAACAAATAAAGCAAGAATATTGGAATCTCTTTCCAAAGATTATGGGATTCATACGGAAACTATTGGAGTGGGAGTGGATCGTCTGGATTATACCAAAGGGATCGTGGAACGCTTTAAAGCGGTCGAGAGGTTCTTTGCTAAATACCCACAATATATTGGGAAATTTACTTTTATTGAGTTGGGCGCTCCCTCAAGAACACATATTCAGAAATATCACGATTTCATTGCGGAAGTTGAAAAAACCGTGGATGAAATTAACTGGAAGCTTCAAACAAAGGAGTGGAAACCCATCCTTTTTCTAAAAGCGCACCACAGCCACGAAGAAATTCTCCCTTTTTATAAAGCGGCTGATTTATGTTTGGTGACCTCTTTGCATGACGGCATGAACTTAGTTGCTAAAGAATTTATTGCCACTAGAGGCGATGAGGATGGGGTACTGATCTTAAGCCAATTTACAGGAGCCAGCCGTGAACTTAAAGAGGCGTTGATTGTAAACCCATACGATATAGAAGAAGTGGCAGAATCAATTCGCCTTGCTTTGATGATGGATTCGGTAGAAAGATCAAGAAGAATGAAACAGATGCGCGCTATTGTTCAGGATAGAAATATCTATCGGTGGGCGGCCAACATAATTACTGCGATTTCTCAAATAGAATCCGTTCCCAAAGAGTCCATACCTTCGGAGGAAATTGCTCATGAACCCATGGCTTAACTCTATTTTCATTGTTTTTGGTTTATAGAGTTAAGCTAAAAATGCGCTATTTTAGCGCTTCTCTTCAAAAAAAAATTGTCGAGAAGATTCAATGCTCTTCCCATATTTTGCTTTTACTGGACTATGATGGAACTTTATCTCCAATTGTGTCCACACCGCAAGAGGCGCGGTTAAAGAGTTCCACCCAAACTGTTTTAAAAGCGTTGACAAAAAATTCACGATTTACCATTGGGATTATTACGGGAAGATCTGTACAACAGATAAAGCGTTTGCTAGGCTTGAAAAAAGTAATCATTGGGGGAAACCATGGTCTTCAGTTATGGAGTCCGAAATTAAAGGATCGGTACAATCTCGCTGAGGGATTTAAATACAGAATTAAAGAGATGAAACAAGAGCTTAAACCTCTCCAAGAAAAATTCCCTGGCTCCTTTCTTGAAGATAAAAAAATTTCACTTGCTTATCATTACAGGTTGACAAATCCGAGTTTGTATTCAAGAATTAAGACAGAATTTTTTGAGCGAATTGATCCTTGGGTTAAGGGTCAAAAGATTCACGTTTTAGAGATAAAAAAAGGATGGGAAGTGCTCCCTCCCATCCTTTGGGACAAAGGAAAGGCAGTAAAATGGATTTTAGCTCGGCATCCTAAAGAAACCTTCCCAATCTTTATTGGGGACGACGTTACTGATGAATCGGCGTTTAAGGCGCTTGCTTCTAAAGGAGTCTCCATTCGAGTGGGTCGAAAGAAAAGCTCTGCTGCTCAATATTTTTTAAAAAATGTTCCTGAGGTTGAAAAATTTTTAGTTACATTGGCAAATACAGGTAAGCAACAATTCCAGATAGGGAGTTAAAATGGAACTTAAAATGGCAAGCGCGCCATTTAGATTTGTAACCCAAATTAGCATTACTCAAATTACTCATTGGAAAGCAAAAAATATCCATGAACTTCTCAGCTGTCTAAAGGAAGTCCCAGGTTCGGTAATTTATCATCACACCCACCGATTTCTAAAACAGCATCAGTTCTTATCGCCTGAGCCCCCCAACGATTTTGCCTATTGGGTGGACACTGCCTTGCAGGATGAAAAATTGGCGGAAAAGCTATTTGCGATAGACACCATCCGTTTTCCGACTATTCGAGACATTAGAGAGAAAATCATTCAAACGATTGAGAACCATCTTATTTCATATAACAATTACCATGATGCGCCTGAAGGAGATGAATTTTACTTTAAGCAATCTATCAGCTTTGTGTTGCCAACGCCTTATGAGGCGTGGAATTTAAGTGAATTTGCCAAAGCGCTAAAAAAAGTAAGCATCAATTCTCTTTATCACCATATTTTTGAAGCGAGAATTCGTCCGCCTCTTGGGATCAATGATTTTTCCAATTGGTTTGAAACTGCTTTGGGAGAAACTAAGCTCGCCAAAGATGTTGCTAAAATGGACCCCTACACGCACACTTTGGAAGGATTAAGACAGCAAGTGATTCATCTTGTTGAAAGAAGAATACAGGAGATGATGCGTGTTTAATCTGGATGATTATATTTCCATCGTAGGGGAAAATGAAATATCGGAATTGAGATTGATCTCAGAAAAATTAAGAGGCAAATCCATTGTCAATATTAATTCAACCTCCATAGGAGGAGGAGTGGCTGAGATTTTAAACCGGATGGTTCCGCTTTTAAAAGATATGGGTGTGAATGTTCGGTGGGAATGCATTAAAGGCGGGGAGAAGTTTTTTATCATTACTAAAAAGTTTCATAATGCCTTGCATGGGAAAAAAGAACAGTTGAGTAAAGAAGATTTTGAATTGTATTTGGATACGGTTCGGGATAATGTCTTAAGTTTATCGTTGGATGCGGACATCCTCTTTATCCACGACCCTCAACCCGCTGCTTTGGTGCTTGAAAGAAACAAATATAAAAACCGCTGGATTTGGAGATGCCACATTGATCTTTCGCAAAGAGACGAAAATCTTTGGAATTTTTTAAAGCCGATGATTGAACAATATGATGCCTCGGTTTTTTCCGCCCCCTCGTTCACTCAGGGACTTCTCCATCGGCAGATGTTGATCCCGCCTTCTATTGATCCTTTAAGCGATAAAAATAAGGAATTGCCGCGACAAACAATAGATGAGGTTCTTTCTCGTTTTAAAATTGACGCGGAGCGTCCCATTGTCACACAAATTTCTAGGTTTGATTATCTTAAAGACCCTGTAGGAGTGATTGAGGCATACAAACTTGTAAAACAATATGTGAATTGTCAGCTTGTGCTAGCAGGCGGTTCAGCGGATGATGATCCTGAGGGAGTTAAAGTGCTGGCGGAGGTGCGTCAAAAAGCAGGAGAAGATCCCGACATTCATATTCTTTGTTTGCCTCCTACTAGTCATATTGAGATCAACGCGTTACAACGAGCATCCACAGTTATTTTACAGAAATCGCTCAAAGAAGGTTTTGGACTTACAGTCTCGGAAGCGCTTTGGAAAGGGAAACCAGTTATAGCCAGCTCTGTAGGAGGCATTCCCTTACAAATTACCCACAAATATTCTGGCATTCTGACGCACTCTATTGAAGGGACCGCTCACTGGCTAAAACAGCTTCTGCAAAATCCAGAGTACGCAAAAAAACTTGGGGATAACGGAAGGGAACAGGTGCGGAATAACTTTCTTCTTACCCGCCATCTAAGGGAATACATGCTGCTCTTTCTTTCTCTGGATCATCCGAATGAAACATTAATTTATTTTTAATGAGTTCATCATCTAAATCAAATTAACCCTGACCATTAGTCCCTTCATATTTTTTGATGACGTCAATAAATATTTGGCCATATTGTTTTTGTTTGGTAGCGCCTACGCCGAATACGTTGGCGAATTGCTCAATGGTTTTTGGACTGGTCAGGGTCATATCTTTGAGGGTTTTATCGCTAAATATGATATAGGCGGGAACGCTTTTGCTCTGCGCGAGTTCCGCGCGTTTGGCGCGCAATGCGTTAAAAAGTTTTTCATCCAATCCTTCCCATTCCTGGGTGCGCTTTGATCTGCGCTTTATTTCTATTTCTTTCTTTTTTACTGCCACAATTGGTTTTGCCAGCACGGGAACCGCTTCACCTTTAAGAAGGTTTTGTCCTAACCCGGTGATGGCAATTGTTAAGTATTCACCTTCCCGACGCAGAAAACCCTGACCAAGAAGCTGTTCGATCATGAACCGAATGAAAACTTTTGTTTCAGAGTTCATCAGGGAGAATGTTGAAAGTTTTTCGTGTCCCCATCTCTCGATGGATGCGGTGCGGTTCCCTTTCAGGATATCTGATATATGGTCCGCGCCGAACCTTTGCTGTACTCGCGCTACACAAGAAATGATTTTTTGTCCAATGACGAGCGGCTCTTGCACCATCTCCACCTCGCCCAGACAAACATCGCAGGCCCCGCAATTATTATTTTCATATGTATGCGAAAAGTAGTTGACAAGGGTTCGGTGTCTGCATTCAGGCCTTACGCAAAAGTTGTACATCGCCTTTAGTTTTGAAAGAAGCATTTCCTTGTCGGATGAGTCGCGCAGCATAGTTTCCCATGTTCGGTAATCACCGCCGGAATAAAAGAGAGTGCAGTCCGCGCTTAGACCATCTCGACCGGCGCGGCCTGTTTCTTGCTGATAGTGTTCTATTGATTTAGGCATGGCAGAATGTATGACGTAGCGAATATTTGAGCAGTCAACTCCCATCCCAAAAGCAATGGTTGCCACGATAATGTTAATTCTTTCTGAAGAAAATTCGTCCTGATTTTTTTTGCGTTCCTCATCTGAAAGTCCGGCATGGTAAGGCAGGTTTTGGTAGCCGATGTCGTTAAGTTTTTTTGAGAGTTCGTCAACATCCGCGCGCCTAAGACAATAGATTATCCCCGGATCATTCGGATGTTTTTTTATGACCTCTACAATCTGTCCGAGGAGATGGCTTGAACGCGGCAAAATGCGATAGTTTAGATTGGGACGATCAATATTTCCGATATACAGATGGGGCGCGTCCAGATTCAACTGCTTTACAATATCCTGTTGCACCTCAAGCGTGGCAGTGGCGGTAAAAGCATGGACTCCAATATTTTTAAATTCTTTTTTGATGAATCCTAATTGCCGATATTCTTCGCGGAAATTGTGTCCCCAATGGCTAATGCAGTGCGCTTCATCAATCACAAAGAATGAAAGTTTAACACTTTTAAGAAGTTCTGTGGTCTGCTCAAACATCAGTCGTTCCGGCGACAGATAAAGAAGTTTTAATCCTCCTGCCCTGATTTTTTCAATCACTGTGAATTGATCTGAAGAGGAGAGGCTGGAGTTTAGGCATTCAGCGTCAATCCCTAAATCTTTTAGATAATCCACTTGGTCTTTCATTAGCGATATTAGAGGGGAAATAATAACAGCCGTCCCATCGGAAATAAGCGCTGGCAGTTGGAAACAGACAGACTTTCCTCCGCCCGTGGGCAGTACGGTAAGAGTGTCCCGATCCTCAAGGATAGAGAGAATGGCCTCTTCCTGAAACAAGCGGAAGCTGGTATATCCCCAGTATTTTGTCAATGTTTCAAGAATTTGATTTTTCATAATCCTTTTTTTTAATTAAAGCTCAAGTAGTTCCGCAATTTCATTTCTAAGCGCGCTCATTCCCATACCATTTTCAGCGCTTACCCAACGTAGTTTTTCAGGAGTCATCCCTAGTTTATGGGCTATTTCCATACGGCGATTCTGCTGTTTAGAAGAATTGATCTTGTCGCATTTGTTTACAATGACATAATAAGGAATATTATTGAGCTGGAGCCACATAGCCATATGTTCGTCAAGTTTAGTAACGCCGACATTCCCATCCACCAGCATGAGCGCCATGCGCAATGTTGGACGGCTTAGCAGATAACCTTTAATCATTTCTTTAAATTTATGCAGATCATTTTTTGGCCCCGCCGCAAATCCGTATCCCGGCAGATCAACGATCCATTTATTTTTACCAATAAGAAACACATTGATCGTACGGGTCATCCCAGGGGTCTGGGAAGTCCGCGCAAGATTTTTATTGCCGCAAATCACGTTCAAGACAGTACTTTTCCCTACATTAGACCGTCCCACAAAAGCCACTTCAGCCTCACAATCCCCAAGTTCCATAGGATTATATATGGACTTTAAATAACGCGCCTCGCCAAACCTATTCATAGCATTGCGATATTCTATCACAAATGGCTTAAGCGATGGTTGACCCTGCAATTAACTGATGTCGCTTTTTGGTTCTAGAATTGGCTGGATATACAATTTTAGTTTTTGGAGTTTTGAAACTTTACAAAATTGTTGCAAATTTGTTACAAAAAGTTTGAGACGCCGATAGCCCCTTCCGTTGTATAATTATTTTTATATACGCGTAATGCGCGTTCGTGATATGCACAACTTTTGGAATAAAAAAATCATCAGGTTTTTTAAACAGAGCACCGCGCTCGTCGTTGTCGGCGCTTTGTTGATTTCTATTATCCTCCCGCCCTTTGCCCAAGCCAAACAAACTTCTTCCTCCAAAGCCGAGAGTTTTCAATTTCGGGGAAGACCTCTTTCTGTAAAATCACCGACGGAACAGCAAGTAGTGCTTAACAAATATATTCCTCAAAATTCTAATCTCCAGCCATTAGACCGAAATATGGGATTTTCTAACTCTATTCTGAATAATGCAAAAGAGGAATTTGATCTGATCCGTGAAAAATCAGTGAAGATTTTTGAAACAGTTTTAGATTACGCGGTACAATGCTATTACAAAGTTGAAGAGAAGATCTCTCAAGATTGGGAAGACAGCTTAGAACTTTTGAGACAGATTTTTTTGAAAACCCCGTCTCTTATACCTGTTAACATTGATTTATCTAATCTCATGAACCGACGCGTTAAAAAAGCGCGTAAGTTCTATGTTGCAATGACCATGAATAGGAAGAGCCGATCCAAAACCTCCTCATTAGCCAACATCTTTAGACAGAAAAAAGATAATGTTTTAAGTCCACATTTATCCGCAATGTCTGGAAGAAAGAAAGATGGCAAGTCAGGCGGTAGAAAGATTGGAGACACCTCACTTAATTCTAACATGTCTCCAGAACTTTCACCTAATGTGAGAACTCCTCTCTCACGGGCACGTTCTATATTTTTTTATCCGCGGGCATTTAAAGCGGCGTATCTTTATGAAGTCGAACTATCTCTTAAATCCATACCCCAGGAATCACTTGCCAGCGCTCCATTAATTAGAATGGAAGAGATTAAATCAGAAGAGGAATTGCTTAATCGCTTGTATCGTGGGGAAAGAGTTGTGGCTTACCATTTTGGGAGTAGGAGACACCCTCTTGTGCCAGGGCAAATATTAGAAAGAACCTTTTATGGATCGCTAAAAGAAGTATTGAAAATTGGGAGGGAAAGGGTTGTAGAGCATTTTCGTCGGCAATGGTTCGATGAAAAAAGTAATCCTCCCGCCCCGGTTACTTGGTTAGCTTGGGATCCAATCCAGCATTTGTTCGAACTCATATCGTTTAATGAAACTTTTAAATCGCTTGATATAGAGAAATGGGGGATTAGAGGAATTGTAAAAGAATATCTTTACTCTAAAGGATCCCATGATAAATTATCAGAAATCTTAGTAGATCCCACACGGGTCAATATGAGAGTGATCGGCGAATATGATCCGGACAAAGCTCATTTGGAAAATGCGAGCGATCTAATTGCTCTTCCATTTGTTGTTCCAGTCGTTACTTATCTATCCGCGATCGTTTTAGCAGGATTTTTCGGCATTGTAGTTGACGCTAATTCTCTTTGGGGCAGCGCAATTTCCGCTGTTTTTCTTGCCATTGTTATCAATGAGGTTGGCCACATGATTGAGGTCAACTGGAAAAAACCATTTAAAGAATGGAGTTGGCCCAAGTTTGACACAAAAGGCGTGATTGCTTTTGATGATTGGCCGCCGGGTTTGCAAAAGGTTTTGGGTTTTCGCTTAACAGTTCCGGGAGCTCATGGAAGTTCAGGCATTTATGCAAATTTAGTTGCGGCTGTGGCCATCTTTGCAGTGGCTGGATTTCACTGGCTAACCATACCTACAGCAGTTGCGGCGATCCTCGCCAATCTATTTTTTGCTCTGGGCCCAACAGACTTGAGTGACATATTAAGGAAAAACAAGGACGTTTCTAATTTAGAGGGAAATGTGAAACGTCCCCGTTTTCAACCTAGTAAACCCCAAACGCATTTCCAAAATGGAGACGAGATAGAAGAGGATAATAGCGGATGGGGAATACCGGAGTCTGAAATCGTTCGTGAGACAGAAAGACTCGTGGAAGCATCCAAATTAATCCGACAAGAAAGAGAACGGAACTTAAATGTACTAGAGCTCTTAAGAAACGGAATCACAAAGTTCATTTTAAAAATGTACCCCACCCCTTGGTTTGCAAAACTCTTAACTGGGAGTGTAGATTTGGCTGATAAAATCATCCAGTCTGATAGGACACCGGAAATTTTTAAGGAATGGCTGCGCAAGTTATTGTTTTTTATGACAGCGCAGTATATTGTGGGAGACACTGAGGATGAAGCACTTAAATCCATGAAAAATCTCTCACAAGAAAAGGCGGTAGAAAAAGTTATACGAGAAATGGCGGCTAAAGGGATACGGGTTGTAAGAGATGGGAAGTCCGAGTCCAGACCTGTTTTATCTATAGCAGACATTTTGGGTGAAGGAATTCATACGGAACAAGAAGCTATGGAAAATGCTCAAGCTTGTGTGGATCTTATTGAAAAAATGGCGTCCTATGGTCTAGAACCTAATATTTCCTCAAAGGTAACTAATCTTACACCGCAAAGTTGGCTGGATAGTGAAGTTGAATCTGTGAGAAGAGAAGGATTCAATTTGGCTGTTCAGAATTACAAAAAGATAGTGGCAAAAGTGCGTGAAGTTAAAAGAGCAGGACAGATGGGAGCAATTGTCTGGGTTGATAAAGAAGAGTACATTTATCGTGATGTTGCTAATGAAGTAATCCAGACTGTTCTGGAAGAGCTTGAAAATCAGTTAGATCCAAATTTGAAGATGGTGCGAGAAAACGGCAGGCGTATTCCGGACGTCGGGATGGTGGTACAAGCCTATTTTGTAGATTCATTGGCTGAAGTTGAGGGGCTCATAAACTGGATGGAAAAGGATCCTGAGGATCCAATGCCTATCGCCATCCGTCCTGTTAAGGGAGCTTATCATTCGCAGGAGGTTCGCGATGCAGAAGAGCGTGGTGATCCAATTCCTGTTTGGATGGGAAATTGGAAAACCGACGAAAACTATTTGGAAATAGTGCGACTATTATTTAGAAAACATAAACTCATCCAAAGAATCGGGATCGCCAGTCATGATGCGAGAACTATTGTAAGCGCTCTATTGTGGGCAAAGAAATTGGATGTGGATCCACAACATTTGGAATTTCAATCCTTGTTTGGAATGACGGAAAATTTGAAACGAGCTCTTCAGGAAATTTTTAGATTTTTTTGGGGAGAAGATAAGGCTCTTCCCCGCGTCTATTCTTATGTGCCTTTTGTCATCAAGGGAGGAATCGAGAAGGCGCTCAAGTATCTCATGAGGCGGTTTCAAGAAAATAGCACTGCTAATGCCGCAGATAACAATTTAAATCTAGCGGAAACCGGAAAAATTTCCGCTAAGGAACTTGTAAAACCTAAGTGGGGTCCAGAATTTTTGGCTAAGACTAAGGGTGAATCCATTGAAGAGTCCATCATCCATGAATCTGAAAAATTATTCAAGGATCGTGAAGATCAAGTTTTAGAAGTACGAAATATTGTGCCCGCGTGGGATGAATTTGAAGTTATACAAACGGAACGCGGGAATTATTTATTCAATAAGGATATGCTTATTGAATGGCTGAATGAAACAAAAGATGTCAATCTTAAGATTTCCATGGCGCTCACTTTAGGGCGGATGAATTATCAGAATGAAATAAAGAGTCGGGGGTTAGACAAGAATTTACCAAAGGATCATGGTCCTCATCAAATATCTGGCACAAGCAGTGGCGGAGGTGACGCATACGAACCGTCTCCAGCTCCAGAATCAGAAAAGATTTTTCTTACATCATCTGATCAGTCCGGGGCAATACGAACCATAGAGGATTTACCTGATGGGATATCTGCATTTCTCAAGATTAACTGGGATATTGGAGAGGATCCGGGAGATGGGGATACAAAGATCGTGCAGACTGTGGAAACCGTTAAAAGTGCCTTAGAAAAATTTGACGAACTTTTTATCTGTACCCATCTTGGACGACCCAGTAAAGAAGAGCTTGATGATTCCGTTACGCGAGAGAAGTTTGATGTTGAAAGAAGAGTGCTTCCAATAGCCGAAAAGCGTATGATGGAAATAGGCATTGACGCTGGAATCGTTATGCTTCCAGAAGATATTGACGCAATTCCCGCTGCCATTGAATCTGCGCGTAAGGTATATCAAAATAAAAAGATTGTCTTTATGTTACCCAACAGCCGTTTCTATCCAGAGGAGAGCAGTTATTATTCTGGTTCACAGCCGATTCCTGAAGATCAGGACAAATTTATTGAACGACTTCTTAACGCATTAGGTCATCCTGCAGCTTATATTAATGAGGCGATAGAAAGTCACAACACGGATGCAACAGTGCGAATGGTAAACCATTTTCCTGTAGAGGCACGGGCAGCTGGAATTTCATTTGTTAAAGAAGTCAACAAAAAGCTTGAGTTTGAAGCGGAAGCTCGTGGTGCAGGACTTATTATTTGGGGAGGAACTAAACCAGATAAGATATACAAACATTTGCTCAAATATGTGTCGAGTGGGCAACAACATGCTGGGGATATCATGGTCGTTGTAGGAGCCTTAGCATATCCTTTCCTTAAACAGGCAGATCAGTCCATAGGTAAGTCAAGGCTGCCAAAGGGGGAAGCGGCGCTCAAGGTTGAAAAAGCTATTTCCAAAATTAGAGAGAGAGCGCAAGAGAACGATATGAAGTTATTGTTACCTATAGATCATAGAGTCATTGTGCGGGACGAGGACACAGCAGAACTTGTCGATCGGATTGGTATTGAGCAAAAAGCGATAGACATTGGTTCTAAGACACTGGATGTAATACTTGTAGAGATTGATAAGATCATAGAGCGCCATAAAAATAATGGCGATGGCTGGATTATCGCCAATGGCGGTACTGGAGTTTTTGAACGGAATGACGGGCGTACAGCCACACGGCAACTTTTAGAAAAACTAGAGAAAGCAAGGGGAGCCGGAGTTCCAGTCTTTCTGGTTGGTGGTGATATGCTCAAGGCTGTGAATGAGGTTCGTGAAAAGGATTGGGGTGGCCGCGAGTTAAACCCTGCTATTCAGCGTACCACTGCCGGCGGCACAATCCTAGCAAGCCTTGCTGATGGTATCTCCAATCATCCTCCTGTTCGTGCCCTCCTAAAAGAGTCAAAAACTAAAGCGCAAGGTCAAGTTCAGGATAGAACCGACACACATTCCAGCAGCAATGAAAAAATTAAATTGATTTTATTTGATTTGGATGGAACTCTTTACCATGCTCCAGAGTTCGAGGCTATGTATAGGGAAGCGCTTGTACGAACCTATGCTGAAAGAAATAATGTCTCAATCGAAACAGCCAGAGAGGTAATCCAAAATAAAAGTGATGAGCTTTCAAACAAAGGCGCGGTAAGCAGCAACCAATTATCCCTTGAATTCAGCATCAGTTGGGGAGGAAAAGAAATAGGAGAACTGAAGCATATGCCGTTCGATTTGATAAAGCCTAATCCAAAGCTAAAAGAGTTCTTAGACCATCTTAAACAACAGGGTTATACTTTAGCGATAGCAACTAATAGTGGCAAAGAGGTGGTTAAAAGAATATTGCAAATCATTGGCATTGAGGAATGTTTTGATCCGTCGCTTCTTATTACCAGAGATCGGGTAAAAGCCTCTAAACCAGAACCAATTTTTTATGAAAGGGTCTTGGCAGCGCTTGGAGTGAGTCCCAGTCAAATTGTTTATGTTGGGAATGATTATTTAAAAGATGTTGAGCCAGCAGAAAATTTGGGCGTGTGGTCGTTTAGAACATTGGGACCAGATGGTCTCAATGATTTAGAAACCAAAATTCATGAGATTGATGAGGCGATAAAATATGGCAGGCGAAGCCCGCTTCCAATTAGCGTTGTAGAAAAGTCTGGAAACATAGTGGATGTGGGAAGAAGGTTGACAGAGTCAGCGATTCCAGATCAAAATGAAAAAATAACAATATTGATTCACGCTAATGATAATACTCACACTTTTTCATTTAATGTTCCATCCCGCCTTTTATCTTGGGAGATGAGAATTCTAGCCAGATTTTTTGCTGATGTGATCAATAATGTAGTGATGACTCAGCGAGTAAGTTCTGTTGATATTTACACCCCTCAAAATGATCTTTATTCAAAAATATGCGACGAAATTAAAAATAGCTATCCACATGCCGCATTCCTTGTAGAGTCGGTCAGAATACAACAAATATTAGGAGAATTTCCTTCTAATCACGCTGATGACTTTTCTGGTGGCGGCAACTGGTTATGGTTATATAAGTTGCTTAGAAAACATTTCTTCCCTGATCTTACCCTAGAGGAGTACAATCGGAAGTGGGCGTTGTTAGAGGATGTGATCTCTTTTGGCTTGAGTGCGTTGTCTATCGGGCTTTTAACTTATATTTTGACAGGGAGCAATTTTCAAGTAGCGCTGCAAGTCTCTTTCTTTTCTAGTGTGCGCGTATTTGTGGAAGGTCACAAAGAATGGATCGCTAATCGTTTTGATTCCCGTGCTCCACCACAATTTCTTGAATCTGCAAAAAAGATCGCTCGCATCAACTTGCTTTTAGGTATTATCCAACTAATTATTCCTGTTCCCTTCTGGATTTCATTTCCTCTACTCTTAGCTGCTTCCGTAATCGTTCATTACCTTACGAATGTTTCAAAAACTTTTGCTGGAATTGAAAGGGGAATCAATCCTAACCTTCAAGGAATTGTACAAGTAGCCCAAGCTTTGGGGGATTCAACAGATAAGATTAAGGAACTTCTATTGCAAACCGAATTCTCTTATTCCTCTGCGCTAGATAAAGTTTTTCAATTTTGGAGCGCAGAGGTGAATCAGATAGAGATTTGTCTGATAGATTTTAAGAGCGCAAAGACTGAGAACGATCGTTTACTGCAATTAAGAACCATTCAGCAGATTGAAGAAGAGAAAAAGAAGCATCCATTTAAGAAAGTTCAGTATCTTTTTGTGAATAAGAATGGCGCAGCCATTGGAGAGATAGAAAAAGCATTGGGCATAAGGGGGAGAATAGCTATTTTAGAAAGCGCGGAAGAAGCGGTGATTGAGTTAAAGAGAATAGCCATGATCGAATCTTTCTCCTTAAGGATTGTTACCACAGAGAAGAGTTCAATGGTATGGACAAACCTTTTAGGAAAAGAGGCTCAAGAATGGAATATCAAGATTTTGATTCCGCAAGTTCTAGATATTAGTGAAGAAGTGAGCTTAAGCTTAATAGAGATGGGGGCAAGGAATTCAGGGTTAAGAGACTGGGCAGAGGGCTTAAAGGGGGAACGAGGAGTGGAAATTATAGGAGATCGTCTGACCATCCAAGGAGTTCCACTGGAACCGCCTTCTAAGGATGAAGAACAAAAAATATCCCAGCTCTATAAGCAGCAAGCCTAAAGCGGATTCTCTTCATCAACTTCTTTATTTTAACACTTGCACAGATAACGTTAATGTGTTATCATTAAGCGGTGATTACGAGCTTTGGAGACAAGACAACTGAAGATATCTACCATGGAATCAACTCTAAAGAGGCAAGAAGGATTCCTTTGCAGCTTTGGAAAGTTGCTACAAGAAAACTTGATATGATTAATACAGCGCATGCCTTACAGGATTTGCTTGCTCCTCCGGGAAACAGACTCGAACTCCTCAAGGGAAACATGAAAGGATTCTATAGCATTCGAATCAACGATCAATATCGAATTGTCTTTAAATGGATGAACAACAATATCGACGGTGTTAGAATTTTAGATTATCACGATTAGGAGAATTGACATGATTCCAAAACAGAGAAGACCCACTCATCCCGGTGAAATACTTTTAATTGAGTTCCTTAAACCCATGGGAATGAGCCAGCTTGAGTTAGCAAGGCGAATGAATATTCCAATTCAGCGGATTAATACCCTCATTAATGGAAAGAGAGGCGTTACTGCAGAAACTGCGATTCTTTTGTCTAAAATACTTAAAACAACCCCTGAATTTTGGATGAACCTGCAAAATGCAATAGATTTATATGAGGCTAAAAGCGATCTTCGAGCGGCATAATTTTAGCGATTTTCATCCAATATTTTTTGCAATATTTGAAGATCATTGGTTGGCAGCTCACAGGCGTAATTGATGCAGACATAGGCTGTGGACTTCCCCTTAATACGTCTAATCCCTTCCAGAAATGGTAAAAAATGAGTTAGGGATTCACGATTTTTTCCTTCATCTATAACCATGAGGATCTTGTTGGGAATAAATCGACGATGAACCTCCTGCACCATTTTAATTGTATCAGCTGATTTTGGATCGCCTGCTATAATAATTTCTTTTGGTTTAGATAGCGCATAATCTAGGGCCACTAACATTTGTGGGAGAGATCTGGGTTGTTGTTTCATCTGGGCTCCAAATCGCATAAGGGTTTTTTCTGCTGCTTTTCGATACTCCTCTTGACTAGTAAATTGCGACAAGCGCAAAAGATTAAGAGCAGTCACAGAACTTTCTGAAGGAATAACATTGTCTGTATCATCCATGGCTCGCACAAGGAGGTTCTTATCATGATCAGGACTGGTCATAAAGAATCCACCTTTTTCTTTGTCATAAAAAAGTTTGATTTCTGTTTCTGTTAGTTCAATTGCCCATATGAGCCATTCTACATTTAGGGATGTTTCGTAGAGATCAATAACTCCTTGGGTTAAAAGCGCATAATCTAAGGATAAAGCAGGAATATTTCTATCTCCTTCCCTCCAGCGATGATAAAGACGATTGTCTTTATCATCATAGAGATGGTTTTTTAGAAAAAGCGCGGCTTTCTCTGCAGCTTTTAGATATTCTGGGTCAGCCAACACTTGAGCTGCTTTAGCAAAAGCTGAAATCATTAGTCCGTTCCAATCCACTAGAATTTTATCATCCAGTTGTGGTCTAGGACGTTTAGAACGCACGGACAAAAGTTTATCTCTAGATTCATCTAAAACTTTTTGGATTTCCTCTTCTTTTTTTCCAAATTTTTTAGCTGTTTCTCCAATAGAATGAGCAAGGTAAAGAATGTTTTTATTTATGAATTCACCCTGTGGATCGGACTTGGCGTTACCATTCTCTTCTACGCCATATCGGTAGCTGAAGATTTCACCAGATTCCTTTCCTAAAATTTCCATAATCTCTCTTTTTTCCCAGATATAGAAAGCGCCTTCGGAACCATGTTCATGGCTAGTATCTTCAATTTTACCTTTCAACTCGGTCGGCCGCTTGCCTATAACATCTTTGGAGACGGCACTTCCTCCTAAAGGACGAGCCCCCAAAGGGGACTGCTTCGCTGAGTGCGTCTGCGACGCCTCCTGTCGCTGAAACTCGGTCGGCAGGCTATCCGCATCTTCTGCGGAATAAAACCCTCCCTCTCTATGAGTCATGTCACGCAAGATATAATCTAAAGTTTCCCGGGCAATTCTGGCAAATTCTTTTTCTTTGGTGATTTGATAGGCTTCAAGATAGTTCATTGTCAGTTGCGCATTGTCATAAAGCATCTTTTCAAAGTGGGGAATATGCCAGTTTTCATCAGTGGAATAGCGATGAAAACCTCCACCGATCTGGTCGTAGATCCCTCCTTTTGAAATTTCATGCAGCGTATGCGTGATCATTTCTAACGCTTTTTTCTCCTTGCTTCTTGCATAGGTACGCAATAGAAAGTTTTGGTTAACTGGCATGGGAAACTTCGGCGCTCCACCAAACCCACCTTTAGAGGGCACAAAGTCTCCTTTAAAGGCAGCAAATCCTTTATCCAAAGATTCTGTATCAAGCGCGCCAAATCTACCCTCTACCTGAGAATATTGTTTTAATTCTTGTTCCATGCGATCAGCATTTAAGGCTATATCTTTTTGTTTTGTCTTCCATAGTTCAGAGAGTCGGAGCAAGATTTGTTTAAATCCTGGATTGCCCCAGCGCTCATTGGGAGGGAAGTAGGTGCCACCAAAGAATGGTTTTAATTCTGGAGTAAGCCACATGGATAAAGGCCAGCCGCCTCCCCATCCTGCGGCATGAGCTGCGGTCATGTAAATCTTGTCCACATCCGGTCTTTCTTCACGATCCACCTTGATGGATACAAAGTGTTCGTTCATCACAGCTGCGATCTCTGGATTTGAAAAAGATTCTTTTTCCATCACATGACACCAGTGGCAAGTTGCATAGCCAATAGAGAGAAAAATAGGTTTGTTTTCTTTTCTTGCTTTTTTAAACGCGTCCTCTCCCCAAGGATACCAATTCACTGGGTTATAGGCATGCTGTAAAAGGTATGGACTTTTTTCGTGAATGAGGAGGTTTGCTGTATTGGTTTTCACAGGATTGTCTTTACCATTTCCATGATTGTTGGAAGATAAGTTCCAGAACAATCCTACAAAAAAAACAGCTCCTATGAAAATAAAACGATTTTTAATTATTAAAAATTGCACTTAAATAACTAACGTCCCTCTTGGATGCTTTTAATGGCGTTAGTCATGTTTCCTAAACAGCAGGCTCCCTGTGGATTTTTACGTTCGCAATCGCACATACCCTCTTTAACGCACTTTCGGATTCTATCTGGAATATCTGTGGTTCCTTTTTCTTTAAGATCCCGCCGCAGATCTCTGCGTTTATGTTGGAAACAGTAGCAGACGTACACATCATCTCCAGAGTCCTTAATGGTTACAGGGAATTTGGTTTCGCCCCTTAGAACCACCATCTTTTTGGGATTGCAATAAACAACTTTGCAGTCAGGATTCGTACAGAAAGTGGCATCATCTCCTATTGATTCTCTCAAAGGGCTTGGCACATGGTTGTCTAGAGTTCGAGGCGTCACTCTCCTTCCCATATTCCCGCAGACTGGGCAGGGGCATAAAGTGGTTGATATCTTGCAGCATTCTTCATGAGACTGAATGGGTTGAGACATAGAGTTTCTCCTTAATTCTCTTTTATTTTTGCTGTATAGCTGCCGGCTGTTTGAACAGCTCGAATCAACGCATCATTTTCGATTTTTCCCGGGTGAATTTGAACCACAGCTTCGGACTTTTCGAAATCTACGGATGCAATCTCCACGCCCGGCACTTTCTTGAGGGACTTCTGTATGCTCACAGCGCAGGCGGTACAGCTCATGCCGGCAATGGATAATCGAATAGTTTCCATATTTGATTGCTCAACCGGAGGAGCTCTTTTCAAAGCAAAAGTGGACCAGTTGGGGAACGTAGCGAATCCAAGCGCTGCAACTGTAACAATCCATAAAGCCCTCTTCATAGGTTTACTTCCTGATTGAAGTTCACAGCTGCCATCTTCGCAAGCAACTTCTCTTTTTCTATAGGTTAGATAGAATGCAATCCCTAAAAGAATTGAAGTCAAACCTAAAAAGAGAGGACGATATTTTGCTAACACAGCCGCAAAACCAACACCCCCCACTCCTAAGCCTAAAAGAACGATAGGTCCTAGACAACAGACCGACGCCAGAGCTGAGGATACAACTGCTCCCGCTGCAAGAAATATTTTTTTCATTTTAGAAAACTTCCTTATTTTAAAGGGCAGCACAGCGCTGAAGGGTTGCCGCAGCAAACATTACCTAAAGTGGAATATGCCCAAATCCCTCCGCTTACTAAGGTTAGCAATCCCAGAACTATCATGATCTGTTTCATTTTATTTCACCTCCTTTTTTGTAAACTTTTTAAAATAGGACAAGCATCTGTAGTTTTACGATTCCTGCAAACATTCAGTAAATTTCCTAGAACTTTTTTTAACTGACTTAAAGATTTCAATTTTTCCTCAATGCTTTTAAGTTTTTTTTCAGCTTTTAACTGAACCAGACCACACTGAGCTTTTGTAGAAATACGCAAGTGAAGTAATTCGGAAATTTCTTTTAGGCTAAATCCAAGCTCTTGCGCGTTTTTAATAAACCGGATTTTTTGAACCTCTGCTTCACTATAAATCCTATAACCAGAATGAGAAATAGCCGTATCCCTTCGTTTCACGGGCGTTACTAAGTTCTTACGTTCATAGAAATAGATCGTTTGAACGTTTACGTCAGCCTTTTTTGCAATTTGTCCAATGGTTAGTTCATTCATAAAAGTAGGATAGCGCCAGTTAAAGTATAAACCCTATACTATGGTATAGAGTCAAGACTTATTTTATAAAATTTTTCACAAAAGGTCGGATAAGTTTTTTAGGAAGGCAAAATGTTGGATAACTTTTTAGAACTAGAAATGAGAGCATTCCCGCAACAGCTTGGCTGAATCTTCCGGGAGGATCGTGTTCACTTGGATTCTTGTTCCAACCTCAAATCCGCCTATGATTTTTGTGCGGGGAAGGAGTTGGATGTGCCAATGGTAGTAGGGAACGTTAGATAAAGGATAAGGCGCAGATCGGATGACAAAATTAAAATCTGGGTTTTCGATCTTCTGATGAAATCGTTGAAAGATAGATTGTAGAATTTTCGCAAGATCCTCCAATTTTTTTTCTACGATCTCTTCTAAGCCAGCAGCATGAAATTTAGGTAAGATCCAAGTTTCATGTTCTGTACCAGCGGCAAAAGGGACAAAAGAAACATAATTTTCGTTTTGAGTAATTAAGCGTACCCCCTCGCCTATTTCATAGACAATCATATCGCAAAAAACACAGCTGCCAAATGAATCAAAATGTTTTTCTGCTTCATGGAGGAGCGTTCGAATATAGGAAGGCACAACCCTACTTCCTACAATTTGGGTATGAGAATGAAGTTGGGTTTGTCCAGACATCGCTCCGTAATTTTTAAAGATGAGGGTGATGAGGTTATTTGGATTTTTTTTAAGCGCAACTGCCCTTTGTAATGCAGCTTCAAGAATATTTCGTATCTCTATAGGAGACATGTTCAAAATATTTTTGTCATGACGGTTAGAATCTATCACAAGTTCGTGGCTGCCGCACCCTTTTAATTTCTGGTAGATTCCTTCTTTATCAAAAGGCTGTGTGACAGTTGGACAAGAATCATAGGAGTCCAGAATTTTATATTTATTTTCTATGACTCTCGTCACCCACTCCCCGTTCGAATTCTGAATCCTCATCTTTTCCTCTAATGGGAACAGTTTCTCATTATTTGGACAAAATGGGCACTTTGAACTATAAGATTCAGTGGAAAGAGGGACTGACTTTATTTTTGTTTTTAGAGCATTAGGCTTTTCTCTCCTTTTGGGAGCGATCACCACCCATTCTTTGCTGCATAAGTTTTGTCTTAGCTCAGACAAGATTTGATTCCTTTCCTATTTTAGCTTAGCATGCGTACCATCACAGTATGGTTTATTGCCTGACTCTTTACAGCCGCACCATGCAACTGTTTTAGCTTCGGTGATCTCAACGACTATAGGCTTTTTTCCTGTATTTTTTCTTGCATGGGAACCATCGCAGTAGGGTTGCATTTCCGATTCTCCGCAGGCACACCATGCTTTTTTCCCTGGTTGTTCCTGAATAACGTATGGGGCATTCTGTTTGGACATGATTCCTCCTCCTTACAGATATTTTTTTGGTAAACAAGTATAATCATAGCATGAAACAGAGTGAAGGCGAAGAACAAAAACAATCTGATTCAATAGATAATAACGGACAAAATGCGCTTTTTGACCTTTGGGTTGACGACCATTCAGATGTTTTGTATCGCTTTGCATTAGTTCGTGTTCAAAATTCTACTATTGCAGAGGATCTTGTGCAGGACACATTTGTTGCTGCGCTAAAATCTATAGATTCCTTTCGTAACCAATCCTCTCCAAAAACATGGCTCATTGGAATTTTAAAGCACAAGATCATGGATCATTTTAGATCTCAAAAGAAAACAATTTCTTTGGAAGAGACAAGTTTTGCTTGTTTAAATGCGGATGAGGAGTCAAGTGGTCCACGACCTCAAAAAATTTTAGTGAAAGAATGGGAACTTTCTCCAGAAAAGATTGTAGAGGAACTTAGCTTTAGAGAAACTCTTCAAAATTGTTTAGATCATCTGCCGGAAAAGGCAAAGCAACTTTTCCTCATGCGCGAGATCAGCGAAGTGGAAAGCGACGAGCTTTGTAAGATTTTTAATGTCACAACGACCAATCTATGGGTCATGCTTTATCGGATTCGCAACCGCCTTAAAAGTTGTTTAGAAAAGAATTGGTTTAATAAGTAGAAAAATATGAGTTTAAGAATGATCTCTTGTGAAGAAGCTTCTAAATTGATCTCAGAATCAATGGATCATGCCATTCCTTTTTGGGAAAAAGTTTCTCTTAAAATCCATCTTGCCATGTGTAAAGTCTGCCCAACTTACATGAGGCAACTTGATTTTTTGCGCCGAGTCCTTAAAGGCTGGGCAGATCATACAGTCAGTTTAGTCTCTAACATAAACCTTTCTCAAGAAAAAAAATCTCAGATCAAATTGCATCTGCGTAAATCAAAATATTAGATAGATATGTCCCATTGATTTATCAATGCAATTTGCACATTGCACTAACAATTTATCCCAGTTTTGCGAAAGTCAGGATTTTTGGTAAACAAGTATAATCATAGTAAACAGATTTTATGAAAATTGTAATCTAGCAAAACCCTTCTTTCAAATTTTTTGTAAATTTTTGATCGCAAGTTCTTAAGTTCTCATGTTATAATGATTTATGTAATCTATTTAAAGCGGAAGGAGAATGGTTATGGATAGTCGCTTTGAAATAAAAATAGTGCCTTGGAACGCTCCACAGGACTTGAAAGAAAAATCTTATTCTGATGTTTTAAGATCGTGGGCTTTTATTATGCGGAATAGTTATGTAGGAATATTGAAAATGGATCCTAAATCTATCCGTATTGATCGTAGTAAGGTTAGATTCCTCGTTTTTTAGAATGGAAAATTTACCTCTCCAAGACGATTACGCCGTATTTTTAAAAGTTTTGAATAAACATGAAGTAGAGTATCTCATTATAGGCGCTCACGCGTCCATGTTTCATGGACATTTTGCTCGTTCTAGTAAGGATATGGATTTTTGGATTAGGCAATCTTATGAAAATGGTCAACGCGTTTCCAACGCTGTTATGGAATTTTCAGGTTCTAAACTATCTATAGAAACAATCATGGCGCCTAAACAGAGAATTGAAATTGGGAGTGGAGAATTTAAAATAGAAATGATGACTTACCTCGAAGGAGTAGAATTTGACGAAGCATGGGGAAAGAAAGTCTTAGGAGAATTTTTTGGTGAGCCAGCCTATTTCATTTCTAAAGATTTACTGATCAAGTTAAAAAAACTTGCAGGAAGATATCAGGATCTTCAAGATTTGGAACGATTAAATTCTTTTGAGGAAAAATAGGTGTGAACCACTACCTTCTCCAGACAAGCCAATTGGAAATTATTTTTTTAATGGTTGGGGTGAGTCGGGTACGATTGTAGGCATCTGCAACCTGTTTAATCGCTTCGGCTTGTGTTGGGTAAGGATGAATTGCGTTTGCAATGGTTCCTAGCCCCACTTTTGCGGTCATCGCTAAAGTGATTTCGCTAATCATGTCTCCCGCGTGGCGGGAAACAATCGTGGATCCCAGAATTGTATCTGTCCCTTTTTTTACATGCACTTTCACAAAGCCTTCTGTTTCTCCGTCTAGGATCGCTCGGTCCACTTCTTTAAATTCACGCGTAAAAGTTTCAACTTCAATTCCCTTTTCTTTCGCTTCCTGTTCATAGAGACCAACGTGCGCGATTTCCGGGTCTGTGTAAGTGCACCAGGGAACAATTAGAGAACTTACTTTTTTACTGTTAAAGAAAAGAGCATTTTGTATCACAATGCGAGCTGTTGCATCCGCAGTGTGAGTAAACTTATATTTAAGACAGATGTCACCGGCGGCATAAATGTTGGGGTTGGTCGTTTGGAGATAATCGTTCGTTTGAACTCCGGACTTCGAATCATATTTTACTCCGACGGTTTCAAGGTTCAAACCGGTTACATTAGGAATTCGTCCTACCCCAATCAAAATTTCATCTACCGCAATTTCTTGAGGTTTTTCCCCCTCGTGTTTCGCCGTGAAATGTACAATCTTTTCCATCCCGCGCTTTTCTACCTTTAAAATATTGCAGCAGCAAAGGGAATGGATTTTCTCTTTATCAAAACCATTCTTTAAAATTCCTGCCGCATCCTGATCCTCTCTGGGAAGAAATCCATGCATCGCCTCAAAAAGATGGACTTCGGATCCTAAACGACTAAATGCTTGGGCTAACTCACAGCCGATGGGACCTGCGCCAACAATGAGAAATCTTTTTGGTAGAGAGGTAAGATTGAAAACAGTTTCGTTAGTAAGAAACCCCGCTTCTGGAAGTCCCGGAATAGGTGGGTGAGCGGCTCTGGCTCCGGTGGCAATAACCGCCTTCTTAAATTTTAGAATTTTTCCGTTTACTTCAACGCTATAACTTGTTTTAAATTGCGCTTCCCCAAGAAATACATCTATACCTAAATTTTTATATCTTTCCGCAGAGTCGTGGTGGCTAATGCCAGCTCGGAGCTTACGCACCCGCTCCATGACTGCTGCAAAGTTAGCTTCGGTCCCATCCGGAACTCGGACTCCATAGGAAGAGGCTTCACGAATTTCTGCGACTACTCGGGAAGAACGAATTATCGCCTTAGAAGGAACGCAGCCCACGTTTAAGCAGTCTCCGCCCATTAAATGTTTTTCTATGAGGGCTACCTTTGCTCCCAGACCTGCTGCCCCAATCGCGGTAACCAGCCCGGCAGTACCTCCTCCAATCACAACTAAGTTATAGACTTCTGTAGGGGTTGGATTTTCCCAGTTGGATGGATGCACGTTGGAAACAAGGGTTTGGTTGTGCTTGTCCATGGGGGGGATGGTTACAATATCTTTAGTTAATGGCATAAACGAATTCCTCCTTAGGAAATGGGGGGCAGTCACTAATTTCCCATCTTTCAAGAAATTTTTTCATTGAGGGCTTTCTTGGCTACTCGCGTTACATAAACTGTCACAAGCACTGTGGCAATGAATCCTATAATTCTTATTGTCCACTGTACCGAACTCACGGCTCCGGTGGTTGCTCTTGACCCAAGTGTGGCTATGTCTCCTGCGAGAGAACCGATATAAACGTACATTACCGTTCCCGGCATCATGCCGATCCAGGATGCAAGAATATAATCCCGTATCGTTACCTTGGTTACCCCATAGGCGTAGTTAAGCAGATTAAATGGAAAGATAGGAGATAGACGGGTGAGCCCCACAATTTTCCACCCCTCTTTTGCCACAGCTTCGTCCACGGCTTTAAATTTTGGGTTCCCTTCAATTTTAGATTCCACCCAATGTCTTACAAGATACCTTCCAATAAGAAAAGTGCAAGTGGCTCCAAGGGTAGAACTCAAAGAAACAATAACGGAACCTTTGATGACACCAAAGATCGCTCCTGCTCCCAGAGTTAAAATAGAACCCGGGAGAAACAAAACGCAAGCTAGAAGATAAATGAGAATAAAGAGTCCTATTCCTAATATCCCAAGCTCTTGAATTTTGTCTAAAGAATTTTTTAAAAGCTCTTGAACATTGAATTTATTTGCGGCAACAATTAAAAGAGCTATTGCGCTAAAAACAATGATCCCTTTAAGTGTGGAATTTAATTTATTTTTCATTTATTCTCCAAAACAATGTTATCAAAGTAAGCCACAGCGAAATCTTCCGTGTTATCGGTATCGCTCATAACGGCAATAAATTCTATTTCCGGGGGTTCGGAACCGAATATCCTTTTGTAATCTTCATAAATATTTTTTTCTTCGGAAACCCACTGTCCTATTTTGTCTCGCCCGCTCTCTACCACGATCATTTTCGCCCGGTCTGTGTAGGCGTTATCCAGAGCGGTTCCAACAGGAAGCCGGTTATCCCAAATGTAGTTTAAAGCTCCTTGAGGAGGATATTCTCCGTAAAGTTTTTTCACCGTCCCATATTTTGCTTTTTCTAACAGGCTCGCTTGGGTTGGGTCATATTTAAACGCCACATAAATTCGAGCAGGATAATCGTCTCCGGACTTTTTCTTTGCGTCTGCTTTGCTTAAGATATTTTCCACTTTCCACTGCCATTTAAGAATGGGATAATCTTTCGGATTTAGAGGTACTTTTTTTAGGATTCCGGAAGAAGAGTTTCTACTTACCGCTTGAAGAACAAAATTGTTTCCTTCTTGAACTACCGTATATCGGGTATGGTTTGGGATTTTTTTAAATGTAAGCTCTTCCCAACCCTTGGGAATTCCGTTACTTTCGGTTTGAGAAGAAAAACGATCAATCACAAATTCTGCATATACTCTTTCATTCCCAAAGAATCCCGCTAGGAATACCCCAACAGCATAAATAAAAAATTTAGTTTTCAATTTTTGACTCCTTCAACAGCCGGGGCGGTTTGTGTTGACCACAGTATTCTGCGCACTGTTGCAAAAGTTTGGCGATGATGCCGGTCCAGCCTGTTTGGTGGCTGGCTCCAATCCCAGAGCCATTGTCGCCGTGAAAATATTCGTAGAATAAAATGTGATCTTTCCAATGAGGATCCTTTTGAAACTTTTCTACATCCCCATAAACAGGTCTATCCCCAGACTCATCCTTCAAGAATATACCAATTAAGCGGTGAGAAATTTCTGCGGCCACTTCCCAAAGCGTAGCCTGTTTCCCTGAACCCGAAGGGCACTCAATTTTATACTCGTTTCCTAAATAGTGATGAAATTTCTGAAGAGATTCTATCAATAAAAAGTTTAGAGGAAACCAAATGGGTCCACGCCAATTGCTGTTGCCGCCAAAGAGCCCACTAGACGACTCCGCAGGTTCGTAGTCAATGCGCGCCTCAAAGCCATCCATGCTAAAAACATAAGGGTTATTCTGATGAATTTTAGACACGGCGCGCACACCATGTTTTCCTAGGAATCTTGATTCATCTACTATTTTTTCGAGGATACGCTTCAACTTTTCTTGGTTTACAATAGATAAAAGCCTGCGCTCGCCCATTCCGGGCTTTTCCATGCTGGCAATATTCCGCGCAAGGTCGGGCCTATTTTTAATAAACCATTCCATTCTCTTTTTGAATCCGGGAAAACGATTGATGATTTCCGGCTCTAAAGTTTCCACTGCAAAAAGCGGGATAAGCCCTACCATGGATCTAATTTTTATGGGAGTGTGGCGTCCGCCTTTATAGTGAAGAACGTCATAATAAAAACCATCTTCCTCATCCCAAAGTTCTAATTCTTCACCTCCACGATGGTTCATGGCGTCGGCAATATAAAGAAAATGTTCAAAGAACTTGCTGGCAATGTCTTCATAGGAAGAATTTTCTTTTGCAAGTTCTAAAGCAATTTGAAGCATATTTAAACAATACATGCCCATCCAACTGGTGCCATCCGACTGCTCAATGAATCTTCCGTTAGGAAGGGGTTTGCTGCGATCAAATATTCCAATATTGTCTAGCCCAAGGAATCCGCCTTCAAATATATTTTTTCCTTCGGTATCTTTTTTATTGACCCACCATGTAAAATTAAGCAGAAGCTTTTGGAACACTCTTTCCAGAAATTGTCGGTCGGAATTCCCTGTCATCTTTTTTTCTATTCGATAGATTCGTAATGCTGCCCAGGCATGAACCGGGGGATTCACATCGCCAAAGGCCCACTCGTACGCGGGGATTTGCCCATTCGGGTGCATGTACCATTCGCGCGTAAGCAATTGGAGTTGGTGTTTAGCGAAGTCCGGATCAATCATGGCGTAAGGAATAAGGTGAAACGCCAAGTCCCACGAAGCAAACCAAGGGTATTCCCATTTGTCCGGCATGGAAAGAATATCTTCACTATAAAGATGTTTCCAATCCCCATTTCTGCCGTTCTTACGTTGCGGCGCAGGAGCAGGTTGAGTTGGGTCCCCCTTTAACCAATCTTCCAGAACATAATGATAGAATTGTTTTGTCCAAAGCATTCCTGCGAATGCTTGTCTTTGAACATTCTTCATATCTTCCATCATAGGATAGGGACAAAGATTTTTATAAAAGTCGTCCGCTTCCCTTTGACGCAGTTCAAAAGTTTTTTTAAACGCGGCGCCAAAGGGACGGGATTTTGTTTGAGGAGTTAAAACGAGTTGTATCGTCTTAGTTCCTTGAGGCGCGACATTGATTAAATAATAGGCGGAAGCTTTTGTCCCTGTGCGATCCGGGTTGACCGCGTTCTTATTTCCTTGGACGATAGTTTCGTTAATTCCGTCCTTTACATAGGGCGATGGGTTAGGTGTTCCATAGAGTCGGCTAAAGTTTGTTTCGTTCTCTGTAAAGAGGAGTTCTGGATTTCCTTCGCAGTAGAGCCAGCGTTTGCCAAGGGTGAGATGTTCAGATTCAATCACTTTAACATTGGCTTTTGTTCCCACTGCTTTCAATAGTGGTTTGTTTGAGTTTTCTTTCCACGACCATGTGTTGCGGAACCAAAGTGTTGGCAGCAGATGTATTGTTTTTTCTTCCGGTCCACGGTTCGTTACCTGAATGCGAATACAAATTTCTTCCGGAGAGCTCTTCGCATATTCTACAGAGACATCGAAGTACCGATCTTCATTAAAGAGACCTGTACCCAACAATTCAAACTCAGGTTTTTGGCGGCCTCGCTTTCTATTTTCTTGTACGAGCCAAGAATAGGGGAACGCAGATTGGGGATACTTGTAGAGAGCTTTCATATAGGAATGGGTGGGGGTATTGTCTAAATAGAAATAATACTCTTTTACGTCTTCCCCATGATTCCCTTCGGTTCCGGAGAGTCCAAAGAATCTCTCTTTTAAAATAGGATCTTCCCCATTCCACAAAGCTAAAGCGAAACAAAGTTTTTGGTGATTATCCGAAATGCCAAAGATTCCATCTTCGCCCCATCGGTACGCTCGCGAACGTGCATGATCGTGGGGAAAATAGTCCCATGCCGTTCCATGGGCGCTGTAATCTTCTCTAACCGTGCCCCATTGCCTGTCACTAACGTATGGGCCCCATCGTTTCCAGTGGGCTGTTTGATCTCGGGACTCTTTTAGCCTTTTTTCTTCTTCGGTTTTCATGGTAGAGGCGCCACCTCACAAAAAACTTTTATCGCTTCCTTTTTTCCCTTTAACGTTTCAATTAACTGTTTATAATTTTCTAATCCTTGAATAGGATGGGTTAAGAGTTTGTTAAGCCAGCCGGGCCAGGTAAGCTCCGCCTGAGAAAGATCTTTGACGCCCATCTCAAAATATTCTCGGTTGGCATTTACTGTTCCCACCATTACCTTGTTTCCAAGAACAAATCCAAGGTTAATTTGGTCCGCAGGAATTTGGATATTTCGCCCTCCTCCAGTGACACTGGAAAGAACTAACACTCCATTTTTTCCAAGAACATTCATCGCCTCAAAAGCGAGTGGAGCAAAACCTGTCGCTTCAAAAATCAGATCAAAAGGCCCATGATTTTTGGAAGATTCGGTAAGGGAAATTTCTTGCAGGCTATGATAGCAGCCGCCAATTTTTTTGACTAAATTGGAATTAAGATACGGAGGTTTGGTTCTGGCAAAGGCGCAAACTTCAATCCCTCTTAAGCGAAGCGCGATTGTTGCCAACAAACCAATGGTTCCTGCTCCCAAAACAGCTGCTCTTTTTGGCTGCCAAACTTTTAACCTTCTTTGGATTTCGTAGGCCTGAGCAATCCCTTTTTCTATCACGCTGGTGGGTTCCAGCAGAACTCCAACTTCTTTTAATCCTTGCGGCACTTTTACAATATATTCTGGTTCGTCCACATAATATTCCGTGAGATATCCATGTAAAAGATTAATTCCCCGTTCATAGTAAATTTCATCTAAAGTCATGTCGTAGGTTCCGATTCTGTCATAAATACTATTCCCGGGTCTGCGCACTGTTGCCACCACAAAATCGCCCGGCACAAACTCGCTCACATTTTTCCCAACCGATTCCACAATCCCAAAACTTTCGTGTCCTGTGACAAGAAAATCAGAACCTTTTGGAGCAGTTCCATATTCAGCCGCGTCTATTTCTTTGTCCGTTCCGTCAACTCCAACCCGCAAGACCTTTACTAATACTCCTCGTCCGTTGGCGGCATCTTCTACTTTAGGTTTAGGAATTTCCCTTAAATGAGCGCTCCCAATTTTTCCCGGAAAAATAGCAATCGCTTTCATGATAAATCCTCAGTTATTCTTTGTAAAAGTCGCCAATTCTACCTGACTTTCTTTAAGTTGATTCGCTAGTTCTTCTAAAAGCGCGTCTACCATATGGCCCGCTTCCACAAGTCCTGAGCTCACAAGATCATTCTACGCGCATTCCTTTTAAGAATAATGATGCAAAAATGTCCCTTCAGCAGCAGCTTGGACCACAACAGTTTGAACTGTTCTCTTTAACTTCAAATTTAATTTTTGTTTGATTTCTGGGCTCTAGAATATGAAATTGGTTCATGTACGGTTCTGCTTGTAGTTTGGCAGCGGTATCTGTGCAAATCTCTACTGCTTCTCCACGAGGGAAGAGGTGACCTTCTTCATCCATTATGGATTGGTAGGGACCAAGATAGATCGCTTTTTGTCCTATAAATTTACATCCTTCCTTTTTTTCAAATTTGAATCCGCGCACTGTGATGGAGTAAAACTTTACGCCTTCCACCTCTTTCCAGAATGTTTTTTTTAGAAGCGAAATCCCGTAGAACCCCGCTTTTTGGAGCTGAGCGAGAAATTCATCTTCCGATAAAGAGCCGGAAATACACTCCCCCCAAAGCTCTTGGTGAGCTTGCAGAGAAATTGGCACAGATATGTCAGAGACTATATCTGCCACCACAAAACGGCCGGTATCTTTTAAGATGCGCCAAATTTCCGCAAACACCTTTTTTTTATTTGGGGATAAATTGATTACGCAGTTAGAAGTGACTAAGTCTATAGATCGGTCTGGCGCAGGAATTTTTTCCAGATACCCTTTTTTAAATTCCACTACATCGTACCCAAGATTTTTTGTTACTGTTTCTTTGCAGCGATTTGCAACTTCAAGCATTTGATCTGTCATGTCAATGCCAATCACTTTTCCCAAAGCGCCTACTTTTTTTGCCGCTATAAAACAGTCTATGCCAGCGCCAGAACCTAGATCCAGAGTTGTTTCTCCTTCTTTTACTTGAGAAAGGGAAATGGGGGAGCCGCACCCATAAAAACGATCAAGCACCTCTTGTGGAATGTGGCTGATCTCATGGTCGTCATATTTTATTGGGCAGCAAAGCTCTTCCTGCGGTTTTTCAGCAGCTTTTCCATAAAATTTTTGTACCGCTTTATATGGTTTTTCTACATCAAAGGAAAGGACGCAGTTAGAATGGAGCAAGCGCACTGTTGGCAATTCGTTTGAATTTAACCAGCCTAAAGCATCTTCACTGCAAGTGATAGCATCTTCTCCCATGGAATGGAAAATAACTGGAGCATTGAACCCAGATTTTTGATTAATCGTTTCTTTTTTTTGAACTGCTAAATCTAGCATGATCTCTTTTATCAGTTCAACATAAATTTCGTAATAAGGATCTGGCGCGAGAAAGTTTCCTTGCTGTCCATTGGCAGAGAAAAAATAACTATGTTCAATGTCTCCGCCGCCTGTTAGAAACTGAAAAGGATTCTTCAGGGTTGAAACTTTTTGAATCACGCTTAAATTGCGGATGCGATCCGCTAAATCGCTTTTAAGCCAAAGCTCTTGAATTGTTTTGCCATTGAGAGCGCCAAGAGTTAAATCCGTGTGACCAGCCATTGCAGCAGAAGGATAGAGCTCCCCATTGAGATAGAGGCACAAACTTTCCCAACCCATCATTCCTAAATCGTATTTAACATTAGGTTGACCGTTTATACGAAGTTTAAGAGATTCCATATTATCAAAAACAATTCCTAAATTTTCTGAGGAGAGCTTTACACTTTTTGCCAAATGCAAAAGTTCCGCTGTGGTTGGAAAAGAAGAATCCGCAGATTCCAAAATTCGGCCTCTTTTATGGAGCCACATGAGGTGAATAGATTTGGCTCCCAGTTCCTTGGCAAGCTTGGGCAAGTTTTCTAGTTCCTTTATATTCTTTTTTGTGACCACGGCAGTTAAAGAAGTTTCAAACCTAAGTTCGCTTAAGGCGCGTAGTCCCTGACATGCCTTTTCAAAAACACCTGTTCCCCGGATAGCATTGTTTGTTAGAGCAGTCGTTCCATCTATGCTCACCTGAAATTTCACTTTTTCTCGACTCAGTTTTTTAAGCTGTTCAATCCGCGCATTGGTAAAAAGGGTTGCATTCGTTAGAATAATTAATTCTTTTTGTTTTGTTTCTGTTGTATATCGAATAAGTTCAAAAATATCCGGACGAGCGAAAGGTTCCCCGCCGGTAAAGTAATAGCGTTCAACGCCTAAACCGCTAGTTTCGTCAATGGCGCGGATATAAAATTCTGTATTCATTCCTTTCTCTCCTTGGGGGCCGGAAGAAACCAAACAATGGGTGCAGGCGAGGTTGCAGGTTTGAGTTAAATGAATCCAAAATTCTTTTAGCTTTTCGGTTTTAAGATAATGGCTTCTGCCTAGATAGGGGGATGTTTCAAAAGGTTGGAGAGAAATAATCCCTCGCTGCAATGCCTCTTTTAGAAAAGTGTGACAATGGAGCCAGGATTTTGCAAAATCAAACATTTGAGTTTGGCTGTAGAGTCGCAGGATCTCACCAAAGTTCCTTTGCCCATTCACCCATTGAAGAATCTGGGATCCTCTCTCATCTACAGCGATCCAGTTGGGTGAATCGCCATCTAAAAAAAACTGAAACTCATTTTTTCCCCATGTCTCTAAATTAGGTTTATAAAAAATAGTGGAATTTTTAATCTCTTCAGTCATGGTTTTCTCCTAAAACAGATCAATGAACAACCATTCCTTCCTAAAGGACGAGAGTGTGACTTCGTCCCTCCTCTTAAAAAATTTTTTATTAGGAAGGGACAGTCCCTTTGGGACGTCACCTCCAGTCGCTGAAGCTCGGTCATATTTTTCCCCTAATTTTTCAGTAATAATAAAATTGATGCCGATAATATTCCGGCAACCGGCAGCGTAATTAGCCAAGAGATTAAAATATTTCTAATCATCCTCCAATCAGCTTTCTGGCTTACCATGCCAATTCCAAAAATCGCGCCGCAGGTCACATGCGTGGTTGAAACAGGAAGACTAAAAAATGATGCTGTAGTCACAAGAATCGCAGAAACTAAATTGGCTGTAAAGCCTTGACCGTGGTTCATCGGAGTAATTTTTTTGCTCATGGTTTGAGCTACTTTGCGCGCATTGAGTAATCCTCCCAAAACCATAAGGCTCCCAACCCACAAGATGGCATTATTAATTCCAAAAATTTTAGCGCCAATCATCAAAGCCGCTATCTTAGGGGCGTCATTCAGTCCTCGGGCAAAGCTCACTGCGCCTGCGCTGAGATAATGAACCCGGTCAAGAACAGTCTGTGCTCTCAAACCTAAAAGCGTGCCCATGTAGCGGGTTTGGCACACAGAGACCTGATCTATTGTTAAAGTAATACCAGATGATTTTAATATTGCAGCTCCTCCTGGTGTTACTTCCACAATCTCTTCTTTACCATTAATACAAAAACAGGTTTGGCCATTGATGCCACACACTTCTCTTAGAGATTGAAATAAAGGATAGAAAGCTCGAGTTAGAATTAGAGAGATTAGAGGAGAAAATAGGAGTGGTAATAGATAAATGTTCCAGAGTTTTTCGATCTGAATGTTTTGTCCTACTGCAAGGCCTGCGCCGATCAGTCCGCCAACAAGAGCATGAGTTGTAGAGATGGGGAAACCTGTCACAGTAGCGAGATAAATAGTGAGCGCTGACCCTAAACCAAGAGAGAATAAAAACAAGGGCATCTCTGTACTTAAGTTTGGCACCAACCCCTTTCCACTAAAAACTGCAACTAACCCTTTTGAAAAAAATAAAGCAGCCAAAGATCCAAGGAAAGTTGTGAACGTTGCCCAATAGAGAGCGCGTTTATAATTGGAAGCTCCGCTTCCAAACAAAGTCGCTACTCCTTTAAAATTATCGTTCGCTCCGTTTGAATAAGATAAAAAGAGTCCAGCAAATAAAATGAAGACACTTATGCTCATGAAAGATTCTCCTTTACAATACAGCTTCTACCCCTTAGTCGTCAAGTTTTGGAGAATCTTACAGAGATTTTTTAGGTGATTAAATATGGCTGCGCCCTAAACAAGCGCAATTCTGATTTTTTTATTTGGAGAAAGGATCAATAGATTTTTATTCGTAACGCAAAGCGTCAATAGGATTAAGAGAAGCTGCTTTTTTAGCTGGCCAAAGACCAAATCCTATTCCGACTCCTAAAGAAAAAAGCAGAGCGATTAGTATTGATTCTAAGGATATATTTGTGGTCCAACCTGCTAGCTGGGTAATAGTAAAGGAAATAGAAGCGCCTAATACTATCCCTGCCAATCCTCCTAAACAACTGACCACCACTGCTTCAATCAAAAATTGGCTAAGGATATCAAACTGTTTTGCTCCCACAGCTTTACGCAGGCCAATCTCTCGGGTCCTCTCAGTGACAGAAACCAGCATAATGTTCATAATACCAATCCCGCCTACAATTAGAGAAATCAAAGCGATTGATCCTAAAAGCAAGGACATGGTTCTGCTGGTTTCAGAAAGCGCAGCCTGGATTTCCGCTAAATTTCGTATTTCAAAAGATTCTTGTTGGGAAGCAGGGATCCGATGGTTCTGAATGATTAGGTTTTTAATTTGTTCTTGGGAATCTTCCATGCTGTTTGCATCCATGATCTCTATGTCTATGGAATCCACAAAATCTTTTCCTAAAACCCGGCGCATTGCAGTATTGAGTGGGATCACTACAATGTCATCTTGATCACGCCAAGAAGTGGCTCCTTTTTCCGGCAAGATACCGATCACCTGAAAATTAATTTTATTAATTTTAATCATTTCTCCAATAGGGTTAGAGTTTAAAAAAAGTTCCCTAACAATGGTTTGTCCTAAAACTGCAACGCGAGCCCTTTGGCGGTCTTCATCATGAGTAAAAAATCTGCCAAGATAAGGGGAGGATGCTCGCATGGAAGCGTATTGAGGAGATGCGCCTAAAATTTGGCTGTTCCAATTTTTATTTCCAACTACGATTTGGCCACGCCCAGTCACTGAAGGTGAGACATCTTTTACCATGGGAATATTTTTTTTAATTTCTTCAGCATCTTGGATAGTAAATTTTGTGACTTCTCCGGTTTGTAAAGCAACTCCTCTTGCTCTCATGGAACCAGGCCGCAAAACTAAAAGGTTAGACCCCAGGGAAGATAACTGCTTTTCAAGGGTTTCTTTTGCGCCTTGACCTAACGCGAGCATGCTGATCACTGCTCCCACCCCAATCAGGATTCCAAGCATGGAAAGTCCTGTGCGCACTTTATTGATGGATAATGAGCGCCATGCCTGTTTAAAATGTTCAGAGGCTTCAAAAAGAGAATAGGAAGGACTATTTTTTGTTTGTGGAAAGAGCGCCTCAAGGGTTTTTATAGCGGGTTTTGTTATTGTTCGGACAGTGTTAAATTTTTCTAGTTCTGAGCGGATTTCATCTGAGAGGATCATTCCATCTCGCATTTTAATGATCCTGTTAGCATTAGCCGCTACTTCTTCTTCATGAGTCACTAAAATAATAGTCAGTCCTTGTTCATTTAGTTTTTTAAAAATATGCATGATCTCATTTTGAGATTTTGAATCAAGATTGCCGGTTGGTTCATCTGCAAAAATGATTCTTGGCTGGTTCACAAGAGCTCTGGCAATGGCAACTCTTTGTTGCTGCCCTCCGGAGAGTTCATTGGGCTTGTGGTTTATTCTTCCTTCAAGTCCTACCTGTTCTAATAGATGTTTTGGAAATGTTTTATGATCTTTAGATTGTGTGTAAAGCAAGGGCAGAGCAACATTTTCTAAAGCGGATGTTCTTGGAATGAGATTGAATTGTTGAAAGACAAATCCGATTATTTTTCCGCGCAATCGGGAGAGTTCATCTTCAGTTAAACCTGAAATTTCCTGTTCAGCTAACCTGTAGGAACCAGAGTCTGGGGTGTCCAGAAGTCCCAGGATGTGCATGAGCGTGGATTTTCCTGATCCGGAAGGGCCCATAATCGCTACAAATTCTCCTGAATCAATGGAACAGTTAATGTTGCGAAGAGCTGGCACCATGGTCTCACCCATCTGGTATGTTTTTTTAATTCCTTTTATTTCGATTAGCATAATGAAATTTTAAAAAATTATTTTTTTGTTTCGCTTGTTCTATTTCCTGAACCTCTTCTTGCAGGCATAAATGGGTTAACCCCGTTGTTTTTTAATTTTAAGTTTTGGAATCTTATTTCAGGAACTAAGACAGGTTCGCCTTCAGAAAGACCTTGAAGGATTTCAATTTTTTTTCCATCTGTTATTCCAGTTTCAATGGTTTTTGGAATTCTGTTTTTTTTATTTTTTTCTTCTTTAGAAGGAACAAACACAGTTGTCTGGTTATCCATGGTTTTCACAGCTTCCTGTGGAATAATGAGAATATGTTCTTTCTCTTGAATAGTAAATTTAAGATTTGCAGTCATGCCAGAGCGCATAAAATCTAGAATTTTTTCCGGCAATACCTCCACCTCGTACATCGTCACATTGTTCACGGTTTTAGATTCATAGGCGATGTGATTCACTGTGCCTTTAATCTTTACATTTGGGTAAGCATCTAAAATAATTTCTACTTTTTGCTGAAGGAGCAACTGTCCAATATCCGTTTCATCTACCTGAGCTTTAACAATTAGACGGTCCGATAACACAAGAGGAGCATCTTGAATTGTAATGCTTTGGCCTGGCTGCATGTTGCGCACAATAATCACTCCATCCATGGGAGATATTAATGGGGTTGGCTTATAGAGATCCTTCCAGTAGGTAAGTTCTTTTTCACCTTTGGAGCGGGCTGCATCCAGGAGAGCGGCCCTTTCTGTGCTGCTGATCCAGGCAAGAATCTCTCCTTTTTTAACTGTTTGTCCTTCCTCAACACGGATGTTCTCTATCCTTCCAGGAATAGGTGGTTTTATTTCCAGCCGATTTTGCGGCATCAGGGTGCCAGTAGCTTGCACTGTAATTTTAATATTTCCTTTTTCTACAGCTATGGTTTTAAATCTCTCTTTTAAATTTTTGCGCTTAAATTTTTTCCAGAAAAACAAACAAATTCCAATCAGAATTAGAATTAGAGTTATTTTTAGGATTTTTTTAGTTTTCATATATTTGGGTTTAATGTAAACTTTTCCCTTGGGTTTCAAACCATGCAGCTTCAGCCAGCGCTGCTCTCTGTAAGGATTCTAGAGTTTGTTTTTCCGTAAGGGTAAGGTCATTTTCAATTAAGTCCCAGTCTTGATAAGAAAGCATGCCGTTATTATATTGTGAGCGGGCAATTTTTGCCCGCTCTTGGGCAGCTTCCAAAAATTGTTTTTGAATTTTAACCTGCTCTAGCGCATTCTCGAATTTTACATAAGCATCTTCTAAAGCAATTTTAATTTTTTGTTCCTGGCTTTCTAGTTGGGCTAGAGCTTGCTCTATTTCTGCTTTAGCCTCAAGCACATTATAATAATGTCTCCCTCCGGCAAAAAACGGGTAAGAGATTGATCCTCCAATAGACCAGCTATCATTATTCAGTGTTAAATTTTTACCTTGCTTTTTTCCGCTGGCAGAAAGCGACAAAGATGGAAAAAAATTGGACCTGGCTTGAATCAGCAGGCTTTGAGCATTCATTAAAGTAGCTTCACTATTTCGAACTGTTGGGTTTTGTTTAGCTAACAATTCAAAATCGGGTGAGTTGTTTTGGATCTCAACTTCAAAATATCCTAAAATTTTCTGAGAAGGGTTTAAATCTTTTCCCATAGCGCGGCTTAAAGTTTTTTTAGCCACACGCAAATTACGTTCTGCCTGCTTTAGTTCAAATTGGGATTGACTAGCTTGAGCTTGGGCTCGTAAGAAAGATCCGCGATTTTCTCTCCCGCCCTGATAGCGCAGCTCAATTAATTTTTTGTTATCCTCTTTACGATCCAAAATTTTTTGAAGAAGTTTACTATTTTCTTGGGAATATAAGACATTGATATACGCAGACCGTAGTTCGTACAATACACGCGATTCTGTCTCTAACAGGCTAGCTTTGCTTTTTAAAAAAAGAGCTTTGGCAGAATCCACATTTCCTTTAGAGGAGAATCCTGAAAAAATGGATTGCTGGGCAGTTAAACCAAGAGAAGTATCCTCTTCACTTATGTTGCTTTGAGTTTTGGACTTAGAATAGGAAGCATTTCCAGATAACTGTGGAAAAAAATCGCTAAGATTAATTTTAATTTTTGCTTCTGACGATTTAATGTTTGAGCGCGCAGCTAGAATGTCTGGATTGTTTTTTTCCGCAGTTTGAACAATCTGTTCCCAAGTTAGATTCATGGAATCTGAATCTTTTTCATCTGAAAAAGCAATAGCGGGAATCATTGCGGTTATTAATAAGTAAAGTAAAATCAATGGGTTTCAAACCTCTTTTTCCTTTTTTTCTTTCGTTCCTCTATCATTTTTTCAAACTTAACAGTTTGTTCAGGGCTTAGAATTTTTTTAATCTCTAAGTGGGTTTTGGATTTAAGCTCTTCAAATTGAGGACGCGCTTTACTTTTTAACTCTTTAAATTGTTGAAAGTTATCATTTAAGATTTTTTCAATTTTTTGTTTTTGGTCATCAGTTAAGTTCAATTTTTTTGTGTATTTCTCCAGCATTTTACCAGTCTTAAATTCTCGATGCATTCCCCATCCCCACTTGCCATGACAATGAAATCCGCAGTAATAAGCAGACCATTTATAGAGAGCTGCTCCTGCCAGAAGGCCTATCAGGAAAGATACAATAATTTTTTTAAGATTCATTAAAATTTCCTCCTAAATATTTTCATTGTACTTTTCAAAAACCATTTCCATAAAATCTTCTTTTTGATCTTCGCTTTCAGAAAATAGCCAATTTTCAGCTTGCAAAGAGTTGTTTTCAATATTTCCTAGAAGTATCTCGCTGGAGTCAGGTTCTTCCCGCATATCTGAGTTTCTTTCCAAAGGAATAAGCAGGATAAAAAGCAAACTAGATAAGGCTAAAGCAATTTTCCATTGAATCCTTAAGTCTGGCGACCTCCAATGAGTATTAAAACTGGTTTTCAAGGCAGAAAAAGTAAAAGTTTCTGAAAGTTTAAATAAAGTGAAAGAAACAGAATTAGGTTTTTCTTCAATCCTAGCCATTACTTTTTCTGCAAAACTTTCCTTAATTTGAAGTGGAACCTGTAAAAAAGCGCTTTGTTTAATTTTTTTCCAAGATTCTAGGATTAAATGACAGTTCTGGCAAGATTGAAGATGGTGGGTTATTAGATTTTTTTGCAGGGGTTCTAGTTCATCATCATAAAAGGCAGATAGGAGTTCTTCTATTTCTTCATGTTTCATTTTTTATCTCCTTTATTTAGACAAGATTAAAAGAGAAATGTTACAGGCCTATTTTTTTAAAGGCTAAGATCAGTGATTTTCTTGCTCTAAAAAGTCGAACCTTGATGGTCTCTACAGGAATTTCAAGTAATAGAGCGAGTTCTTTATAGCTTAAACCTTCCATTTCTCTAAGGGTAAGAATCATTCGAGCCTCTGGGGGGAGAAGTTCTAAAGCTTTTTGGATCAGCTCTTTTGCTTCTTCGGTTTCTAATTTGGATGGAAAAGTAGGATCAATTCCCTCTATTTCCTGATCTAGAGCATCTAAAGATACAGTATTATTTATTTTTTGTTTAGAAAGGATGTTGAGGCAGTGGTTGTAAGCGATTCTATAAAGCCAGGTAGAAAAAAAGGATGATATTTTAAGATTAGGAAGAGATTGATAAGCTTTTATGAAGATTTCCTGGGCAGCATCTTCAGCATGGGACTCGCCTACAATTGAATGACAAAGGTTTAAAACCTTATTTTGATATTTTTTAATAATTTCAGCAAAGGATTGAATCTCTCCATTTCTAATTTCCTGAATAATATCAGAGTCTGATTTTGATTCACTCATCAATTATTTTAGGCATATTGTTTTATGATTGAATGCAAGAAGTAGCTTTATAAGCGTAGTGATTAAATCTTCTAAGACTTTATAGTTACGATCATAATCCAAAGAATGTATAGAGTTTTATTTTTTTAAACTCAAAGTTTTTCCTAAGAGGTTGTTTTTAAGATTGCTCTGGCAGGGCTTCCATCTCCATCTAAAATTTTTAAAGGGAGGCAGATTAAATCATATCTCCCTGGTTTTACTTTGGAAAGATTTAATCCTTCAATAATCCAAATTTTTGAAGAGATTAGAGTGCGATGGATTTCAACCCCATTCTTTGCATATCCTCCGACAGAAAGATAGTCAATTCCAACAGTTTTTACTTTTAGTTTACCTAAAAATTGGGCAGCTTCTTTACTAATGTAAACAAAATTTTTTATGAAGCTGTTAGTTTTCCAACATTGTTTAGAATTTCTTGTTTTAAAAAGAATCCGTTCTCCCGAACGAATTTTATATTTTATTAATTCTTTAACCTTAATCGCTTCTGGATCTTTGATTTCAATTACTCGCGCTTTGCCAAGCACAGCATCTAAAGGCATTTTGTCAATTCCCTGTCCATTTTTTAAAAAATGGACAGGTGCATCCATATGAGTTCCTGTATGGCTACCCATGGAGATTAAAGAGAGTGTGCAGGAATCTTTTCGTTTTAAATCTAAGATCCGCTTAATGGAGACAGGTGGGTTATCTGGCCAATGGACCATGCCATTTTTTATTTCTATGGATATATCAATAGTAGCCATAGATTTTATTTTTTTAAGGTGTTAAGCAAGTCCGTGGCGAAATCTCTTGCGATTTTTGTAAGGCGCGGTCCTGCCCGGTAACATTTTTTCCAGATCTTAGACTTTTTTTCATAATCCTCTTTAACAAACACTACCCAACAATCTTTGCTGGTTGTTTCAGCATTAAAATCTACGCTTAGAGATTCATCTAAGAACCACTGCAATCTTTTTTTAATCAGCTCATTTACGGATAAAGGAACCTTAGCATCCTCCACATTATCTTTTATGCCGAACCAATTGGAGCGCATCTCCAGATAGTCTTGCGAAAAGTTTTTACTTAAAACATATTGTTTTGCTATTTCTAAAAGACCTTTTAAGAATGATTCCTGATGCGTTAAAGTGGCTTCGCACAGTTTGCGTGTAACATAACCAAAATGAATATCTCCTTCAAAAAGAGATTCTAAGGCAAGACGATGAATTCGATTTTTGTCCCATCCGGTTTCAGCAGTCATGTCCCCTAAAGTCATGGGGGGAGGTGAATATGGAATAGTTTCTATTTGTGGACTATATTCTGTTTGTGTTTGAGGAGTGATTGCAGGCGGCTTTTGTTCTTGAATTAAAGGAGTTTCTTTAGGCTCTTCTTTTTTTATAACAGCTCTTTTTAAAGTAATTTTATTTCTTATGCGCCTTGAAACTTTAACATCAGTTCCTTTTACTTGGCCTTCCACAATTTCAGTTTGATATCCTGGAGCTGAAACTGTAAGAATAAATTTACCATTGACTGTTACAAACTCTTCATATTGGCCGCGAATATCCGTATTTTTTTCTGCAAGATCTTTCTTGGCGCCAGATTCATCTTCAAAGGTTCCGGAAACTTTAACATTTGGAAAATATTTTCCAGATTTTTCCTCCGTAACAATAAGATCAATCACTGCTCTTGGCATTGCAGCTAAAAGTGGAGAAACAGAAAGAATGAAAAGATAAAGTAGAGAAAACAAGAGAACCTTATTTTGTTTAGCCATAAAAACCTCCTCCTTACAGACCTTATGGGTTAAAAAGAAGACCTGCATTATTTTGGAAAATTTTATATTTAGTTCGTGCTGATAAAAAGTTTTCATAAGAGAAATGACTTTATCAGCATGAACTATTTACAATCATACAATATTCAAATGTTAAATTTGAGAGGTTAAAGTTCGTAGATATCTCAATGAATATTAAAGAATAAATCGCTCTTATTTGACAATAGGACAAATGTCCTATATACTTACAATTAATGGAACCTTTAACTGAACAAGAAAAAAAGATTTTTAATGGCATTCTTTCTTTTATTAGAAAGAATGGTTACACCCCTTCCCAAAGAGAATTAGCAGAGCAGGTGGGCTTTAAATCCCCTAATACCATTGATTACCATCTTAAAAGGATTGAAAAAAAAGGATACCTTCACTGTCCTAAAGGTCAATTTAGAACTATAGAACTAAGAAAAGAGGTAACCCCGTTTGCCAATGCTGTTAGAATTCCGGTTTTGGGTCAGGTTCCAGCAGGAGAGCCTCAGCTTGCTTTGGAAGAATACGATCGCTTTATTGATCTGGACTCTTCTTTGGCAAAAGGTCCTGTTTTTGCTTTGGAGGTCAAGGGGGATAGCATGCAGGAGGCAGGTATTTTTGAAAAAGATATTGTAGTTGTAAAAATTCAGCAATTTGCAGAGAATGGAGAAATTGTAGTGGCCCGATATGGGGATGAAACAACAGTAAAATATTTTAAGAAAAAAGGAAAAGAGTTTTATTTAGTTCCTGCAAATCCTAAATACAAACCTATTTTGGCAAAAGGAGCAGAGATTGTGGGTAAAGTGGTTGGTTTGATTAGGAAATATTCAGGTTAAAGCAATGAACCAGAATCAGAAAAATCGAGTTATTTTACATGTGGATATGGATGCTTTTTTCGCTTCTATTGAGCAAAAGGCAAATCCATTTTTAAGGGAAAAGCCAGTGCTTGTGGTGGCAGATTCTCGCAGGCGTTCTGTAGTGATGACTGCTTCTTACCCTGCCAGGAAGTTCGGCGTTAAAACAGGGATGAATTTGTATGAAGCCAAGAAATTTTGTCCTCAAGCAATTGTGGTAGAAGGCAGTTCTGAAAAATATTTGGATTCAACTAGAAAGTTAGTGAATATTTTAGAATCTTTTACGGACCAGGTGGAGATGTTCTCCTGCGATGAAGCTTTTTTAGATGTAACGCACAGCCTAAAATGTTTTGCAAAGGATGGGGTTGGCCTAGCAAAAATGGTTCAGGAAAAAATAAAATCTGTCTTGGGTCTTTCTTCATCTATTGGAGTGGCTCCAAATAAGCTTTTGGCAAAATTAGCTTCTGAAAAAAAGAAACCAAATGGTCTTACAGTTATTTTGCCGGAAGAAATAGAAAAAATTTTATCTGAAACTCTTGTGGATGAATTATGCGGCATTGGAGATAAGATAAAACAAAAATTAAACCAGCTTGGGATTAGGAGCTGCAAAGATTTAGGGGATATGGAGTTAGGAAAACTACAGAATTATTTTGGATTCTGGGGAAATATTTTAAAAAGAATGGGGCAGGGCAAGGATGAAAGCCGAGTAAGGAGAAGCACAGAACAGGAAACTGTAAAATCCATAGGACACTCTACAACTTTTCCAAAAGACACATCTGACATGGAAATTTTACAATCTTTTTTAAGGCTTTTAAGCGAGAAGGTGGCGGTGCGGTTAAGGAAAGGGCGTTATCAAGGGTTAACTGTTGTCTTGACCCTGCGTTATAAGGATTTCACTACTTTTACAAGGCAGGTTCAAAGAAAAGAGCCTACCGATGATGGATATGAAATTTTTGCAACCAGCTTTGCTATTTTAAAAAAAATTCAACCTTTTTTACAGCCCATAAGACTTCTGGGCATTAGCGTCTCTTCTCTGATTAGGGAGCCTTCTCAAGGATTTTTATTTGAAACAATGAGGCAAAGGAAAAAGATAAATTCAACAATGGATGAAATTAATCGAAAATTTGGATTTTTTAGTTTAAAACCATTGAGGCTAAACTATGCGCAACAGTTTGGGATATTGGATGCTCCTATTCCTCCCAGACAACATACATTTAGCGACATAAAAAAATAGCTAGGTTGATTTTTTTCATTTTAACGTTTGGCCCACAGGTTTTGGCAATGTTTCTAAAGCCCGATGAGCAGTTTCATCCGATTCTGCTTTAAGGTAGGTCTTCACAATTTTTTCTAATTGAGTGGTAGCCAGATTGATTAAAAAGGATTCCGCAACCGCTTCTGGCTTTATACCGCTTTGATTGATAGTTTGAGCAGTGGTTTTCCAGAGAGTTTTTCCCTCTTTATCCAGAAGTTGCACTGCTAGACGCACCTGCCTTTTATAATAGATGCCAACATTTATAACTTTAAACTCTTCTAATGTCCCATAAAGCAGGAGATCGCCCCCCAGATGTTTTGCAATTGCTTTAGGGGAAAGCAGGTTAAGTTGTCCTCCTTCTTCAATCCCTTTTTCTTTTAGCTTTGCATCAATCGTGGGGATTGGGATAAGACTATACCCTGCATGAGAAAGAGAATCCGCTATTTTTAAGCGTAAATATTCATGGCCAGTTAAGTCAATGCTTTCATTGGCAAAAGGTAAAACAGCAATTTTTTGTTTATAGAAGTTATAGCTTTCAGATTTTGAAATTTTTTGGGCTGGGCTGACTAAACGGCTGAGCTCGATTAATATCTTTTCTATTTTTTTCCTTATCTTTGGATTTGGAGCAAGCTCCTCAGCAAGAAGATATTCTTTTTTTGCTTGATTCCATTCCGCAACTCTTTCATAGGAAACCCCTAAATTATAATGCGCTTCCCAGTTTTTAGGATCAGTTTTAAGAAGTTCTTGCCATAAGCTCTGCGCTTCCTGCCACTGGTTACTTTCTATTTTTTTATATGCAAGCTCTAATTTTTCTTTACCTTTACTAATTTGACGGTATTTAGTGACTTCGTGAGGAAGTATCTCTTCTTTTAAAGGATTCAAAAATTTTGTAGCTAAGGTCCAAAATTGAGGATTAAGATATTCCTCTAAGTCATTGATTTGAGCCATTTTTTCTTCTTCTAGGATGGGCGCATAACCTGCAAGGCTCCCTTCGCTTAAGAGTTTATGTTCTGGCTCTGCATAAAAAGACCAAAACACGCCATAGTCAACTTTAACCTTATATTTTTTTTCCTTTTTTTCTCCCTGTTCTGTTTTAGTGGTTACTTCATATTCTTCCTGTTTTACAACAAAATCAGAAGGGCTGATCCAAAGGCTGCTAGTGGGTGTAAATTGGTTCATCCAAACCGGGGGCTGAGAACTATAGGAAATTTGAAAGGCTACTACCTTATTTCCAGAATCACGAAACGTTTTTGCAGTATGCTCTGCAATTTGATCCAGATTAGCTCTAGATAAAGGCAGATCATATCTTTGTTTTGTTTTTTTGGGTAAAAAAGATCCAATCAAATCCAAGGCTTTACCAAAGCTGCTTTGTTCTGGGTCATCTAGGGGTGGGACTCGCAGGATTAAAAATGTGCGGGAAGGTCTGAAAATCTGGTCTGGAGGTAATTTAGTAGGCGTAGAGTAATGTTTAACAGTAACATTATAAGCGCAGCCTGAGAAGAAAATAAGGGTTAAAAAAATTTTTATATAGGGAGTGGTCAATTTAAATAATTTATTCGATCCAGGCTTCTATATTGCAAAGCTTCTGCAATATGAGTTGCCTCTATTTCTTCTTGATTCAGCATGTCGCTTAAGGTTTTTGCAACTTTTAATATTCTATCATAAGCTCTGGCAGAAAACCTTAATTTTTCAGTTGCGTTTTTAAGTAAACTTTTAGCTTCCGGCGTACATTTGCAGAATTTTTTAATCTGTTTTGCGTTCATCTCAGCATTAGAGTGGATATTTTCTTTTTGAAACCGTTTTTTTTGTTGTTCTTTAGCTGCCATCACTCTTTTGCAAATTGTTTGAGAGGGTTCTGTGTTTTCTTCCTCATATTCTTCAATTTTTAAGCAGGGGACTTCCAGAAAAAGATCTATCCTATCTAAGAGAGGCCCAGAGATTTTAGCCATATATTTTTGTATTTGGTAAGGAGTGCAAACGCACTCATGCAAAGGGTGTCCTAGAAAGCCGCAAGGGCATGGGTTCATGGCAGCGATCAACATGAAATTTGCAGGGTAGGTAATCGTATCTTTTGAGCGGGCAATGACCACTTCTCTTGATTCTAAAGGCTGCCTTAAGACTTCCAGTACATGGCGCTCAAATTCCGGCAGTTCATCCAAAAACAAAACCCCATTATGGGCTAAAGAGATTTCTCCTGGTTTTGGATTTTGTCCTCCTCCAATTAAAGCGATATCTGAGATGGTGTGATGAGGATTTCTAAATGGGCGCATTCTCATGAGCCCTTTTTTTGAAGAAAATAATCCTATGACTGAATGAATTTTTGTGGTTTCTATCGCTTCCTCTAAACTTAAAGGGGGTAGAATTGTTACGATCCTTTTGGAGAGCATGGTTTTTCCAGAGCCCGGAGGGCCGATCAAAAGCAGGTTATGAGCTCCGGCAGCTGTAATTTCTAAAGCTCTTTTAGCAAATTTTTGGCCTTTAACATCTGCGAAATCTAGAGAATTTAATGGATCTTCTTGATAAGGAGAAAAATGAAGAGGCTCTTTAGAAAGAGGAATGAATTCCTGTTCCAAAAGCTGAATGAGTTCTTTTAAGGAATGGATTCCTATAGAATCTATGCTTTGCACAATTGCAGCTTCTTTTAAATTAGAAAATGGAAGAATCAATTTTTTTATTTTTTGAGCAGATAGTTCCATTGCAATGGGCAGAATACCTCTGACAGCTCTTAATTGACCATCTAAGGCTAACTCTCCGATAAAGCACCATTCTTCTAATGATTTTGTTTTAATTTGCCCAGAGGCAGCTAGGATGCCGATAGCGATTGGCAAATCAAATGCAGAGCCTTCTTTTCTTATTTCTGCCGGGGCTAAATTCACAATAATTTTTTTGGTAGGGAACTGGTACCCAGAATTTTTTATTGCAGAAATCACCCGATCCCTGGCTTCTCTTACAGTTGCATCTGGCAGTCCAATAATGGACAGATGAGGCAAGCCGCTTGAGATATCCACCTCCACATGCACTAGGTGGCCGTTAATTCCATAAACCGAAGCGGATAGAATATTCTTAAACCCATTCATTTAAATAAATATTTTAGAACTCCTCTTTGAGGGATTTCTTTATCACTCTTCCTTACACTGATATTAAATACTATATTTTGCGGAAGAGAATGCGTTGGGAATATGTTCTATTCCTGCGGGAAATAGGGCAAGCACATCAAAGCGAAAATCATGGCCTTGGAGTTTGTTTTTTTTAATAAAGGTAAGAGCGCTTTTAATTAGGCGGTTTTGTTTATAGGGAAGAACAGTTAGCTGAGGAACTCCGTGGGATAAGCTGGAACGATATTTTACTTCTACAAAGATGATCGTATTTTCTTGATCTTTTAAGATAAGATCAATTTCTCCTGTGCGGTAAAGCACATTTTTAGCGATCAGTTTCCAGCCTTTTTCTTCAAAAAAATGTAACGCCTCTTTTTCTTTTTCCTGGCCAATTTGGCGCGTTGTTTTTTTTATCATCATGAGGAGAGGAGCAGTTTGCCTACAGGCGCAAAACTTTTTCTATGGATTGGGCAAGGGCCATATTTTTCTAAATTTTCCTGATGGATTTTTGTGCCATAACCTTTATGTCTGGCAAAACCATATTGCGGATAGAGTTTGTCCAAAGATTCCATCATTTTGTCTCTTTCCACTTTTGCGATAATGCTGGCCGAGGCTATTGCCGCGCTTTTTGAGTCCCCTTTTACAATCGCTTTTTGTCGAAATTTAAAATTTGGAATAGAACGTCCATCTACAAGAATTAAATCCGGTTTGATTTCCGGATGTTTTAATAATAATTTTTCTAAAGCAGCTCTCATGGCCCGATAAGTTGCCTGAAGGATGTTAATGGAATCAATTACTTCCACCTCGCACACTCCCAGCCCCCAACGCGCTTTTTTTTGAAGATGATGATAGAGCTCTAAACGCAGTTTAGGGCTGCATTTTTTAGAATCATTTAGTTTGGGATGGAAAAAGTCTGGCGACAAGCAAATAGCAGAAGCTACTACAGGCCCGGCCCAAGGGCCGCGGCCAACTTCATCAATGCCAATAATGCAGGATTTTTTAGAAAGATTTTTACTAAGGTTTGCTAATTTTTTATCAAAAGTAAAGAGGGGTTTTCCTCTTTCCATAAGGAATTATTTAGTTTACGTTTAGAAAGCGCTTTCGCATTAGAAATGACTTTCTAAGCATCTGTTTAGGCTAGAGGGAGAGGGCAGGTTCAGGGCTATCTTTTTTTTCTGTTTTAGATTTTTTTTCTTGAGTGGTTTTTATAGAGTTGGAGCCAGATTCATTTGTTCCTGTTTCTTTTTCTGTAAGCCGGGCAGCTTTACCAGAAAGTTTTCTTAAATAATAGAGGCGCGCGCGTCTGGCTTTGCCGGATCGCAGCAGTTCTATTTTAACTATTCTAGGGGAGTGCATCGGAAAGGTGCGTTCTATGCCTACGCCAAAGGAAACTTTTCTCACGCAATAGGTTTCCGACAAACCAGATCCTCTGCGATAGAGCACAACCCCTTCAAAAGGCTGAATTCTTTCTGATTCGCCTTCCACTACTTTTACATGTACTTTGATCGTGTCTCCCGGACGAAAATGGGGAATTTCTGTTTTAATGTAATAAAGCGATTCTACTGTGTTTAAAATTTTATGCAGGTTCATTAGAGTAATTTTGATCTAGGAGATCAGGCCTTTTTTTTAAAGTTTTTGAAAGAGAATCTTTTTTTCTCCATTCATCTATTTCCTGGTGGTTGCCGGAGATTAAAACTTCTGGAACCTCTTTTTCTAAAAATTTTTGAGGCCGGGTATAATGGGAATAATCCAGCTTGGAACTAAAAAAAGAATCATGCACGATAGAATCCCATTCTTTAACTACCCCGGGAATAAGTCTGGCAATAGCGTCTGTTAATACCATGGCGGGAATCTCACCGCCGGTTAGAACATAATCGCCAATAGAAATTTCTTCATCTATCCAATCCATGGCTCTTTCGTCCATACCTTCATAATGGCCGCAAATTAAAATTAAGCGTGTTTTATTGGAAAGTTCTAAAGCCTTTTTTTGGCTAAAATTTTCACCTTGAGGTGAAAGATAAACAACCCATGGAGAATTGCTTTCCTTTATTTTATCCCCGTCGCTAGATAGTGCTCCAAGAGTTTTTAGAGCGTTAAAAACCGGCTCAAGCTTTAATACCATGCCAGCTCCGCCGCCAAATGGTTTGTCGTCCACCTGGTGATGTTTATCTTCAGAAAAATCTCTTAAGTTGTGAATTGTAATTTGGATCAGCCCTTTGGTTTGAGCTTTTTCAATGAGGCTCTCTTGGAACGGGCCCTCAAACATTTTAGGGAATAAAGTAAGGAGTTCAATTTTTAAATGATTCATGCTATTAAGAGAAAAAATGCTTACGATTTTTCGTTGTTTAGAGCTACTGGGGCAGGCGCTGACACTTTAGAATGTCGTTTTAAAAGAGATTTTACAGTCTCTGAAGGTTCGGCACCGCAAGAAATCCAATATTTAATCCTTTCTTCTTTTATGATTAAACGGTTTTCTTTGTCCTTAGGGTTGTAGGTTCCTAAAATTTCCAGCTCTGCTCCATCGCGCGCAGTTCTACGGTCCACTGCTACAAGGCGATAAGCGGGCTGTTTAGTCATCCCAACTCTTTTTAAGCGTAATCGTACAGACATTTTAATTTATAAATGAATTTTTAATAAATTTCTTTTTGGTTTTTAATCCAAACGGAAACAACAATAATAACTTATTTTACCCGTTTTTGTCAACCGACGATCGGATTTTTTTAAGCGCGTTGCTGCGGCTCTTTTGGCTGAAAATGGAATTGCCTGCAACTAGGATATCCGCCCCCTCTTTTACTGTTAAAATCCCTGTTTCTTTGTTAATTCCACCATCCACTTCAATTTTACAAGAAAGATTTTTTTCTTTTATAAAAGATTTTAGCTCTTTTATTTTAGGGAGCATTTCTGGCATAAATTTTTGGCCGCCAAAACCTGGTTCCACCGTCATGATTAAGACTAAATCTACTTTATGTAAGTAGGAAGCAATTGCGGAAAGAGGCGTTTTTGGCCGCAAGGAAACTCCTACATTTTTGCCGTATTTTCTAATTAAGGTTATTACTTCTCTAGGATTAGAAGGCGCTTCGCAATGAAAAGTGATGCTATCTGCCCCGGCTTTAGCAAAGGGTTCAACATATTTTTCAGGCTGATCAATCATCAGATGCACGTCTAAAACAAGCGAGGTTACTTTCCGAATCCAATGCAAGACCACAGGGCCTAGAGTTAAGTTAGGCACAAAATGACCGTCCATCACATCCACATGAATCCAGTCCGCGCCTGCTTTTTCCACGCTTTTAATTTCTTTCCCTAAGCAGGTAAAGTCAGCAGAAAGGATAGAGGGAGCTATTAAAATTTTAGAATCCATTATCGGGTTGCCACTGTAAATTTTACTTTTGCGTCAGAGGAGAGTTGTGTGTCTGGAATAGGTTCTTGGTTTACAATCGTATCTCGTCCCATGGAGCTAGAAGGATCCTGGTTCCGTTCTGTTTCTATGGATAATTTTTCTGCCCAAATTTGAACATCCTCCCACTTTTTGCCAATAAAATCTGGCATTAAGATCGTGCCATTGCTTGGCGGTCCATTGGAAAGCGTAATATGCACCAGACTATTTTTTGTGGTCTTAGCCCCTGCCTCAGGTTGTTGTTCCACAATCGTATCTTTTTGAAATTTTAAAGAAGGTCTTGAATTGATTTCTCCTAGAGAAAGAAAATTTGTTCTTAAGGAAATTTCCGCTGCTCTTAAGGATTGGCCTACAAGGTTTGGAATGGTTATGGTTTGTCCGCCTTGTGAAACCATGACTTGTATAATTTTACCCTCTCTTACGGTCAGTCCGCTGGGAGGCTGTTGACGTAAAATAGTGCCTTGAGGAACTGCTTCATTAAATTCCGCTCCCTCTTTTTTTAAACCAAGATTAGAGCTGGAAAGAATCTCTAAGGCTTCAGTTAATGATTTTCCCACAAGATCCGGAACCGCAATATCTTTTTTGTAATGGATTGCTCCTTTCATGGCCCAATTGATTGAGACAGCTGCCACTAAGCTTAAGATGGCAATTGCAAACAACCATTCGATTTTACCTATTTTTGATTTATTCGTAGACATTTAAATGTGTGAAAACTATAACAGAATCCATCATTTTTTTCAACAATTAAACCCGAAGATTGCATTAGAAAATGGAATTCGACAGAAAATCTAGCCATTTTTTTTCACAAAAAAGTTCGTGAATACTTTCAAGTATTCTCTCACTTTTTTGTTTCGAAAAAATGACTATCTTTTCCGTCTCGGTTCTCATTTTCTAATGCAATCTTCGGGTTAAACCCTGGTTTGGGTGGGAGACCAGATTGTTTTGTGGAGTTGGAGATTAAATTGAAACCTGGGATTTTTTAAAGAGATGAGCCAGTTAGCGCATTTTTCTGGATTGGTTCCAAACACAGGTTGCAGGGAAATTAAAAATCCAAATTTTCTTGTTTTTTTCTCAATCTTTAAAATTTCCATTTGTTCTTCCTTTGAGCCGTCGGTAACAAATTTAAGCAGATCCTGATTTTTGCGCAGGCAGCTAAAGTTTTCCTGTTTCATCTTGTGGCTCATTTTGCTGTGGTTCAGTTTCCAATCCATGATGATAGAGCTATTCTTTAGCTGTACAGGCTGAATCGCAATAGAGCCGCTGGTCTCAACATCAAAATGCAGATTTGGAAAATGGCGGATGAGTTCAATGCAATCTTTTGTATGCAATAAAGGTTCGCCCCCAGTAAGGCAAACATAGTGGGCTTTGCTTTTTTTAATGGCTTGGGCAATTGCTTCAAAAGAAATAGGTTTGCCTTTACCAAAGGTATAGGTTGAGTCACACCAACTGCAGCGTAAATTACATCGAGCGAAACGGACAAAATAGGTTAATTTTCCTGTACGCAGCCCTTCTCCTTGCAGAGATAGATAATGTTCAATCAGTTGCATAAAATCATTTTATAATATTCGGCTTAATAACAGACCAAGAAAATGTCTTAAATTCCGCTGTTGCTTTTACTCCCTGAATTCAGCGAGTATGTTATAATAAAAATCACTTTTATGCTGCCCACAAAAGAGATAAAAAAGTTAGCTTATCAAATTGGTTTTGATCTAGTTTCCATTAGCTCTGCAAATCCGGATCCTTTAGATGAGGAAAGGTATAAAAGTTGGGTTGAACAAGGGCATGCCGCGGAATTGTCGTATATGTCCAGAGTTATTCCCAGAAGGTGGATGCCGCAGGATCTTTTAGTAGATGTTAAAAGCGTTATTACTTTTGGCGTTAATTTTTTTTCTGGAGCAAAGAAAATGGAGCCTAGATTTGGGTTTGGAAGAGTGGCAAGATATGCCTGGGGCAAGGATTATCATATTGTTTTAAAAAAAAGATTAGAGGCATGGGTAAAACTTTTGCAAGAAAATATTATGGGAGAACTTCATTATAAAATTTTAGTAGATTCCAGCCCTTTTTTAGAAAGGTCTTTTGCCAGGCGCGGAGGATTAGGTTTTGTGGGAAAAAATACTTTACTCATTAGTAGAAAACTAGGTTCATTTATTTTTTTATGCGAAGTTCTTACTAATTTAGAACTTGAAAGCGATGAAATAAAAGTTTTGAGTTCTATAAGCACAAAAGATGAGTGCGGTTCCTGCAAGGAATGTTTAGTGGAATGTCCTACAGGAGCTTTAGTAAATTCTAGAAATTTGGATGCGCGCAAATGTATCTCTTATTGGACCATAGAATATAGGGGGGAAATACCAGAAAATTTTCGTCCAAGTATTGGGGACTGGATTTTTGGCTGTGATATTTGTCAGGATGTTTGCCCTTATACCGGGCTTTCTAAAGAAACCCAATGGAAAGAATTTTTGCCAGAATCTGGAGCAAGCCCTTACTTGTCTCTTTTAGAAGTTTTGCAAATAGAAAGTGAAGAGAAATTCAAAAAAAGATTTGAAGGCTCGCCGATTTTAAGAGCAAAAAGAAGCGGTTTAGTGAGAAATAGCTGTATTGTGAGCGCCAATCAAAAATTTAAAGAAGCCGTGCCTTATTTAGAAAAAATCGCTAAAGAAGATCCAGACCCCATGCTTCAAACACACGCTTTATGGGCCTTGAATCAATTTTAACTTGATTGAGTAGAATTCGTAAATAATAGTGGGTAGGATGGTTCAAGAGTTGGGATTTAATTAACGATTTCTAAACTTGACGACTGCGATCACAACGCAGGTAAATAGAAGCGTGTTGACAATCCCAAAGCTTTTAAAAATTAAATCTTGAGAAGTTAAGGCAGAAGGGAACATCAGTAAAATGCAAACCCATACCCCGATCACCCAAACTAAACTAATATCTTCTGAGGATTTTCTTTTCCAAATTTTTATTATCAAAGGAATGTTCCAAAAGGGCATGGCAACTGCCGCAATCATTCCAATAGTTTCTATAGGTGTCATGGCATAATCTTAATTTTGAAGTATTGGCTATATAAATTGATTGTATCTTTTTAGTCGAATGAAATATGCCATCCAAAGAAAAAATTTTTTAAAAATTTATTTCCGTTGGATAGCCTCAAAGTGCGAAGAAGATACATTTAATTTTTAGAGGATGGTTCAATCACAAAACGATATTCAATTTCTCCGGGCTTGCTCATTCTTAGTTCTTTGCGCGCAACTTCCCCAATTAAACTAGGGTCATTTTTTAAACGTTCAATCTCAATCTTTAAATTTTTGTTTTTGGTTTTTATTTCTTCCAGCTGTTTTTTTAAATGGCTGTAATATCTTCTTTTTTTCCAATAGGAGCGGGTGGAGTCGCTGGATAGAAAAAGAATAGATAAAATTAAACCAAGAGCGATCCATTTCCATCGAGCTGGTATTTCCTTCATCCAAGTAAAAGATTAACCTAGCCTAAAACATTCATTTAGATTGTGTAAGACGATAAAAAATCCAGCCATTTTTTCATCTCGGTTCTCACAACTAAATGAATGATTCGGGCTAGTTAAAAAGAAGCGCTTGTTTTCCTGGATATTCAGCTTTGGAGCCTAGTTGTTCTTCTATGCGTAAAAGCTGGTTATATTTGGCAATGCGTTCAGATCTCGAGGCAGAGCCTGTTTTAATCTGCCCCGCATTGGTGGCAACCGCCAGATCCGCAATAAAAGTATCCTCGGTTTCGCCTGAGCGGTGAGAAATAATAGTGGTGTAACCCGCATTTTGAGCCATGGTAATCGCTTCCACAGTTTCACTTAAAGTGCCAATTTGGTTTAGTTTAATCAGGATAGAATTAGCGATCCCTTTGCGGATGCCTTCAGATAAACGCACGGTATTGGTGCAGAAAAGATCATCCCCAACCAGTTGTATTTTTTTGCCTAATCTTTCAGTTAAAATTTTCCATCCCTCCCAGTCATCTTCTGCTACACCATCTTCTATGGAAACAATTGGATATTTACTAGTCCAGTTTTCGTAAAATTTGACCATAGCCTGGGAATCTTTTACTTGATCGTTGGTTTCTCCTTCTAAATGGTATTTGTTATTTTCAAAAAATTCGCTGGCTGCAGGATCTAAGGCAATGGCAACTTCACTGCCGGCTTTATATCCAGCAAGACGAACTGCTTCTAAAATAGCTTCCACTGCTTCTTCATTTGATTTTAGGTCTGGAGCAAAGCCGCCCTCATCCCCTACCGCAGTATTTAATTTTCTTTTATGCAGAACGGTTTTTAATTGATGAAAAATTTCTGAACCCCAGCGCAAAGCTTCCGCAAAATTTTTTGATCCTAGAGGCATGATCATAAATTCCTGCAGGTCCACATTGTTGTCTGCGTGAGCCCCTCCATTTAAGATATTCATCATGGGCACAGGCAGCGCATAGGTTTTATGATTTAAATGATAAGCTCTGCGAATCGCTTCATAAAGTGGTATCTCTTGGCTTTTAGCGGATGCTCGCATGAGAGCCAAAGAAACTCCTAAAATTGCGTTGGCTCCTAAAGAGCTTTTATTGGCAGTGCCATCCAAATTTTTTAGTTTTTGGTCAATTTCTATTTGTTGGGATACATCCATTCCAACTAATTCCGGAGCGATTTTTTGATGAATGTTTGCTACAGCTTTTGTGACCCCTTTCCCATTAAAACGCGTTTTGTCTCCATCTCTTAATTCCACTGCTTCATGCTCTCCAGTAGAGGCTCCAGAGGGCACAGCAGCCCTGCCAAATTTGTTTTTTTCCACCGCCACTTCCACTTCTACTGTGGGGTTTCCTCTTGAGTCTAAAATTTCTCGCGCTTTTATTGATTGAATTTTGTTCATGAAAAATGGCCTCCAGGACCAGCGCTTTTAATTGTTTTCAATGATAATTTTAAGGTTTTCTTCTGCTTGTTTTTGAGCATTTTCATCTGGTAAGCCAAGTTGGATAGCTTTTTTCCAATTTTCGATCGCCGCATTTTTATTGTGCAAAAGATAATAGCAATTTCCAATATTATTGTAAACTTCTCCATAATTTCTTAAAGCCGCTGAGATTTGATAGGCTTCCAGAGCTTCTTTAATTTTGCCTTGGGCCCTTAAAGATTCAGCTAAGGTGTAGGCGGTTCTTTCCGAATGATAAAAGTCTAAGCGAATCGCTTTTTTATAAAATTGAACTGCGGTTTCAAAATCTTTGCTTAAAAAAGCATTCTCTGCTTTTAAGCGAAAAAGGTCAGCTTTAAAAGCAGGCAGGATCCATTTAATAAAAAGCAGCCCAAATAAAAAGATTCCGCTTATTCTTAAAAAAATGTTTTTGGAAATCGTTTTTTCAGTTTTGATTAAAGGCGGTTCATTTATTGCAGATTCGCTTATTCCTAGAATAAAAAAGGATAGACAGGCAGTGGGAACATGATGAAAAGGAAAGTTAGTAAGACTATAAAAAAGAAATGAAAGAATACTGGTTAAAAGCCCTGTATTTTCTAGCAGTTTTTCTTTTTGATTATTTAAGGATTTAATCATTTTCCAAAACCATTGGATAAAGATGAGGAGAAAGGAGAAGAGTCCAAGTATCCCAAGCTCTGCCCAAATTTGTAGGAATTCATTATGCACGTTTGATTCGCTTGTGGAGATTAGTTGGATCCGCATTCTTTTTTTAACTTCTGCCTGATAATGAGCAAAATGCACTTTTAAGTGGTTAGCTCCCACTCCAAAAACAGGGTTGGCTTTAACAATCTCTTTGGCAGTTTCCCATTTAAAGATTCTTTCTCTTAACGATTGGTCTTGCATGCGCTTTTTCCATTCTTGGCTTATCCAAAGGCTAAGTCCGGATAAGATTAGAATGCAAATTAAAAAATAGGCAGGCATTAAAAATTTATTTTTTTCTTTTTTAACATAATAGAGATAGAATCCAATTCCAAAAATAAGGGATAAGACTAGAGCTAAGGACGCGCCTTTGGTTCTACTCCAATAAAGATTTAACAGACCTATCAAGGCTGTTAGGCTAAAGAATAAGTAAGAGCGTTTTTCTTGCATTTGTTTCAGAGAGAGCGCAAGAAAAATAGGGGCTGTGAGGATCCACCATCCTGCGGCAAAGTTTGGGTTGCCAAAAGTTGAGCCTGGACGGGCATCCCATTTTTTTGTCCAAGGAACAAAATCAAAACCAAAATGTTGGAATGCGCCATAAATTCCGGAAATGGCGGTGGCCAGAGCAATAGTAAAAAATAAATTTTCTTTAAACTTTTGATTATTTATTTGCGAACTTAAAAGATAAAGCAAACTTAAAGCCAGTGTCCAGAGGAAATAGTCAAAAATAAGCGCGGGGTATAAAGCATTTTTTGCTGAAAGAATGACTGAACTTAAAAACAGAGTAAGAGGAATGAGCAGGGATGGTTTTTGAAATGGAATCTTATTTTCTAATAGGCGTATGATCCAGAGCCAACTCCCCATGAAGATAAAGGTGAGAGCCAGAAATTTTTTTATGATGAATGGATCGTAAGTCCCAGTGTAAAAAAGCGTGGGAACTAAGAGAAACAGGAATAGTAGGTTTTTATGGATTAATTTTGAGTTAAACCAAATCATTAATAATTCGAATCCCACAATCCAACTGAATTGTTCGGGTTAAGCGCCGACCAGTGATTTACCGTGGGAAACGAGACGATTTAGTTTTTTTTCAGAATCGCTTTCCGCATAAAGCCGAACCACAGGCTCAGTTCCAGATAAGCGAATGCCCAGCCAGGATTGATCTTTCATAATAAATTTAAATCCATCTAAATCCACTATTCTTCTGACCGTGAAATCCCCTAAGCTTGTGGGGGGATGTGTGGAAAGTTTTTCTTTTAAGGCATTCATTTTTTCAGGCATGAGATGGAAATTTAAACGGTGGGTTAAGAAAGATCCTACTTTTTTCTGGAGTTCCAATAGACATTGTCTTAAAGGTTTTTTGGAAACAGCTCTTACTTCAGCCAAAAGCAGGCAGGCTAAAATGCCATCTTTTTCCGGAATATGCCCATTAATCGTGAGTCCTCCGGATTCTTCCCCGCCAAGAATAAAATTTTCTTTAAGCATAATTTCAGCAATGTATTTAAATCCAACCGGGGTTTCTCTTACTTCAATATTATGCATTTTGGCCACAGCATCCAGAAAATGGCTGGTCATCACGGATCTGGCAACAACCCCTTTCCAGTTTCTGGTGCGCACAATGTGATCTAAAACAAGAGGCAAAATTTCATTAGGAGTAAGAAAAGTTCCATCTGAATCAATAATTCCAAATCGGTCCGCATCCCCATCTGTGGAAAGGCCAATGTCAGATTTTTGTTTTTTCATGATCGAGATGAGTTCCGTTAAATTTTCTTGAGATGGATCTGGGGCATGGCCGCCAAAAAGAACATCTCTGTAGTTATGCAGAATGGTGACCTTGCAGCCAGCATCTTCTAAAAGACTATCCAGATAATCTCTGGCAGTGCCGTATTGTAGGTCGCAGACACAGGAAAGTTTAGCCCGTTTTAAAGCTTTAAAATCTATGAGTTTATAGATTTGTTTTATGTAACTGGGTTTAGGATCAAAATCTACAACTAATTTTTTTTTGCGCCCGTCATTGAGGGAAAGCCTGGGCAAATTTTTGCCATCGCTCATATGCAGGGCGCAACGATCTTCAATGGAGCGAGTGACTTCCGGCAAAGCAGGTCCGCCCCAGGCGCTAGAGAATTTAATTCCTGAATATTCCGGTGGGTTGTGGCTGGCAGTAATGTTAATGGATCCTGCGGCTTTTCTCTTTAGTATTTCTAAGGCGATTGCAGGCGTTGGGGAATCTCGATTGCAAAGAATTACTTGGATACTGTTGCCGGTTAAAACCTCAGTCACTGCTCGCGCAAAATCTTCTGAAAGAAAACGGGAATCGTATCCCACAATAAGTTGGCGATGATGCAATTTTTCTGAACGCAGATAGTCTGCAATCGCTTGCGCCACAATTCTTACATTGCCAAAGGTAAAATCTTTTGCAATGATAGCTCTCCAGCCAGCGGTTCCAAATCGAATAGGGATCATAAAGTTGGATTAAAATACAAATTTATATTTAGCCTGTCAACCGCTTTTCATGCCTTTTTTTATTGGCTGATTGGCTGGTTAATTACAAAGTTTTTTTTAATTTTTTCTGTAAAATTTGATGCACCAGCTCAGGATTCGCCTGCCCTTTAGAAAGTTTCATGACAGCGCCCACTAAAGCTCCCAATGCTTTTTCTTTTCCCTTCATAAATTCTTCCACAGCTTTAGGATTTTGGGCAATGGAAAGGGTTACCCAATTTTCAATCTCCTTTTCATCTTGTACTTGCACCCAGCCCTTTTCTTTCACCACATGGCTTGGTTTTTTATGTTCTTTCCACATCTCCTCAAACACATTTTTAGCTATTTTACCGCTGATGACGCCATCCAGAATCAGTTTAACTAGTTCGCTTAAGGCTTCTGGGTTAATCGGCGATTCTAAAATTGTTTTATTAGAGGAGTTTAAACGGCCCAGGAGTTCAGTGGTTAACCAATTAGAAATAAGTTTAGCAGCCTCTTTTTTTTGGGGAAGAAATGATATGGATTTTTCATAGAACTCAGCTAATTCAGGGTTTGATGTAAGCACCATGGTGTCATATTCTGAAAGGGAGTAGGTTTGGATGAAACGCTTACGTTTTTGATGAGGCAGCTCAGGCAGCTGGGCTCGGATCTCTTCAATCCAAGGACTTGTGACTTTTAAAGGCAGGAGATCTGGTTCAGGAAAATAGCGGTAGTCATGCGCCTCTTCTTTGGAACGCATGGATTCAGACTGTTTACGATCTGTGTCCCAGAGCCTAGTCTCTTGAACAATTCGTCCGCCGGATTCAAGCGCTTGTATTTGTCGTTCCATTTCAAAGACTAAAGCATCGTGCACCCCTCGAAAAGAGTTCATGTTTTTTAGTTCTACTCGATTGCCTAAAGTCTTGGTTCCAACTGGACGAATTGAGATATTGGCATCACAGCGGAGAGATCCTTTTTCCATATTACAATCTGAAACTTTTAAGTATTCCAGGATCATCTTTAGTGTGGTTAAATAGTCCTGAGCCTGCTTTGCGGAACTCATGTCCGGCTCTGAGACAATTTCCATGAGCGGTATGCCTGTGCGGTTGAGATCCACTAAAGAATAATCTAACTCTGTGGCTCCAATGGTATGAATTAATTTTCCCGCATCTTCTTCCAAATGAATTCTTTTAATTTTTATTTTTTTATCTTCTCCGGTTGTAGAGAAAGGAATTAAAATTCCATTTTCCGCCAAAGGTTTTTCATATTGGGAAATTTGATAATTTTTAGGAAGGTCAGGGTAAAAATATTGTTTTCTGGCAAAAATAGATTCCTGATTTACAGCGCAATCCAAAGCCAAAGCGGTTTTTATTAAAGATTCAACCGCTTTTTTATTGAGCACGGGTAAAACTCCCGGATAGCCTGCGCAAATCGGGCAGATCTGGCTATTCGGAGGGGCTCCAAAGAAAGTGGGGCATGAGCAGAAAAGTTTGCTTTCAGTATTGATCTGAACATGCACTTCTAAACCAATGACACATTCATAATTCATAAGCGTGTTCAAATTATGCTATATTAAATAAATCCGTGCAAGAGTTAAATATTTTAAGACCTTTTAAAGATAAAATCGCTTTGATTAGCGGCGGTTCCCGAGGCATTGGATATGCGATTGCAGAAAAGTTTGCTAAAAAGGGAGCGCATATTGTTTTTACTTATTTGCGCAGCCGCTCGGATGCTTTGCAGGCTGAACAACAGCTTTCCTCTTATGGAATCCAGGTGCTTCCTTTGAGAGCGAACATGGGCAATGTTGAACAGCTTTCAAACATTTTTGAAACCGTCAAACTTAAATTCGGTAAATTGGATTTCTTAATTCATAATGCGGCCACTGGGGATTTAAAACCTATTCTTGACCTTAAGGATGAGGAATGGGAAAGAACCCTGCAAATTAATTTAAAATCTCTTTTCATTTGCGCAAAGGCTGCTGTGCCTTTGATGCAGGGAAGGCACGGCAAAATAGTTTCCATTTCAAGCCATGGCTCCAATCGCTGTTTGCCTAATTATGCCGCGGTGGGTTTAGCAAAATCTGGAATTGAATGTTTAAGTCGTTATCTAGCCGTGGAACTTGCTCCTAAAGGGATCAATGTGAATGTGGTGATGGCTGGAACCACGGTGACTGAATCCCTAAAAAAAATTCCCAGATATGAAGAGATGGTTCATTTGGCAAAAACAAAAACCCCTGTGGGCAGGATTGGCCATCCTCAGGATATAGCCAATGTGGTCTCATTTTTATGCAGTGAGGAAGCGCGTTGGATTGTAGGTCAAACCATTATTGCGGACGGCGGTTATTCTCTTTTAGTTTAGTTCTAATTCCTGCCAATAGTTTTAAGATAATTTTATCCGAAGGATACTTTACTTTTTTTTGCGCTTCTTCCGGACTAAACCAATTAACTTCTAACACTTCTTCCGGATCTTTATTTCCTGCTTTTGTAATAGGGACCATTAAATACCAGACCACTTTTTTATGAATCCATTTTTCGTTTCTTTTAAATTGATAAAATACTTTTTTTAAATAATTATTATTGTTGATTTTAAAGATTTTGCATTTCCAACCGGTTTCTTCCAATACTTCTCTTAAAGCAGCTTCGGTTTCAGATTCATTTTTTTCTATATGGCCTTTGGGAAAAGTCCAGACCATCTCTTTTTTTAAATTTTTTACTTGAATCATTAAAAGTTTAATAGAGTCATGCTCTTTTGATTCAAAATCAAAAACAATTCCTCCAGCGGAAGTTTCTTTATAAATTTTTTTTATATTTTTTTTCAGCGTCATAACCTTTAACCCGAATTTTTCACAAAGTTTTAAAGTGCGCAGTCTTCGGGTTCAATATATAAAAATAAAATGGGGTTGACAATTTTTTCTATTCAGGTTATAGTAAAATTAAACAATATGAAAGAGATTAATCTAAAAAACTTTCGTTTCCAAAAAGTTTTGAAAACAGTTTATCAGCAGGAAGTAGATAATTAAAATGGCGGATACAACTGTTAGCGAGATTTGCGAACTTTTTACTGCCAGCGGGCTGATTGACACAGAAATGGCGGGAAAGGTTATGGAAGAATGTGATAAGTCTGGGAAAGACGCGCCCCAGGTTTTATTGGATTTAAACATGGTCCCCAAGGATCAAATTTTAGAGACACTTTCCACGAAAATGGATGTTCCCTGCATTGATTTAGCGGCATTGGAAATTGACCCTGAAATTGGAAAACTCCTGCCTAAAGATTTTGCCAAAGAAAAGATGGTTGTGCCTTATGCTAAAGAGGATGAATATGTTTTACTCGCCATGCGTAACCCGCAGGACAGTTTTGTTTTGGAAGACATTGGTCTGCGCTTTGGCATTCAAATAAAACCGCATTTTGCCCTTTCCTCCGACATTCAAAAAGCGATTTCAAAAGTTCATGCCGCTCCAGGAGAAGCGGAAGAATCTGAAGAGGAGCAGGGGCCTCAAATTTCTCAAGAGGAATTTGCGGAAGACGCCCAGGAAATGACAGAACAATTGCTGCAAGGGTTAGAAGGTTCGCCAGCTGGAGAAAAAGGTCAGGTAGAAATTGATAAGTTTAGCATAGAAGACATTATGCAGGTGAATGCTTCCGCGCCAGTGGTAGAAAAATTGATCAATGCCATTATTTTGGAGGCAATTCGTTTGGGCGCTTCGGACATTCATATTGAACCTTTTGAAAAAAAAATATTAATCCGTTACCGGGTAGATGGAGCTTTAAGAAAAAGCACTTTTAAAGTTCCATTTACTTTTAAGAATGCTTTAATCGCAAAGGTAAAAATTATGGGGGGAATGAATATTACGGAACGGCGCATCCCCCAGGACGGACGCATTGCAATCAAGGTAAAAGGCAAACCTTATGAATTTCGCGTCAATGTTGTGCCAACGGTCATGGGAGAAAGCGCTGTGATGCGAATTCTGGACCGTTCAGGAGCAAAACTTACTTTAGATCAACTTGGGTTTTTACCTGACACACAAGAGCGTTTTTTAGAATCTCTTTCCAAACCTTACGGACTTATTTTAGTTTGCGGACCCACAGGTTCTGGAAAATCTTTTACTCTTATGGCGGCGCTAGCTGCTGTGCGCGACCCGGAAGAGAAAATCTTAACAGCGGAAAATCCTGTGGAATATAATTTGGAAGGCGTGGTTCAGGTGCAGGTGAATCCAGACCTTTCTCTTGGAGATGGAAGAAAGTTCGATTTTTCAGCGGCATTGAGATCCTTTTTACGGCAGGATCCAGATACGATCATGGTTGGAGAAATTCGTGATGAAGAGACTGGTCACGTTGCCTGTGAAGCCGCGATGACAGGACATCTTGTGCTTTCCACGATTCACACCAATGACGCTACGTCTGTGATCGCGCGTTTAGCTGAAATGGGAGTAGCCCCTTACTTGATCGCATCTACTTTAGAGTGCGTTTTAGCGCAGCGGTTAATTCGCACTCTTTGCAAATCTTGTAAAGAGCCAGATCCAAATCCTTCCGCAGAAGTCTTAAAAATTATTGAAGAGTCTGGAATAGATGCCAAAGGAGCAACTTTTATGAAAATTAAAGGTTGTTCCAAATGTAATAACAAAGGAATGAAAGGCAGAACCGCTATTCATGAACTGATGGTGATGAATGGCCCTTTAAGAGATATTTGTAAACCAGGCATAAAAAATGACGATGTGAAAGCTGTGGCGGTTAAGAATGGTTTGCGCACCTTAGTGCAGGATGGTTTAATAAAAGTAACCAAAGGGGTAACAACTTTTGAAGAAATTATGGCAGCAGCAAAGTAAAAGGCAAGAGAGGTAAAAAGGTATGGCCATTGCGAAATGTTCTCATTGTCAAGCGCCTTTTGAAAGATTATTTAAATTTTGCCCAAACTGCGGATTGAGCGTTATTGGCGATGAGTTCAGCGATAAATCCGGAGTTGCGATCCATGATCTTTTTGAAATTGCCCGCAGTTTTGCCGCTGTCACGGATTTAGATCTATTATTAAAAAAAATTTCCGCCGCAGCAGAAAAATTAACCCAAGCGGAAGCTTCCGCAGTCATGCTTTTAGACGACAATAAAGAATTTCTTTTTTTTAAATCTGCTGGTGGGGAAAAGGGAAACATGATGAAAACCATCCGCATCCCTATTGGGCAGGGAATTGCAGGTCTTGTTGCTCAAAATGGGCAATCCCTGATCATTGACGATGTTACGAAAGATTCACGTTTTTTGTCTTCTTTAGGGGATGAAAAAAGCGGCTTTAAAACACGTTCTATTCTTTGCGTTCCCATGAACATAGCGGATGAAATTATAGGCGTCATGGAGGTTGTGAACAAGAAAAACTCTCCAGAAGGAAAATTTAGCTCTGAGGATCAGGAAATTCTTGGAAGCTTAGCCGGCTTTGCTGCAGTCTCTATTTTAAATTCAAAATTAAATTTGGATCAAAAGAATTTTTTTGCCAATATCATTGAAATTTTAATTTCATCAGTAGAAAATATTTCTAAACAAAGCCATGGCCATTGCTGGAGAGTAGCTCAAAATTCTTGCGCTATAGCCAGAAGGTTAAAAATTACAGGTGAAGCATATAAAACCATTTATTACGGCTCACTTTTGCATGATATTGGTTATATTCAGGCCCATAAACAAATAAATTCTAAGAAAGTCGCGATGTTTGAAGAACCACAAGATAAGATTGAGCATCTGCATCCATGGGTTGGAGCGGAGATGGCTGAATCCATTAGTCTCTTTAAGCGCTGCGCGCCTTTAATTCGAGCGCATCACGAACATTGGGATGGCACTGGTTTTCCAAACAAATTAAAAGGCGAGGAGATTCCTTTAGGCGCGCGAATTATCTGTTTAGCAGAAACAGTTGAGGATTTGCGCAGTCATTTGATGACAGAAGAGGAGTTTCGTAAACATGTGGAGCAATATGTCTATAAAAATAGCGATAAATTTTTTGATCCGCAAGTCGCAACCGCATATTTAGAAGAATTAAATTTAGGTAAAGAAGCGCCCGCAAGAAATCCAAATATTTAGGTTAAACTGAAAATTTTCATTCAAAATCAACCCATAAAAGATCAAGAATTTAAAAATTCATAATATTTTTTTCAGCTTCTCGACGGTAAAACGCACAAAAACCCATTTTTTAGCCATTTTTTAAAGAAACCCATGAAAAGATACATTATAAAACAAGTTGATTTTTCAATATGTTTTAATTTTACCCTAAAAGCTCCTTTTGCTTTCATTGGTTTTTAAATATTCCTTAAAAATTCATTTTAGTTTATAGCAGCGCTTTATTGTATTTATCAGGGTTAGAGTTTTTTAAAGATAACCTTCCTTGCCTTTTTCAAAGTCATAGAATTTAAACCCTACCCTTTTATGGTGTTTTAGAGATTGGGGAACTATTAATCTAAAATCTCATTTTTGCCTTAAAGCCTATTTATAATCCGAAAACCATCTAAGCCAAATTGATCCAACATCTTATGGTTTTTTAGCTATTAATCCAACCTAAAATTACAATCGAAATTTAGAAAGATTGTTTTTTCTCAAATCGTTAAATTTCATTGAATTTTGACCAAAAAGCACTGAAAATCATTAAATTTTAAAATTAGTTTTCCATATAGATACACCATGAAAGAAAAATCCAAAAAATCCTTGATTTTTAAGAGTGCTAAAATAAAAATAAGATAATTTTGTAGTAAATTCATCTTTAAAATACTTAAATATTAAGGGAAATAGAAAAAAAACTAACTCAAGGATTGAATTAAAATTTATTGAATTAGTTTATTAATAACATAACATAATATATATTATAGGAACTAAATAGGGTGAAAAAACTGTTTCCCGTCGTTAAATTAAAGCGATACCTTAGAGATAATCCCTCTTTTTATTTAAATTCTATGACAGAATTGATTTTAGAGATTTTTAAACAATTTTTAAGCAAGAATAAGGAAGCTTTAAAATTAATTTTGAGCTCTTTGGAATAGACATGTTTTTTATTTTTTGGCGGGATTTTAGCACTATTCTTGGACTTCTTTTTAAAAGCGAACTACAACCCGACTTTGACACTCGGGAGCGATTTTTGACCCCCTGCTCGACGGAGACCCCCTCTCCAAACCTAAAAACGTGGGTACACACACATGTTTTATGATATTTTAATGGAAAAAGGTATCTAAGTTGAA